>FLOH01001301.1_pt1 | contig 39737 bp, 44 predicted proteins | sample 756751 | NCBI WGS metagenome assembly FLOH01 (sample SAMEA4026879, study PRJEB14308) | marine metagenome | biome: coastal water; material: water | depth 74 m
TTATGTCTTTGGTTAGCGTAATACGTATACAACTAATTCAAATTAACCAGGTTAAACAATCACTGGTTGGCAAAGATGAAAAAATGGAGGTACTCTACAATTATCTTTCGGGCAACGAATTCAAAAACAGAGTAGAAAACATTGTTTCTGCCTTTACCGGTATGCAAGGCGACCTAGAAACTGAAAAAAGATCAATGCAAAGAATCTGGCAGAAAAGACAAAAGGAAATAGAAAGAGTCATCACCAGCACTTCCGGCATGTATGGTGACCTACAAGGAATCGTTGGTGCCTCACTACCAGCTATCAAATCACTTGAGCTCCCAGGTGGTGAAAAAGAGCCCAAACAAGAAGAACTGCTAGAATCAATATCATGACATTCAAATATCAAATCAGGGTTCGTTTAGTAATAATCCATATCGATAAGTTACTTTTAGAATACGTCACCGACGAAGATTTTTATTTCTATCCTGGCGGTAGAGTAGAGAACTACGAAACCATAAAATCAGCCGCAGAAAGAGAAATGGAAGAGGAGTTGGGCAGAAAGTTTACCTTTAAAAAGATTTTATATATAAGGGAGTTCATCGAACCAGATCAAGAAGAACACAGTCTAGAAATGTTTGTATTGGGTGAATTAGATAATTATGATGTTTCAAAAAACAAAGACGATCCAGACTACAAAGAAAACCACGAGTTTTCATGGGTTAATATTGACAACCTTCCAGACAAGCTATATCCGGTAACTCTTACCAAAAAATTGGCCAATGACTTCCACCAAGGTTTTCCCAACCAAGGTGAGTATTTAGGGGCACTGAAGTAAACATGTTAACAGCAGATGAAATAGACTATATATCAAAGATTCCTCTTGATAAAAAAGTAGTTATTAAACCTTACACAAACTCTTTACGCAAAACAGCATCTCAAATAATTAAAGATGTTAAAAAATTATGCCCAAATTTAAATATTGTTCATATGGGTGCAAGCAGTCTTGAAATATCAGGGCAAGGAGATATTGATATCTATGCACTGGCCAAACCAAAAGACTTTGATCAATACCTAAAACCAATTAAACAAGTTATTGGAAAACCTGTTAGTAAAAAAACTGATTCAATTGCTTGGAAATTTATTAAAAACGGACACGAAATAGAGTTTTACTTAACCAATCCAAACTCCAACGCCATGAAACGACAAATATCCGTTTTTAAAATCCTGCAAAACAATCCACGTTTACTAGAAGAGTATAAAAACCTAAAAGAAGGTTTAAATGGAAAATCATTTAGAGAGTACCAAACAAAAAAATACGAATTCTATCACAAAATTTTCTAGTCAAAATCTTTTTCATAAGAGCCATTTTACTATTTCTTAGCATATTTTTTGTATGATAGGATTAGGGTATGAATCTTGAAAATAAGCTATTTGGTCAATGGTTAACGCAGCTGGAAGAATTAAGTAATAAAATTGTGGGAATATATGAGCAGGGGTCTAGTGTTTGGGGGTTTGCAGATAAGGATTCGGATAGAGACTTTGTGGTGATATGGCAGGGTACCTATCCTGATAGTAAACAAAGACGGGAAACAATAATTGGCCTGGGTGGAGTAATACATGAATTTAAAGACATTCCTGTTGTTAAGAAAGGGGTTGACATGCTTGAGGTTAACGGTGAATTATTGAATGTGGCTCATATAAAAAACAATGACTTTTTTGGGTTTTATGAAGGACTTGAAAATCTGGGTTCGTATTACGGTGAACAACTTATGAGAATGGGTGGACTCAAAAATGGAAGAATCCACTATGATCCAGAAAAAAAACTAGAGAATTACAAAAAGAAGATTAAATTAACCCCAAACATAGTAAAACGGGTAAGGATTAAAATCAAAGAAGACTTAGAATATGACTTGGGATTATTAGAAATAGCTTCAAGGAGAGGAAGTACCCTAAGGTTTCTTCAACAACTAGGAGAAGTATTGAATCAATTACATATTTGGTATTACATGGAAAAGAATAAATGGTTGATGTCTGATAAGTGGTTTGAAAGGTTTGCTGAACAATATGGCTGGCAAGATGAATTTACAGAATTATTAGATAAAATAAAAGAACGCTTAGATTTTAAGGAAATCAGCGAGAGATTATTAATGATGTCTAAAAAATGGGGTTTTGAACCAAGCAAGAAACTTAAAGCGTAAGTTTTTTGCGTAATATCGCTATAATTCTAAATATACAAACGAAGCAGGAAAAACAACTGTTTTAATCGTTACAAGATTATCTTACTCTATTACATTTTCCAACACCGCCATGGAGATACTTTCTGGTTTTAGTTTTTCCAGTCTTTCTAAATATATTTCTGGAAACCCAAGATCTTTTGCCTGTTTGCCAAACTCAGTTTTTCCTGGAATTTCAAGGTGTTTACTTAGATAAACTTCCAAAGCCCTAACTAAACTTTCTTCAATAATTTTAGTCTTAGGATAATTTTTTTGTAGCTCTTCAGGAATTTTAGAATAAAGACTCTCATTTACTTTCCCAAAATCCTTGCCGTGAAGATATGAGTGCATATACTCGTGTACTACATTACATATATTCGGCTCATCAGACGGGCCAGTAATTAATATCGTTCTGTCTTTGTCTTGAATAGAGAAACCCCTCTTATAAGACTCAAGTAAATTTACCGTGAACAAAACATCTCCATCCACCCTATCCATCTTAAAAACCTCATCTACTTTCTTAATGGTTCTCTCAACCAACTGCCGGTAGGGGATTAAGGCTTTTTCAGTTTCCTTCTCAATCTTCGGCCAAATACTTTCAAACTCAGATTGTTCAACAAATTTCTTTAAATAATTAATCGCCGGCAAAAAATCAGGATTCAAGTTATTTGTAGATAACACCGCCTTGGTATATTGGTAGGGGTGCCACTTAAAATCATAGCTTTCAATCTTTTTGTTTTCTAGATAATCCCTCACCCATACTCGCAAAGGGTACATGCCACTTAAGTTATTTTCCTTATCGTATCCATTGTAATTAAGCGCCGCATACAACACCACCAAAGACTTAATCGGTTTTACAATAATCTTCATATATCCATATTATCACATATTTTTCTGATATAATGCTATAAGACGCACATTAACTTTATATTCAAAAAAGGAGTTTATCAAAATGTTAAATAACATTTTTCTTGTGGATACATATGATCCAAATAAGTTTCTTATTTATGCTCCCAAACACATGGCAATATTTGCAATCAATGAAGCAGGAGCAAAAGCCTTTGAAGCTCTCAAATTAGGAAAATCGATTCCTGGCACCAAGCAAGTCCATGACCTGCTTACAAACACTGGTCTTCTAACCCCACCGCTTCCCATCGACATGCCACCTAAAAGAGCTGATCTCACCCTTTGCCCCACTTTCCGCTGTAGTTTACGTTGTTGCTACTGTTTTTCGTTCGGAGGCGTGAGAAAAGAAAACATGACTCTAGAAATGGCAAAAAACGCCATTGACTTGGCTCTCTCACGTTATCCTCAAGATAGAATCGAGATTTCTAGATTAACTTGGCACGGTGGAGGTGAACCAACCATGGCATTTGGTTTAATGAAAGAGGCTTCCTACTACCACCGTCAACGCTGTGAGGAATTGAATATTCAACCCAATCTAACTATCGTCAGTAATGGGATTTGGTCACAAACTGTCAAACGTTGGATTATCAAAGAAATGGATAGAATCACTATTTCTTGTGATGGACCAGCCGATATTCAAGATCTTCAACGACCACTTATGAACGGACAAGCATCCTCGTCATATGTTTTTCAAACCTTACGTGAGCTAGCTGAAGCTGAGGCAGACTACGGAATTCGAGCTACCATTACAGAACACAATGTTAAACGCATGCCTGAAATGGTTGAATTTTTCCACAATCTTTGTGGTACTGATTCGCTTCAGTTTGAACGTCTTTCAGTCTGTGGTCGATGTGAAGAGTCAGCCATACAAGCCGGCTCGGCCCAAGACTATGTCACTTACTTCAAACAGGCCTTTGATCTAGCTAACGAACTAGGTATCAATCTTGGTTGTTCGGGTGTCAGAATTTTTCGCAGAACCAGAAGGTTTTGTGGAGCCGCTGGCAGAACAGTTTGTGTAACTCCCGAAGGACTCTTGACTACTTGTCATAGAGTAGACAATCTCTCCGATCCTCTAGCTTTTGAATTCATCTATGGGCAACAAGGAAAAGAAGGTTTCGACTGGAATCCTGCCAAGCTTGAAGGTTTGCAAGATCGACTAGCAGTTGAGAATCTCTCTTGGTGTCAAGATTGTTTTTGCAAATATACCTGTGCTGGTGGATGCGCAGCGTCCCGATTCGCCGAAACTAGTTTAATCGAAGGTAAGCAATCAGACGATCGATGTTTTTGCATTCGAGAGTTAACTCGTCACCGCCTTATTTATCTTGCAACTCAGCAAGGCTTGCTAGATTGTGTATAATTCTAGGCAAGAGCCGTATCCATCTTATACCAGAAGGAGGTATAAACATGAAGAACATTAACACTGCTCCAGTTGAGGAAACATCCGAAAAAGCACCCGTCGAAGTGGTTGCTTCAGAAGTTTTCTTCCTCAACGAGGGTGGCGATATGATCTGTGAGTACCATGGTTGCTCAGGCGACTGCGGTTGCCACGGCGACTAACAGAACATCTCAATACCTCTCACTATTCCTCCAAAGTTAATTCTAACTTTGGAGGATTTTTTTATAAAATATGGCATAATAAATTCACTAATGATCTTAAATATACAAACAGGCGAAGATAAATGGTTGGAAAAAATCTATCAAAAATCAATGGCGGAACTAGATGAATTTTTTGAGCTGAACTGGCAACATAATCGACCCAAAGTATTTATAGTAAAAAACAGAAAAGAAATAGACAAAGCCTGGAAACAAAAAACCCCAAGATATCTAGTTGCCTGGGGAGGTAGGCAGTCTGGCGTGTATATTTTGGATAAAAATAATTTTGAAAAAGAAAGCGATAATACATACAGCAAAGAAAGATACTCAGCTCTACTAAAACACGAACTAGCCCACTGTTTTACTGATATTTTAATAGATAGTTACAGAAAACCAGTTTGGTTAAATGAAGGTATTTCAATTTACCTTTCTGGACAACTTAAGTGGTACAAAAAACCTACCAAATTCGAAAACTATTTAAAGTCATTTGATAAGCAAGAAGTTGGTATCTACCAAGAAGCTGGTTGGGTAGTAAAAGAGCTGGTGGAGAAACACGGCAAGAAAAAATTATTTGATCTATTAAAACAGATAAAAACAAACAGACCAAACGAAAAAGAATTTAATAAAATATTTAAAGAAATCTACGGCTAATTCCCAAACCTGATATATTAGATACTGATATCAATAACTGCCCATGGCTAAAAAAATCTTTATTTATTCCCTTCTATTTTTGTTAAGTAGTACTGCTGCTTTTGCTCTAAACAAAAATCTATCCCTCCTAGATCAGGTTAGGGGAGTTTCTACCAGTATAAATCTAGAAAACCCAGAGGAGTACTCCTTGGTTTTTGCCTCACTACCCGCTCAGGCATCCCAAGTCCAGGCTTCCGTTAAAACAGCCGACGCCCGCCCAGAAATCATTCGTCAGTACCTAGAAAAATACGACTCTCCCTTAGTACCCCACGCCGAACTACTGGTTCAAGTAGCCGATAAATACGACTTTGACTATCGCTGGATGGTAGCCATTGCCCAACAAGAGTCTAATCTTTGTAAAAAAATTCCTTTTGAGTCCTACAACTGCTGGGGTTGGGGAATATACGGTGACAAAGTAACCAGATTTCCAAGTTACGAGCAAGCCATTATAAAAATTGCCCCCCAATTTAAAAAAATATTCTTAAAAGGCCTGCATACAGAGGACCCCCACCAAGTTATGCAGACATATACTCCTCCATCACAAGGTTCATGGGCAAATGGGGTTCTACAGTTTTTCAACGAATTAGAGTAAAATAGGCTCACCCACCCGTGGTGGATGAAATGCCGGGATGGCGGAACTGGTAGACGCGCTGGATTTAGGATCCAGTGGGAGCAATCCCGTGGAGGTTCAATTCCTCTTCCCGGCACCCAACTGCGACTTGTCGGGCGGCACCGCAGTGCCGACCACGGATTCTGCTGGATACTGCGGAGCTTTCGTTCTTGTAAAAACAGGTTCAATCCTGTTTTTCTCAAGAATCTTCGTTTCTCTTCTGGTTTGGTATCTGACTTCAAGATTTTGTTGGCTGAATGGGATAAAAGTATCCATTCACGAAAAGGTTCAATCCAAGCATTGGGTTTAGTGATTAATTGAGTTAGTTTGTCTTCAAGTGTTTGTTTCTGGGAAACTAACTCATTCTTTTTGGTTAGATAAATTTCTTGGGGTATTACTCCGTCAACAAAAGCGTTGAGGATTCTATCTTGTTTGGGTTTTAACTCCTCTAGCTTTTGTTTGATGGGTTGGGTTAGCTGGTTGGTGTCTCTTGCCGTAGATCTTTCTTTTAACCTTCATCTATATACAATACTACTAGAATGGGGTGGGGTTGGCAAATTGTGAATAGAGATACTTGACGAAGTAATTATTCCTTGACTATTATGTTAGAGCTTCATTGTCTGGTCACTTAATCTCTTTATCGAATATTTTTTTTGCATTGATTAAGTAATTAATCAGAAATTCTATGGATTTCTCGGTGTTATTCAAGCTAAGAAGATAAAATCGCAAAGCAACAGCAGGCTTTCCATTGTGATTGTAAAGTGACGCTGTTGACTTACTAAAAGCAATTTTCGGATTTGGATCTTCAAAAACATTTACGAACCAGTTATAAAAATCACTTGTATATTTAGAATTCTCAGCCAATAACTCATCGTCACTTAGTTCTTTTTGATGTTCAGCTAGGACATCTGTTCCAGTATTAATACATCGAATGTATACATCTACAGAAGAGGAGTCTATATTCTCTATAACTAGGCCAGCACTGTTGAGTCTATCATGTGCACAAACGAATAGTTCACGCATCATGAGTGCGTGACCTAGTAATACCTGATACCCTTCTTGACCAAAAGATTTTAACGTTGCCCAAGTTGCAAGTATGTTTGCACACGAACGTGATGTTTCGATTGTATACAAACCAGGATTGTATTCATTTTCATCATGAAATAATGGTGTCATAATGTCTTTTTGTCTTTTTAACAAACCAAAGTCCTTTTTATTTTTTAGTATAACCATGCTTGAGTTGTATGGAATATAACCTGTTTTATGGAAGTCGACACCAAATGAATCAGCTAGGTATAACTTTGAAATTTTATCGTAATTTTTTCGAGCATTTTCCAATATCTTTCCACCAAAACCTAGGGGGTTAGTTTCATAATTATACCCAGCGAAGTTAAGCCAAACCCATCCCTGTACGCTGTCACAATGAAGATGGGGTAGATATTCCAGGTTAAAGTCACTAACAAGCCTATTTCTAATTGCGTCAATTTCTTCCAAATCATCTATGGCCATGTTCGACGTTGTCCCCCCAACTGCCTCTATACAGGCAATTTTTTTGCCTTGTTTAAGTAATTCTCTACACCTTTCTTCCAAATGCACAAGATCTGTTGTTTGATCAACGTTTGTTTTAACTTGTATAAAATTAAGTTGACCAATCCCTAGCCAATTAACTGCAGTTTGTTGGCTATAGTGCGAGGCTTTATTTCCAATAACAACGACATCGTTTGATGAAACTCCATTTAGCATATGATTTGGGTCCACTTTTGCCAAGCCTAGTTTTACTGCATAAAAATTTGTTGCAGTACCACCAAACGTAAATACGCCAGAAGACATATCCACATCCATACCAGCCAATTTTGCAATCGAAGCTGCACACGCCAATTCAGATTTTAATGCCTCGCCTGCATCTTCTCCTGTTACAGCATTCCCCATATATAGAGAAGCAGCCATATATGTAGCCAGGTATATAAAACTAGGCTGAGGAATGACGTTTTTTACCATAAACGGACTGTTTGCCTTAACAGAGCGCTGCATATCAATATTCAAGTTAATGACGTTAGAATAATGATCGAAGCTATATTTTTTGGGAACAGATCCGCCAGCAACCACCTCAGATATTGTTCGTGTTTCGAGTACCGGAAATATGGGACCGTCACCTTGATTTTTAATTAAGCCAGAAACAGCAACCTTGGTTAAATCTAAAAGATTTTTGAGGTTATCGCCACTTTCAGACAGAAAAACATGCTCGCGCAAATCATCTATTATTTGCTGGTACCTTTTTGCCATCATGATGAATTATATCGTGTTTCAGTTCCATATTAGGTACCAATCACTACCTTTACCTAATATAATCATCCCCATGTTAAGTTTTATGACATATAATGTCGGTGCCAATATAAAAGATCACATCTTCTCAGCAATTGAGATCATCAAGAGTGAGTCTCCCGATATACTAATATTAAATGAGGTAAGCTGGTTCAATAGTGAACCAAAAACTCTTAAGGAACTCTCTCTGAACCTTGGTTTTCCTTTTTTCCATCTAGCAAAATCTGACCACTCTTTTAACCACGTCGCCCTGTTCTCCAAGTTCCGTCTGAAGGGTGTTGTTGCCGTACCTGGTTTACAGAATGCTGCCATCGTCGCCATTGTTGAATCTGAACTTGGAGATATTTCCATTGCTGGTGTACATCTTGCTCAAAACACGGAAAATACTCGAGTAATCGAAATAAATGAAGTTATTTCTTTGCAAAAGTTCTCCCAAAATAAGATTATTTTGGGAGATTTAAATTCAATTTCTCCAGAAAATATCATGAAAGATCAGAATGCTTCAGAAGCATCAAAATTATCCAGTCAGTACGATGTGGTTCAAAATATAAAAAAAGCTGGTTATCTGGATGTTGCAGTAATCACCAAAAAGGAGCAAACACCTACGGTTCCAATAACTCAGGACGATAGCGTTACATACTACAACCTAAGATTGGACTACATATTTCTATCTAATTCGTTAGCGAATCGATTAGTTGACTACCATGTTGTTGTGAATGATTTAACTAGAGAGTGCTCTGATCATTATCCAATAGTGGCACATATTAAATAGTATAGAAACTGAGGATTAGATCCATGTGGTGCTATACTTTCATGAAGTATATAGATAAAAAAAGAAACATGGATAATCCAAAACAAATTAACCATCCAAAAACTATTGATATCAGCCTTACCGGATATTGTCAACTTAATTGTGCTTGGTGTTGGGGAGAAGATCATACTATCGGGACGATTCATGGAATAGATAAGTGGAAAGAGTTGTTATGTAAATTTAGAGAGGTTGGGACATCTAACGTAGTGTTCACTGGGGGAGAACCTTTGGTATCCCCATTATTGCCCGAAATGCTTAGATATGCCAAGGAATCCCTTTCGATGCGCACTACATTGTCAACTAACGCAATACTTTTGAATAATTTGAGTAAGAGCATACTGCCGTGGGTGGATGATTTAGGTCTACCCCTTGATGGCTCCACCCCAAAAGTCAACAAACTCATGCGTGCCGGCAAAATTGATAACTTCCAAAAGGTCATAAGTGGTATTAAATTAGTTCAGGATAACTATCCCAACATAGACCTCACTATTCGTACTGTAATAGCAAGGCCCAATATTAAAGATGTCGTGAATATACCTGAAGTGCTTGCTAAAAATGGCATCGATATTTCTCGAATTCGTTACAAACTATATCAAGTTGAGCCAATCGGCCCCCGAGCAGAAGTGACAAATACAAATACATGGCTAGTTAACGAAAAAGAGTGTGTGTCGATTAAATCTACTATCAAGGAACTTTACCCACTCCTAGACGTTATATTGCAGCTATACAGAGAAACTTCAGGTCGTTATTACCAAGTTGGGCCTCGCGGTAATGCGTGTGGAACATTCATCGAAAAAGACGGTACTCCTCACTTGATTGAACTAGGTAACCCGATAGACGATTTTGGCTATGCTCTCAATATGATTGAGACACAGTACTCTTTCAATTCAACCCACTAAATATTTATCGAAACACCAAGGTGAACTATGCCTCACGATCTTGTTCATTTAAGAAGCGTTTCATTTTTTTGTTAAATTTGAGAATTAGTGGCCTTGTTTCTGTAAATCGAGGAAATATATCTAAATACGTCCATATATCCCTCGAGTAAATTGTAGGATTGAGAACGTTTTCTTTTATATAGTCTTCGTGTATTGGTAGAACCCAAAAATGTACACTTGCGGGGCTGTTGTATTTCTCATCATTGTAAACATGTGTCTGTCTTATTCCTAAACTCGACAATCCATTTTTAATATCCCGAGCCATAAACATACATCTTTTGTACAAATCCTGAGACATTTCATCGAGAGTTTGATAATGGTGCTTTGTACTAATAATATAGAATCCAGGAATTGCGTACTTGGCGTCTTGCCGTACAATTATATGGTTATCACTATATATACATTTCAAACTGTCATCAATTTCATCTTCGTGAGAAATAATAAATTCCCCTTTTGAAAATCTACTATCATCGAGAAAACATTGAAAGTTTTTTTTCCCACCGATGCACACAAAATACTTTTTCCCTTTTGGAGCAACAGGAAGTTCACTCTCGTCAAACACCTCTAATATCTCCTCTATTTTAGATACCTTTTTATTTATCTTGGCTTGGGAAGCATTTTTATTTGACACATTAACAATTCCATTTACTATATTTTCAACATCATGTCTTATGATTGGACTATTAAGCATCTCTTTCATTCTGGTATTAAATAAATCTATCTGTTTTTGAGATGACGTGTATGCATAACTTCTCAGGTATTCTGCAATATAGGGCTGATATATATCCACAGAAAAATGCTCAGCTAACTTATCAATATGGAAGGGTATCGTATGACTAGTGACTATTCGTCCTGGATGTTCTTCCACGTACAATCCACACAGTATGATATTGAACATTTTCCTCAAACCGATACGAATCTGTCTTTGCATATAGGAAAATAAGGCAAGCTCTATATCACTTAGATCATTTAGAAATTCTATATTTAGCAATGGCTTGATTGTATATAACCCTGGAACAGCACTTTCGTTTGAAGGCTGTATAAGAATGAATTTATCTTTGTAAATAGTTTTTGGCATTGCTAATCTTGTTTATGTAATCGAGAGCTCTCATAAAGTATAAACGAGATTATCTTGTCAACTTTAAGATGTTCTACTTTTGATGTAGGGCATGCTTCAGCGATTCTATCTCGGAGCTTAACATTTAGTTGGTGTGACAAAATACCCTCTACACCTGAAAGAAATATTCTTGTAACTGACTGTTCTTGGCTCACTTGAGATATTTTTGCCAATAATTCAGGTAACGTATGGGTAGATAAAATATCTTGGTAACTCCTTTCAGAAACATATTCATCGATCATCATAAGTATTGGTATCAATGCATAAAATTGAAGAGGAAGCTTTATAAAATTATTTTGTACCAAAACTGCCTTGTAATATAAAACGAGCAAATGAGTCATTGCTTGAATATTGTAAGTAAAAATATGCTCATCGTGCTTACGAAACAAGTTGGATAACATGTCATGCAGAACATCAATTTCACTTGGGAAAACGTCAGCTATTAAATGACCCATGTCATTTGGACGAATATAAAAGCTATCTGGTGTTTTAATCAACGGTAATTCTGAACCGAATACAATTTTATCAATCTTGTTTCTTAAAGAACTGTCTGAACTTGGATCATTAGTGATCTTTCTGAATGTGTTCTCATACTTTACCAATGGTGGCTCATATAATGGTTCTTGTATTTCATCAAGCCCTTTCAGCTCTTTATCTAAGTCATGATAGTCAAACAAATAACTCCAGTTCAACAAAAAATTAGTTCTCCATAAATGGTCAAACTTACCAAAAGCAGGTGGGTCATCAAACGATGCATCTTCCCAATCAAAAAGATATATATTGTCTCTGTTTTCAATAATATTTCTTGGTAAATAACCTCTATAAGTAACTCCATTTTTAAGCAATAGTTTTATGACTGACAAGCAGTCATTTAGTAAGATAAGCGGTGCTTTGTTGGTGTATACACATTCATTTATGTCTGAACCAAGATATTCCGATACCAAAAAACAACATCTGTCGTTTGATGGGAGGGTAATTTTCTTAGGTACAACTATCCTTATTGTTCTTGTACCAATTACTTTTCCATCCAGCTTATTATAAGCTTTCTTGGAGTTGGCAATTTCCAAATTAGCCTTTTTGTTACTTGCTTCCTTCGCAATGTATGAAATGTTATTAAAACTGAATATCCTAAACTTGTCTTTTACATCTATGAACCAGCGGCTACAACAGAAGCGGTGTTTACTATCACCATAAGCTATTCTAAGAGCATCTGTAAACGTCTCAGCCTCAATTGACATAAACTCACATGCCATACCTACAATGCCCCAAAAGGAGTTTTTCATACTTGGATTATATATAATGCTGAGGTTCTAATGTAGAAAACACGCATTTGAACTCACAGGAATGTTAAAATATAGATATGGATAAAGTAAAAAAGAAGGAATTGCTCGAAACTTTTTTGACTCGTGGGGTGGAGAACATCATTCCAGGACGCACCAAACTGGAGACATTGCTTTATTCTGGCAAAAATCTTAATGTTTACTATGGAGTTGACCCAACTGCAACCAAGATCCATTTAGGTCATGCCTTCGCTCTCCGAAAACTGAAAATATTGGCAGATTTGGGACACAATGTGACCTTTCTAATTGGAGATTTTACTGCCAAAGTAGGAGACACTTCAGACAAAAAATCTGAGAGGCCTGTCTTATCCACTGATCAGATTGAGAAAAACTTTCAAACCTACAAAAGACAAGCGGGAAAATTCTTAAACTTTGCCAAGGTTAAAGTTGTTCATAATAGTGAATGGCTCTCAAAATTTAACTTTAGTGATATTTTGAAACTAACACTAAATTTTTCTTTGAATGATTTTATTAGTAGAAAATTAATTAAAATAAGACTAAACGAAGGGAAGCGAGTTAGCTTGCCAGAAGTGCTCTATCCAATTATGCAAGGTTATGACAGCTATTTTCTAGATACAGATATTCAATTGGGTGGAACAGATCAGACTTTTAATATGCAAGCAGGAAGAACTTTAAACAAAAACTTGAGAAACAAGGAATCATTTGTTATCACCAATAGTTTCTTGCCGGGTACTGACGGTCGCAAAATGAGTAAGAGTTGGGGAAATGCAATATGGATTGAGGATTCACCAAAAGAGATATGCGACAAGATAATGTCGATCGCAAACAATGTCTTACTGACTTACTATTTAACGGGAACCAATGCCAAACCTTCTATAATTGATGAAGCTAAGAAACGACTTGAGGCTGGAGAAGACCCTACAATTATAAAGAAAGAATTGGCAAAGATAATTGTGAAGGAGTTGCATGGAGAAAAGGCGGTAAATTTGATCAAGAACCACCTCAAGAATCTGTAGTTAAAGTACTAGTTGCTGAAGATTGAGTTTTTTCTCGGGGCTAGGTGATGGTTGTTGTTTAGGGAGAGCTGAACCGAAGCCCCCCTCTTTCTTGATTACCCTGCTTTAAGAAATGTTTCTTAATTGTCTAAAACCTACCGCGGGCGTGGTTTTAATCGGTTAATGATGGTGGTAAAATCTAGCTTACTTAACAGTTGTGTGTGAACCAAGTTCGAGCTGTTTCGTAAGCACGCACTTTCTGGTAAAATCTATAAAACATGGACATCAAACACTTAAGTACCAAGGACAATACCGCTCAAATTCTACTTACGGTTACCGCCAAAGAAATCTCTTCTGCTGAAAAAAACGCTCTTGATAAACTCAAAAAAAACCTATCAGTCAAAGGTTTTCGAAAAGGTAACGTCCCCGTAGCCATTGCCAAAAAAGAAATTGGCGATGAAAAACTAAAACAAGAAGCGGTTAATATTTGTTTAGAAGCAGGCGTCCTTCAACTAATTAAAGAAAAAAAGTACAATCTCCTTGGCCTTCCTCAACTAGACAAAGCCGAAGTTACCAAGAAAACAAGCTGGAACTTCACCCTAAGTCTACCCCTTAACCCAGAAATCAAGTTAGCAGAGTACAAAAAATCGGTTCACAACATCCTTGAAAAAACTAAAGACAAAACCAAAGAACAAAAACTCTCTGCCATAATAGACGCTATAATCAAAAAAACCAACTTTGTCGTTCCAGTAATGCTAATAGAAAGAGAAGTAGACAACAGCCTGTCAAGGCTGGTTCAACAAACAGAATCCCTAAACCTAGACATAAACACCTATCTAAAGTCAGTCAATAAAACAGCTGAACAGGTGAAACAAGAATATTTTAAAAGCGCAGAAGAAAATATCAAGGTAGATTTAATCTTGTCATATATAGCCCAAGACCTTAAGGTAAGTGTGTCTCAAGAAGAAATTGAATCATTTGCCAAAACTGGCAACGTTCCTTTAGATCGTCGCCCATCACTTGCTCCTATCATTACCCGTAGAAAGACACTTGACCTTCTCCTAGCCTTATAATATAATAGCTTTTATGAATTCAGGAACATCACAAAGCAACAACACCTCACCCAAACTTTCAAGCTTTATTGAAGCCTTAAGACAAAGGCAGCAATCGGGCGAGTCCGTAGATTCTGCTTCTACCGACAAACTTTCTCCTTTTTCTTTTCCAGAGATTAAAAGAACAAAAGAGCTAGAAAACAAAAGAATAGAACAGTTTCAACACGCCAGAAACAGAGAATGGGCAGGCGTCTACTCTGCCAAACAAAAGCAGATGGAAAAAAGAATAGACGAAATTAAAGAGCAACTAAAAGTACTAGCCAAACAAGTGGTTAAGTTTGAACTAAACGTCACTCAAGCCATTGCTACAGAAACCCCTACACCGGGTGAATACCACGTCAGCTTCTTTGAACACATCCAAACAGTCATTCAGCTACTCAAAACAAACATTGCCGAGGCCAACTCCTGGTTATCCCTTTACAACCAAAGATCAAAGAAAAAAGGCTTCTACTTTGGCATGTCTCAAAAAAGAGGCACTTCGTTTACCTTAAGCGAAGAAAGGCAAATAGCCACTTCTGTTGGCTAAAGACATCTCCTTTACTGTAAAATACAATCACGAGTCCGTAGCTCAGCTGGCTAGAGCGCTTCGTTGACATCGAAGAGGTCACTGGTTCAAGTCCAGTCGGACTCACAAATATTTTGTATACTTATATTATGAACAAGCAACATTTAAAGAATTTCTCCTCAGCCTTCATTGCTGGAATAGGCTGGGCTTTCGGTGCCAGTATTGGTTTCGCCCTACTAATTACTCTAATCACCTACATCTTAAGCCTACTTGGTGGCTTGCCTTTAGTAGGTAAGTTCTTTGGTCAGATCACCGAACACGTTCTCAATTATCTTCAAACCTCAAAGTAGATGGCAAACGACAAACTTACCGCTCTTCGTCATACCGCCGAACACGTCCTTATGCAGGCCATGGACGAGCTTTTCCCCAACAAAATTATAAAAGCCATGGGGCCGGCTACCGACCAAGGCTTCTACTTTGATTTTGAAACCATAGGCGACTTTAAGATATCCGAACTAGACTTCGAGACAATCGAAAAGAAAATGCAAACCATTGTAAATCAGAACCTTTCTCTTACTAAGAAAGAAGTTTCTTCAAAAGAAGCCAAACAAATATTTAAGGACAACCCTTACAAGCAGGAATAGATCAAAGAGGCAGCAGATAGGGGAGAGTCTCTAACCGTTTATTACACCGGTGACCCAGAAAACAAAGATTCATTCGTCGACCTCTGCTCCGGTCCCCACGCCAAATCAACCACAGAAGTCAAAGCTTTCAAACTGTTATCCATTGCCGGTGCTTACTGGAGAGGGGATGAAAAAAACAAAATGCTCACGCGTATCTACGGCACCGCCTTTGAAAATCAAAAGGAATTAAGACAGTACATCCACAATCTGGAAGAAGCCAAAAAGAGAGACCACCGAAAATTAGGTAAATCTCTAGACCTATTTAGTTTTTCAGACTTAGTCGGCAGTGGTTTGCCTTTGTACTCACCCAAAGGAGCTCTGTTACGCCGCTTAGTCAATCAGCACGTTGAAGAAATTCAGTCTAGCCAAGAGTATCTACAGGTTTGGACCCCCCAAATAGCCAAGGCCGAGTTATTTAAAACTTCCGGCCATTATGACAAATACAAAGGTGATATGTTCAGAGTCGTCTCCAATTACTCAGATGAAGAGTTTTTCCTAAAACCCATGAACTGCCCTCAACACACCCAAATCTACGCTAGCCAACCTAGAAGCTACAAGGATCTTCCTTTAAGATATACCGACTTTGCCATGCTTTACCGTGACGAAAAACCCGGTGAACTTTCAGGTCTAGCTAGAACCAGAGCCTTTTCTCAAGACGACTGCCACGTTTTTTGCAGGGAAGATCAAGTCGATCAAGAAGTAGATACAATGCTCACCATGACCAAAAAAATCATGGCCACCTACGGTTTTAAGTATCGTTACCGCCTCTCTACTCAAGATAAGTCTCAACCAGAAAAATACCTAGGCGACCCAAAAACATGGGAAAAGGTCGAAAAATGGGCAGAAGAAATTATGAAAAGAAACAACATTGACTACTACGATGGCCCCGGTGAAGCTGCTTTCTACGCCCCCAAAATGGATCTCATGGCCACCGATGCTCTTGGTAGAGAATGGCAACTATCTACCGTTCAAATTGACCTTTTTGCCCCAGAGCGTTTCAAGCTAACCTATACCGACAGTGACGGTCAAGACAAGCGTCCGGTCATGCTACATCGAGCCATAATCGGCTCACCGGAAAGATTCTTAATGATACTCATCGAACACTTCGCCGGCGCTTTCCCCATTTGGCTATCTCCAGTTCAGGTTGTCATTCTACCCATCTCAGAGAAGTTCATGAAAGAAGCAGAAGAGTTAAAAAAGAAACTAATCGATCAAGGAATAAGGGTAGAACTAGACACGTCAAACGAATCCTTGGGTAAGAAAATAAGAACAAGCGAAACAAACAAGGTTCCCTACATGCTCATCCTAGGTCAAAAAGAAATCGACCAAGACTTGGTCTCCGTTCGTCAAAGAGGAGAAAAGGACCTAGGCCAGATGAAATTAGCCTTATTTTCTGCTAAAATAGAAAAAGAAATCAAAGAAAAATTAATTTTTTAACCTAAGACTTGAGAAAATATCACCGCACCAACCAATACATAACACACCCACAAGTCAGGGTCATCAATGAAAAAAGTGAGCAAGTGGGTTTAATGTCTTCTCAAGAAGCTCTGTCTCTTGCCAAAGAACAAGGTCTAGACTTGGTAGAGATTTCAGACAAGGCCAAACCCCCAATTGTCAAGATAATTTCGTTTAATAAGTTCAAGTATTTGGAGTCCAAGAAACTAAAAAGTGGTCAGGGTAAGTCTACTCAAGAAACCAAAGAAGTCAGATTCTCACCTTTCATGGCCGAAAATGACCTTAACACCAAGATAAAAAGAGTTATAAAGTTCCTAAAAGGTGGCGATCGTGTCAAGTTAGTGGTAAAATTCACCGGTAGGCAAATCACTAAGAAAGATTTTGGTGATCGCATTATGCAATTAGCGCTCTTAAAATTAGAAGATGTGGCGGAAGTAGATCAACAACCCAAGCTTATTGGCAAGTTGCTAATTGCCCAAGTTAAACCTAAAAAATAATGTCTAAAATTAAACATAAAACCAGAAAGATTGTCGCCAAGCGCTTCAAGATAACCTCCACCGGTAAGGTCATGAGACGTACCCCAAACATGAGGCATCTAAGGCGAAAAAAGTCTAGCAGCCAACTAAGAAGGTACAGAAAATATATAGAAGTTACCGGAGTTATGGCCAAGAAAATTAAACAAATGCTACACAACTAACCATGCCAAGAACAAAAACAGGAATCACCAGAAGAAAAACCCACAAGAAAATCCTAAAACTTGCTAAGGGGTACAGAATGACCAAAAGCCGCCTTTTCAAAGTGGCCAACGAAGCCGTTCTCCATGCAGGCCAGTACTCATTTCAAGGCAGAAAAAAAAGAAAAGGTCAAATGCGCAAACTCTGGATACAAAGAATAAACGCCGGTCTAAAGCAACACGAGGGCGCTCCTTCCTACTCAAAATTCATTAATCTTTTAAACCTAAAGAAAATTAAATTAAACAGAAAATCCCTTTCCCAATTACTTGTCAACCACCCCAAGTCCTTCAAAGACGTTCTCGACTTTATAAAGTAAATTTTTTAATAGAAGCCATTCCATAAAAAAGGCTGATTTCTGTTAAAATTGTCGTATCAACATGGATAAAAAAATATTAAATACCAAGCAAAACCTTAAAAAAGATCTTTCTTTAATTAATAATATTTCTCAACTAGAACAGGTTTCGGTTAAGTATCTAGGCCGTAAGGGTGTAATAAATCAACTGTTTCAGTCTCTTTCTCCTTCTCAAAAAGCTACTTACGGAAGACAACTAAACCAACTAAAAAACGAGATAGACAAGAATCTAAAAGACGCCAAACAAAAACTTCTTAACTTTAAACCTAAAAAGAAAATCGACGTCACTATTCCAGGTATCATACCCCAACAAGGCCACCTTCACCTAATAACCCAAGCCATAGAAGAAATCGAAGAAATTTTTAAGTCCCTTGGTTTTGTCAGAAGAAGATATCCTGAAGTAGATACCGACTGGTACTACGCCGAGGGTCTAAACATCCCCAAAGACCACCCAGCTAGAGATGACCAAGAAACCTTCTATATCAACCAAAACACTGTTCTTACGGCCCATACGTCCAACGGCCAGCTAAGAGAAATGGAACGCGTCAAACAGGCACCAATTAAAATGATAAACATGGGCAAAACCTACCGTAGGCAGGCCTCAAACACGCACTCTCCTATGTTTCACCAGTTTGAGGGTTTAATGATAGACAAAGACATAAACATCACCCATTTAATCGGCGTCTCCAACTACTTTGCCAGACACTACTTTGGCCCAAATAGCCAAATTCGCTTAAGACCTCACCACTTCCAGTTCACCGAGCCGTCTTTTGAGGTAGACATAAGCTGCACCATCTGCAATGGTACCGGCAAAAAGAATAAGAAAACCTGCCCTGTTTGTAAAACAGGTTGGTTAGAGCTTGGCGGAGCTGGTATGGTTCATCCTCAGGTCTTAAAAAACGGCGGTATAGATCCAAACAAATACACCGGCTTTGCTTTCGGTTGGGGTATTGAAAGAGTCATCATGATGAAACACAAAATTAGTAGCAACCTAAGAGATCTCTACTCAACCGACCTTAGGTTTTTAACTCAATTTTAAAACCATGGAAATTAAACTAAGCCACCAACTTCTAAGCCAGTTCTTAAAGACTAATGCTACCCCAAAAAGAATAGCTCATGCCTTAAGTCTTTGTGGACCAACCGTAGACAAGCTCCACAAAGTAACAGGCGATACCATCTACGACGTAGAAATAATTACCAATAGAATAGACTCTATCTCCGCTTTTGGTATAGCCAGAGAAGCGCTAAGCATACTACCTCAGTTTGGCTACAAAGCCAAACTCTTAAACGATCCTTACAGTTTAACCAAAAAGACACTGGGAAAACTCCCTAACAACTCACCAGTCAAAGTGGAAATAAAAGACAAGTCACTGGTTAAACGATTTGCTTGTATATCCCTTAAAAACGTAACCGTAAAACCATCTCCCATCAGTCTTCAAAAAATACTTAAAAACTCCGGTCTTAGACCACTAAACAACTTAATTGATATCTCTAACGAACTCACCCTTAAATACGGCCAACCAGTTCATGTATTTGATCTCGACAAAATCAAAGATAAAACTATGATCGTTAGAGAAAGCCTTAAGGGAGAAAAAATATTAACTCTAGATAACAAAACTCACACCTTAAACGGTGGTGACATTGTCATAGAAGATGGTCAGGGTAATCTAATTGATCTTTGTGGCATCATGGGTGGGGGACTAAGTCATATAGAAAGTAATACCAAAAACGTTTTAATCTTTGTCCAAACCTACGAGCCAAAGCACATCAGAAAAACCTCACTCTCTACTCAAGAAAGATCATTAGCCGCCCAAATCTTTGAAAAATCCCCAGATCCGGAATTAGTTCTTCCCATATTAATAGAAGGGGTAAATTTAATCAAAACCAGAGCTTCCGGAAAAATTTCAAGCAACGTTCTCGATATCTATCCTAAACCATTCAAGCCTCACACCGTCAAACTTAACCTTGACTGGCTTAATAAATTTTCAGGTATCACCTTCAATCAGCAGGTAGTTATCAACACACTTACCGATCTAGGTTTCAAGGTAGACAGTACTAAAACAAATACCCTTATCTGCCAAGTTCCAAGCTGGCGCAGTCAAGACATCAATATTAAAGAAGACCTAGCCGAAGAAGTATTAAGAATCTATGGTTACTTCCGCTTACCCTCTGTTTTACCCACCAGCATGCTAGAAAACACCACACCAGATAGGCTCTTGGAAACAGAAAAGAAACTAAAACACAAGCTATATTCCCTTGGTTTCACAGAAATATACAACTCATCATTAGTATCTAAAGATCTGTTTGCCAAAACAAAAATGGATATAAACCCCAGCCTGAAACTAGCCAATCCCTTAAGCGTTGATCAAGAATATTTAAGGCGTAGTTTAATACCCAGCCTACTTCAAAACACTAAAGAAAATCAAAATCACCAAGTAGGGCCACTTTACTTATTTGAACTAGCCAACATCTATCTTCCAAAAGGTGAAAACGATCTACCGGACGAAAAACCAATTCTCACCATGGTCACAGATCAAATAGACTTTAGGCAACATAAAGGTGTTGTAGAATCCCTCATGCAAAAATTAAATATTAAAAACCTTAAGTTCAAACCACTAGACCACGACTCCCTAATTTGGGATATAAACTCAACTGCCCATATATACTCAAAGGGTAGTTACTTGGGGTTAGTCGGCAAACCAAGTCCTCAGGTTATAAGCAACTTCGAAATAACCGGCAACATATTCATCACCAATATAGACGTTTCCGCTCTTTCTAAGTTAAGCTCCTCAATTCATCAAGGTAAACCCCTACCCAAGTATCCGGCAGTAATAGAAGTAATTACCATCTCCACCAACAAAAAAATAGGGGAGTTGGTAAAACAAATAAAATCCACCAGTAAATTAATTACTAAAGTAATCTACCAAGAAAGTTACAACAACAAACACACCTTCAAAATATATTTTACCCATCCTAACAAAAGTCTCACTCAAAAAGAAGTAAACCAGCTAAAAACAAAAATCTTAAAAAATATTTAAGGCGTCGTACCAGTAGGGCTGAGGGTAGAAGGGGGTGTAGGTGTAGGAGTTGGAATTGGTGTTGGTTCACTCCAATCTTCTTTAACCCCAAATTCATGCGTTCTATCTGCCTCGGTGCCAGCTTTGTTTCTGGCCACAACCTTTACCTTATGTTGACCAGGCTCTATGTTTTCAATCGTCTTTGTGTATGGGCGACTGGTAAATTTCTCTTCTTCAACACCGTCAAGATAAAACTTCACCCACTCAATTTCCTTTTCGCTGGTTACTTCAAATCTAAACTCTAACTTATTTTCGTTTACTCTAGACCTATCCTTAGGACTAACTATCTGAACGTCTAACCCACTGGCCGACTCACAGTACTCCGTCGGTACTCTATATTTATCATCCGTTTGCTTACTAACCCAATCGTCAATTCCCAACTGCCACAAGTTCTTGTTAGTCAACGGGTCATTTTCTTTCAAAACAATAAACTCTCTGTTATCAAAATTTCCCTGAGCAACCTGAACGGTGTTTGCCAGCCTATTACCATCACTCTTACACACCTTAACCTGTTGGTGAATCTTATCCTCTCCGGTAGGCAAGGTTCCACCAATTATCCATTCTTTGTAACTTGCAAATCCATCATGAGCCGGGTAACCCGAAACTCTATCAACATCCACCTGAGCCACTCCATTAGGAATCACAAATTCTTTGGCAGGGTATGAAGATAAAGCTTCCAGCATCTGTTTTCGCCAAATTGGAGCCGCTCCAGAAACTCCGCTAGCCACGTTCTTCATCGGTGAGTTGTCGTTATTACCTACCCACACACCCACTACAACATCGCTCGACCAACCAACCGTCCAGTTATCCCTCATATCATTGGTTGTACCCGTTTTAACGGCCACCTTACCGCTACTTAAATTAAGATATGAATTTTCTCCAAAAGTAATTAGCCTGGCATTATTATCAGACAGAATAGAGTTCAACAAAAAGGCTATCTTTTCATCAATTACCTTAGGCTTGTTTACTTCTTTTTTCTCAAACAACACCTCACCATCAGCATCCTCTACCTTTAAAATATATGAAGGTTCAACCTTGTAACCTCCATTTGCAAATGCACCATATGCCGACGACAGTTCCAGTAACTTAATCTCACCACCACCCAAGGCCATAGACAGTCCTAACCTACTTATGTTAGCTTTGGTTGGTTCCAAACTATTCATTCCCATCTTGTACGCTTGATCCAACACATCCTTAACTCCTACCAGAGCCAAAAGTTTAACCGCCGGAATATTAATAGAACTTGCCAAAGCCTCTCTTAAATGTAGTGGGCCATGCTCCTCACCATCATAGTTTTTAGGAATATATGGTGTCGCTTCATCTTTTCCAGGGAACTCTGTTATAGCATCAATCAAAACACTTGCTGGGGTAAAACCTTTTGAAAAGGCTGTGGCGTAAACCACTGGTTTGATAGATGATCCCGGTTGCCTCAATCTAGTTACTACATTCACCTCACCATCTATATCCGTATCAAAGAAATCTCTTGAACCCACCATAGACAAAATATCGCCAGAATTAACATCAATGATAACCGAGGCTCCGTTAGAAATAGACAAGCTCTTAGACACCTTATCAATTTCCGAAGCTACGATATCTTGAGCATTTTTTTGCAACTCCCAATCCAAGGTCGTCGTCACCTTAAGTCCACCTCGTTCCAGTATCTGTGGGCCAAACATCTCTTCAAGAACAGCTTTTACTTCCATCACAAAATGAGGTGCTTTAATACTGGTACCCACCGGTCTAAACTCAACACTTGCCAAACTATTATCCAGCTCTGTTTCCGTTTCCTCATCTATGTATCCGTCCTCTTTCATCCTTCTGGCTACCTGCTTAGCTCTATCTATATAACCTTTATTAGAGTTATAAGGCGAGTAAGTAGTGGGTGCCTGAGGTAATCCGGCCAAAATTACACTTTCAGCTAAGTCAAGATCAGCCACTTCCTTACCAAAGTACATCTCACTAGCAGCCGCTACCCCCCAAGCCGTTCCTCCATATGGTGCCTCGTTAAGATACATCTGTAGTATTTCCTCTTTACTAAACCTATTCTCAATTCTTACAGACAAAACAAACTCTCGTATTTTCCTACTCAACCTTCTCTCGGTCGTCAACAGTACATTCTTTACTAACTGTTGAGTTAGGGTTGAACCCCCTTGTGCTCTTCCTCTAGTAAAAAACCTACTAAACCCTCTAAGCATTCCCATCAAATCAAAACCTTGATGTTGGTAAAAGTCCTTGTCTTCTATGGCTACAGTAGCTTGCTTTAAGTACTCCGGGAATTCATCTAAAGGAGTAAATTTTCTGTTTTCGTCGGTATATACGTCAAACAGTATCTCTTTGCCTTCTCTATCCAAGATCACAGAAGAAAAACCCGTTTTTCTCAACACGTTAGCAGGGTCAGGTAAACCTCTTGAGTACCAAAAAAACAAACCTATCAACAACAAACCACCGGCAAGCGTTCCCACCAAAAATATCTTAGGCCAATTCAAGTCCAACTTCTTAATATAATTAACTAATCCTAATCTTCTTCGTCTTCTATACCTATACATCTAGTCTAAAGTATAATAAAAATCATGACCAAAAGAAACAAGAAGAAGCTAATGAAGCTTTTCACCATTATCGTGGTAATCTCCTTAATCATAGGTATGTTTGCCCCCTTAGCCTATGTCCTCTAGGCCGGTATCTACAATCTCAGGCATCGGTCCAGCCTACCAAAAACGCCTTGAAAAACTGTCTATCTTTACCGTCAAAGATCTTCTTGTCCATTTCCCCAATCGTTTCTTAGATTTTTCTATAAGTACTCCTATCAACCAACTTAAAGAAAAAGTCCCCGCCAGTTTCACTGCTCAAATCGGACCGGTCAACACCTTCTACTCAAAATCCGGTAAACACATCACCCAAAGCCTTGCCAAAAACAGTTCCGGTCAAATAAATTTAATTTGGTTCAACTCACCCTTCATGAGAACCATAATCAAACCCAACTCTACTTATGTCATCGCCGGCACTCCCTCTTTCTACTCCAACAAACTAGCCATGTTCTCTCCCCAAATAGAGTCGTTTACCCAGAAAAATAGCCTTAACACTCAAGGCTTTGTTCCCATTTACCCACTAACCAAAGGTATCTCCAATAAATGGCTAAGGGGTAAAATTCACTTCCTACTAACTAACCATAAACTTCCCTCTAACCAAATCGATTACCACCATATTCACTTTCCCCCCAACCTTAAGGCTCAAGACCTAGCCGATCAACACCTATCCTTTGCCCAACACCTAAAGATTAACCTTAAAAACCTTAAAGAGCTAAAAGCAAAACCCCCGGCTATTAAACTTTTACCAGACAATAAAATTCACCTATCGGGGCTTAAAAAACTTCCCTTTACTCTCACCCTAGGTCAAAAAAAAGCTCTAGCCGACACCTACAAAGACATTCAATCAACCGTGCCCAGTAGACGACTAATCCACGGTGACACCGGTTCGGGTAAAACCGCTGGTCTCATTCTACTTGCTAATCAGTGCATCAACGCCAACCTTTCTTTTGTTCTCTTGGCTCCCACCCAAATACTTGCCAATCAACACCTTAACACCTTCAAAAAAATGTCCCTATTCCCCAAAAATATCAAGCTGGTTACCGCTCAAGTTAAACTTATGCCCACCAACAAACCCCAAGTCTACATCGGTACCCACGCCTTGCTTAACCAACTCCCAAAAAAATTAAAAAGCCCCGTGGCCGTTCTAGCCATAGACGAACAACACAAGTTCTCCGTTAAACAAAGACAAACTCTCATAGACAGGGACCCTTCACCCCACATCATTAACCTTTCAGCCACGCCAATTCCCAGAACCGTGGCTTTGGGTCTGTTTGGTGAACTAAATATAAGCACCATCAAAGAAAGACCTTCTAACAGAAAACCCGTAATAACCTGGATCATGGATAAACAAAGGCTAAGTAAAGGTAATAAGTGGTTAAACGGCCAACTAAAAAAGGGGAACAAGGTCTTCGTCGTCTGCCCCAACATAAAAGCAAAATCCGCAGCCAACATAGAACAAGTCCTACCCCAATACAAAACTGACTATTCTAATTATCCAATCTGGTCCCTACACGGAAAAACTCCAGCAGACAAAAGAGATAAAATTTTAAAAGACTTCAATAAGGCCAAGGCCGGCATCTTGGTGGCTACGCCACTAATAGAGGTGGGTATAGACATTCCTAAGGCCAACATCATGATAATTCACTCAGCCGAAAGATTTGGGCTAGCTCAACTTCACCAACTTCGCGGTCGAGTGGGTAGGGGAGAGCGCCAAAGTTACTGCCTAGTCACCCCTTCCACCAGCGACCAAGTTCAAATCGACCGTCTCCAGCTATTAAGAAAGTACTCATCCGGTCTGCAACTGGCTAAACTTGATCTTAAACTTAGAGGAGCAGGGGAGATGTTTGGCCAAAAACAGCACGGCCGCCTACCCGTACGCCTAAAACACTTCTGGGACAAAGAACTCTTCCAAAAGGCCAAAGCACAAGCCGTAAAACAGCTTTCCCATTAACACACCACCCCAAACACATCCTTCCTACACATCCTTCCTACACATCCTTCCTATCCTGCTTCTATGCTCTAGAGCACTGTAACAGCCACAACCACTCCTTGTTCTTCATATTATCCAAAAAGATTAGTAATTGCCTGTTTGCTGTATACCTGCTAAAATATCCATCATGGCAGCAACACCTAAAAGAAAACACTCAACCGCCCGTCAGGGCAAAAGAAGAGCAGCAATTCGTTTAAAAACACCCAAGCTAATCGCTTGTCCTAAGTGTAAAAAACTAAAACGATCGCACTTTACTTGTCAGAACTGTTAACCTTATGAAAACTGCCCACGACCCCCGGCACCTACGCCGTATAACAACCTTTAAATCTCTATTCGCCAGAAACTTTACTCCCCAAGAACATTTCAACGACCTAAGTGAAAAAATAGAGAAACATCAAGAAGAAATAGACGGAATTATTAAGAAATCGGCTACAGAATGGCCCTTAGAACAAATTAACAAAATTGACATCGCTGTTCTAAGACTTGCCGTCTACGAGCTTTTATATCAAAAAGACACACCCATCAAGGTCATCATCGACGAAGCCATAGAAATAGCCAAAAAATACGGTAGTGACAACTCCGGTAGTTTTATAAACGGCGCCTTAGCCTCTGCTTTAAAATTAACCAATAGAGACACCAAAGAAGACAAAAAATGAAGTTTGAGAAACTTGATAAACTCCAAGAAATCATCGGCTATAAGTTTAAAAACATTGAACTTTTAGAAACAGCTCTCACCCACAGATCAGCCTTAAACGAAACTGGGGTAACCCAAAGCTACGAACGATTAGAGTTTTTAGGCGACGCCGTTCTAGAAATGCTAATTACCGACCACCTCTACCATACATATAAAGAAAGCGACGAGGGTCACTTAACCACCGCCAGATCAGTAATTGTTAGAACCAAATCACTGTCCGCCTTAGCCATAAAAATAGGTATTCCGGAACATCTATATATGAGTAGGGGAGAAGAGGCCGGTGGCGGCAAGGAAAACCCCTCAATTTTAGAAGACTCAACAGAAAGCCTTATGGGCGCCATCTACCTAGACGGAGGATTAGATTCGGTAAGAGAATTCTTTAAAAAGTTCGTTATACCCCATGCACAAGAACTCTTGGCAAATGGTCAACTAAAAGACCCCAAATCACTCTTACAAGAAAGGGCTCAGGCCGAAAACTACAGCTCTCCCAGTTATAAAATCATTAAAGAAGAAGGTCCAGACCACCAAAAAGAATTTACCGTGGCCGTTTTCGTAAATAATAAAGAGATAGCCTTAGGCAAAGGTAAAAACAAACAAGACGCAGAGCAAATAGCTGCACAACAAGCCCTTAAACTGATATAATCAGCCCATGCTTAAAATAAAGCTTCAACCAACCGGAAAAAGAAATCAAAGATTATTCAGAATCGTGGTCGCCGAAGACAGATCCAAACTAACCGGTAGATATACCGCCTTGTTAGGCCACTACGACCCCAAGGATCCAAAAAACAAGATTTCTCTTAACCAAGCTTTGTACGACTCTTGGATCAAAAAAGGTGCCCAACCAACAGACACCGTCAGACAATTGACTAACAAAAACATTACCAATCAATAAATAAAATATTATGAAACAATTAGTAGAATACATAGTTTCCAATCTTGTTAATCACCCAGAAGATGTTGTTATAGAAGAAGAAGCTTCGGAAGAAGAAGGATTAAGCAACATCACCATTAAAGTTAACCCAGAAGACGTGGGTAGGGTAATCGGTAGGTCAGGTAAGGTTATAAACGCCATCAGGCAAATAGCTAGAATCGCCGCCATCCAAAAGGGGATTAGAGTCAGAGTAGATCTAAAAGATGATGGTCAACCAAGGCCAGAACCTCAATCAAACACCGAGGAACCTACGTCTCAAGAGGCAGAACAGCCAACCCCTGAAGTTTCTGAAACACCCGAACCAGAAACGGAAACCGAAGAAGCTCCTACCTTAGAAGAATAAAAAAACCTAAAATCCAAATATACTTCCTTGTCTTACATCATAGTTAACGTTCTCTCGTGTAAAGATACTGGGTCTACTATATGTAAGTACTTCCTCAAATAGCTGCGTGTTTTCACTCGAAAAACCAACTATTTTGTCTAAATTAATCTCTATTAATCGTGATTCAAAATAGGTTAGCTCTACTTCAAGTTGGCTAACTCCTTGTTGATTAAGAAGGTTTGATATCTCAGACAACGACATTTCAGAAATAACTGAAAAGGGTAAAGACGTACCCAACAAATCAATAAACTTTATTAAATTTCCAGATTCTCCCACAAGCCTTAAGTTAACCTTATGTGGTTTAAATATCGCTAAACCCTTCTCATTATCCGTCAATTCAGGTTCCACCTTAACCTCTCCACCAGCTACTTCATAGGCCTCAAGTGCCACTTTAGTATTAACACTAACTTGTCTTAAACCCGTAAGTATCAATCCTGGGTCAAAACTCCTCGGCATAGCCATCTCTAAAACACCAACATTTGTTTCTCCTAAATTATTCTTATAATCATCAACTTTTAAAACATTATCTGATATAACCTTTAAAGACTTCTTTAATCCTTCTAATTCTTTTGCACTTGAATATAGCTCAGCAAATCTTGGCCAAATAAATATGCTCGACATCAATATGGCCACAATTAAACTCAAAAAACTATATACAAACTTTTTTAACACGTCCTCACTTACCCAATCGGGTAACAAAATGCCAAATATTTTCTTAGTTCCGTGATTTTCTTGGCTCATGGTTAAATCGTTAAAATTATTGTAACCTTATAACTTCCGTCTGCCGTTCTACTCAAAGACTGTTGTTCCATTTTTTTGAAACCAAAGTCTTCTTGAGCCCGCACAATGTTTATATTTGTTTCAAAGGTTCTATAACTATCAACGCTATCAGCAAAAACAACAAACGAAATATCGTCTTTTTTTGTAAAATTCACTCCAACCATCGACGTCCCATTAGTTAACCAGCTGTTTATTTTCAACAAATACTCCTTATATCTATACTCACTTTTTCTCGCCTGTCCCATCTTCTCCAATACTCCTTGTGCCCAAATGTAATTTTCCACCAAAGTATTATTACTATTTAACGCACTAGTTTTTAAACCAATATCGGTTTTAGTCCTTGAAATCATGGTGTTTAGATATATCAACCGTCCGGAAACATAAAATATCTGCAACAAGAAACCTCCCACGGCAAGTATCATAACAACCTTAGACAAAAGCTCAATATTCTTTAGTTGTCTATTACTGGACCACTTTGTTTTAAGTAAATTTATCTTTGCCACATTATTCTTCAATTGCTAATCCTAAAGCGGTAGAAAACACAACCCCGGAAGCTTTAATTTTCTCCATTACCTCAACTGTCGTCCCAAAAGGATCACCAACAACTACGTCTAGTCCGGTTTTCTCAACCAGTACAGCCGTTAATCCTTTTAAGTAGGCACTACCACCAACCAAAATAATTCTCTCTATTCTTTTATCCTTTTCTGAGTTTGCAAAATTAGCCACAACCTTGTTAATCTCCACCACCAAACTATCTATCAAACCACTTAGAACGTTGTATATCTTACCTTCTACCTGTTGTTTATCAACCCCGTAAACCCTTTTATACTCCTCGGCCTGGTTTAAAGGTATCTTAAAAGCCTCGGCAATCATTCTAGTCATCGCCATGCCCGCCAAAGGTACTACATGGCTCAAATATATCTGATCTTTTTCTACCACCACCATCTTCGTCGTACTCGCCCCCATGTCCAATATCAAACTTACTCCTTTGTTAGTCGTAAAACCAGACAAACCTCTTGCTAGTGATAAAACTTCATTTTCAATTCGTTCGGGTTCTAGACCCGTCAAGCTTAAAAACTTCACAAACGACTCACTTACGGTTTTGGGGACCGCCACCACAAACACCTTCATCTTCTCATTGCCAATATTCTTTTTAGGTTTATCTATCACTACCCAAGAAATCTCAATCTGGTCTGGCGGAAAGGGGACCACTTGGTCCAACTCCCACTTAATAGCCGAGGCCAGTTCGGGCGTGGACATTATCGGTAGCTTCAAAATTCTAGAAAACACCAATGATTCCGGTATAGACAGCACCACTTTTCTGTTCTTTACCCCAGAATCCTTCACTAAAGCTTTGATCGCCTCTGCCAACTTAGCCCTTTGTTCTACTGGTAAATCTACATCACTTTTACCAACCGGGTTCACGGCTATACCCACTGCACCCACAGCCTTACTTCCCCTTAACTCTAAAATCTTAATAGAACTACTTCCAATATCTAATCCAAAAAAGGCAGGCATAATACCATCCATTATACATATTTACTGAATCAACTTAGAGTTGGAATAAAGCACATTATCAAACACCACCGGCACCTTCTCCATCTCTTTTTTCAACTCCAGTCTCTTTTTTACACTAACATCTGAAGAAACAGAATAATAGCCAACAGAAGATATAACCACCTGTTGATTAGGCAAGTTTCCACCTATGGGTAAAATTCCAATCTTGGTAGCTGCATACAAAACCGTGATCCTTAAAAGCTTTGTTGCGGTTGGGTCAATGCTTACAATAGACCTATCCGCAAAGTTTACTTGTTGATAAGGAAAACCAGTTCTGCTCACTGCATCGGAAAAATTATTTTGAATAGCCCTGCTTACATCACCATCAAAAGCATATGAATTAACCGTGTAATCACTCTTAAACTCAGACACCTTCAAAGCCGCTAGGCCAGACTCCGATGAAAAATATATTGAAACACTACTTAATGATGCATCTGCTCCTTCAATTAACACATCTATCACATCTCCGGGATTAACTAGGTCAGAAACAATACCATTACTACCCTCATTCGCATAATCGGCCTCAAAACCAACCCCGTCGCCCAAATTAGAATTAATCACATCACCCCCACTTAAAAGTGCTTGTTCCACACCACTCTCTGCTCCTTTCAATGCCTTAACTTTTTCGGTATCTAATGTCTGGGTTCTTAAGTCTCTGGTAGATCTATCAGCCAAAGAAATTATCAAGGTACCCGCTACCGTAGCCGCCAATACCAAAATTAATGCAATCTGACCTTTTTCATTTTTTCCTCTCATCATATCCATTTTATACTAATAATATCCAGAATTTTTCAATAACACCTCAAAACTGTAATCCTTATTTATGTCCACAATTTGACCATCTTTCTCCGCTTGGGCGTTGTAATCAACCACCACCCTTTCTCTATCACCAGACATACAAATCCAATTAAAAACTAAAGTATTTATTTTTAATCCATTAGGGTTAACTTGGGCAGAATTCGAAGATATATTTCCACCACTCAATGAATACACTGTATTAACGTTATCTACACTTATAGTCAAACTTTCCCCCGTAACATTACCAGCTAATAAACATGCTTCCTGATCCTGACCAGCCACACTAACTACCCTGGAAAAACCAATAACGTCCACCATCGAACCTTCTATTACTCTGCTAGAGCCATCCATAAACAAATTAAAATCTACTCTAGAGCTACTACTTAAGCTTTGGTAAAAAACTCCCATTCCGGCACCAATAATAACCGCCATTACTCCAATTACCACCATAAGTTCCATTAATGTGTAACCCTGCCTGCCGGCAGGCTGGCACTGTTTCATAATCTTGTTTTGGTAAATATCTTATCCAATACCACATTATTCCCATCTACCGTTACCTTTACCTCCACCGTTACACTATTCGAATCGGGTGGAGAATCATATGTATATGTAACCACACAAACATAACCTCCATTGTCACAACTCTCGGTTCCACTATTTCCGGAAAAAAATAATATTGTATTGTTTACTTTTTCATTTTCTACATTAGCTAGAACTTGCTTTGCCAGATCCAAAGCTTCTTTCCTATCTCCTGTCACCCTTGAGCTCTTAAGAGACCCAGTAGACACCTTAGCCACCGCCACCGCTACTAAGCCTAAGATAGTCAAGGCAATCAACACCTCAAGTAACAACTGACCCTTCATATCTTTCATTTCTTAAGTTTAGCAAACTTTACTAACATCCAGGGTTAGCCGATTTTTTAGGTTCTGAAACACTTCCATTTCCATTAACTTCCAAGTCGTACTGAATTCCATAGTTACAGATACTTACTGTTCCAGGGTTAGCCGTACCTAAAGGGGTATTGAATATAGTAAACCCACCAGCCACAAACTCCGTCCCGTTAGAAAAACTTAACACCACCTCACTTGGTTTACACACACTTCCACTGGGATTTCTCACCAACAATAATACCTCATTTCCAGAATAAGAAATCTCGTAACTACCCACACTAGCACAAGAAGAGGGGATCTCAACAGCACTCGCCTTCACCTGTGTATGTTTTAATAAAGAAGCCATGTTTCTAGTATCAGACAACACCTCACGTCTCTCCTTAAATGGTACAAGAGTAGCCATTCCGGTTCCTACCAATACTGACAATATGCCTATAACAATTACAGTCTCCAACAATGTATATCCAAGGTTTTTTTTTATGGCCATCACGGGTTAGTAAAACTACAAGGCTCCAAGCTCTCCAGTTCACAACTAATAGTATATGAAGTAGTAGAGACTCTAATATATGTGTAATTTCCATTAGATTTAGGGTCTTTTGGTGTACTAGATAAATACGTCTCACTACCGCAAACTATACTGTCATATATGGATAGGGGATAACTTCCTTCTTCTGTTCTACAAAGCTCCAAGGCAGATCTAATATTCTCAATATCCAACTCTCTTCTTGTATCTCTAGACCGTTTACTAGTACTAGTAAAACTAACTACCGCCGCTCCGGTCAAAATAGCAATAATGGTAATCACCACCAACAGCTCAATAAAAGTGAAGCCAAATTTATTCTTCATTGTAAATTACCTACACAATAATAATCTCCGGCACCCCAAGTACAACTAGCATTAGAAGCATTACCTTTCCCCGTCACCTCCAACTGAGAACAAATACAGTAACTTGTTGCAAGACATTTTCCGGCAGTGTCTGAATATATGTATGGTGTAACATTAATAGGATCCACTGGCCAACTCCCTTTAATATAAGTATTGGCAGTACTACAGGTAGTGGGGTAAGCATAACCATTCTCAGAGTAATGGACTTCCAGAGCACTTTGCATAGCCTTCATATCAGACTGGCGTCTTGAGTCTCTAGACTTCCTTTGGGCACTAGTGTAGGCTACCGCCGCCAAACTCACCAACACACCTATAATCCCAATCACCACTAACAACTCTAATAGGGTAAAGCCATGCCTGCCGGCAGGCAGGCTCTTTTGTTTTTTCATTATGGTTCAGTTAAAGTATAACTTACTCCGCTGGCACAAACATTCGTCTCATCCTTACTTAAATCACCCGTATTCTCTAAACACGTTACTAAATCATATTCAAGCGTCTCACCTACGGTTCTAACGTAACTATAATCCACCCAACTACCATCTAGTTTTTGTTCCTTAGGATCAACCGGAATTTTCTTAATATACTCAGGTGTCAAGTCTTCAATATACGCCGTATCTGGATAAGCAGCCGATAGCTGATCGTTCTTGTAAGACTCCAGTGCGTTTTGTAACTGTTTCATGTCATTTTTCCTTTGTACATCCCTAGCCCTTTCCCTAGCTTGCTGAAAGTTAAACGCCGCCAGAGCAGCCAATACACCAATTATAGATATTACCACCAACAATTCAATCAACGTAAATCCGGATTTTCTATTCATTCTACTTCAACTCCATACTCTGTTAATTTATAAGTACAGTTTACACTACCACAGTCAACACTTAAACCACTTCTGTAATCACTATCCTTGTCATTCTCTAACACCGCGTACAACTCAAAACCCTTATCAACACCCACATAAACATAGTTTAGACCAGATTTTGGTTCTTCTGGCAACTTAGACATATACACCTGTTCTGTTCCTTGTATTGTAGTAGAAAACTCTTCATTCCACTCACAAGCTTCAAGTGGGTCACCACAACCTTTTATCTTTCCTCCGTCTCCATCAGGGTATTGACCAAAATCCTCATTAAATAACTGTATAGCTCTTGCCACCTGACCCAAATCACTCTTTCTTTTTGCGTCCCTAGACTTTTGCATGCTAAAAACATATCCCCCCAAGCTCACCCCCGTAATAATAAGCATAATCGCTACCGCCACCATTATCTCTAACAACGTAAACCCTCTGGGTCTTCCCAGCCCACCTAAATGCGTAGCTTTTGGTGTGGTCATACTATTCATTGTAGCATTCCTAAATACCAACTCCATATCGGTCCACCCCAAAGCAGAGCTACCGTTATACCAACCACCAAAAATGGCCCAAAAGGAATGGTCTGTCCAAACCTTTTCTTACCTATTAGAATCAACAATATTCCTACCAACGAGCCAATAATAAAACTAGCCATCACTCCCACCAAGGTTTTTGGCCAACCTAACAATAAACCAATACTGGGGGCAAACTTCACGTCTCCAAAACCAAAGCCTTTCTTTTTTGTAAACCACCACAAACCCCAAAAGAAAATCGTTAAAACCAACCCAGACAAAACGGATCTCCATAAATCACTAGCTACCATCTGTCCGCTACCCACCAAAAGCAATCTGTACAACAAAACGAAACTAAAAAGAAACAGGTTAATCCCGTCCGATATTACTCCATACCTTAAGTCCGTTAAAAATACCACTAACAAAGCCATACCTACCACCAACCAAAAAACAGGCTGCAAGAAACTCCATGGGCTACCAGCTAGTAAGAAAAAAGACCTGCCCACCACAAACCACCATACAAACAAAAGGGCAGTAATCACTTCAATCAAAGGATAACTCCAGTCAATTGATTTTTTACAAGTAAAACATCTTCCTCTTAATAACAAAAACGAAAATAGGGGAATATTCTGCCACCAAGATATTTTTCTTTTACATTTATCACACTTAGATCTGCCGGATAGGGGAGAGCCTTCATTAACCGTTCTGTAAACCACCACTCCTAAAAAACTACCCCACAACAAGCCTAATATGGCAACTATAAAACCTAAGAAAAAATTCACCCTGTCTTATTTAAAACACTGCAAGCAACTTCCCGCAGCATCTAAAGAGCTAGGACAGTCAGTAGCTAAAGCACCTCCGTCTTCATCTTCCGTTACTGCAAATGCTCCTGAAGTTCCAGTAAGTTTCCATTTTGTTAAGGAATCGTTGCGTAGAGCCTTACCTTCAGGTGAGAAACAAACCATTATGTCGGTTGGACTGTCCGAAAAAACATAAAGTTCCGTCTTCACATTGGAAGTAAAACCCGACTTCAGCTCTCCATCATCTTCAAGAGCCACTATACAAGGTTCCACAGGAGAACCAGTTTCTGTTATTTCCACTCCTCCTCCTGTTGTCAATCCTGGCCCAGTTGCTGCACTCACAGCAACATCACAGCCTGGATTTACCCCTGGCAAGTTCCAAGGAAACTCTCCATGAGAAGCGTAGTATCTAGTAAAACCATTCATAAGCTCAACCGAAGCGTTCCTGTTGTTGGCATCTCTAGCTTTCTTTAACTGTTCAAACGGGTCAATTGCCGCTAAAAGGCCAGCTGCCAAGATACCCAACACACCAATAACTATTAAAAGCTCCATTAAGGTAAAACCTTTATTATTATTATTTTGTTTTTCTTGCCCGCCTAAATGCGTAGCTTTTGGTGTGGTCATTTTTTTATATATTAATTTATTACTAACCCTAACTATGAACATCTAGAACTGGCTTGTCAAGTGGTAAATCGGTAATATAACCGCTGCCACCAATAAACCTACTCCTACACCCATAACTATCATGATCAAGGGTTCAATAGCTGTGGTCAAGGCCTTAACTTTTGTGGCACTTTCAGATTCGTAATACACCGCCAATCTAGTTAAAACCTCGTCCATTTTACCCGTTTGTTCACCCACAGCAATCATCCTAGTCAAAACAGTAGGAAACTCCTCAACATTGCTAATCCCATCTGCCAAACTTACCCCTTTTTCTACCCTTGTAGCCACCTTGCTAATTGCGTCTTTATATATCCTGCTCCCCAAGGTATCTGCCACAATTCTTAAAGCATCCAAAACCGAGATGCCTGCAGATACCAACAACCCAGTTGTTCTAGCGAATTTAGCCACAATAATGTCCTTTTTCAACTGACCCCAAATAGGTAACTTGAACTGCATCTGTTCAATCAACAGGCCTCCAATCTCACTCTTGGACCATCTAGAAAAAAACATCACCCCACCACCCAATACCACTAACAACAAGTACCAAAACCTAATCAAAAAATTAGACGTTCCGATCAAAACCTTGGTAATCATCGGCAGTTCTATTCCCATGTCCGTATACATCACCGTCATTCTTGGTATCACAAATATCATCATTATCACCCCACCGCCACCATACCCAACATCACAATCGCCGGATAAACCAAGGCTCCTTTTGTTTTACCCCTAAACTCTTTTTCCGCCTCTAAGGTATCGGCCATTCTCAACATTACCTTGTCCAAAAGCCCCGCCGACTCTCCAACCTTAACCAGGGCAATGTATACCTGGCTAAAACCCCCGTCGGACTCCTCTAGAGCTAAAGCAAACGACTTACCTCCTTCAACCTCGGTTAACACTTTGCCTAAAACCAACTCCAAACCTGGACCAGACTGGTCTTTTAAGATACCCAAAGCATTTACCAAAGAAAGCCCCGCCTCTATCATAGTAGACATCTGTCTGGTAAATACCACTATCTCATCAGCCTTCGGCTTTTTAAACCTGGCTAACAGATCATCTAGTTGGTTAATCTTATCCTCAACTATCATTACCGCCACCAACCCTTTACTCCGTAACATCGTTGCCACCTGTCTTTCACTTAAAGCCTCAACCACCCCCTCAACCATCTCTCCCTTATCACTTCTAGCTTTGTAGTTAAACGTTTTCATATTACTTTACCAACAGTCTAGACAGCACCGTAGGTCTTAAGGCATAATTCAAGGCTACCTGTTTATCAACCAAGCCCTTATTTACTAGTTCGGCTAAACTACTTTCCAGTAGGTGCATACCCATCTCTGAACCGGTTTGGATGATATTGTCAATCTGATGAATCTTTCCCTCTCTAATATTAGTTTTCACCGCCGGGGTATTAATCATTACCTCGGTTGCCACCAATCTTTTTCCGTCAATAGATGGGATTAGTCTTTGAGAAAAAACAGCCTCCAAAGAGCTGGCTAGTTGAGATCTAACCTGACCCTGTTGTTCAGACGGAAAACTATCCACAATTCTATCAATCGTCTGCGCCGCCGAGTTCGTATGTAAGGTTGCCAAAACCAAGTGACCGGTCTCGGCCGTGGTGATCGCCGCCTGTATGGTCTCTAAATCTCTCATCTCACCCACAAACACTACATCCGGATCTTGTCTTAACACCGACCTCAATGCCTTACCCCAATTGGTAGTATCTCCACCCATCTCTCGTTGAGAAATCACCGATTTCTTATTCTCAAACACAAACTCTACCGGGTCCTCAATGGTCACTATGTGTTCGGTTCTTAATTGATTTATCTCATCGATAATCGCCGCCAATGTTGAACTTTTTCCCGAACCGGTTGGCCCGGTAACCAACACAAAACCCTGTTTTAGCTTAGCAAAGGAATGACACACCGCTGGCAAACCCAACTCATCTACCGTTTGTATCTTGGTAGGAATATATCTTAAAGCTGCTGCCATAGTTCCCTTTTGAAAATATGTATTCACCCTAAATCTAGCCATCCCCGGTAGGTCAATCGAAAAGTCAAGTTCCTTAATCTCTAAGAATTTTTTTTGTTGTTCGGCCGTCATCAAAGACATAACCAACTCCCTCGCCGTCTCCCTGGTCAACACCACCGCCTCGGCTATGGGTTTTAACCTACCGTATGTTCTAATAGTAGGTGGTGCTCCCACCACCAAATGTAAGTCAGAGGACTTAGTGTCAATTACATTTTTAAGCAGTTGTTCGATTTTCATACCTGAGCTACCCTAATAACCTCTTCTATAGTAGTAATGCCTTCTAACACTTTATAATAACCGTCTTGTTTCAAGGTCATCATTCCCTCCGCCACCGCTTGTTTTTCTACCGTTCCGGCATCTGCCCGCTCCATTACTAGTCTGGCAATTTTTTCGCTGATTATAAGAACCTCAAATATACCTATTCTTCCCAAATAACCGGTATTACCGCAAAGGGCACACCCTTTTCCTTTGTAAAGCATTATCTCTTGACCATTTTTCTGTGCCTCGGCCGCTCTTTCAGGGTTAGATTTCAAAAAACCTTCGAAAAGTCCTCCCAAAACCACCTTCATGTCTTCCACAATCGCTTTTTCTGGTACGTATGCCACCTTACATTTTTCACACATCTTTCTTAAAACACGCTGAGCTACCACCGCCGTCATCGAACTAGACAACAAAAACGGCTCCACCTTCATATCTAACAACCTGGGTAAAGCTCCAGCCGCCGAGTTGGTATGAATAGTAGAAAACACCAGGTGACCGGTTAAAGCCGCCTGGACCGCCAAAGCAGCAGTCTCCTCATCTCTTATTTCTCCTACCATTATTATATTTGGGTCCTGCCTTAAAAAAGATCTTAATCCAGAAGCAAAGGTCAGTCCGGCCTGGGGGTTTACCTGAACCTGATTAATTCCCTTCATCTGATACTCAACCGGGTCCTCCAGGGTAATAATATTCACCTTTGGCGTATTAATCTTAGTTAACATAGAATAAAGCGTCGTCGTCTTTCCAGAACCCGTTGGACCAGTAATCAAAACAATCCCGTGGGGGATATTAACCGCTATTTCAAGGTTTTTCAAAGCCCTGCCCCTTAGCCCCAACTCTGGTAAGCTAGGCACCTTGCCCGATTTCTTAAGTAACCTCATCACGATCTTCTCACCAAACACGGTTGGTAAAGAAGAAATACGTAAATCCACCTCGCCATCCTCAGACTCAAAATTAAACCTACCATCCTGGGGAAGGCGTCGTTCGTCAATCTTCATTCCTGCCAGTATCTTGATTCTAGAAATTAAAGATGCATGATACTTCTTGTCTAGCGTCAACTTCTCCTCTAATATTCCGTCAATTCTTTATCTAATTCTGGTTAATTCTTCTTCCGGCTCAATATGAACATCACTCGCCCTTAATCTAATGGCGTGCTCCAGAATCTTTTTAACAATCTCAACTATTTTGGGTTCCTTAATAATTTGCGCCAAAGAATCCTTGTTCACCGTCTTCACCCCCACTTCATCACCAATGTCTCCGCCCTCAGACAACACCTCAGATATCTCACCCGTTAAACTCTGTAGATACACCTTAACCAATAGGTTGTCAAAATTTTTCTTAGAAACCATTATCGCCTCAACCTTATATCCCGTTCTTCTTTGAAAAAAATCAATAGTTCCCAAATCACTTGGATTAACCATCAACATCTGCAGAGTTTTTTCCTTTTTATCAAGCTTGGTTGGAATCAAAGAATAAGTTCTGGCCAAACTTTCCGGCACCATCTTTAAAAGTTCCGGTGAAATCACCACATCAGTCTCTTTAAAATAGGGGATTCCTATTATCACAGCCTCCGCTTCCACCATGCTTTCGTCATCAATTAGTTTATCTTCTGTTAAAATATCTTTTTCGCTTTTCCCCATACTCACGGCTTTTACTCGTACCTCATCAGCCTTTTCCTTAGTTAACTTTCCCATATCAACCAAAACACTCAATATATCCTTGGAATTCATACCCGGGGCAGGTGTTA
>FLOH01001302.1_pt1 | contig 39735 bp, 32 predicted proteins | sample 756751 | NCBI WGS metagenome assembly FLOH01 (sample SAMEA4026879, study PRJEB14308) | marine metagenome | biome: coastal water; material: water | depth 74 m
ACGCGAAACGGGCTTCGCAAGTGCCGCCCATTCCACTGCGCTGCTAGGCATCGGAAGCGGTCTCAACTGCTCGATGCTTGCCATCGGTCTATGATGAGATTCCTTCCGCCCACTTTTCTCCGTAGCGCTTGTTTACTAGCACTTGTCGCTTGCGGCGAGAACCAGCCCCCCCCTCCGCTGTCAGCAAACGCCTCGACGGCAACAGCGGATCTAACCGCAAAACTAAGGGTTGAGCCGCGCACCAGCTCGGGCACCTCGCCCCGCTGGAGCGTAGAGCGCACCGTAAACGACACCTCCACCCTCGTTCGCCAAGCATTCGCCGCCCACGAGCTCGAGGCGTCTGGACTGGAAGGCGTCTTTATCTACAAAGTTGCCTTGACGAGTCGCGGCTTACCTGGCTCCACGCAGCTGGATCGCGACCTCCTAACCATAGAGGGCGCCCGCCTGCCGGCTCTCGATGCAAGCGCGCTCGAGACGCTGCCTAACCGCCTGCTACAAGACGACCGGGAGCTCACCTATGTCACTTGGACGAAAGACCTGGACTTCGCCAACGATTTGAAGCCGGGCATGTTTTCCACCGTTGCTGGCGTCATTTATTTGGTGCCTTTCCTTCCTTCGGAGGGATCGACCTTTGAGTTCCTTGGCCGTTTCGAGGAAGAGCGAGAGTCCGAACAAGCGGGAGGTCACGTGCGAGTAGACATCGGCGCCTCCTCGTTCCATGGGGTTGGCGTATTCAGTGGCGACTCGCTTAGCTGCCAGATCAATTACGAGGAAGGCGCCGAGCTCCTGTTTTCGACCTCTGCCCGCGGCGCCTCCGGTGCTCAAATCGGCTTTACAATTCTTGTCGATGACACCGTTGTTTGGTCCCGCCAACTTTCACCAACCGATGAATACGGTGCGATCGAGTCGTGGCGGATCGAGCTGCCGGGCGACGCCTCCAAGACTGCCGCCAAGCTCTCCATGCGTTGCCCGCTTCCCGAGGAGGGAAAGGAGGGCGACTTCGGACTAGTTCATGTCCTCGCACCCTCGATCGAGCGCATGGACTTGCAGGAGCCACGCCCCGATATCGTCTTGTTCCTCGCGGACACTTTCCGTGCGGACAATTTGGCTTTAAGTGGCGGCAATCCCAGGTTTGCGCCCCACCTCAATGCATTTGCGGAGGAGTCTGTTTACTTCGACTCGGCCTGGTCCCCATCCTCTTGGACCCTTCCTAGCCAGGCCTCCATGCTGACCGGCGTTCACCCTGCTCGCCACGGTGCAGTTGTCGATTTGATCTCCCTCGATGATCGGATGGAGACCATCCCGGAGGTCCTCGGCAGAGCTGGATATCGCACCGTAGCCGTAACCGAGGGCGGCTTCGTCGTCCCTGCTTTTGGTATGGATCAGGGATTTGAGACGTTCTTGGTTGGCGCCCCCTTAGATATCGAGGGAACGCTCGCTCGCGTTCGCCGAGTACTCGCTGTTGATGACGGTCGTCCCCTCTTTCTTTTTGTACATACTTTTCGCGCTCACTCGAACTACATCGCTACGGAACTGGCGATGGCAGACCTGCCCGAGCTGTTCGGCAGCGTGCCGGAACCAGAGAAGTGGAACTTCGATACACTGCTCGACGAGCTGTTCGAATCCTTCGGCAAAGATGCACTCGATACACCTGGTGCAAACGGGCGTCTTTCCGATGCAATCGCGCACAACGCGACGATGGACAACATGGCTCGTCTCTATCGGGGCGGCTCCAATGACACGGATCGCGGTTTTGGAGAGTTCCTCAAGATCCTAGAACATGCGGGCCTTGGCAACGCTCCAACGATCTTCACTAGCGATCATGGCGAGGCTTTTGGCGAGCATAATATCTATGGCCACGCGAACAGCACCTATGAAGAGACGGTCCACATTCCCATGGCCATTCGCGCTCCAGGTATGAAGCCTCGCGTAACCAGCGCCGCCGCTTCCCTACTAGATTTGGGGCCAACGATATGCGAGCTAGCCAATGTCCCAGCACCGGCGATTTGGGAGGGCATCTCGCTCGTGGAGCTATTGAGAGAGGAGACTCCCAACGCACAGGATCGGCGCCTCTTCTCATTCGAGTGCCCAAGTAAAACGGATGATCTTCCTGCGGAATTTACCCTCCGCGAGGGGCCTCACAAACTCATGGGGAGCTTGGATGGCCAGGGTGAGTTGATCGCGGGTTCCCTGATTGGCTTTGATTTGGAGAGGGATCCCGGGGAGTCCAATGGGATTCCATTTTCAGAGGCAACACCGTGGATGCGGAAGATCGCAGCCGGGGTTGAAATCGAGCTTAAGGCCCTTCAAGTCACCTTGCACCCCCCTCGGACAGTCACCTTGAGTGCCGAGGAAGCGGAACGTTTACAGGCCATGGGCTACTTGGGAAAATAACTCCCGCAGCCGGCCCAATCCGCAAGGGTGAGCCCGCCCACGCTCAAGTGCCCCTTTGAGCCTAATACCGCGGGCCTTGACCGCCCCCGATCAGGATTCCCCATTCCTGGCGGTTGCCGATGCCGTTTTGGAGGTGCCCTCGGCTCTGTTTTGGCCCCAAAATCGCCAAAGATCTGGGTAACTGGGGGTAGACCCGGGCCGCTCAGAAGGAGATAATCGCGCCCGACCAATCGGATTTCAGGAAACTCTGAAATCCTAGAGGTCCGAGCAAGCCATCCCCCTGAGCACCCATGACCGCCCACTCCAAACCACTCTCGAGCGATTCCCCTGGCGAAAATCCGCCGGTAGAGGATTCGGCTCTGTCGGCGGTTGGCGGTGATTTACCAGCTGAATATGAAGGACTCGACCCCGAGTTGCTGGAGCAGCTGCCCGCGTTCGAGACCTTCTTCAAGACCTTTGGTTTCAAGCGGGTCCACGGGCGGGTTTGGGGACTATTAGTCCTTGCGGGGCTCCCCCTATCCTCGAAAGAGATCTCTAACGCCATAGGAATCTCTACCGGCGCCACATCAACGACGATCAACGAGCTGACCGAATGGGGTGCACTGCGCTCCACTTTCGACCCGACTCGCCGCTGCCATTTGCACTCCGTTGTTGGCAACACGCTCTCGATTGTCGCGACGATCCTGCGCCGTCGGGAACAAGTTGCCATGGCGCACTTCAAGCGCTCCGCCGGACGGACCCTGCTCTACATCAAGAAGAAACATGGGGCCGCCGATCCACGTGTCCTCACTTTACGCTCCATCATTGGCTCGTGCGAGATCGCGGAAGCGGTCATGCAACTTGTAATGGGCTCTGTAGAGCGTGCGCTCGGCGACAGCCAAAGCCTGCTCTCTAAGGCACTGACCAAAGCGCTTCTTCTCTCCACGAGTTTGCCAGGAATTGGTCGTGGCAAGAAGAACGCGGAAGATCACCTCGCCCCCGATTTGCCTGCGGCAATTGAACAGTACATCGAAGTGGCACTCGGAGAGAGCTCCCGTGCGGACTCCGGCCTTGAGGAAAAGCATGAGTAACCTCCCACGTGTCGTCATCACAGGTGTTGGCCTAACGAGCCCCAACGGCAACGATCTGCAAACATTTCGCAAGAACTTGCTCGCTGGAGTTTCCGGTGTAAGGCCCTACAACATTCGCCACGTAGGCGATACGGTTGCAGGAATCTGTGACTTCGAGGTCACACGCCACCAAAAGCGGAAAGAGGCACGCCGAGGCACACGGGCGGGATCCATCTCCGTTTACTGCGCCCGCGAAGCACTGGAAGACGCGGGCTTGCGTATCGACGATGCCGCAGGAACGGTCGGAGGCCGCGCCAAATCACGAATCGGCACCTACATCGGCATCACCGAACACGGCAATGTCGAGACCGAAAACGAAGTGCACAACGTCTCCGGTTTCGACTTCGACCTCTCCTTCTGGTCGCATCACCACAACCCGCGCACGGTGGCAAACAACCCAGCGGGCGAGGTCACGCTCAACTTGGGTTTAACCGGCCCCGCGTATTGTCTAGGTGGCGCCTGCGCAGCAGGCAACTTGGGCATCATCCACGGGATGCAAATGCTGCAGCTAGGCGAGGTCGATTTAGCCCTCGCCGGCGGTGTCTCCGAGGCGATTCACACCTTTGGCATCTTCGCTTCCTTCGCCTCACAGGGCGCGCTAGGAAGCCATGAGGATCCGACGAAAGCCTCTCGCCCCTTTGACCAATCACGCAACGGGATTGTCGTCTCCGAAGGCGGGTGCCTGTACACCCTTGAGCGCTTGGACGATGCCCTCGCGCGAGGCGCAAAGATCTATGGCGAGGTCGTGGGCTACCACGTGAACTCGGATGCCTCCGACTTCGTTTTGCCAAACGCAGAGCGCCAAGCGGAGTGTATGACCGCCGCGCTCGCCAAAGCCGACCTCGGCATCGGTGACATCGACCTTGTAAACACGCACGCAACCTCGACGAACTTGGGTGACCTCCAGGAGTCCGACGCTTTGCGCCGCGTCTTTGGCGACAGCCACGACGGCGAGTCCAGGGTCTTCGTCAATAACACCAAGAGCTTTATCGGGCACACCATGGGCGCTGCCGGCGCTCTCGAATTAGCCGGCAACCTGCCAGCCTTTGACGACAAGGTTGTGCACGCCTCTATCAATGTGGAAAACCTGGACCCCGGCTGCGCGCACGCCGGACTTGTCCTTGGCGAACCACGTGAAGTCTCACGTATGGACACCATCCTGAACTTGTCGTTCGGAATGCTAGGAATCAATTCAGCTGTCATCATCCGCCGCATCTAAGCCCCCCCCCACGGACCACTACTTACCCCTACCGAATCATGACCCGCGACGAAGTCATTCTGGCTATTAAGGACATCATTGAGACCATCGCTCCCGACGAGGAGCTTGTTGGTCTCAACCCCGACGAACGCCTGCGCGATCAGATCGAACTCGACTCCATGGACTTCCTCGACATCGTGATGGAGCTGCGCAAACGCTATGGCGTGCAGGTTCCCGAGGAAGATTACAAGGAGCTCGCGTCCCTCACATCCTGCGCGGACTATCTTGGCCCGAAACTCGAAGACGTCGAACTCAAGGTCGGCTGCTAGAGATTGTGAACTCACGCGGGCCCATTCAGAGTCCTCGTAACCATGGCAGACAAGTACGACGTTATTCTAATTGGGGCCGGCATGAGCGGGCTTGCGGCGGGGATCCGTCTAGCCCAATACGACAAGCGCGTACTGCTTCTCGAACGCCACTATCTTTGGGGTGGTTTGAACTCGTTCTACAAGCGCCGCGGCCGCATTTTTGATGTTGGTCTGCACGCGCTTACGAACTTCGCCCCTAGAGGAAGGCGAGGTGTGCCACTCACGAAACTTCTGCGGCAGCTTCGTATTCGCCATGAAGATCTGCAGTTGGGTGAGCAGCGCTACTCAGAGATCGCATTTCCCTCAGAGCGTCTGCGCTTCTCCAATGAGTTTGCACTTTTTGAAAGCGAAATCGCGCGGGCCTTCCCAACAGAAGTGGACGGTTTCCGGCGCCTGACGAGCGCGATTTTTGAATACGATTCGTTCGCGCCCGCTGATCCCGACGTGCTCGCTCGTAAGGTCTTGTCGGAGTACCTCCGCGAGCCCTTGTTGATCGAGATGCTGATGCTCCCCATGTGCTACTACGGTAGCGCGATCCCCGGGGACATCGCTTGGTATCAGTTCGCGATCCTCTTCAAGAGTTTCTATGACGAGGGCTTTGCGCGTCCGGAAGGAGGCATTCGGCCGCTTCTCGACATACTCGTAAAGCGCTACAAGTCCCTTGGTGGCGAGCTGCGCATGAAAAGTGGAGTCGCCGAGATCTTGCGGACGGGATGCGGGGACTCCCAACGAGCCGCCGGTGTTCGACTAGACAGCGGCGAAGAGCTCCTTGCAGATCAAATCCTCTCCTCGGCCGGGTTTGCACCAACCATGGAGATGTGCGGCGCAGAGATGGCCCGTAAGGTGCGCCCTACGGATCGCGGCCAGCTCTCCTTTAACGAGACCGTCATCGTGACCGATAAGCCCCCGCTTACATTTGGTAACTATGGTGCAGCAATCACGTTCTTCAATGACTGTGAGACTTTTGCGTACAGCTCTCCCGACCCTGGCGTTTGGGGAATCGATACCCGAAGTGGCGTGATTTGCTCCCCCAATAACTATGCCGCGAAGGAGCCTCTAAAAGAAGGTTGGATGCGCTTCACGGCCCTTGCAAATGCCGAGCACTGGGAGCAGCTCGCAGCAGGTCCACGAGAGGAGTACGAGTCGCATAAGTATGCTGCCAGCCAGGCCTTCCTAGACTCCGCTGCGAGATTCGCCCCCGATCCGCGTCCCTTTGAAATTGATCGAGACGCTTTCACTCCACATACGATTCGGCGCTTTAGTGGACATCCCCGTGGAGCGGTTTACGGCGCTCCGAACAAACGTCTCGACGGCACCACGGATCTACCTGGCCTATTCCTTATGGGAACCGACCAGGGCCTTTTGGGCGTCGTCGGCGCCATGCTCTCCGGCATTTCTATGGCCAATCGGCACAGCCTACAGCCGACCGCTTAGCCCTTCTTTTACTGCGAACATGACTTCCGATAACATCAATCCCGACGGTAAGAGCGTGTCGCGCCCATGGGGCAGCCGGCACGGTAGAATCCCCCAGAAGAAGGACTTCCTCGAGGGTGTCAAAGCCGAATACGACGTTGTTGTCATCGGCTCCGGGCTCGCAGGAATGACCGCCGCCAATATCCTGGGGCGCAATGGCCAGCGTGTCTTGCTCCTCGAACAGCACTTCAAGATCGGTGGACTCGCCACGTGGTTCAAACGCCCAGGTGGTCACATTTTTGATGTCTCCCTCCACGGCTTTCCCGTCGGGATGAAGAAGACTTGCCGCAAATATTGGAGCCAAGAGATTGCGGACAAGATTGTGCCTCTCGATAAGGTCACGTTTGACAATCCACAGTTCAGCTTCGATACGACCTTCACTCGCGAGGACTTCACAGAGAAGCTGGTCACCCAGTTCGATCTCGATCGCGAGATGGTCGAGGGTTTCTTTGCGCACCTGCGTAAAATGGACTTCTTCGATGATTCGAATCTAACGACTGGCGAGCTTTTTGAGGAGTTCTTCCCCGGCCGCAATGATGTACACCGCCTCCTGATGGAGCCGATTAGCTACGCCAACGGTTCGAACCTCGATGAACCGGCAATCACCTACGGCATCGTGTTCTCGAACTTCATGAGTAAGGGCGTCTATACCTTTGTTGGGGGAACGGACGTCCTGATCAGCGCGATGCGAGCCGAGCTTCTCAAAAATGGAGTCGACATTCGCACTCGCGTTCAGGTCGAAAAGATTCAGGTTGAGTACGGTAGCGATGGGAAGCCCCATGTGGCGGGTGTCGTCGCCAATGCGGGAGCCGCGACCCACACGATCCGCAGCAGCGCGGTGCTCTCAAACGCCAACCTCAAAACGACGATTCTTAAGCTAGTCGATGAAGAGCACTTTCGGCCCGAGTTCGTTGCCGAGGCGAAGGCCGTCCGCCTCAATAACTCCTCATGCCAGGTCTACATGGGTATCCGCGCAGGTGAGTCGATCCCCTTCCTTACCGACCTGCTCTTCACCTCTACCAGGACGAAGTTCCAGTCGCACAGCTTGTCCGACCTTCATGGAGAGAGCCGGACCTTCTCCTTTTACTACCCCAAGGGTCGCCCAGAGATGAAGGAAGAGCGCTACACAATCGTCGCCTCGACCAATGCTCGCTACGCCGACTGGGCCGACATGACCGACGAGGAGTACGAGTCCAACAAGCGGCAACTCTGCGAGGAAACCCTGTCGCACCTAGAGACGTATCTCCCTGAGGTGCGCTCCAAGGTCGACTACATCGAAGCTTCGACGCCTCGCAGCTTCGAGTTCTATACGCAACACCAGGGCGGCTCGTCCTTTGGCACCAAGTTCGAGGGCCTCGCCCCATCCATGAACTTACACCTAGAGCTAGGCGGACTCTTCCACGCTGGTAGCGTTGGGATCATCATGTCGGGCTGGCTTGGCGCTGCCAACTACGGGGTAATCCAAGCCAACAAGGTTGACTCCTATCTCTTCCAGCTACAACAAACCCAGAACGCCACCTCATGAATTTCAACGATCAAACGGCCGTCGTTACCGGGGGCACGCGCGGTATCGGTCGTGCTGTAACCGAGGCGTTCCTGAAGGCTGGAGGAAGTGTCATCGCTACCTATCGCTCAAACGATGACGCGGCAAAGGCATTCCACAGAGAGCTTGGAGACCTTGGCACGCGGCTAACGCTCGCGCGCTTTGACGTGGCAAGCGAAGAGGACGTCAATCGATTTTGGGAGGGACTGGACGAGTCTTCGACCTCTGTTCAGATTCTTGTCAACAACTCGGGCATCCGACGCGATCATGTCCTGGCCATGATGCCCGTCGCGGACTGGCACGCAGTTCTCGATACGAATCTGACGGGCACCTTTTTGATGGCCAAGGCTGGGGTGCTCCATATGTTGCGGTCGCGTTACGGCCGGGTGATCAACATCACCTCTCCCGCCGGCAACTACGGCTTCGAAGGCCAAGCCAATTACTCCGCCTCCAAGGCGGGTCAAGTCGCGATGGGACGCTCGCTCTCTAAGGAGGTTGCAAAACGCGGCATCACAGTCAACTGCGTATCGCCCGGCTTCGTCGCGACGGACCTGATCGACGATCTTCCCGCCGAAGCCGTGAAGACACACAAGAATAGCGTTCCGATGAAGCGCTTCGGGCGGCCGGAAGAGATCGCCTACGCCGTCTTATGCCTAGCCGCGAAAGAGGCGTCCTATATAAACGGGGCAACCCTTGAGGTCACCGGTGGCCTGTAAAGTTATCGAGGCACGTATCCCCCACCGCCCGCCCTTCCTCTTCGTTGACTCGATCCTCTCCGAGGACGAGACGACGATCGTGACCGAGTGGACCCCGAAGGCGGATGCGGACTTCTTCAAAGGTCACTACCCAGGCGATCCGATTGTCCCAGGAGTTTTGCTCATGGAGTTCGTTTTCCAATCAGCAGCCCTGTGGTTCGCAGGCCGAGCCGAAGCTGGAGAAGCCAATTTGGAGGGAACTGTGCCCGTGCTGACGAGGGTGGGTTCGGGCCGCTTCAAGCGCATGGTCGCACCCGATCAGACGGTTCGCGCAGAGCTAACCCTGACCGAATCTTTGGGTCCCGCACGATATATGAAGGCCCGCGTACTCGATAGCGCGGGCAAACTCGTAGTCTCTTGCGACTTCGCGGTCGCAGCCGCAAACAAGCCAAGCACCCCTTAGGGTTTTGGCCGAAGACCATGACAAACACCACCGATTTAACTGGCCGCCGCTACCTTGTCGCGGGCGTTGCAAACCGCAAGAGCGTAGCTTGGCACATCGCCGCGTTGCTTGAGAAGCGTGGAGCAAAGCTGCTCTTTACCGTTCGCGATGCCGAGCACCAAGAAGCAACCGCCAAGCTTCTTCAAGGCCACGAGGTCCTGATCTGCAACGTCGAAGAGCAGGCCGAGGTCGACGCTCTAGGCCAGTACCTCGCCGACAAGGGCGAACCGCTACACGGACTCGTCCACTCCATAGCGTTTGCCAACTACGAAGATGGCATGAAGCCGTTTCACGAGACTCCAAAGAAGCACTTCCTCCAGGCGATCGACATCTCCTGTTTCTCCTTGGTCAGCCTGGCGAACGCGCTCAAGGACAGCTTCGCCAAGGACGCCGCCGTCGTCACGATCTCCATCTCCACCACAACAATGGCGTCTGAGAACTACGGTTACATGGCTCCGATCAAAGCTGCCCTCGACTCATCCATCGTCTTCCTCGCGAAGAGCTTCAGCGCCTTTTCCGAGGTGCGCTTCAACGCCGTTCGAGCGGGACTTCTAAAGACTTCTGCTTCCGCCGGTATCCCAGGCTATTTAGAGAGCTATCTTTTCGGCGAGCAAGCAACTTTCCGCGGCCGAGGTGTGACGACCCCCGAGGTTGCGGAAACAGCTGTTTTCCTCCTCTCCCCCGCATCTAGCGGAATCAATGGTCAAGGAATCGTTGTTGACGCTGGGATGGGAGCTGGCTACTTCGACTCGGGCCTTGTCGCAAATGCGACTCGGATCTAAATCTGACACAAAGACAACCGGATTCCCGGTCCTTGATGGGCAAGAACTCACCGATAAGGATGGGTTCAAAGCGACCCTACTGCTACGCAAACATATGAACGTCCTTCACGCCGTGATTCGGCCTACTCCCGGGCAAGACCGGGAACATTCTTCTCGGGAGCGAGTGCTCCACCAAAAGGTCGCCGCACGAGAGGCCCTACACGAGGCGGCCAGTCGCCAAGGCATCCACTTCCCCTCCTTGGACCGCGATGAGCACGGTGCGCCCTTGCCCGTCCGTGGCCGTTATTGGTCGATCACTCACACCGCGGAATACGTTGCGGGAGCGGCCGCCGTTTGGCCTCTGGGCATCGACATTGAACGCCTTCGCACCCCAAGCGCCGAGGTGATTGCCGAGGCCGCCTCCCCGGGCGAGATAGACATGGTCCGCAAGCTCTTTGAGGTTTGCGAGGTCGAAGCTTTCACGCGTATCTGGTCCGCCAAGGAAGCCCTACTCAAGCTTTCCGGTGAGGGCCTCGCCGGTCTGTCCAAATGCACCATTGGCTCGACGAATCTCACGGATACACGCCCTGGCCTATGGATCCGGCATGACCGCATGGAGCACTTCGTGCACCAAATGCTGCGTGACGATCACATCGCATCTGTGACCTGCGACCAAGTTCAGCAAGTACAATGGGACTGGCACGGCCACCTCGTTGGCGCGCGAGGCACTCGCTAGGGATTGCCTCCTCAGCGGGGGCATCTCCACGGGGCCAGCCTAGCTGGCCCTCTTTTGTTTAAGAACACGACTCGGAATGAACACCGCGGACTCCCAAGACACTAGCGAGACCTTTCTCGACCACGCACGCCAGGCCACCATACCCTTCCGCGCGGAATACGATTTCTCCCCCCATTGCTTTCAGGCGAGCGCGGGGAGAATGCACTATGTTGACGAAGGCCCTCGCGACGCGGCGCCACTCCTGTGCATTCATGGCAATCCATCGTGGAGTTTCTACTACCGACGTGTGGTCCGAGAGTTCCGAGGGGAACACCGAGTCGTAGCCGTCGATAATCTAGGCTGCGGGCTCTCCGACAAACCGCAAGATTGGAGCTACCGCCTTGAGGATCACGTCGAGAACCTGTGCGCACTTGTACTCGCCCTAGATCTTAAAAATATCACGCTCGTCCTCCACGACTGGGGAGGTGCAATCGGCATGGGCTTCGCGGTCCGCCATCCCGATCGAGTAGCTCGTATCGTCCTAGGAAACACTTCGGCGTTTCTCATCGATCGGATTCCCCTCCGTATCGCCGTTTGCCGGTGGCCTGTGTTTGGTGCCATCGCCCTGCGAGGTTTTAACGGGTTCGCCCTAGCCGCGACAACCATGGCAGTCGAGAAGCCGATGACACCCCTCGTAAAAAGAGGCTTCCTCGCTCCGTACAATAGCTGGCACAATCGTATCGCTCAGCATCGATTTGTCCTCGACATCCCAATGGGGCCTTCGCACCCAACCTGGGACGTGATTGAGAGTATTGACAGCGGTTTGGCGCAGCTCGCCGGCAAACCGATAGCCATCGCTTGGGGCATGAAGGACTGGTGTTTCTCGGCGGTCTTCTTGGACGGCTGGAAGGCCCGCTTCCCCACTGCCGAGGTCCTTGAGATCAAGGATGCGGGGCACTACATGTGGGAGGATGCCCACGAAGTTGCGCTCCCCTTCCTTCGCTCCTTCTTGGAGCGTCACGCGCTCGCCCCCGATTCGAAGTGAGCACTGGGACGAACGGCCAGAATCCGTGGAGCGAGCTCGGTGAGCTGCCCGAGCGCGTCAACATGGCAGGCTTCCTGACCGAACGTGCAGCAGAGGCTCCCAACATGCCCGCGATTCGCGTTGCGAAGACGGTCGGGAAAACGACTCAGTTTGACGATATCAGCTTCGCGCAGCTCGACCGCGAATCCGGTGTCATCGCCTCGGGTTTAGCAGCACTGGGGCTCAAGCGAGGTATGCGCGCCTCGCTCTTTGTGAAGCCCGGCGTAGAGTTGATCGCCATCACCTTTGCGCTGCTGAAGTTAGGTGCAGTACCCGTCTTGATCGACCCCGGCATGGGGCCCAAAAACGTACTCCGTTGCGTTGCCAAGATGAAGCCAGAGGCATTCATCGGCATCCCCGCCGCCCATGTCCTGCGGCGCTTGTTTCCGAGCTCCTTTCGCACGGTCTCCATCAACGTCGTCGCCACAGGAAAAGGTTCCCGCGCGCTCTCCCTGCTGACCGGCGCGCCCACCCTCGCCAAGACGAAACAAGGCCATGCTCCTCTCCCCGCTTGCGACGCGCACCGCGATGACGAGGCGGCGATCCTCTTCACCTCGGGCAGTACCGGCCCCCCCAAAGGTGTCACCTATACCCACGGGATGTTCGAAGCCCAGGTCCGAGCGCTACGGGTAACGTACGGCATTCAACCCGGCGAGATCGACGTTGCGTGTCTACCCGTATTCGCGCTTTTCAGCCCAGCTCTTGGAATGACCTGTATTTTCCCGGAGCTCAACCCGTCCAAGCCGGCGACCTGCGACCCCGCGAAACTTACGAGTGCGATTCAAGCCTCGGGCGCAACGACTGCCTTTGGCTCACCCGCCATCTGGCGCCGTGTGGTTCCCTATTGTGTAGAGCATGGGATCATGCTGAAGAGTCTGAAGCGAGTGCTCATCGCCGGCGCACCTGTACCCATGTCACTGATCGAGCAGTTCCATCAGGTTCTCGGTGAGCACGCGGACGTTCATACTCCCTACGGAGCTACGGAGAGCCTGCCCGTCAGCTCCGCCGCGGGGCGCGACCTCGTCGCGAAGAGCGAGGCCGGCACCCGCGCACAATCCGAATCCGGAGCGGGGACCTGTGTGGGGCGACCCGTTCGCGGTATCGACCTGAGGGTCATCCGAATTGCAGCCGACCGTAATGCCGATGCGACCGATGTCATCCCGGAGTGGTCCGACGATCTACAGGTCGCGGACGGTGAGCTTGGTGAAATTGTCATTCGTGGGCCCGTGGTCACCCGCAGCTACAAATTCGAAGACGGCCCAACCTCTGCAGCCAAGATTCCAGTCTCCCCGAGCGCTCCCGGCGCACGCCCAGGCGAGGTCTGGCACCGCATTGGTGACATCGGCTATCTCGACAGCACTGGGCGAATTTGGTTTTGCGGTCGTAAGTCCCATCGCATCGACACAACTTTCGGAACCGTACTTCCGGTCCCCATCGAAAACATCTTCAACACAAACCCTATCGTCTTTCGATCGGCACTGGTTGGCGTCGGCGAGGTTGGCGCCGAAGACCAAGTTCTAATTGTGCAACCGACTCCCGGGAAAATGCCAAGGAGTGCCGCGGCACGTGCGGCACTCGCTCGCGATCTTTTTGACCATGTTGCTGACGCACCCGCTACGGAACATGTTGTAGAGATCCTTTTCAAAGAGGACTTCCCTGTCGACGTCCGGCACAACGCAAAGATTCACCGTGGCGAGCTCAAGGTCTGGGCTACAGAACAACTACGCAAGTCATGAAAGCTCTTGTTACAGGCGGGGGTGGTTTCCTTGGAGGAGCCATCGTAGATCTCCTAATCGCCAGAGGGGACGAAGTCGTTTCCATCTCACGTGGGGCCTACCCCGAACTCGAGGCGAAAGGAGTCCTGTGCTTCCAAGCGGACTTGGCGACCGAGTCCGGAAGAGGCGGCCCCCTTGCTCAGGCCATCGCGGATTGCGACATCGTCTACCATGTCGCGGCCAAGGCAGGCGTGTGGGGGCGGTACGGTGACTTCTATGCTGCAAACGTCGACGCCACTCGTAATGTGATCGAAGCCGCGCTGCGTGCGCGCGTACCGCGCTTTGTCTACACAAGCTCACCCAGTGTTTGTTTCACGGGCGAGGACGAAGTCAATGCGAGTAACGACGTGCCCTATGCCGAAGATTTCCTCTGCGCCTATCCCGAGACAAAATCCATTGCGGAGCGCCTAGCCCTGGCCGCCAATGGCAATGCAATGGCTGTGTGCGCATTGCGCCCGCACCTCATCTTCGGCCCCGGGGATCCGCATCTTCTTCCTCGCCTTCTCGAGCGCGCACGCAGTGGCAGGCTGCGACGCGTTGGGCTCGGCTCCAATGAAGTTACGCTGTCCTTCGTCGACAATGCTGCGCACGCGCATGTTCTCGCTGGTGACAAATTGAAGGCCGGCTCTCCCCATGCAGGGAAGGCCTACTTCATCGGACAAGAGGAGACGGCGAACCTGTGGGGTTGGCTCAACGGGGTTCTGCAAGAGTTGGAGATCAAGCCCATCAAGAAGAGTATTTCAGCTCCTTCTGCGGCGCGAGTTGGCAGAGTGATGGAGTTCGTTTGGAAGTGGCTGTTCCTCCCGGGTGAGCCCCCCATGACGCGCTTTATCGCCGCCCAATTAGGCACGTGGCACACGTTTTCCATGCAGCCGGCCTATGACGATTTTGGCTATCGCGAGGTCGTCCCACTCTTCATGGCCACGAAGCTCACCGTCGAGGCTTTCCGCCAGAAGTAACTCCGCCAGATTACGGCAATTTGGCTTTTCCTACCTTGGGAGCAATGATCTCCGAGGGTATTCTAAGGGACAAATGAATCGTAACCTGACCTTGCTCTCGCTCACTTTCATGTCCGTGTTGGGCTCTTGCAACGCAATCAATGGTCCCCGTGGTGGGCCTATTATTTTGCCGATGCCAAACCGAGGCGCAGCGGCGCAGTTTGAGAGAATCAAGTCCTTGGACGGCGTCTGGGAGTGGTCTGAAGAGCTCGGCCCCGAGCTGTCGGGGCTAGCTTGCAGCTACCAGATCACCGCCGGTGGAACTGCCGTCCTGGAGACACTCTTCCCCGGCGACGATTACGAGATGGTCAGCCTGTACCACCTCGACGGCGACCAGCTCATTCTCACTCATTACGGCTCCACTGGGATTCAGCCCACTCTACGCGCCAAACCAGAGAAGCTCCTAGCCGGACAAGTCGAGGCGCCGATTGAGTTCGCATGTATCGGCGGCACGAACATGAACTCAGAAGCCGACGGTCACATGCATCGCATGAGCTTCCTCGATATTCAGGAGAACGAGCTGCTAACTTCTTGGACTTTCCAAGTGGATCGCAGGCCTGCGGGGGACCGCGTCTTCAAGCTCAGCCGCTCGGCCGCAACGGGCCCCGAAGCAGGCTGGATTTGCAGCTTGTGCAAAGAGGCGACCTTGGAAAATGCGATACATGAGGCGCAAGACAAGCTCGAAGAGCTGGAGCAGGTACAGAAGAAACTCGAAGCGACCAACGTCACCGAGCCTCCGCACTAGCTAGTAACAAGGACGTGAGTCCGAGACCACCTAGCTGCGCTCCGCTCTTTTGGACTAGGCGCTCTAACCGCATGGATCCATAGGTTAGTACCCGGCTTGCCGTTAGGCGCGAGCTAACTCCGCGAGCGCCTCGAGCGCAAAGGCGACGTGTAGTGCGGCCCCGATGGGTAGTGCATCCTCGTCCACCTGGAATTGAGGATGGTGCAAACTAAGTGTCGTCCCCTTTTCTGCGTTCCCGATTCCCAGGGCGGCAAAGGCGCTTGGAACTAACTGCGCGTAGAACGAGAAGTCCTCGCCCCCCATCGTCGGAGGCACAACAACAAGGGCATCGGCTCCAACCACCTGTTTCGCGGCACTGCGGGCGAGTTTGAGTGCACCATGGTCATTTACCGTTGGTGGATAGGTGACGCCTGGGAAGTTGACGGTGACTTCACAACGGTGGGCAGTACCAATCGCCGTTGCGATCTCTTCGATGCGTTTGATGTTCGCCGCTTGCGCCTCGAGTGACAGGGACCGCACTGTTCCTTTGAGATGAACTTCGGGTGGGATGACGTTGTAGGTGTCTCCGCCGTTAAACGCAGAGATACTAACGACGTCCGATCCAAAGGGATCGCGCTCACGTGAAACGATACTCTGAAGATTGGTCACAATCTGCGCGGCGGCGACAATCGGGTCTACGACCAAGTTTGGCATAGCCGCGTGCCCACCGACGCCGCGCACAAAGATGTCAAAAAACGTCGCAGATGCCAAAAACGCACCCTCCCGTAAACCGATCAAGCCAGTATCCAAAAGGGGCCACACGTGCATGCCAAACATGCGCTCGACCTTTGGGTTTTCCAGGACCCCCTCTTCGCACATTTTTTGGGCCCCCGCTCCGCCCTCCTCCGCGGGTTGAAAGACAAGCTTGACGCAACCTGAGAGTGACGATTCATTTTCCTTTAGGACGCGCGCGGCGCCCAGGAGCATGGCCATGTGGGTGTCGTGTCCACAAGCGTGCATGACGCCTCTGTTTACGCTAGTAAACGACGCGCCAGATGCCTCAACGATCGGAAGGGCGTCCATGTCTGCTCGCAAAGCAACACAGGGACCGGTTGGATCTCCGATTAGGCCAACGACTCCTGTACCACCGGCTGCACCGGCCTCAAATGGGATTCCCAACTCACTGAGGAGCTCCTGAATCTTGGCCGAAGTCCGCTGCTCACCATAGGCGAGCTCGGGGTGTTGGTGAAAGTCGCGCCGGATGCCAACGATCCATTCCCGAATCGAGCTTGTACTTTGAAGTGCGTTCATGGCGATAGTGTGCGCTGTGTTTAGGCTGCTTGGGAAAAGAAAAAACCGGCAGGCCCCAGAGTGGGAGCCTGCCGGTTGAATGGAGCCAAAGAGGGGAATCGAACCCCTAACCTTTGCTTTACGAAAGCAATGCTCTACCGTTGAGCTACTTCGGCAAGGAGAAACGGGCGAATCCTGACCAAAGGACTCGCCCGTTTCTTTGGGGTGGGGAGACTACTCGCCGACGTTCACGCGCACAAGGCGCAAAAGCTCTGCACGCATGGAAGCGTCCAGATTCAGTCGGCCGAGGGCAGCTGCTGCTGCGCCTCGAACGCCAAGAGGCGCGTCCGAGCTGACCACTCCGTGAAGAGCGTTAAGAGCGTCGTCGCCACTAACACCGCGCGTGAACATGTTCGCACATGCCATAGCAGCGGCTTCGCGTACAGCGTCGCTACGAGAATCGTCAGCACAGACACCTGCAAGCTTGACCGCAGCGCCTTGGCCACCACAGGCGCCAATTGCGGAGAGAGCGGGAAGCACAACTGCATCGGGGCGGCTACCAAGGGAGGCCATCAAGCCCGGAAGAGCCAGAGAGACATCGGCGCCAGAAGCGGCGAGGCCTGCAAGGGATGTCGAAGCGCGACGTGACAAGTTGTCAGCGCGTTCGCGGTCGCGACCAAGAGTCTCGGAGAGCACTTCGGCGACGCCGGAGAAGTCTCCATCCGTCAGGATACCTGCCGTGCGCTCACCGTAAAGCTCGGAAGCGGCTTCACCGTTCTTCGCCATGATCATGATGGGCGTATCGGCAAAGGTGTCAGAACCTTTAATCTCAGTGATCACCTGATCGGTGGTCAGGTCGTCAAGTCGATCAGCAATCAGAATGACGTCGAGGCCTGGAACACGGTACATGTTCGCAAGACCTTTGGCGCCACTGCCCCATTGGTTCACCAACATGCCTTGTGCTTCGAGAGCAGCGGCAGCAGCAGCGGAGCGCTGGGAGTTGCTATCAATAATCGCGGCCACGCGAACGATGTCGCGACCAACGGCTTCGCCGAGAGCACTAAGGACCGCGCTCGAAGGAGTTGCCCCTTTAGCTTGGGCGGCTAAGGCGAGTGCGGCTTCGCAACGAAGGCCAGCGTCGCCATCACGGAGGGCTGCAACAAGACCATCGCCTGCAACAGCGAGACCATTTTGAACCGCGCGGCAGAGTCCGATCGCGGCCATCTGGTCGCCCTGCTTGATGGAAGCCATCAGGGCATCATCAATGGCGGAAGAACCTGCGGCGGCAACGGCAAGCATGCCGGCACGCGCTTGGCCACCTTCACCACCGACCTCGAGGCCGCTGGCCTCTTGATCGGAGATCTTCTGCATCTCACTCGCGTAAACGCGAGCGAGTCCGGCCATGGCGCCTTTCGAAGCGGCGTTGGTGCGGAGCGCATTGTAGAAGGAGACCTTGGCCAGCTCTTCGCTGTACAAGTAGCGGGGCACAGAAGTCGCACTCAGTGCGCCACCGTGGAATGACCAAACGACATCGCTGTACTGGTACGGACGCAAGACCGAAGTCGAAGCGACGTGATACTCGCGGCCCATAACCAAGAATGCGTATTCGGCGCCATTGGCTGCACCACCGCAGCTGGCAAGTGCCTTAGCAGCCTGTTCTTTCACACCTGCGTCTGCGTCACCTTCGGCGAGGCGTGCAAGGTAAGCGGCCGCGCGGCTGTCACCAATGTAACCAAGGGTTACAGCAACATTGCGGCGAAGGAACGCGTTCGGGGTGTCCAGCGCTGCGCAAAGGGGAAGAACGACGTCGTCACCCATGCTAGTCAGCGCATTCATGACAAGAACACGGCGGTCCAACTCGGTCTGATCGCCGAGGGAGGGCAGCATGTATTGAACAGCGTATTCGCCGTGGTCCGAGCTCATCTGGCGGATAGCCATCAGGCGCGCGGAGACGTCGTCGCCAGTGATCGAGCGAAGGAGACCTCGAATGGTCTCAGCGTCGTCACGTTGCTCCATACGGCGCAACTTAGACATGCTCATAAGGCGACGAGTAACCGTCTCCATATCGCCTTCGGCCGTTAGCATCTCAAGCCAAATCGATGCCTCGGTGTTCTTGAAAAGCTCGTAGGCCTCGTCGTTGCTGAGGTCCATCGCAAGTACCGTCTGGAACTTGTGCAGAGCTTCCTCTTCACGGCCGCGGCGAAGCAGTTGAAGGCCTTCGTCAAATGTGTCTTGAGCATCACTCGTAGGCACCGCAAATGTCGGGGCAGCCAAGATGAAAAGACCAGCAGCGAGGCCCAGGGGGCGAAAAATCGTCATGGTGAAGTGTCCTCAAGTGTGGAGGCGCGCGGGGGGGATGGAAACAAGCGCCGTCCTTCCGGGGGGATAACCCCGTCCGGACGGATCTGCAGCCTGACTTCCTTTGGGAAATCGGTTTGAGAATGATACTCGCAGGCGAAAGGCTTTCAAGGGCCGTTTCAGCTTCGCACTGCGCTTAGATCCCCCTACCCATCACTTTTGGATCTGACTACGCTTGTAGAGTAGAGAACTCTAAGACTTGTTTCCCGGTTCCCAGCCCCCCCACAGGGATCTAGACGGGGCTTTTCACCAAGCTTGCTACCGCGTCCACCATCACATCACTCGGCGCAAAAGCGATAAGAATCGGCGCGTTGAGAGCCCGAAGTTTTCGGGTCAAGTCCGCCACTTCGTCCCGCGACAGTGCCTCGTCGGCCCCAAACCAAACAAATCCGAGCCGACGGCCTCGCTCTTCCCCCATTGCGATGGCCGAGCGAATCGCGGCAACCGACTCCTCGCTTAGCCGTCCCGCCCCTCCACCTGCACAGGGTTGGATACTCGCAGCGATCAGAATGGGGCCCGATTCGCTCTTGCCCAGGGTGCCTAGAACATCCCGGAGCGGCTCACATCCCGGCGTTACTTTTAATAGGAAGGGTGTCGCGGAAAATCTCTCCTTCCATACCACAAAATCTTCCGAGGCAGATAGCGAGGCCAAAGCTATGGCCTTTGCGTCCCCACCGCAGCTAAGGGCATCGTCCTGGCCAAGCAGTGAATCCCGGAGAAGCCCCATGCGTCCCGCGGCCTCTTCAAGCCTTTCTAGCGGCAGCTCTCCAGAGGCTACGGAGCCTAGAATCTCCTCGGCCATGGCCTCTTCATCCACGGGAGCCAGCAGCCCGTCACAGCCCGCGAGGAGGCACGCCGTCCCCAGCTTTGGGTGCTCGGATACGGCCTTCATCGCCAAGCCGTCCGTCAGTGCCGCCCCGCGAAAGCCGGCTTGACGAAGGCGTTGCAGCAACTTCAAGGAAAGTGTTGTCGGCAGGCCTGGCACTCCCGTTAAGGCTGGAACATCTAAGTGCGCAACCATAACGGACAAGAGATCAGACCCACCGAACTCAGAAAGCAAGGCGTGAAACGGCGCCAACTCTGTCCGCTCCAATGCGGGGAGGTCGCGATCGATACGGGGCAACTCAAGATGCGAGTCCGTACGCGTATCTCCATGGCCAGGATAGTGCTTGATACAAGCCCCCGCTCCCGCATCGGCAAGCCCGGCGAGGAATTCTCTGCCGTGGCGAATCACTTCCGCCACCTCGGTGCCAAATGCGCGGACGCCAATGATTGGATTCTGCGGGTTGGTGTTCACGTCGAGCACCGGAGCGAGCACGAGGTCAATCCCAGCTCTGCGCGCCTCGAACCCAGTAAGTTTGGCGGCCTCGCGAACACTTCCCGGGCGTTGCGATTCCGCTGCCGCCATGGCACGCGCCGGAGGCAGTAAGCTCGCCCCAGGCATGTGGTAGCCAGCACCGCACTCCAGGTCCGCACAGACAAAAGGGTGCACTCCGGAGCATCTATTCGCCAATTTGACAAGTTCGGCAGTCACCTCTCTGAGCCCTTCGATGCGCTTCCCGTCGGGAAGCCGCCTGCCGAATCCGATAACACCCAACGGTGGAAATCGCTCGAGATACGCTCGGCTCGGCAGACGTTTTGGCGCCCCGGGGGAGGCGCCTCCCGCGGGCCGAAACTCCGGCATAAGGACGGCTCCGACAAGTCGCTCGAGTTTGCTCATGGCAACACCTCCACGGGTGGTGCCGGGCTCGTCTTGCCCAGAATCCGACCACTCCTTGCACCGGTTGGAGTCCTGCCTTCTGCGCCTTCAAAGGGCAGTGCGATTCCAAGTACGTTGGCAACGGCGAGCAAGCCGAAGATCAGGGCCTCGCGCGCATCCGGGTCGATGCCATGGGCCGAGCTACTTGTGACCGGCAAGCCGGTGCGCTCCGAGATTGCACGCAGCAGTACGGGGTTTCGCGCTCCCCCTCCAGCCACGATCAGCTCCAGGGGGCGCATCTCGCTAGGTGCATGAACTAGAGAGCGCGCGACACATTCGGCTACCACAAGAACACCCGTTGCGAGTAGGTCTTCGGCCGAGTGATCGCTCGCCCCCTCAACAAGAGAACGCACCCAGGTCGCACCAAACGAGTCGCGCCCCGTGCTCCGTGGAATCGGCAAGCGCAGGAAAGGTTCGACATCACCCATCCACTTCGCAAACAGCTCTCCATGTGCCCGCCCTTGCGAGGCGTGCACTCCATCCAAATCCATCGACTCACCAAGACATAGGCGTGTGAGGCCATCGAGAAGTGCTCCCGCCGGCCCGGTGTCAAAGCTCGCGCATCCGCCATTTCGGTTGAGCAGAGTCAGGTTTCCAAAGCCGCCTAGGTTCAAAATGGCGCCGGGTAATGGCAGCTTTGGAAAAAGCCAAGGATCCACGAGGTGTCCTATCGGCGCGCCTTCTCCTCCTGCGGCCATGTCGCGTTGGCGGAAGTCACTCACGACGGTTGCCCCGCTGGCCTCGGCAATAAAGTCCCCATCTCCCAGCTGCAAACTGGCTGCTCCCCCCACGAGATTCCCATCGTGATGCCACACCGTTTGACCGTGACTCCCGACGAGGTCGATCGAATACCCACACCGATCCCCCACCTGTCTTGCGGCAAGTCCAAATGCGATCCCAAGGTCCCTGTGCAACAACGCGAGCCTCTGGACGTCGACAGCGCCTCCATCGAGAATCCAGCGCACCTCTGCAGCAAGGCTTGGCTCGAAGGGCAGCGTCTCGAATCCATAGGTCAACCAGTCCATCCGTCCATTTGGCAAGGGAGTCGGTCGAAACAAGACGACATCGATCCCATCGGCGGATGTCCCCGAGAGGACGCCAGCAACAACACCCTCACCCTTGAGAATTTTCTGAGCGAGGGCGACCCCAGGAAGCGGGCGATGGAGGTGAATAGGCAACGACATGGGTGAGCATCATGTCATGCCCGCCCCTGCCCTAGCAACTGTCGGCTCGCTCTGTCAGGATGTACCCTCCCGATTCGAAGGCCCGCACCTCGGCTCCGATCGAGCGGAGACCGAACTAGCACTAACGACGATGACCAACAAAAAGATGAGCGGCGCGAGCGATCACAACATCCTCGTAGTCGACGACGACGCAGACATCCGGCTCGCCTTGGAGATGCTCCTCAAGTATGAGGGCTTCTCTGTATGGACTGCGAAGAACGGCCGCGAGGCGCTGCAAAGACTTGAGCTGGAGACAACTGCAGGCAACCGGGCCTCGCTAGTCATCAGCGACGTCAAAATGCCAGACCTGGATGGATTGGGACTACTCGAAGAGCTCTCACGCCGGCCAAACTCCCCGCCCGTGGTCCTTGTCTCTGGGCACGCCGATGTCCCCATGGCTGTTGAGGCCGTGCAAAAAGGCGCACTCGACTTCCTTGAAAAGCCACTTGATCAAAACCGCGTGCTAGTCAGCGTCCGCGGTGCCCTACGCCAAGGGCTCTTAACCCAAGAGAACCAAACCCTTCGGGCCAAGCTGGCCGACCGCTATCCGCTTGTTGGCACAAGTGCCGCAATGGAAGAGCTTCGCTCTCAAATTGCACGTGCGGCTGTTGTCGTGGCACCGGTTCTTATCACCGGAGAAAATGGTACGGGCAAGGAGGTCGTAGCTCGCAATCTTCACCTCGCAAGCAACCGCGCCACCGGTCCCTTCATTGCGGTCAACTGCGCCGCGATTCCCGCCGAGCTCATTGAGTCCGAACTATTCGGCCACGAGAAGGGCAGCTTCACGGGCGCATTCGAAACACGGGTAGGGCACTTCGAGGCCGCAGACGGAGGCACCCTCTTCCTCGACGAAATCGGGGACATGCCTCTAGCGGCCCAAGCAAAAGTTTTGCGCGCGTTGGAAACTCGAGAGATCACACGCGTCGGCTCGACAGTCTCCCGCGAGGTGGACATCCGAGTCGTCGCCGCGACCAACGCCGACCTCGCTGCGGCTGTCGAGGAAAAAGCATTCCGCATGGACCTCTTCTATCGTCTGAATGTTATCCCTCTACGAGTCCCTCCATTACGAGATCACATCGAAGATGTAGAGGCGCTTAGCGCCCATTTCCTTGCGGACCTTGCGGCACGCTGCGGTCGCGCTAAGATCGGCCTCAGCGAGGATGCTAAAGCGCTGTTGCAGACGATTGCCTTCCCCGGAAATGTGCGTCAACTGCGCAACCTCCTAGAGGGCGCTATGGTTTTTTCCGCCGGTGATCAACTCGCGGCTACCGACCTGGACCTTATCCTCCGAGGCGGTCCCGCCCTGGCCTCGCCAACTTCCGCCAGTGCCGCCGCCGTTGGCGGTGAGATCTTTGACGCCCCTACATTCGAAGAGTTTAAGAACCAAAGCGAGGCGCTCTTCTTCCGCCGAAAACTCGAAGCTAACGGCGGAAACATAAAACGCACAGCAGAGGACCTGGGGATGCAGCGGAGCCACATGTATCGCAAGCTAGAGAGATACGACTTGCGGCGATAGCCCAAGATTACTTGCGAGGACCTATCCATCCATCGCAAGGAACTATCAAGATAGAGGATCCTGCCCCTCGTGTTCTCCCTGTAGGAAGCGGCTCCCCACGGCCCCGCAGGCACCGGCCAGAGTTGTCAGCCGAGGTGAGCTCCGTGCCTTTTATAGGGTGCTAGCGATTCCAACTCAAACCGGCAGCGGGATCGCTCTTGAGGAGCTCGCCGAGTTCTGCACTGGGGGAGCGAGAGTCCAAGACGTACCGATCCAAGAACGTCGCAGAGGCGTCGAGATCCTTTTGGCGAAAGTATCCCGCTGGTAAGCGCTTTGCCCCCTCCAATGCAAGCGGCCAGACCCAGCTCGCCAATCCTGCGATCTCTTGATCACCCAATCCCAACTGGGCGGCGCGTCCCCAAAGCTCGGGAAGTCTGTGGCGCACGTCACCCAACAGCTCGATGGCACTGCGCCTCGCGACCGGGTCGTAGATTAGACCTGAGACGAGGACAACAAAGGGCGCGACCAGATCCGCTGGAAGCCCGTCCGCTGCTCGCATTTCCATAAATCCTCGCGCCCGCACCTCCGGAAATACCGTCGTCAAGTGGTAGGCCAGATCTTCGCGTGTCACCGCGCCAAAAAGGGGATGCCCATTTTCGATCCAGTTCCTAAACGTGAGGCCCGCCGTACCGGTCGCCATACCGCCCGGTTGCCCCGCTCGGCAAAACATCATGACGTCCGCGTCGAGTACGAGGTCGGCGTAATACTCGGCGGCAGTAGAGCCGTCGGCATCGTAGAAGTTCGAAGGGAAACCGGTGCGCGTGGGGTCAAGCGTCTGCCACGCCTTGGCGCGAACGCTCGCGGCTCCCGTTCCGTCGACACATCCGCGGGTCGTCTCGCAAGGGCTCGTCGCGAACGAAGCCGTTATCAGCGGGCTAATCATATTGGCGAGCGCCCAGCGCTCGGCCCCGACCGAACTCGGCCCAAAATCGAGGTTGATCTGTAGGCTTGTTGTATGGCGCATCATCGTGCGCCCGCTCGTACCGCGCTGCTCGTAAAACTCGGATTGCGCCCGATAGCGGGCACCCGGAAGCTGCTGCGGCACATCGAGAACGTCATGCCAAGGATCGACTCCAAGGGTCACTAGGACTTGGCCCTCGCGTTCAAAAATACGCTCCAGACCAGCACGCACCAACTCGACGTCATCCATTGCAGCTGCTGCAGTTAGATGTACTTTTGTCGAGTGCTCTACCTGGCTTCCAGGTTCAAAAGTCAGCCGGCCGCCATTCTTCAAATCGTAACTTAGCGTCGAACCCTCGCTGCGCTCAATAAAACCAAACTCCCGGTCAGCGGCAGCCCGGTCGAGTTGATCGATAATCGCCATCGGGGCTCCGGGCAACGCACCCTCTCCGAACATTCTCGGCCGGCCGAAAGGGGTGCCCAGGTGCTCGCGGCTCACAACAAAGTACTCCGGCTCAAGTCCGATCGCTCCGGGGGTCTCTGGCTCGCTCTGTGAGTCGACGGCGGTCGAATCCGATGTGGGACCAAACGCGAGTTTCGCGATGGTCTCGCGTGCTTCCCTAAGGGAAAGTGGGGCCTGTACGATGGGCATAGGTGGATTGAGATAAGAGCGAGAGATTGAACTCGCTAAGACAGATCAGAAAGTCAAGCTTGCTGGCTTCTCTAATGATCCCAAAAACAAGGCGGGTTGTGTCGACTTTTGGGGCAAGAGGAATGTTTGGAGATCTAAAAATCTCTGGCCGGGCAAAAAAGAACTCGCCTACGCTCATGAAGCGTAGGCGAGTTCTCTCCGAGACACGCCGGGGCGCATCATGTGATCCTGGGAATCCTAGAGAGCTGGAATGCGCAAAACCATTCCGAGCTTGAGGTCATTTTCGTTGCTCATTTGATCGCGGTTGGCTTTGAAGATCTCTCCCCATAAACCACCCTTTCCATAGACGGCTTGCGAAATCTTCCAGAGGCTGTCCCCTTCGATCACGGTATAGCTGCTAGCCTTTTTTGTCTTCGCTACAGCGGTATCTATCGCAGGAGGCGCGACGTGCTTCGGTGCGGGCAGCAGCTTCTCCCGCTGGCCGGCCTCCGCCGAAAAGTCATAACGCGCCAACATGATCTTGGTGCCAGCCTCAAAGGACTTGCCCTCATTGTCCGAGCGGATCATCGATTTGCGCGTGCGATCGCCGTAGTAGCGGTTCGCAAGGACCGTGGGAGTCTCTCCCTGGGAAAGCACTTTGAGCATGTAGTCGTCGCCATAAGGCGATGCTGTCAGGCCTTCCATCGAGATCAAAATGGACTTGCGCCCAGCCGCATCGGGCGTCGGCAACGGCTGATTCGCCCCTGGGGAGAGCTTGTCAGCACCTGCCGTTTTCTGGTCATTCCCGGCGGATTTGTTGGCCTCGTCGGCCTTCACCGCTGGCTTTTCCGGAGCGGGATCCTTGGGGCCGAGCTTCGTAAACCCGGCATCCTCTACGCCTGGGGTGACTAGACCGCTGAGCAGCTTGCCAGCCCCATCCGAGCTGGCTTCGGTTGCCAGCTCTCCCACGTTGGTTCCAAGGGGTTCCGTCGTTTTCACAACATCGCTCTGCGTCGAGATACCGAAAATCGTGGCGACGAGGAACAGGACGGTCAAGATGACGAGTTTTTCAAAATTACCCATATTGCGCTATCAAAGGGTACCCAAATTCCCTTTAGAGTGGTGCCTGACGTGATGTGGAACAGTTTGCGAGGACCGAATCGCCCTCACTGATGACCCATGATCCCCTTTCGAGAGCGCCATTCCAAGGGAATCTATGCAGAATTCCACAAAATGGAGTAGTCCCTCTAGATTCAACTACACCATCCGGTAGGACGCAGGCAATCTTTCCAAGGGGGTGCATTCCAGGTTCCCCGCTTCACAAAGTGGCTCTTTTAGCTCCTCTATGGTGAAAAAAGGGGCACATCCCTGCCAAAAGCATCCATTTTCGACTTCCCCACTCTCCCGTGGGGCCAATAACTTCCTATAGGGCCGAGCTCCGCATTTCGACCACCAGCTATCCTCAAATGTCCTCCCAACTGCGCGAACTAGCCCTTTTCGCGAACGCTAGCGGCGAAAGGCAATCTATTCTCTTAGGGAGAGCGGCGCATTCGCCGTCGTCACGCCCCCGCCCCCTCGATGTACGACAAGAAAGATAAGCCCAACTTCCGCCCCGGGGGGGGGCCCTCGCAACCCTGGAAAACCCCAGTGGGCGAGTCCCTTGCTGGCATACCCGTGAATCGAGCGCATTTGGCAGTCCTTCTTGTTTTGTGCCTCGCAGCGCAGCTCTTCGCTCTCAGCCAAGTTGAAGGCTATCTGCTCGCGGACTCCGTGGAGTATATGGATCGCGCCTCGACGGTCGTAGGAGGGGGCGAGCTCAGCTCCGAGTCTGTGCGCTCCTTCGCTTTCTCCGCCCTACTCATGCCGTTCTTCTGGATCGGCGAGCTCGTCGGGCTCTCCTCACTCTGGACACTTGGGCTCATCCGCCTAGCCATGCTCGGCATCGGCCTTGGCACCGTGGCGAGTGTCGTGCGGACAGGCACACGTTTGGCAGGTCCGAGGGCGGGCCTGATTGCGGGGGCCTTGATCGGGCTCAACCCCGTGTTTCTGCAATATTCGGGGGAGCCGCTCACCGCAATCGTCGCAGCGTTTTGCATGGCGATGGCCTTCGAGTTTTCCTCGCGGGAAGCGCTTCGCGCCCGTGAAGGTGTCGCCCTTGGATTTTGGCTTGGATGCGGCCTAATGGTCGCTTTTAAGACGATCCCCCTCGCGGGGATCTTCCTCATGAGTGCGCTGTTTCGGGGAAGAATCTTAGCCGCTAGATTTTGGGTGATGGCGGTGATCAGCTTCAGTCTTATGACGCTGGTTCAGTGCCTTCTCGATGGTGCGATTTACGGCGAGTTCGGGTCGAGCCTTCTACCCTATGTCGCCCAAAATTTCGGCGGAACATTGGTCTACCTGTTCCTTCGCCTGTCGGATCTCGGCTTGCCCCTTTTCCATGAGATGGCGCGAGCGATTTACGACGCCATGAATGCCAGCTTGGAGGTGCAAGCTGTGCAGTCGACCGCCGAGACCGTCGGGGACCTCGTGCGCTCCAAGACCACTTGGAGTTGGTACCTGCGTGAGCTCAGTACGAGCTTCCTCGCGTGGCCTACAATCCTCGCCCTTGGATACGGTGCCTTTCTAACTCTTAAGGGCCGGCGCCGTGGAGCCGTACTCTTGGTTGTTCTGATTGTTGCCAACGGCCTCTTGCTCTCGCTTAAGTCGTCGAAATCCTTCCGCTTATGGATTCCGATGCTGCCCTTCCTAGCTCTCGTTGGTGGCATAGGATTGGATGGACTTGCGGTGTGGATCGGGGGCCGATCCACATCCGGTTTACGCAAGACGGGAGCAAACGCTGCGATCACCATTTCCCTAATGTGGGTCGTATTTGCTAGCTATTCGGCTTTGGGTCGATCGAACTTACGCAAGTACGGCGCTTGGTGGCAGGCGGCCGAGTTGCTTGAAGAGCAAGCCTCTCTCGCGGGAGAGACGTGGCGAATCGCGAGCGCCTACGATTGGGCCGTTCGCTTTCGGGGTTCGGACAGCCTCGACATCGTGAAGCTCCCCCACCACATGGACCGCTGGTCTGAGCTCGACACCGACCAACGACGTAGAGTTCTCGCCGAGCTCGACAGCCTCGATGGCTTCATTGCACACCTGCAAATCCTGACGCAAGATCCCGAGATCATGAAGCGCGTGAACGCCCGCTTTGAGATTGAGGACATCCTGTACAAGCAGCGCGACTTCGAAGAGCTCAACGCACTCTATGTCCTCAAAAAGAGAGTCCCTGGGACCGTCGCTAAACGCACCTTTTTCGAGGTGCTCAAGGATGAGGATCCAGGTGCCTATCAAGCCCGAATCCAGAACTCACACAGCGTCGACTTTCGCAAGCGGATGCCCAGCGGTGAGGTCCTGCAAATGGTGCTGATGGGCTGGGACCTAGAGACGGGCCTCGCGGCCAACGAGATGAACTGGCTAACGCTTCATTGGTACATAGGTCCCACTGGCGGTCTCGACTTCAAGATGGCCTATCGCCTGACCGATCCCGACAACCGCGCCCTCGAGCGAAGTCAGGCTCCCGCCTACGGCGTCTGGCCAACGAGTACGCTGAAATCGGGTTGGATTCTGCGCGAGAGTATCCCACTACCGATCCCTCCAAATCCTCGTAAGTTTGGTGGCGCCAATTGCCGCGGCGACTCCATTCCTGGCCGGCTCTGGCTCGGAGTGTGGGAGTACTCCACGCTCGACGGTGTAACCACGCTCGGAACGAAACTCAACCCATTCCACGCCTCCGCCGTTCGACCGCTCTCGAAGCACGACTCGCCCGAGCCCTATGTCTCGGTAGATGGCTATTTATGGAGCGCAGACAATCTTCTGCAGATCGGTGGCGTTTGGCTGCCAGTGCCCGAAGGCTCGACCTTGGCCGACGACGGGCACAACTTATCTGAGGATTAGGCGCTAAACGCGAACTATTGCCGCCATCGGGGAGCGGAACTGGAGCAAACCAAAGGCGAGCCTTTACGCGAGCCCGCAAGGTCCGTATTGTTTGCAAGTCCGGAGGGCCTTTTGGCTTCGGACATCCCTATTTCCAGCCGAGATGCCCATGAGTCCCAACAACGCGCTCCCACGCGCCCTCCTCTTCCTGTTTGCATTGGCCACGCTCCTGATCTCTTCCTGCGCGGGGACGGGTGTAGTGATGGCCGAAGAGGATTATCCCGAAATGCGCGTCTCCTTTCGGGACTTCCGAGGTGCGGGCGCGAATCTCGAGCTCGTCAACAGTGCCTATGCACAATCGCACTCTGCCACAGAAGGCGCGGACGTCCGCACGCAGACTGGCGAGGTGCTCGACGCACTCATCAATCTCTTAGGGGACGAGGGGTTTTGGGACTACGCACGGCCGGGCAACGGCCCTCTCGCTCCACAAGCCGAAGGCGGGGAGACCATGCACAGTGCAATGGAGGTCCTGCGCGGCGGACAGCATGGTTGGATCACCTTCCGCCGCGGGTTGACCAAGGAAGAGCTCACTTTTTTCAGTGAGAACTCAAAAGTCTTCCTAGCGATTTTTAACCAGACCTCCGGCTTCCACAAAATTGAAAATACCGAAGGTGCCAACATCTTCAGGAGACAATAAGTATGGCTTGGGGTGAAGAAGAACACGATTGGCAACGTCCGAAAACCTTGGTCCTGATTCCCGCGCGTTTAGGCTCGACACGCATGGCCAAAAAGATGTTGCGCCGCGACACCGGCATGTACCTTTTCGAGCACACGGCTAAGAACGTATTGGCATCTAATTTTGTTAGCGATGCCGTCCTCGCCACCGACAGCCTGGAGATCGCGGAGGCGGCCAGGTCCGTGGGTATCGAAGCCGTGATGACTTCAGAGGCACACAAGAGTGGCACAGATCGCATCCACGAGGCCCTTGCCAAGTTGCTTGCAGAAGGCCGCGGGCCTTGGGACGTAGTGATCAATGTTCAGGGCGACGAACCCGAGCTCCCACCCGAAGGGCTTACAGCTCTCGTCGAGGCTTTTCGCGACCCAAAAGTTGAGCTCGCAACTCTGATGACGCGGCTTGGGCCATCCGAGTCTCCCACCAACCCGTCCGTTGTCAAAATCGTTTGTGATAAGCTGGGTCGCGCACTGTATTTCTCACGTGCTCCAATCCCTTCGGGGAGTCACGCGCGTTCGATATCAATCAGCACCACCATGGACCCCACAAGGCGTCATGTCGGTGTCTACGCATTCACCCCCGATGCACTCGACCGCTTCTGCACGCTTCCTGAAAGTGACCTAGAGCGCGTCGAAAATCTCGAGCAGCTTCGGTGGCTTGAGAACGGTGGTCGCATCCAATCCCTGGAGATCCGAAAGGCTCCTCCAGGAATAGACACGGAGCAGGAGTACCTGCAGTTCGTGGCTCGTTGGCGCAAAAAAGCCGGCAACAACTAACCAACCTCTCCTTCTCCTTCCGCTCCTCACGTCCTTCCCCCTAATCGTGACCAAGCATATTTTTGTTACCGGTGGTGTAGTGTCGAATCTTGGTAAAGGTCTAACGACCGCTGCCATCGGCATGATTCTTGAGGCGCGTGGCTATCGCGTCTCAATCCAGAAACTCGATCCCTATATCAACGTCGATCCGGGCACCATGAGCCCGTTCCAGCACGGGGAGGTGTACGTCACCGATGATGGTGCCGAGACCGACCTCGACCTTGGTCATTACGAGCGCTTCACCCACGCCAAACTCACTAAGAACAGCAACTACACGACGGGGAAAATCTACTCATCCGTCATCCAGAAGGAGCGCCGCGGCGACTACCTGGGAAGGACGGTGCAGGTGATTCCGCATATCACGGATGCGATCAAAGAGGCCATCTATAACGGTGTCCCGGGGCCCGACGAAAAGGGTCGCCACGTCGATGTCGCGCTGACCGAGATTGGCGGGACGGTAGGTGATATCGAGAGCCACCCATTCCTCGAGGCGATTCGCCAATTTTGCTTGGAGCGCCCAGCCGAAGATACCCTCATCGTTCACATCACCCTGCTGCCCTATGTGGCCTGCTCGGGTGAGATGAAGACGAAGCCAAGCCAACACTCCGTAGCGAAATTGCGTGAGATCGGGCTCATCCCGAACATTCTCGTCTGCCGCACGGAGCAGCCGATGAGCGAGGATATGGCGCAAAAGTTGAGCATGTTCTGCAACGTGCGTCGCAACAACGTCATCGAAGAGCGCGACGTTGCTTTCTCGATCTACGAAGTCCCGCTCGACCTCTGCAAAGCAGGACTAGACCGCATTGTTCTTAACCATTTCGGCATGCCTAGCGAAGAGCCGACCGACCTTGGCTTCTGGTCAAATATGGTGGACCGCATTCGAGCAATCGGAGAGCGTGGGGACGAGGTTGAAGTCGCTGTTGTTGGCAAGTACATCAAGCTGCATGACGCGTACAAGTCCATCTACGAATCGCTAACCCACGCGGGTATCGCAAATGGTGTCAAAATCAAGCTGCGCAAACTCGCCGCGGAAGACGTCCTCGATGAAGGCGTGGGCCTACTTGAAGGGGTGCACGCGGTCTTGGTCCCCGGAGGCTTTGGTGAGCGCGGCATTGAAGGCAAGATCGAGGCCATCCGCTGGGCACGCGAACGGGGCATTCCCTTCCTTGGCATTTGCCTGGGCATGCAATGCGCAGTGATCGAGTCCGCCCGAAACCTCGCGGGCCTCGAAGGTGCCCACACTACGGAACATTCAGCGGAGACTCCCCACCCCGTCATCCACTATATGTCCGACCAATCGGATGAAACGGAGAAAGGGGGCACCATGCGCCTGGGCGCCTACGACTGCATTCTGGAAGAGGGGAGCCTTGCCTTTGAACTCTACGGCAAGGAGCGCATCTCCGAGCGGCACCGTCACCGCTGGGAATTCAACAACGAGTATCGCGAGGTGCTTGCAAAAGTCGGCCTAAAGCAAACGGGATTTCATCCCGGGCGAAACCTCGTGGAGATCGTGGAGATCGAAGATCATCCCTTCTTTGTTGGCGTTCAATTTCACCCAGAATTCAAGTGTCGTCCACTCGAGCCCCATCCGCTCTTCGCGGGCTTTATCAATGCGGCTGCAAACCTAGCGATTGGGAAAAATGCAAGAATGGATGGGGAAGCGCTGACCCCGTCAACATCAAGCATCGACAAAGACGGAGTTATGGCATGAGTACAGGATCCCCAGAAGACCGAACCGCAGAAGATGTGCCGCTACCCGGGGGCGACTTCACCCTCTTTGTCGCACGCCTCAACATTCACGGCTTGATGTGCCTTGGGGTCATGGAGAATCCCATCACGGGCAAGAAGAACACGAACCTCGATCAGGCCAAAATGCTGGTACTCGATCTAGAAATGCTGGTAGATAAAACCCGTGGCAATCTGTCAGAGTTCGAAGAGAACCAACTGACAAAAGTCACCAACGACATGCGCTACCTCTTTGAATCAAAGGCGGGGAACTAGACCGTCGAATGGCTCCCCTCCCTTCGAAGTCCGTCCCCCCCCTAAGGCGGCTACTCTCTTATTCGAAGCCTCACCGCCGCACGATCTGGCTTGCGACGCTGTGCTCTGTACTCAATAAGATTTTCGACCTTGCGCCGCCACTCTTGATTGGCGTCGCAATCGACCTAGTCGTGAAGGGCGACGCCTCGTGGGTCGCTTCGCTCGGCTTGGAAACTTTCGAGACACAACTCTGGGCCATCGTCGCCATGACGATTGTGATCTGGGTTGCAGAGTCCTTGTTCGAGTACGCCTTTGGCGTCCTCTGGCGCGGCTTGGCGCAAACGCTACAGCATGAGTTGCGCATGGACGCGTACACCCACGTGCAAAGTTTAGAGCCTGCATTTTTCGAAGACCGCAGCACGGGTGGGTTGATGGCCGTTCTCAATGACGACGTCAACCAGCTCGAGAGATTCCTAGACAACGGCGCCAACAACTTGATCCAGGTCGCAACGACCGTGATTGTGATCGGTGGCATGTACATCATGCTGTCACCGAGTATTGCTCTGTTTGCCATCGCGCCAATGCCCTTCATCGTTTGGGGATCCATGGCCTACCAGCGTCTTCTTGCGCCGCGCTACGACGCCGTTCGCGAAGATGTCGGTGCCCTCTCCGCCGACCTCTCTGGCAACTTGCAAGGCATCGCGACCATCCAGAGTTACACCCGCGAGGATTTCGAGGCGGGCCGCCTTGGCGCTACAAGCCTTCGCTACAGCAATTCCAACCGTAAGGCCATTAGGCTCTCCTCCGCATTCTCCCCAATGATACGGATGGCGGTGCTCACGGGCTTCTTGGGCACTCTTGTGGTCGGCGGGCACCAGGTCCATGAGGGTGTCCTCGAGGTCGGAGTCTTCTCCACAATCGTCTACCTCACCCAGCGCCTTTTATGGCCACTCACTCGCTTGGGCGAGACCTTTGACCTCTACCAGCGCGCCATGTCTTCGACTTCGCGCATCCTCGACCTACTCGGCGTGGAGCCCAAGATCTCCAGTGGCCCACTCGCACTTAGGCCCGAAGATGTCCGAGGAGAGCTCCGGCTCTCGAAAGCGGACTTTTTCTACCGACCCACCGTCCCTATTTTTGAGGGGCTCGACCTGTGTATGCCTGCGGGTAAGACCACGGCGATCGTAGGATCTACAGGCGCCGGCAAGTCCACATTGATCAAGCTGCTCCTTCGATTTGCAGATGTCCAAGGTGGCTCTGTCAGTCTTGACGGGACGGACGTTCGCGAGCTCCGCCTACCCGATTTGCGAGGCGCAATAGGATTCGTCAGTCAGGACGTCTTCCTATTTCACGGCACGGTGTCCGAAAATATCGCCTACGGTAGACCTGAATCTACGGCCGAGGAGATCTCAAGTGCTGCCATGGCCGCAGAGGCTGACGGCTTCATTCGGGCCTTCCCCGAAGGGTACGAGACGGTCGTCGGTGAGCGAGGACAGAAATTGTCGGGCGGCCAACGCCAACGGATTTCGATCGCTCGAGCCATCCTGAAAGATCCCCCCATACTTGTGCTAGACGAAGCCACTTCCAGCGTGGACAACGAGACGGAAGCTGCTATCCAACGGAGTTTTGCAGCCATCGAGCAAGGTCGGACAACGGTACTAATCGCCCATCGACTCTCCACAGTTCGCCACGCACATTGCATACACGTTCTAGAGGAGGGGCGTGTTGTCGAGTCGGGAACACACGAGGAGTTAGTCTCCCGAAATGGTGTGTATGCAGGCCTTTGGGCGGTGCAAACGGGTGCCGCAGGCTAGCTTAGGGCTTCTCTGTTTCGACGACACCGCAGCGCCCGGTGTGGATCCCCATTGCGCTTTCTCCCTAGACCGCTCCGAAAGTGGGTCTCGTGACCTACTTGAGTCCCAGCAAGGAGACTGCAGCTCAAATTTGAGATCCCATCTCGGGGGTCAAGGGTTTAGCACGGACTGGCGATATCAAATCAGAACTTATCCACCAGCCTCTCCATACCTGATTGTGATTCAAGACCTCCCTCAACGACTCCGACCTGCGACCTTGTTGCGCCGGCTTCCCAAGGCGCTTCTCGCGGGGGTTTTGTACCTACTCTGGAGCACCGCTTCCCCCGGACTGCCTGAGGCCTATGCCAGCTCTAAAGGGTCTTCCGTGGAGGTTCTCGAAGACAAGAAGGATGAATACGAGGTCAAGGCCACTCTCCTCTATCACTTTCTGGCCTTTACCACCTGGCCAACAGTCGAAGAAGAGGGAAGCGACAAGAAGGTGCTCCCACCACTCGAGATCCTAGTTGTTGGTGTGGACCCATTTGGAGATCACCTGACCTCAACGTTTAAGGGCAAAAAACTCGGGGGGCGTTCGGTCACACTGCTCTACAGCAAGCAAATCCCAAAAGTCCTCACTGCAGACCTTGTATTTGCCGGGGGGTTGACCGAGAAGCAGCGCAGCGAGCTGATCACGCTCGGTTCGGGGAAGCCCCTCCTCCTGGTAGGGGAAACACCCGGATTCGGGGAAGAGGGTGCACATATCAATCTCTACCTCAAGGGTGCCAACATTGCATTTGAGGTCAATACCGACGCCGTCAGAGCTTCGAAGCTAACCATCTCCTCTTCCCTTTTGGGCCAAGCGAAGATCATCAAGACCAAAAAGACCAAAAAGACCAAAAAGACCAAAAAGACCAAAAAGACCAAAAAGACCAAAGAGACCAAAGAGACCAAAGAGACCAAAGAGACCAAAGAGACCAAAGAGACCTCGAAAGGTCTTGCCAAGAGTCCATTGGCAGGAGGCTCAGAGTGAAGAACCCCCTCGCCTCGATTTCCATACGCTGGAAGATCGCCCTCCTCATTCTGGTGACCTGCTCGGTCACCTTGATGACCACAACCACAATCCAGGTGTATTCGACCTGGAATGGTACGATGGAGTTGTACCACCGCTCGGCCCGACTCGCAGCCGAAACCATTGGCAGGGACAACACCCTCTCCCTCAAGTTTTACGCTATGGGCGTCGGTGACAAGGAGAATATAGCTTTAGACGCCATCCCCGAGGGCATCCATGCCCGCTCTGTAGCAATCTTCACCGCTCAAGCCAAAGTCTTCTCGAGTTGGATCGCAGAGGAAGGCATCCCCATCGAAGCGCCTGAAGTTTTGGTCGAAGGCGAGTTCACCACAGGCGAGACTCTATTCGTCACAAGCCGTATTCATCAGAACGAACTTGTTGAGGACGACGATGGTGAGCGCGAGGTGGATGTCACCTATGGGTGGATTTTGATCTGTAGTGACATGGCCCCCACAAAGGCCGCATTGGCGCAAAGAGCGTGGCAGTTGGTGGGCCTCGAAATACTCGGACTTGGGCTTGGCCTGCCCCCGATAACGGGTCCAGTTCAAATGTGAGTCACCTAAGTTGAAGAGGCGAAGCAAGAGCCAGCGACGTGCTGGCTTCCGAGCTGTGCGCCTGGAGACGGAGCGAAGCGGAGTCGTAAGGCGCACAGCTCGCGGCAAACTCCTGGGGGGTGATGTAGTTCAGGCTGCTGTGAAGCCTCTCGGTGTTGTACATGATGCGCCAATCTTCGGCTAGGTACTTCGCTTCGGCCAGGGTCGTGAAGACCTCACCGTTGAGAAGCTCGTCGCGAAGACGGCTGTTGAAAGACTCGATGTAACCGTTCTCCCAGGGCGAACCTGGTTCGACGAAGAGCGTTGATGTTCCCATGGTTTCAAGCCAGGCCCGAATCGCCTTGGCGACAAACTCTGGGCCGTTGTCCGAACGAATGAAGGCGGGCATGCCGCGCTCCAGCATGACCGCGACCAGCAGGCCGATCAGATCTTCGCTCTTGATCGAACGAGCGACATGAATACAGAGGCTCTCACGTGTGAACTCATCAATCAGAGTGAGAATCTTGACCGGCCTGCCATCTTCTGTGCGATCAAAAACGAAGTCGTAGGACCAAACGTGGTTCATGTGCTCGGCCTTGTGCCGGACACACGAGTTGCTTGAATCGCCGATTCGACGTCGTTTCGAGCGCTTGCGGGGAACGAGCATGCCTTCTCGTCGGCAAAGCCGATAGATGCGTTTGTGGTTGACTCGCCATCCGTCGGCGCACAGCATCCTGTGGATGCGGCGGTAGCCGTACCGACTATGTGCCTTCGACAGCTTCCACATTTGTGCAAGCAGCCTAGGCTCATCGTCTGAAGTGTTCGACTCGCGGCGCTGGGTAGTACGGGCTTGCCCGGCTAGCTTGCAGGCAGAGCGTTCGCTCATGCCGTGCTTTTGGGATGCGTGCTTCACTGCTCGTTTCCTGCTATCCGGGCTTAGAAATTTCCCTCGGCCCAATCCTTGAGAACGCGGTTCTCAAGTGCCTGTTCCGCAACGATGCGTTTGAGAGATGCGTTCTCTTTTTCCAGGTCCTTGAGTCGCTTGACCTCGGCGGTCTTCATGCCGCCGTACTGCTTGCGCCAGCGGTAGAAGGTCTGCTCCGTGATCTCGAGCTGCTTGACTAGTTCAGAAATCGATTGGCCTGCGGCCTGCATCACCTCCGCGGCGCGGAGCTTCTTGATGATCTGTTCAGGGGTGTGGTGTCGTCGTGCCATTGTGGGGTCCATTCTGCCCGATTACGGGCGGTTGGACTCACATTCATACTGGACCCGTTTCTTGGGGGCACGCCAGGCTGGCGACCCTTCTCGCTCTCTTACTTAGCGGGTGGATCACCTCTCCGATACGCCTCCTGACAGCTACGGCGATGGAGATCGAAGCGACTCAAGACTTTGCCCTTCGCGCCCATAAGGAAACCCATGACGAGCTCGGTGTGCTTGTAGATTCCTTCAACCACATGTTGGTTCGAATCCAAGAGCGCGGGGATCAACTGGTAAAGCATCAAGAGCATCTTGAACAAGAGGTTGACAAGCGTACGGCGGAGCTAATGACCGCAAACGAGGAGCTTGTCATCGCTAAGGACAACGCGATCGAAGCGGCGCGGTATAAGGCCGATTTCCTCGCTAACATGAGCCACGAGATCCGCACGCCGATGAACGGCGTGATCGGTATGACCGGCCTACTTCTCGACACGGAAGTCGATGACGAGCAGCACGAAATGCTGTCAACTATTCGCAACTGCGGGGACCAGCTACTTACTCTGATCAACGACATCTTGGATTTCTCAAAGATCGAGTCCGGAAAGATGACGTTGGAGGAGATTGATTTCAACCTGCGCTCGCTCATTGAAGACTTGGGCGACATGTTTGGTCCGCGCTATCAAGAACGAGGAGTCGAGCTCCTCTGCTTGGTTCACAGCAGTTTGCCTGTATGCCTTAAGGGGGACCCAGCCCGCTTTCGACAGATCCTTACGAACCTTCTGGGGAACGCCCTCAAATTCACATCTGAAGGCGAAGTGCAGCTTGAAGTCAGCGTGGAGTCGCAGAGTGACGGGGTTGTCAATTTGGCCATCGCCATTAGGGACTCGGGCATCGGTATCCCAGAGGACCGCCTTGGCTCCTTGTTTGAGGCCTTTACGCAGGTCGACGCGTCCACAACACGTAAGTTCGGTGGCACGGGTTTGGGTTTATCCATCAGCGGCCAACTCGCGCTTCTCATGGGTGGAGAAATCCGCGTCGTAAGTGTCGAAGGCGAGGGGAGTACCTTCACCGTCCACATCCCCTTCTCTACCCAAGAAGTGGCGGTCGAACTCTTCCCAGCCAGTGAAGAGGTCCTCAAGGGAATGCGCGTGGTCGTTCTAGATGACAACCGTACAAACCGCCTCATCCTCGCTAAGCAACTTGAGTCCTGGGGCTGTAAACATATCAGCTTCTCCCGACCTGAAGATGCCATAAGTGCGCTCTCCGCTCGTCGACGTAAGGATGAACGTCCCGACCTTATCCTTCTCGATTATGTCATGGAAGGAATGAATGGGCTCGAGGTTTGCGAGGCCCTCCGCAAAGAGGAGCACCTCAAAGATGTGCCGATCATGTTGCTAACGTCCGTCTCCTTCAAGGGGAAAAAGGGCCTGCTAGAAGACGCAGGATTCTCTGGGCAGCTCACGAAACCTGTGAAGCAGAGCCAACTCAAAAAGCACATCCTCTCTGTCCTCGGAATCCGTCAGCCTAAAGGCCGGCCGAGTGTGCAACTTGTGCTTGAGAGTGACGTCGTCAACCTCAACAAGGCAAAATCATACCGCATCCTACTTGTCGAAGACAACGCAGTGAACCAACGCATCGCTGTGGCGTTGCTGAAAAAGCGCGGCTATGCGTGCGAGATCGCGAATGACGGGCAAGAGGCCGTAGACACGGTCGCCAAGCTTCCTTTTGACCTGATCTTGATGGATTGCCAAATGCCCGTTATGGATGGCTATGCCGCCACGGGAAGCATTCGCAACAGCCAAACTCGAACTGGGGAGTACATCCCAATAATTGCCATGACCGCAAATGCAATGGAAGGTGATCGCGAGCGATGCCTTGACGCTGGCATGGACGACTACATCACCAAACCAGTCTCAAGTGAACAGCTCTACGAGAAGTTGGCCTATTGGCTAAACGATGGCCGCAAGGCCGAAAAATCCGCCTAATCTCCCTATGAAATCCCCCTTCAACCAAACCCTGAGATTCCCCCCAGGGAGCGCCGTAGTGCTACCGTTCTTAGTACTCGCTGCGCCATTTGCTCTGTCCAACTCCACAGGCTCTGACGAAGCTGGCGACCTTACGGAACTCAGCCTCTTCGACCTGCTCAACATCGAGGTCACGGTTGCCTCGCGAACGGAGCAGAGCCTGTCCGAGGTCCCCGGAGCGGTCTACGTCATTACTGGCGATGAGCTCCGAAGAGCGGGCCACAACTCGATCCAAGAGGCCCTTCGCATGGTTCCAGGCATGTACGTCTCGAACTGGACCACCTCAAAGTGGGATGTAACGTCGCGGGGTTTTGGCACGGGCCTCTCCCCCGTCAGCCTTGCGTATCTCAATCAGCTCATGGTCATGATTGACGGCGTCCCCGTCAACTCCTCGGTATTTTCTGGAACGGACTGGGCCCTGCAAGACCTCTACATGGAGGACATTGATCGCATTGAGATCATCCGAGGTCCTGGAGGCATCCTCTGGGGGGCGAACGCCGTTCATGGAGTGGTTCATATCATCACTAAGAATGCCGAGGACACCCACGGAGAGGTCTCCACGATTCGTGGCCAAAACGACGAGCGGCACTTAAACGTACTGTCTCTTATACACATCTGACG
>FLOH01001303.1_pt1 | contig 39680 bp, 30 predicted proteins | sample 756751 | NCBI WGS metagenome assembly FLOH01 (sample SAMEA4026879, study PRJEB14308) | marine metagenome | biome: coastal water; material: water | depth 74 m
GATGAACTAGTTGCTGATTATGAGGCAGATGTAGATAAAAAACATATTAGTCCAATAGCTGATGAACTAGTTGCTGATTATGAGGCAGATGTAGATAAAAAACATATTAGTCCAATAGCTGATGAACTAGTTGCTGATTATGAGGCAGATGTAGATAAAAAACATATTAGTCCAATAGCTGATGAGTTAGTTGCTGATTATAATAAAGATGTAAAATCAAAACAAGCACAAAAACAAAACGACGATAAAATAGCAGCTTAGATATTTATATATAAAAACCGTTCATAATTAGTTGAACGGTTTTTTTATTTTCTTTTTTACTATGATATACTTTAGAGTATTATGAATCTAAATATCAAAATAGAACAATTAAATAAAGTAGGCAAAGTTACTACTAGCCGACTAAAAAGATTAGGCATAAATAATGCTCGTGATCTTTTGTTTTATTTTCCTTTTCGCTATGAGGACTACAGAACTATTAAAAATATTGGCGATTTACAAGAGGGTGAAATGATAACAGTGCGAGGCAAGATTGAATTAATAAACAGTAAAAGAAGTTTTAAAAAAAAGAAAATTATAATTGAAGCGTTAGTTTCTGATGAGAGCGGAAGTATTAGAGTGGTTTGGTTTGGACAGCCATATATTAAAAAAACATTAAAAATAGGTGATACGGTTTTTCTATCTGGCAAAGTTACAGAAGATATGATAGGAACACAATTAGTTAGCCCGACATATGAAAAAGATATAGGAAAACAAACATCTCACACGGCTAGACTAGTTCCAATGTATCCACTCACAGCTAATTTAACCCAAAAACAAATTAGATTTTTAGTTACTCAGATTATTGATTTAGTTGATAGCATAGAAGATTGGATCCCAGAAGAAATTCTAGAAAATCAAGATTTAATTTTGTTATCTCAAGCTTTGCGAGGTATTCATTTTCCAGTTGATGAAAATGATTTGAAGCAAAGTACAGACAGATTAAAATTCGATGAGTTATTTTTATTACAACTAAAAGCAGAGTTGTCTCGTAGAGAAAAAACTTTGCAAAAATCACCAGTTTTTAAATTTAAAGAACCAGAAATTAAAGATTTTGTGAAAAATTTACCATTTAATTTAACGAAAACTCAAAAAATATCTGCTTGGGATATTTTGCAAGATTTAGAAAAAAATCATCCAATGAATCGACTACTTTCTGGTGATGTGGGTTGTGGTAAAACAGTTGTGGCAGGTGTCGCTATGTATAATGTTATATTAAATGGTTATCAGTCAGCGATTATGGCACCAACAGAGATATTAGCCACGCAACATTATCAAACCTTATTAAATTTATTTGGGAATAAATTGAATGTTGGACTCTTAACCAGCTCACAGTTTGTCATTCCGAACTCTTCGCAGAGTGAGGAATCCCTTCGTGGACAGATATCTGAGGGATCCCTCCTTGCGGGTCGGGATGACAAAATAATTATACCAAAAACAACACAAAGAAAGGAATTGTTTGATAAACTTTCTAATGGAGAGATTGATATTGTGGTTGGTACCCATGCTTTATTATCGGAAAAAGTTAAGTTTAAAAAATTAGGCTTAGTTATAGTCGATGAACAACATCGTTTTGGGGTACAGCAAAGAAAACAAATAAAAGAAAAAGGCAAAGGTATTAATTTTTTATCTATGACTGCAACGCCAATTCCACGTTCTTTAGCTTTGATGGTTTACGGAGATTTAGACGTATCAATTATTAACGAACTTCCCCCTGGTCGCAAACCAGTTTTAACTAGATTAGTCGAACCAATTAATCGAAACAAGGCATATGAATTTATTCGTAAGCAAGTAAATAATAACAAACAAGTTTTTGTAGTTTGTCCATTAATAGAAGAACAACAGGAGATTGTCATTCCGACCGAGCTCGCGCGAGTGGAGGAATCTCTTAGTTCATTAACGAAGGGATCTCTCACCCTGCGACGGGTTCGAGATGACAGTACAAGTGACAAAAAGTCAGTGATGAATGAGCATAAAAAATTATCTGAAAAAATATTTCCTAATTTAAAAGTCGGATATTTACATGGAAAATTGAAATCAGCAGAAAAAGAAAAAACAATGAATGATTTTAAAAATAAAAAAATAGACATATTAGTATCTACTTCTGTGATTGAAGTTGGAGTAGACATTCCAGACGCAACGGTTATGATGATAGAGGGGGCAGAAAGATTTGGATTAGCTCAACTACATCAATTTAGAGGTAGAGTAGGCCGAAGTAGTTACCAGTCGTATTGTTTTTTATTTATTGATAATGAATCACCACGAGCATTAGAAAGATTAAAGTTTTTTGAAAAAAATAATGATGGTTTTAAATTGGCTGATAAAGATTTAGAGATGAGAGGCCCCGGAGAAGTGTATGGCACAACTCAGAGCGGTATGATGAATTTGCGTTTGGCAAAATTAACAGATAGAGATATAATAAAAAAAGCTCGTGCCAGTGCACGAGGAGTTGTTAATAATTTAAGTAAATATCCTAAGTTAATTAATAAAATTAAGGAGTGGGAGAGTGGAGTACATTTAGAATAAGTAAAATTTTTTATAAAAAATATGGATAAACAAACAAATAATGATATGCCAATAAATTTGGACCAAGAAAAACTTGTTAAAGAACATCCAGAATTAGAATTAAGTTTAAATTGGCCGCAAGACATGGTAACTACTTTAGTTCCTCAATCTTTGCGTGATCCAAGTGGTTTATCGATATCACCGGATATTTTATTAGGTAATGATAAAAGTGATAGGGCAATTAATATTATGATAGTAAACCCAAGTGAAAATTATAATGAAGTTGATGCAAGAGAATCTTTTACATTTCATGAAAGTATTGATAATATGGGAGATTTTTTTTCTAATCCTTCCGATGCTAAACAGCCTTTGTTGTATGCACAATTAAATAAATTATCTGGTCAACCAGAAACAGTAGTACTTGAGACATTAGATATAAACTCCTCTTTTCATGGACAAGGTCTCGGATCTGATTTTATGAAAAAGTTAAGATTACTAGCAAAACAATTTGGTTTTGAACAAATAGTTTGTACAGCGGCTAATCAAAGAGTGGTTAAATTTAATAAAAAAAACAATTTTTCTTTATTGCGAGGTGGGGATGTTTACAAGGCATTTAAAAAAGCTGGTTATTGGGAACCGGGTGATTCTTCTACTCCCATGCAATTAAAATTATAATTAATTTATTTTATAATTTTATCAACCAACTCCTTCACGTTTTTTATTTTGGCTATTTTTAATCCAGATATTTTTTCTGTTTTGTCTGAAAAGGGAATTACAGCAAATTCAAAACCTAATTTTTTGATTTCTTCCAATCTTTTTTTTGTTTGAGTTACGTTTCGTATTTCTCCGCCTAAACCTACTTCGCCAAAACTAACCAAATTGTTCGGTAGAGTTTTGTTTTTTAAGGCCGAAGCAATTGCTAGGACTACTGCCAAATCAACAGCCGGCTCTTTGGCGGTTAATCCACCTGCTACATTGAGAAATACATCATATGAATCCAGCGGTAAACCAGTACGCTTGGTCAGAACAGCAATTAATACTTGTAAACGATTTAAATCAAAACCAGAAGCTTTTCGTTGAGGATATCCAAAGTTAGTTTTAGTCACTAGAGCCTGAATTTCTATGAGTAGTGGCCTTTTACCCTCTATGAGACAAGTTACAGTTGATCCTGGGACATCATTGGGTCGGCCGGATATAAAAGCAGTAGAGGGGCTCTTAACTTCTTGTAAACCATTCTCTTCCATAGTAAATACACCAATTTCATCAGTTGAACCAAACCGATTTTTGGCGGTGCGTAAAATTCTAAATTGATGATATTGATCTCCTTCAAGATAGAGGACAGTATCAACTAGATGTTCTAATGTTTTTGGTCCAGCCACATTTCCATCTTTAGTTACTTGCCCAACTATTACAATAATAGTGTTAGTAGATTTAGCTGTCTCCATTAGTTTGACAGTACAAGCTTTAATTTGATTAATATTTCCGCTTTCGCCTTCGACTTCATCAGAATGAATAGTTTGGATAGAATCAATTACAACTAATCTAGAACTGTCATTCTCGCGAAGGCCCACGGTTTGGTCATCCTTACTAATAGGTTGCTGCTCGGAAAGATCCTTCGTTTCACTCAGGATGACATTGTTTTGTTTGTCATTCTGAGGATCATTGTTTGTCATCCCGACCGAGCTCGCGCGAGTGGAGGGATCCCTCTGTTGATTTTGTTTTGAGGAAGATAGACTAAGGGGTTTCTCACCCTGCGACGGGTTCGAAATGACAGACCCCGTTTTCATTTGTTTAATTGTCGCAATTATCCTATCAACATCCGTTTCATTGGCTATGCTCAAACTATCCGACTTAATTTTGAGTCGGTCAGCTCGAAGTTTTATTTGCCCGATAGATTCTTCACCTGAGCAATATAAAGTATTAGGAATTAAATTAGCAATTTGGAGTGCCAGAGTTGATTTGCCTATCCCAGGTTCTCCGCCAAGCAAGATTAGACTACCTGGAACCAATCCACCGCCTAAAACTCTATCTAATTCGTTCACGTTAGTTTCAACTCGTTTTATATTTTGTCCTTTAATTTCACTTAATTTCGTAGTTTTAATCGGCTCGTAGTTTGTTTCGTCACTTTTAACTTTCGACCTTACATTTTTAACTTCGGCGATTGTTCCCCATTTCTCACATTCTAAACATTTACCCACCCATTTAACATATTGTGCATCACAATTGTTACAGACAAATAAAACATCCGTTTTTTTCATAATAATTAATTTTAGTGTGAAAATGGTTTGGGACGCCCAACTCATTTTTGGTATTGAGTGTTATAATTATTTAAGATAAGGCTTAAAAATTACGTAGTTATTTATTTAAATGGACAAGTTTGATAGTGTGTCATAGCTCTAGATATTCCAGATGGACCACCAGTATAACTGGCAAAGAATTGTCTTAAATCACCTTTGGATTTATCCCAATAATATTTAATTAAAACCATAGTAGCTTCTACTGCTTTATCTGGATTAAGCAAGTCGGTTACAGTATACCACTTTCCGCCCACATTCCTAGCCCATTCTGGACCATTGGGGCCATTAATTTTTCTACAATAACTTTTATATGGTACGATTGTCATCTGACCTATTCCGAATCCATGCGAAAATCTCCAATCTAATCCATAATCAGGAGGATTTTTTGGATTAAATGTATCGTTATTGAATATTTTGGTCTCATTCATAGTGCATGGATCATAAGGATTAGAACAGGGCTGTCCTTTAAGACATCCGGCTATAGGAGAAAATAAAGCTCCGCCATTGAGTTTTTTGCCTGATACTAAAAATCTTGCCCTAGATCCTATATTCGGACAGCGAGTACCCCTTTTATTATGATTATAATTTTCATCGTGTCCCACTGCTAACCCATTTCCCCCCGACTCTTTTTTTATAATGGTCCATACTGCACAAACATCTATTTTATTTGCCGTAGCTATTTTTTTGATTAAATCATTAGTTATAACATATTTATCTGGTATAGTGCTATGATGAAAATTTGGATCTGTCAAGACCGCCAGATCGGATGAGCTGGAGTCAAGATCCTCCCATAAAGATGGGAAGTCTGGCATTTCCTTTGGTATCACATACTGCACCTTTAACGCTTTGAACTCTACCAAATCAGGATTTATGTTGTACAAAATCGCATAAGAACCCCAAGCAATAGCGAGACCTAAAAATACCTTGCCCATTTTTTTAATCCCTTCAACCTTTTTATCACCACCACCAGATACTATCGCTCCCGCTCCAATAACTATCAACATAATTACCGCCACAATACTAACAGCTACCATAGCGAATTTATAGACGGCAGTTAAATATTGTCCAAGATAGGGGATATGAATATAGCCTTCGCTATCCAGTGTAGAAGAAAGTGAAGCAAAATCTAATCCTGGTATACTTATATTAATCTTTGGTGGTTTTATTTCGTTGTAAATTTTAATCCAGTCATCTCCTTGTGTATTATATTTGGTTAAGGCATCACCACCTAAATAACATTTTTTGTCGGTATGACAGAGGTAATAATTTACACTACTACCACCACCAAATTTAGCGCAATCAGTATGAGCTGAGCAAGACTCATTAATTTGAGTATAACATTTTTTATCTATACATTTTGGTGCTAAACCTTCACAATTTATTGAACCACATGCTACTGTGGGAGCGATCACTGCACCACCACTTGTCTTCCAACTACCATTACAATCATCGTCTGCTTTGTATGTACACATTAAATAGTGGTCAATTGAACCACTTTTACCACCATCTATCCACGGTTTATTAAATTTATTTAGTACGCTACTACATGCGGTTTGATCTACTTGTCCGGTGTAACAATCTATTTTGGGAATCGTACCTAGTCTACCACACTCACAAGATCCGGTTGTAGCTGAAACAATATATGGAGAAAAAACAAAAATTACACCAATGCATATTATTAATTTTGGTACCATTCCTATCTTCATACGTTTATTGATATATTAATTATAAAAATAGAGTATATATTTATTCTTTAATAAAATTCTTTAACATTTCTGTTATATCAATATCTTCATCAGTATTAATCCAATAATTATTGATAAATATTACTGGTGCTTTGCTAAATCCTGTCTGGCTAGCAAATAGAGTAGAGGACGTGGTACCCGCATCAAGTTTTATTTCTGTGCCAAGGCAGGCGGATAAATTATTGGTATTTAGTTTCAGGCTAGCTAATATAGAATCTATGTCTTTGGTTGTTAATTTTTTATCGTGCATCGCTAAATCAACAAATGGCCAAAACTTATTTTGTAATCCAGCGCAATAAGCTGTTTGGTGAATTTGTTTTGAGTCATCACCAATCAATTTAGCTTGTGGCAGACCTTTCCAAACCAGTCTAACTTTGGTAGGATTTTTACTGACAAAATCAACTAATTTTTTGTGCAATTCTCCACATTTTTTACAATTAAAATCGGTAAATGATATTATAGTTAATGGAGCTCCTGGATTCCCATAAATTTGATCATCTTTATAAATTGGAATATCAAATTGAGTAGATGATATAATCGGAGTAGTATCTTTTTTGACAGTTATGTTGGTAGCCTTTTTAATTTCATTAGCAAAAATTCCTACTAGTATAGCGATGAAAATTATTAATAATAGATATATTTTTTTCATATAATTTTTGTTATTCCTGCAAAAGCAGTAATATATAATTAGGAAGGTTACTAAGAATAAGCTGGATCCCCCCGATGTACATCGGGGGGGGATTACAGACCCGGCTGGATCTATACTAGAGTTTTTTATATATTATAATTTTATTTCAAATACTCCAATTTTATTAATATCGGTAAAAAATATTTTATTATTTTTGGTATCGTAAGATATATTATTTACTGTATAATTATCATTTCCTAAATTAATTGGTGTTTTTAACCCAGTGGTGACATCTACTTTATACATATCATCATAAGTACTATCGGCTATTTTCTTGTTCATACCAGCTCCAGTTGGTAAAGTGCGAGGGACAGCACAGTAGAGTGTAGTATCGCCAGAAAAAGTACATTTATCCGCCCAAGTAGCCAAATTTAGTAGCTGTCTATTACTGCCAATATCGTTGCCATAAGCACCAGCTATCCAAAGTTCTGGTTTGTAATCACTTCTAGCACTATTAACACTATAAAGTAAGTTTTGTCCGGTATCTGACCACTGTGATTCAAAATTAGCCCCTTCAACAATTAACGATTTAAAATTTTCTCCATTTAAACCAACTAACAAAACTTCTCTGCGATCTGCACCTTGAGGTGCTCCAGTTTGTGATAAGGCTACAGTCTGTTTGCTAGGTGACCAGCTCACAGTTACGTCATCAGCGTGGTTACCCATTGGTTCAATTATTTTTGTACCAGTTCCGTCGTCTTTGGTAGTGATTAAATACCTATTTTCTGGTGATAGTCCAATACTTTTAGCAGCTACCTCATCTCCGGTTGGTGAGAATGAAAAATCTTCCCAATATTTTGGGATAGTTACCTTGGAATTTTTTTCAAAATTATATATCACCTTAGTACTATCTGGATATTCTATGACTGCTGTATCTTTGGTTTTGGCCCAAGTGACATTTTGGACATTATAAAAAGTTTCATCTATTATTTCTTTTATGCTACCGTCAGTAGCTATTTTATAAAATTTTCCGTCTAGGGCGTTATAATAACGCAAAGTACCATTATTATTTAGAGAATCATAGACTGCATAATCAGTACTGATTTGAGTTACTGCTTGTGGACGATAATAACTTGGTGAAACTGTTCCACTGAGTTCGGATGTAGGTAAAGTAGTAAATTTTCCAGTTTCATCAGCAATCGTAGTTGTGGAAGGTTTTTCTCCAGCGATTGGTAGAGTTGTAGTAGTTATTGTAGCTGGTGGTTTTGGTCTTAATAAACTCATTTTACCAGCCCGAAACATTAAATATAGGCCGATGCCAATTAAAATAGCTGTCAGAATTAAAACTACTATTAAAATTAATCTTTTTCTATTGTCCATATTATTTATTAGTTTACCCTGTTAAATCTCACAAAGTGAGAATTTTATCCCCGATAAAATTATTTAATCAGGGTGAACCCTGTTAAATCTCACAAAGTGAGAATTTGGTCCCCGACCAAATTATTTAACAGGGTTTATTTATTTCTTTGTTGTTGTGAATATTTTAAGTCTAAATCAATTTGTTTTAGTTTATTACGTAGCTGTTCCTTTCCGGTTTCTTTTTTTAATTCTGCTTCTAATGGTTTTAATATTTTTTCAAATTTTTGTTTTACTTTTTTGACGGCTCCTGATAGAGTTCCGCCTTTAATCCAATAAACTAGTAAAAAAGGAATGTAGAGAAATATTAATAAAAATGGTAGAATAATTGTCGGTAGTGTACTAGTAAATGATCCCCACCAGGACACATTTGCATCTACTATTGATGCGCCTGTTCTGACAGCTTCCAAAGTAGACGTAACAGTCTTTAAGGAAGTAATTTTAGTTTTTAATATAGCTTTATTCATCTTGCCTTTCATACCGGAGACTTGTCTCATCGTACTAGTTACCGAAGCTCCCAACCCAGGCATAAAAAAAGATATAATACCAAAAGATTTTGAGCCAGAAATACCTTTGAATGATTTATCTAGTTTGGCCAATTCTTTTAAAAGCTTCCTTTTTTCTTTTTTTAATTTGTTATTTTTTATAAAATTAGGAGTGACACCATCTACTGCTCCTTTTAATTTATTTTTTGCTCCCTGTTTTAATTTATCTACTCCACCTTGGATTTTATTTTTACCCCATTCACCAGCCCTGTCTCCTAATTCACCAACCTTGTCTCCAAATCCTGATCCTTCCGATTTTGATTCATCATCGTCCATTCTACCTCCGGCAATATTTTTTTTCTGTTTATCAGCTGACATGTCTCCTTGTGCTTCATTGGCACTAGCTTGGTCAGGTAGTTTAGCTGGTTCTTGGGTGTCGCTAGGATTTGGAGCTATAGCTTCTGGCGTTTTTTCACCTTCTTTAGGTTGTTCACCTTCTTCACCTGGTTTAACTGGTTCTCCTTCTCTAGGTTGTTCACTTTCTTCGCTTGGTTTAGGTTGTCCACCTTCTTCGCTGGGCTTAGGTTCTTCACCTTCTTTAGGTTGTTCACTTTCTTCACCTGGCTTAGGTTGTTCACCTTCTTTAGGTTGTTCACTTTCTTCACCTGGCTTAGGTTGTTCACCTTCTTTAGGTTGTTCACTTTCTTCACCTGGCTTAGGTTCTTCACCTTCTTTAGGTTGTTCACCTTCTTCACCTGGCTTAGGTTCTTCACCTTCTTTAGGTTGTTCACCTTCTTCACTGGGCTTAGCTGGTTCTCCTTCTTTAGGTTGTTCACCTTCTTCACTGGGCTTAGCTGGTTCTCCTTCTTTAGGTTGTTCACCTTCTTCACCTGGCTTAGGTTCTCCAACTTCTTGATTCGTTGCTTGCTGTGGTCTAGAACTGCGCTGTGTATCTGGTGCAGAAGTTTGTTTATCTTCTAAATCAGATTTGTCCGGTATAATTTCATTATTGTCTGTTGGAGGTTCTATTGGTTGCGTGTTATCATTTGCTACTGGTGGGTTCATTGCTGACAGAGTTGACGCCATACCAGCTATTGCAGTCTCATCTTGGGACTGTTTACCCTTTATATCAAGATTTAATTCAATATTTTTCCCATCTTTTCCAATTTTAACCGGGCCAACTTTTGTTTTGTTTGCCTTATCGTTACTGGATTGTATATCTGCTTTGGCTTGACCCCCGCCAGACAGAGCTGGTTCCCCCATACATATTTTACTTAATAGCAATCTGTTTATTCACCATTTGTATTTTGAATTGTTGTTTTATGGTATCTTGAATAATTTGCTCTGATATTAATTTTTCTAATTCTTTTCGCAGATTGTTTCTGATATAACGAGCATTCAACTGATCGGTAGATAAACTATTTGTGATACTAATTAAAGTATTAACATCAGCATTTAATTTAGTTTTATAATTCTTTAATTGTTTGTTTAATTCATGAATTTCTAATTTAGCAATTTTAACTAAATCATTTTTGTCTAAATTATTAAACAAACAAACTTTGTCTATCCGGTTTATCAACTCGATTGTGAAATATTCTTTTAATTTTTCCTCGGCTAATTTATTTTTTATTTTCAAACTTTCTTTGGTTTTATTAAAACCAATTTCTTCCTTATTAGCGTCTTGAGCTCCTACCGTTGTAGTCATTATTATTATAGCATGTTTTAAAGAAATTTTCTTGCCGGTAGAATCCACAATTTCTCCATTTTCCAATATTTGCAATAATAATTTTGTTACATCTTTGTGAGCTTTGTCAATTTCGTCAAATAATACAACACAATAAGGGTTTAATTTTATTTTATCTGTGAAAGGATTTGATTCTTTGTAGCCAACATAACCCGCTGGTGAGCCTAATAGTTTAGAAACCCCAAATGATTCATTATATTCACTCATGTCTAATCTAATTAATGAATCACCACCGGGGTAAAGTAGTTCAGCTAAGTGTTTGGCTGTTTCTGTTTTGCCAACTCCGCTTTCTCCTACAAACATAAAAGAAGCCATTGGTTTATTGGGGTTAGATAGTTGAAGTTGAGCTTGTTGAATAATTTGAACAATATTGGCTAGATTTTTATCTTGTCCAATAATATTCTGTTTTAATATTTTAAGAACCGTATCAAATTTTTGTTTGTTGTTTATTAATAGTTTATCTACCGGTGTACCAATTATCTTTGATAGTTGCTCTACAATATCTTTTTTATCTATTATTCCAACCGGTTTCTTTTTTTGTTTGGCAATTTGTTGAGTAATTTGTGAGATTTGTTTTTTGATGTCTTCTTCCTCTTTTTTGTATTTAACAGCGTCCTCAAAATTGTCGTTGAGAGCAGATTTTTCTTTGTGTTGCAACGCGAGCTCTAATTTTTTTTGCATGTTCCATAATTGAATTTGTTTTTTGCTGGCTTTAACATGTAATTTTTTACTGGCCGAAGTTTCATCTATTAAATCAATTGCTTTGTCAGGTAAAAATTTACCAGTTATATATCTGTCTGATAAATGGGCGGCCGATATGATAGCATCATCAGTAATGGAAACATTATGATAGGTTTCGTAGTTTTTTCTTAGTCCCATTAAAATATGGACAGTATCTGTTACCGAAGATTGTTTAACTATAATTGATTGAAATCGACGCTCGAGAGCTGCATCGTTCTCTATATATTTTTTAAATTCAGCTGGAGTAGTAGCTCCAATACAACGAATGTGTCCTCGTGCCAGAGCAGGTTTCAAAATATTTGATGCATCCATAGTTCCTTGATTGGATCCAGCTCCAACTATGTTGTGTACCTCATCAATAAATAGAATAATATTTGGGTCACTGCTTATTTCTTCAATAATTTGTTGCAGTCTACCTTCAAACTCACCACGAAAGGTGGTACCAGCTATCAGAATTCCCATATCTAGAGCAAATATTTTTTTATTCAAAAGAATCTCTGGCACTTCGCCCTCATATATTTTTTTGGCGAGTCCTTCTACAATAGCTGTTTTGCCGACTCCGGGATCTCCTAGAAGAATTGGGTTATTTTTATTTCTTCTACTTAATATTTGAATTAGTCTTTCAATCTCTATTTCTCTACCAATTACCGGATCAATATTTTTTTGCGATTCCTCGCTAGTTAAATTAGTAGCAAAAAGATTTAGAGCAGAACTGTTGTTTGGATTAGGCATTCTATTCGGCATCATAGGTGAAATTAAATCATCAGGTAAATTAGGTTGCATTTTATCTAGAGCTTTACCAGCTTGGGCGACCAGTGGGAATTGAGTTGAGTTTTCTAGTATTGTTTGTACATGGCGTAGCATCTCATCTTTGTTGATATTATTTAATTTAATAAGTTCTTGAATTAGATTATTAGAGATATTTAATAAAGCGGACAAAAGATGTTCACTACCAACATAGTTGTGTTTAAAGGTATGAGCGATTAAAATTGCCTTTTCTATAATTTTTTTAGCATCAGACGAATAGGGTGTTAATTCTAATTCACGATTTAATTTTTTGGAGCCAGATATTTTAGCCGATTTTAAATTTATTAGTAATTGCTCTATTATTTTGGGATTGGTATTAAATTTATCTATAATTTCGGTTGCAATTGACCCTGGCAGATTAGACAGAGCAAAAAATAGGTGAATTGGAGCCACTTCTTTATGGTTCATTTCGGTAGCTAGTACCATAGCTTTGCTTAAAGCATCTTTTAGATGTTCAGAAAAGCGGTCAATTATGTTCATATATGTTTAACTAAAAATTGAAAATGAAAAACTAAATAGCTTTAAGTTTGACCTAATAGTTTTAAATAGTATATAATAAAACTACCATTAAATCAAGCTAAAATAACTAAATATATGGCTTTTCCGACTCAAATTTATAAGGCTTATGATATACGTGGAGTCTACGGTGAAGAATTAACCGAAGATATTGCTTATCGAACAGGTAAGGCATTTGCTGAATTTATAAAAAAAGATCAAAATAAGGCAAATCCGACTGTAGTGGTAGGTTATGATATGCGTGGATCATCACCTAGTTTAACCAAAGAAATAGTTAAAGGTATTACCGAGCAGGGAGTAAATATAGTCAATATTGGTCTTGCTTCTACTCCTACTTTTTATTATGCAGTGGCTAAATATAGTTATGATGGAGGTTTGCAGATTTCAGCTTCCCATAATCCAGCCAAATACAATGGCTTTAAGATGACTCGAGATAGAGCCAAGGCTATTAGTGGTGAAAGCGGAATAAAAGAAATTAGTGATATGGCAGAAAAAAATGAATTTAAGCCAGCTGATGATAAAGGAAAAATAAGTGAGAGAAAAGATATTTTAAATAACCAAATAGAAGAATCTTTAAAAATAATTGATATAAAAGACATAAAGCCGTTCAAGGTGGTAATTGATACAGCCAATGGTATGGGGGCTATGATGATGGAAGAATTATTTAAAAAATTACCTTGTGAACTAGTTAAAATTAACTGGGAATTAGATGGAAATTTTCCTAATCATGAAGCCGATCCATTAAAAGATGAAAATAATAAACAGCTTCAGGAAAAAGTTTTAGCAGAAAAAGCAGATTTAGGAATTGCACTGGATGGAGATGGCGATAGAATTTTTTTTATTGATAATACTGGCAAGACGATTGAGCCGGCAATAATTCGAGGGATACTTTCCAAAATTTATTTAGCCATTTATCCAGGAGCAACTATTTGTTATGATGTTCGTCCCGGAAAAATTACCGAAGATATGATTTTGCAATATGGTGGCAAGCCAGTTGTAACCAAAGTGGGGCACAGTTTAATCAAAGAAAAAGCTATTGAAGTCGGTGCAGTATTTGCAGGGGAGAGTTCAGGACATTTTTTTGTGAAACATGATTACGGTATCTTTGAAGAGCCAACCGAATTAACATTGCGATTATTATTGGAATGGTCAAGTAGTAATCAAACAATAGCCGAACAAATAAAACCATTAGAAAAATATTGGCATAGTGGTGAAATTAATTTTGCGGTGGAAGATAAACAAAAAGTTTTTGATAATTTACGAGAGAAATACGGCGACAACCTGAAGTATGATTTTGACGGTGTTAGTTTTGAATTTGATGATTATTGGTTCAATGTACGACCGTCTAATACGGAGAATAAGGTAAGGTTAAATTTGGAAGCTAGAAGTGAAAGTGTTATGGAAGAGAAAACAGTAGAAATAAAAGAAATCATTAATAAGTAAATATATGATAAAAAATATTATTATATTAAATGATATTAGTAATCCCAAAGAAGTGTTACCTGATGAATTAGAAGAAATTAAATCTGTCTTACGTACATTTTCGGATGGTAAGTTGAGAGGCCTTGCTTTGTCGTCAGCTCCTAAGGATGCTACGGCAGACGAACTTAAAGTTTATAGGGATAGATTGGAATTAGTTCAAGAAATACACGAAGAAAGACTGAAAGAGCAGGAATATAATAGAGAAGGGGGAAATAAGTTAGTAAAATAATTAAGAATTTATTTGTTAAAGTTTAAAAATTAAAAAACCACCCAATATAATTCGGGTGGTTTTTAATTTAAATTTTTTAAGTCATCTGTCTTAACTGTTTAATTCTTTCGTCAACAGGCGGGTGAGTGGAAAAAAGTTTAGAGATTTTTTTGCCACTAAATGGGTTGGCGATGAATAAATGAGCAGTGGCTTTGGAAGCGCTTTTCATTGGTTGGTTATCATCTCGTATTTTTTCTAAAGCCCGTGCTAGTCCTTCGGGATAGCGAGTTAAGAGCGAGCCAGAAGCGTCGGCCAAAAATTCACGTTTACGAGAAATTGCTAGTTTTATTATTTCAGCAATTATTGGGGAAAGAATAGCGAGTATAATTCCAATTACCATTAATATTACGCCTAAATTTCCCTTACTATCTCGCTTGCCACCAAAACCAAACCAACGGCTGCGTAAAAAAATATTAGACATAATTACAATCGCACCTACTAATACAGCGACCAACATCATAAAACGAATGTCATAGTTTTTAACATGTGACAATTCATGAGCCAAGACTCCTTCCAATTCTTCATTTTCTAGTTTATCAATTGCTCCACGAGTAACGGCAATTGAAGCTAGTTCTGGTTTGCGTCCAGTGGCAAAAGCATTTATGGCACTGTCTTCAATTATATATAACTTAGGTGTTGGGGTGCCAGCAGTTATACATAAGTTTTCCAACATGTTATAAACATATCTGTTGTCTTCTTTGCTGATTTGTTTGGCTTTGGATGCACTTAAGGCAATTTTATCACCCTTAAAATACGAAACTGAAGTCATTAATAAAGAAATAACAATCGCAATCCAGACATAGCTGTAAGTTCCTGGGATTCCCCAAGCGTAATCAAAAACGTAACCAAGTCCAATAATAATTGCTATAAAAAGCATTATTAAAATAACTGATTTGCGTTTGTTAGAGTCTATTTGGTTATACATAATTATTGTCTGTCATCCTGAATTTGATTCAGGATCTTTCTTTTTTCTATTATCCTCGTCTGGTTTGTCATCCCCCGATGTACATCGGGGGATGACAATATTAAAATGCTCGGGTGAGACCAACCGGATAAAACGATAATAATTAATTATAGAGATGGTACGAGTTACAGATATTGAGTTAAAAGGACACTTTTACATTCTCTTTCTCTGCCTTGTCTGCTTCAAAAAATTCATAATCTTTGAACTTTAACATTCCAGCAACTAAATTAGTTGGGAATACTTGTATTTTAGTATTAAAGTCACGAACATTGCCATTGTAAAATCGTCGTGAAGCTTGAATTTTGTTTTCTGTATCACTTAATTCATCTTGTAACTTTAGATAGTTTTCATTTGCTTTTAAATCAGGGTAGTTTTCTGAAAGAGCAAATATACTCTTAAGAGTACCAGATAACATATTTTCAGTTTCAGCTTTTTGAGCCATAGTAGCATCTTTGTTGTCATGTACATTCATAGCAGCAGTGCGAGCTTCTGTTACTTTTTGTAGTGTTTCACTCTCATGTTTGGTATAACCTTTAACTGTTTCTATTAAATTAGGAATTAAATCATATCGACGTTTTAACTGAACATCAATATCGCTAAAAGCTTCGTCAACCCTATTTTTGGACTTAATTAGTCCATTATAAGTAGCAATTAGCCAAACAATTACTATTGCCACAACCACCAAAATAATGTAAAGTATTGTCATACTATATTTTATTAATAAATTAAAACTTCTTAGAGATATTTTAATATATATAGCTTAAATAATCAAGTATAAATTAAAAATTTTATCCTATGTTCACCTTATTAATATTTATCGTTATCCTGGGTTTTTTAGTTATTTCACATGAATTTGGACACTTCATTTCTGCACGTAAATCAGGTATGAAAGTGTATGAATTTGGTTTTGGTTTTCCGCCCAGAGCTTTTGGTCTGCAACGTTTGGTAAAAATGGATGGGAAAAACAAATTAACTAAATGGCGCTTTACTTGGGGCGGGCAAGATGCAGAGAAACTTGCGGAAGAAAAAAATGGTTGGGTTCCCGGGACTCTCTATTCTTTTAATTGGCTTCCATTGGGTGGTTTTGTAAAGATTAAAGGAGAAGAAGGGGAGAATGAAGATTCGGATAGTTTTGTCAGTCAAAGTTTTACCAAAAAAGCTATAACATTGGTGGCCGGTGTAGTTATGAATATATTACTCGCTGCTGTAATTTTTTCGGTTGGTTTTATGATCGGGCTACCTCAATCAGTTGATGGATTAGACGACTCTGTAACTATAAAAAATCGCCAATTACAGATAATGCAAGTCTTGCCAGATATGCCAGCTAGCAAGGCAGATTTAAAAGCGGGAGATGTAATTACTAAAATTGATACTATTAACAGTCCTAGATTAAAAGAAATGCAGGATTATGTTGATGCCAATAAGAATAAAGAAATTAATTTACAAATAAAACGTGGTGAAATAACTTTGGATAAAAAAATTACCCCCACTGTGTATAAAGATAGTGGCAAAGGTGGATTTGGGGTGGCTATTACTGAAGTCGGAATAGTAAAATATCCTTGGTATAGAGCTATTTATGAGGGTTTTATAGTTACCGCCTTATACCTAAAAGCTATTTTAGTGGCTTTTTACTATATAATTATAGGATTATTTAATGGTAGTGGAGCTGGTAGTGCAGTGTCAGGTCCAATTGGAATTGCGGTGATGACGGGGCAGGTGGCCAAACTGGGTATTTCTTATTTGCTTAATTTTATGGCTGTGTTATCATTAAATTTAGCTATTTTAAATATTTTACCAATCCCAGCACTTGATGGTGGTAGATTATTATTCTTAATTATTGGTAAAATTTTTCGCAAAAAAACATCAATGAAGTATGAACAATTAGCCCATACTTTGGGGTTTATGCTTTTAATGTTGTTGGTGGTAGTAATCACAGTAAAAGATGTTGGTAGATTTACTGGAGGGATAAGTAATATAATAAGTAAGATATTTTAATAATATGAATGTTGATCAAAGAGGTGATATTATTGATCTTTTTGCCAGACAAAAAGAAATCAAAAGAAGGGAAATTATCAAACGTTTTATCGATTCTAAATCAGGGTTTGAAAGATTGGCCAAATCAATTTTATATATTATAGATGAGAATATTGAAAATCTTGAACAAGCTTTAAATAGAATTTTATCAAAAGACAGAGAATCTTTTGCGACACAGATTGATGATATCCAAAACCAAGAAAAATCTCCGGCCTGCAGTGGCGAATCAAAAGAAGATGCGCAAACCTTTTTAGATTTATTACAGGAATTATATGAGAGCTACCAGTATTGGTTAGAAAATCATAATAAAGTTAGCGAACGAGACGATTTAGCTGAAATAATTAAACCAGATTTTTCAATACAATCAGCGAATGAAAAAGAAATTAAACCAATAAAAAATGATATAGAGTTAACAAGCAGATTAGGAGAGCTATTCAAAAGGGCGAGAGAACAAAATAGACATCCGGATGCTGATGAATTTAGGGATCTTTTTAAGGAATTGGGGATAGATCAAGAAAGCACTATATATCAAGGATTGTTAGAATTAGCCTTAAGGAGTGAGAAAGAAGAAGTAGATAAAAAACTTCGTGAGCAGATGCATCCGATTGAAGATGACGATGACAATACATAAAAATTTAATTATTCCGCAAATTGCGTTATAAGTTATAAGCTTTGCGTTATACGATAAAATATGCAATCACAATTAGAAAAATTAAAAAAAGAAACTTTGCTTGCAATTAAATCTGTAAAAGACAAGATAGATTTAGAAGAATTAGAAAATAATATTTTGGGTCGTAAGGGTGGAGAATTAACCAAAATAATGAAAGGTCTTAAAGATTTAAGTGTTGATGTAAAAAAAGAAATTGGTAAATTAGCCAATGAGGTCAAGGTAGCCGTGGAAGAAGCTTTTATTAGTAAACAAATTGAATTGTCTCAAGAAGAATGGGGAGAACAATTAAAGAAAGAAAGAATAGATATTAGTCAGCCGTCATTACCAGTTAAAGACAGGGGTCATTTACACCCTATGACGGTGGTTCATCGAGAATTAGAAGAACTATTTACTTCCATGGGGTTTATGGTGCTTGATGGGCCGGAACTTGAAAGCGATTATTATAATTTTGAAGCTCTTAATATACCCAAAACTTCTCCTGCGCGTGATTCACAAGATACTTTTTTTATTAAAGATCATGCGAATTGGGTAATGCGTACCCACACTTCTCCAGTCCAAATTAGAGCCATGCAAAAATATGGCGCACCACTTCGCACTGTTGTAACTGGTCGTTGTTTTCGTAATGAAGCTACTGATGGATCACATGAACATACTTTTTATCAAATGGAAGGACTAGTTATAGATAAAAATATTTCTATTTCTAACTTGGTAGCGGTGATGAAAGAATTATTGCAAGGTGTATTAAAAAAAGAAGTAGAAGTTAGACTTCGTCCTGGGCACTTTGATTTTGTAGAACCTGGTTTTGAATTAGATATGCGTTGTTTGGTCTGTGGCGGAGAAGGTTGTGGAGCTTGCAAGCATTCTGGTTGGGTAGAGACTTTGCCGTGTGGATTAGTTCATCCCGAAGTTATTAAAGCCGGCGGTTTAGATCCAAAGCAGTGGACAGGTTTTGCTTTTGGGCTTGGGTCAATGAGATTGTGTATGCAGAAATATGGAATAGATGATATTCGTCTTTTGCATGGAGGAGATTTAAGATTTTTAAAACAGTTTTAACATATGAGAGAATTAGAACCAACCGGCCCAGGACTAGAACAAGAGAAAACGGAACAAATTTGGCGTGACAGCCATATGCTTTTAACTTTAGAAAATAAGAAAGTAAGTGATGAATGGCCGTTTGATATTGATGCCGAGGAGGTTGAAGAGGAAGAAGATGAAAACAAACTTCCAACCGATATAGATATTGATACAGTTTTTTTGGATTATTTTGCTGACAAAAATCCGTCATCAGACAAAGAAGGTTTACAAACACGTGAAGTGGTCTTAGTTTTGCCAGGGATTGGGATGGATTTGGAAGTGAACAAACCTTTTTTAGAGGCCCTGGCCAAGAGCGGTAAGCGAGTAATTAGTTTATCAGTTCCTGGATGTGGTGATTCTGGTGATCCTAGTAAAGAGTGGAGAAGAGTAAATGGTAAAGACAAAAAATGGAAAGGTGACTTTTCAAATTATTCAGCTTTGTTAAATAAATTACTTGAAGAGCTAAGAGCTCAAGGGAAAATTGGTAAGGATGAAAAAGTAAGAGTAGTTGGTCATTCTTTGGGTGGTGCTATGGGGGCTGAGTTTGCTGCTAATAACTTAGACCAAGTTAGCGCTTTAGATTTAATCTCTCCAGGCGGACATAAAACAGAAAAAATTAATCCAGTTCATGTTTATCCGGCCACCACAGTTGATTTTATTCACAAGCAAGGTAAAGAAGTTTTAAACAGAATTATTGAAAACGGCAAGGAAGAATTTCCTAATATAATTCGTCGTATGTGGCTTAATAATTTTGCTAAAAAAGATGAGTTTAATAAAAGTGATTTAGATGAACAATCAGTTGGGTTGTTTCCTCGTTTAGCTCAAAGATTTTGGGAGGCCGAAGTAGTTTTGCGAGGCGGTTTAGAAGAAAATATTCAAAGGGTTGCTGCTCAAAGGCCTGTGCAAATAACTGTTGGTAAAGATGATAATTTGTTTACACCAGATGGGTATAAAACGATACTTTCCAATGTTCAAGCAAATGGCGGAGATATTAATATGGAAGTTGTGCCTGATAGTGGGCATTATGGTCCAGTTATGAATAGCAACAAATTTGTTGATGCTTTAAAAGAAATAAATTAATAGAAATAATATGAACGTTTCATTTAATTGGTTAAAACAATATGTAGATTTGCCTGACTCTGTTAGTGCAGAAGAATTGGGTTTGAAATTAACTATGAGTACTGTGGAGGTAGAGGGCATAAAAAAGTTAGATGAAAGTCTAGAAGGTATTGTGGTTGGCAAGATTATTAAATTAGAAAAACATCCAGATGCTGATAAATTACAACTCTGTATTGTTGATGATGGCACAGAAGCAAAACAAGTAGTTTGTGGAGGATCAAATCTAAAAGAAGGAATGAAAATAGCTTTTGCACCGATTGGGGTAAAAGTTCGCTGGCATGGTCAAGGAGAATTAGTAGAAATAAAAAAAGTAAAAATTCGTGGTGTAGAATCTAATGGAATGATTTGTCAGTCAACAGAAATTGGTTTGGGCGATATGTTTCCGATTAGTGATGAGGCTGAAATAATCGATTTAGATTCTCTTGATAGTAAAGTTGGCACTCCATTGGCAAAAGCTTTGAATTTAAACGATGTTGTTTTTGATATCGACAATAAATCAATGACTCATCGTCCAGATTTATGGGGTCAGTATGGAATGGCTAGAGAAGTATCTGCGTTATATAATAAAGATTTAAAGGGTTATACTTTTCCTGATGTTTACCCCGTTAAATCTAGCGAAGCTGGAATTTCGACTAAGTCGAAATTATTTAACAGGGTAAAATCTGGTAAAGATATTAAATTAAAAGTAGATGTTCAAGATGAAATTTTATGTCCGAGATATATGGCGGTAGCTGTAGATGGTATAAAAATCGAACCCAGTCCAGATTGGTTACAAACTAGATTGATAGCTGTAGGACTTCGTCCAATTAATAATATTGTTGATATCACTAATTATGTTATGTATGATTTGGGTCAGCCAATGCATGCGTTTGATCTCTCAAAACTTGTAACTTCTAACTCAAAACTCGTGAACCTTGAAGTAAGGCGAGCGGAAGAAGGTGAAAAATTTAAGACTTTGGATGGAAAAGAACATAAATTGACCGAGAGTAATCTGGTGATTGCCGATAATACCAAAGCGATTGCTCTTGCTGGTGTCATGGGTGGTGAGGATTCAGAAATTAGTGAAAATACCAAAACAATTATTTTTGAATCAGCTAATTTTGATCCGGCTAATGTTCGTCGAACTGCTAATCAATTGGGCATGAGAACTGACTCTTCATCTCGATTTGAAAAATCACTAGATCCAAATAATTGTGAATTAGCTTTGGGTAAAGCAGTAGAATTAACTTTGCAACTATGCCCAGAAGCAAAAGTAGCGAGCAATATTGTTGATAAATCAAATTTTAATTTAAGAACTGGTCCAATAGAATTAGATTGGGAATGGTTATGGAAAAAAATGGGAATTGAATTAGCCAAAAAACAGGTAATAAAAATATTAACATCACTAGGCTTTGAGTTGAAAGAAACAAAACAGGGCTTGTTGGTAAAAGTACCAACCTGGAGAGCTACCAAAGATATTTCTATTGCCGAAGATTTAGTTGAAGAAATTTCTCGTATTTATGGTTATGATAATATAGAACGCAATTTACCTAGCTTTCCAATCATACCGCCCGAGGTTAATAATTTGCGTAATTTAGAAAGTCAGACCTTAAATATTTTGGTAAACAATTTAGGATATAATGAATCATATAATTATTCTTTTGTTAGTGCCAAGCAAATTAATAATATAGGGGATGAATTAGATTTATATATTGAGTTAGATAATCCAATTTCCAAAGAGAAACCATATTTGCGTCGCAATTTATTATTAAATTTATTGGAAAATGTTAATAAAAATATAGAATTTTTTGATGAAGTCAAATTAGTGGAAATTGGTAAAGTATTTATTGCTGAAAAACCGGGAGAGCGAACAGATAAGAACGGAGATGAATTACTTCCTCGCCAAGATGTTTATTTAACAGCTATTTATACCAATAAAAAAGACCAAGATCCTTTTTGGCAATCCCGTCAAGTTATAGAAATGTTATCATCTAGTTTAAATTTAGATATTCAAATTGATCCGACTTCGCATGTAAATAAATGGCAACATCCAAATCGTAGTGGGGTAATAACTGTTGATAAAAATGATTTAGGTGTTGTTTATGAGCTACATCCTTTGGTAGCTCAGCAATTCGGCCTAGAAGTCAAAGTAGGTGTAGTCGAAATAAACTTAAATCAATTATTAGATGTAGTGACTACAGGAGGATTAAAGTATCAGAAAATTTCAGAGTATCCAGCCATTATTCGCGATATAGCATTTGTAGTTAAAGATACAATCACTCATAAAGATATTTTGAATACTCTTAGAAATATTAATTCACTTTTAAAAAAGGTTGAACTATTTGATGTATATGAAGGCAAAAATATTGGCGAGGGTTATAAATCCATGGCTTATCGTTTAACTTATGGTAGTAATGAAAGAACTCTAAAAACAGAAGAAGTAGATGAAGTGCAAAAAAAGATAACTAAAGTCTTGGAAGATAAAGTTGAAGCTGAAGTGAGGAAATAGATAAGAGGAAATAGAATTATTTGAAGAGGAAAATTACGGAATTTAAAAAAACACGCAATGCGTGTTTTTTTAAATTATGATTTTTAGTTTTTAACTTTTATTTTTTCATTTTCTTCGCCGCTTTACTCATTCCTTTAGCAGTTTTTTTAATAGCACTATCTACCGCGTCTTTAGCTGCTTTATTCATTTGAGACGTGCTTTTATTAATTATTTTATTGGCTGTTTTGCTCGCCATTTTTTTCATTATTCCACCTACTCCACTAGTGCCAAAAGTCATCAGAGAAGTTATGTGTTCTACTTTATTTCGGACATGGTTTACAGTTTCAGATAGTGCTTGTAATTTCATTTTGAATTCTTCTACCATCATACTAGTATTTCGTAAAATTTTGGCAACATAATAAAACATCCAGCATAAAAATACTGTTACCCATAAAATGCAAAATGCTATTACGATATATAATATATCTTTTGATGATTCCAACATATAATTTAAAATTTAATATTTATGAATATATTATAGCACATATTAGTGAAAAACTATAAGTGTATTTTTGAATGAATTAAATAATTAACGATAGTTTGATTTTTGAATGGAGATAAGGTAGAATTGGTTTAGAAATTAGATATTAGAAATTAGATATTCATTTATGGATTTTACGCATCTTCATGTCCATTCCCACTATTCTCTTCTTGATGGCCTTCCAAAAATAAAGGACTTGGTTAAGTCTGCCAAACAAAAAGGCTATAAAGCCTTGGCTTTGACTGATCATGGTAATATCTCGGGTGCAATTGAATTTTATAAGACTTGTAAAGAATTTGGTATCAAGCCTATTTTAGGTTGTGAAGCATATTTAGCTCCAGTCAGTATGGCTGATCGTGATCCAAAAAATAAATATCATCATTTATTACTACTAGCCGAGACTCAAGAAGGATATATTAATCTATTAAAATTAGTTACCAAATCATACTTAGAAGGCTTTTATTATAAACCTCGAATGGATAAGGAGTTATTAAAAAAATATCATAAGGGGATAATCGCTTCATCAGCTTGCTTTTCGGGAGAGATATCAAAAATTTTGCGATCATCGGATAATTTAGAAAAAGCTAAAACAGTCGCTTTGGAATATCAAGAAATTTTTGGCAAAAATAATTTTTATTTAGAAATAATGGATTTGCCAGCTCTGGAGGGACAGATGGAAGTAAATAATAAATTAATTCAGTTATCAAATGAAACCGGTATCCCACTAATAGTTACCAAGGATGTTCATTATGTAAACGAAGAAGATGCTGAAGCTCAGGATATTATTACTTGCATTCGTGATGGACGACAAGTTAATGACCCGACTCGGAATTCTATAGTTGATATTGAAACTTATTTGGATAAACCAGATAATATTATACAAAGATTCAAACATGTTCCCGAGGCTATTACCAACACTAATAAAATTGCCGAGCGTTGCAATTTAAGTTTTGAGTTTGGCAAAAATTTAATTCCGGCTTTTCCAACTCCTAATGATCCGGATAGTTATTTAACAGAATTGTGCTTTGCGGGATTAAAAAAGAAATATAATTTGGAAAGCAGTGTAGAAAATTTAATAAAAGGAAATAATATATCAGAGGCAGAGCAGAAATTAAAAGAACGTTTAGATTATGAACTGGCGATTATTATAAAAATGGGATTTACCGGTTATTTTTTGATTGTTTGGGATTTTGTGAAATGGGCAAAGGACAGTGGAATAGTAGTAGGTCCGGGTCGTGGTTCGGCTGCCGGTGCCATTGTGGCCTATACATTAGATATTACAACTATTGACCCATTGGCTTATGGATTACTCTTTGAAAGATTTTTAAATCCAGATCGTATTTCCATGCCAGATATTGATATGGATTTTGCCGATGAAAGTCGGGATCGAGTAATTGAATATGTGGCTGATAAATATGGACGCGATTGTGTGGCGCAGATTTGTACTTTTGGGACAATGGCGGCCAGAGCAGCGGTGAAAGATGTTGGGCGTGCGTACGGATTATCATTTGCCAAGATGAATGAATTTGCTAAATTAATTCCTGATAAACCGGGAACAAAATTACAGGATGCCATAAATGGATCACCAGAAATGAAAGAAATAATAAAAAACAATGAGGTTTTTAAACAGGTGGTAGATAATGCTCTGAAATTAGAGGGAATGAATAGACATATGTCAGTTCATGCTTGCGCGGTGGTAATTGCTGATGATCCATTAACTAATTATACTGCCCTGCAACATCCACCAAAAGATGATACTAGTATTATTACTCAGTTTTCTGCTAAACCGCTTGAAGATCTTGGACTACTTAAAATGGACTTTTTGGGTTTAAGAAACTTAACAGTATTACAACACACTTTGGAAGTTATAGAAAAAACTACTAACAAAAAAATTGAATTAAGAGATTTACCCATTGATGATCAAAAAACATTTGAATTATTATGTAATGGTGAAACAACTAGTGTATTTCAGCTAGAATCTTCGGGAATGAGAAAATATCTTAAAGATTTAAAACCAAGTGAATTTGAAGATATTATTGCCATGGTGGCGCTTTATCGTCCAGGTCCATTAAATTCCGGAATGGTGGAAGAATTTATTGATAGAAAACATGGAGTTAAAGAAATCAGTTATCTTCATCCTATAATGGAGAGTTCTTTAAAAAATACTTATGGAGTAATTGTTTATCAAGAACAAGTTATGCAATTGTCCAAAGACATGGCTGGCTTTACTGGTGGTCAGGCTGACACCTTGCGCAAAGCGATGGGCAAAAAAATTGCTGAATTAATGAAAAAGATGAAAGTAGAATTTTTAGCAGGTTGCAGACAGAATGATATACCAAACAATATTGCTAAAGAAACGTTTGAGAGCATGGAAACATTTGCTGAATATGGTTTTAATAAATCTCACGCAGCTTGTTATGCTATGATTGCTTATCAGACTGCCTATCTAAAGGCTAATTATCCTATTCAATACATGACAGCAGTATTAATTTCTGAAAGTGGAGATACCGATAAGATGGCGAGTATAATTGCCGAATGTAACCGAATGGGAATAAAGGTTTTACCTCCGAGTGTAAATGAGAGTTTTGTAAATTTTGCCATGATTAAATCAGAAGATAATAAGTCAGAACACATTCGAATTGGACTTAGTAGTGTAAAAAATGTAGGTGGGCACATTGCCGAAGTTATTTATAGAGAAAGAAAAAATAATGGCAAGTATAAAAACCTAGAAGATTTGATTCATCGTTGTCGTGATAAAGATTTAAACAAAAAGTCTTTGGAAAGCTTGATTAAGTGTGGGGGATTGGATTGTTTTGAAATTGATAGAGGAGAATTGTTGGGTAATTCAGAAAATATTTTAAATTATATAAAACACCTAAATGAATTGGAAAATGCTCAGCAAGATTCATTGTTTTCTGGAACGAGTATTGAAATGGATAAAAAAATACGTATGGAGAAACATGATCAAGCGACTGAAGATGATAAGCTATACTGGGAAAAAGAATTACTAGGTCTTTATGTTACTTCACATCCATTTATTTATTATGAAAATATAATGAAAGGTTGTTTTACTCCACTAGAAGAAGTATCTACTAAAAAAAGAGATGATTGGGTAGTAGTGGGGGGAGTTATAAATAAGACAAAAAAGAAAATAACCAAAAGAGGAAAAATGATGATGTTTGTGACCATTCAAGATACATCTAGCAGTATGGAATTATTAGTTTTTCCAAAAACTTATGAAATTACCAAAGATGTTTGGGTAGAAGGAAGAATTGTTCGTGTTTCGGCCAAAACTCCCAAAGAAGCAGGAGACGATAAGTTGTTTGTAGAGAGTGCCAATGAATTAACCAAAGAGACTGCATTGCAGTGGGCTCAGCAATCCGGACGAGATAACAATCAATCATCAGAAGTTAATGATATATCGGATGATAACAATCAAGAAGATTATTTTGTAATTAAACTTAATAAACAAGATGTTAAGGAAAAAGGAGAAAAAATAAAAGAAATATTGGGAAAATATCCGGGTGAAAAACAGGTGTATCTGGATGTTGAGGGAACAAAAATAAAAACAAGTTTTACAGTTGATGATAGTAGCGATTTGGATAATGAGTTAGGGTCTTTAGGAGTAGAATAGGTTTAAGTATATTTGTCATTCCCGCGAAGGCGGGAATCCAGCCCATCTTAGTCAACCTTATTAACCCTGGATCCCCGCCTTCGCGGGGATGACAAATACTTTCATTACTTTATTTCCCAATTTGGATTTGCTTTTATATCTTTCCAGTCAGTAAATTTTTTATATTTGGCTTTATAATACCCGGCTACAGCAATCATTGAGGCATTGTCCATAGAATATTTTATTTCTGGGGTTAAAAATAATAAATCCGGAGAAATTATTTCTATATTATTTCTTAAGTTTTCTTTTAAGTTAGTATTGGCTGATACTCCTCCACCTAAAATAATAGTTTTTGGTTTGTATTCTTTAGTAGCACGGATGGTTTTAGTTACTAATACATCAGTAATAGCTTGCTGAAAAGAGGCGCAAAAATCATTTATGGTGATCATTGTCTTTGTCTTTTTGTTGTCATCTCGAGGAGCGTCGTAGCGACGAGAGATCCCTTCGTCAACGATATTTTTACTAAGGGATTCCTCACCCTGTGAAGGGTTCGGAATGACAAACCGATTATCTCTTAACCAATACAAAGCAGAGGTCTTTAATCCCGAAAAACTAAAATCATAATTCTTGTTATTTATCATTGGTCGAGGAAATTTAATTGCTTCTGGATTTCCTGATTCGGCTAGTTTAGAAATTTGTGGACCACCGGGGTAAGGAAGGCCTAATAATTTGGCCACTTTATCAAAACATTCTCCAGCTGCATCATCTCGGGTTGATCCAATTAATTTGTATTGACCCTGCTTAGATATATTTATTAATTCAGTATGTCCACCACTAGCAATTAGAGCCAACGCAGGATAGATAATTTTGTTGTCATCCCGAACTTGTTTCAGGATCTTTTTAGTTGGAGATTGTTTTTTATTTGAAAGATCCTTCGTTTCACTCAGGATGACATTAATTTCTTTTTGTATTTTATTATGTGTATTTTGTATCGTGTTTTGAATTTCCACAGAATGTATATGACCTTCAATATGGTTTACTGCAACCAAAGGTATATTCTGAATATAAGATAGTGTACGCGCTGCTTCCACTCCAACCAATAATCCGGTGATTAACCCTGGGCCAGATGCAATCGCAATCGCGTCTGGTCTTATTTTGTCATTCTGAGGTGGAACCGAAGAATCTTTTTGTTTGTCAGACGGTTTTACGGAAAGATCATTCACTTTGTTCAGGATGACATTTGAGCTTGTTTTTAAAATTTCCTCAATCAGAGGAATAATTTTTTCTGCATGAGCTCGACCAGCGAGCTCTGGTACTACTCCACCATATTTTTTGTGAATATCAATTTGAGAAGCAGTTTTTTCGGAAACAATAAAACAACCTTTGTCTGAACAATCAAGCAAGGCAACCGATGTATCATCACATGAGCTTTCAATTCCGAGTATTAACATAACACAGATTTAAACAGATTATTTTTATGGATTAAACAGATATAATTGTATTCTCACACCACTCCAAATATTTTTTAAAATCTTCTACTTTCAGACTTAAAGTGGCTGTATTAATATTTGGATGAAAATTAATAATTTCATTTTTATCTAAGACATTATTATATAACACCATAATTACTTCATGTTTATCATCATTAATTAATCCAAAAGGGGATACTGATCCAGGGGTTAATTTTAGATATTTATCAAGTCGTTCGGCAGATGCAAAAGACAACTTATTTTCTCCTAGGGATTTACGCAGTTTATTTATATCAGCTCGATCCTTATCTTCGACAATTACCAACCAATGTTTATCACCTTTTTTATTACGCAAAAAGAGATTTTTGACATGTGTTCCAGGAATATCTGAAATTAAATCTTCTGCTTCTTCACAAGTGAAAACCGCTTCGTGTTCGTGTTTAGTATATTTAATGTTTAAATTGTCTAATATTTGATATATATCTTTCATACCGGGATATTCTAACAGATTTTGGTGTTTTGGCAAATAAAAAACACCTTGATTTATAAAAAAGTGTTTTTGTGTCAGGAGGGAGATTTGAACTCCCGACCTTAGGGTTATGAATCCTACGCTCTCACCAGCTGAGCTACCCTGACAATTTTTATATATTTGATGAAGTATATTATACTAATTTTTCATAAAAAGTCAATAAATGATTTATTATTTGGCTAAATAGGGCATATGTATAAACGGTGTATAAACTGTGGATATCATACTGTTTGACTATGAGTTTAAATTATGTGATAATATATACATATGAATACTACGGTATCATTAGGCTCCACAACTCTTGTTGTGAAAGGCAGAGGACTTAGCTACTAGATGGCTCATATCTTGAATAAAGTTATGTTGCTAACTAGATCGGGGTCCTTTGTTCGGGTCGTTTAGATATATTTAATTGAATCAAATATGGAAGAATTAGTATTACAAAATAAATTACCTGTTATAAATCAAAAGGTAGCAGATATGACTTTTGAGGTTTATCATGAAGATAAAATTCAAAAAATAAAAATTTCAAATTACAAAGGTAAATGGTTAATTTTATTTTTTTATCCAGCCGATTTTACATTTGTTTGTCCAACTGAGCTAGAAGAATTAGCAAACAATTATGAAGAGTTCAAAAAATTAAACGTTGAAGTTGTTAGTGTTAGTACAGATACCGCTTTTGCTCATAAGGCTTGGCACGATAATTCACCGGCAATTAAACAAATCCAATTCCCAATGGGAGCAGATCCAACTGGGAAATTATCACGTGAATATGGGGTGTACATTACTGACGAAGGTTTAGCTCTTAGAGGAACTTTTGTTATTGATCCAGATGGGGTATTAAAATTAATGGAAGTACATAATAATGATATTGGTCGCAGTGCTCCAGAATTATTAAGAAAAATTCAGGCTGCTCAATTTGTCAGTGAACACAGTGGAATGGTTTGTCCAGCAAGTTGGAAGCCAGGGAGTGATACTTTAACACCAGGAATGGATTTAGTAGGCAAGATTTAAGATAAAATAATTATTATAAAAATACACATAACACGTGTATTTTTAGTATCTATTGACTTTTTGCTAAAAATTAGTATAATATACTTCGTTATATACAATGGCCCGTTCGTCTAGTGGTTAGGACATTAGGTTTTCATCCTGAAAACAGGGGTTCGATTCCCCTACGGGCTACGCGGTAAATTCTTGGCTAAAATTAGCCAAGTTTTTTGTTAGATGTAGTGTAAGTTTAAATCTTATGATATAATTGAATATATATTAATTATTAATTAAAATAATATGTTAGATAATAAAGATACTAGAAAACTAGGAGTTGATAATAAGGACCAAGTAGAAGTAAAAAGTGTGCCGGAGGGGGAAACAAAAATAAATAAAGATGAAACTGAACGTTTGGTTAAAGAGCAAGCAATGCAAGAATCTTTGCAACATTTCAAAATAGAAGAGGAAAAATTTTCTTTATTTATAAATGAGAAGAAAGATGATCTAATTAAAGTGTTGGATATGTATAAGTCAGGAGAAGAATTTACATCTGAACAAGTCAGAGAAAAATTAGGTTTAACACCTGAATGGGATGGCACTCTAATAATGATGGGAGAATCTCTTAAAAAACTAGAGCCATTGGAAGAAGATTCTGAAGAGACGTATATTAGAATGGTCAAATTCATGAAAGAGAGGATGAATCCAGATGCTAGATTAGAAAATGAAAAAGATGTCTATGACAGCGCTAGATTAAAAAATAAAAAAGAGGTTGATGACAGCAAAAGTAGCTGGTGGCATACTACTGTTGATGGCAAAAAAAGAATGGGAGAGATAAGGGATGGCATTGAATCACAACTTGAAAAACAGGCCTAAAATATAAAAATTCTTGACTAAAATTTAATAAAAAGTACTAATTAATAAGTTGGTGCTTTTTTATTTTATTCTCTTTTTAGTAAATACAGACTAGAACACACCGTTCCAATTACACATTTCCTTCACCAAGGTGTTCGAATTTTGCATCCAGTGGGCTACAAATCCAATTTAATAGCTAAAATTAGCTATTTTTTGTGTTTTATATTTTTTATATAATATTATAATTATAGACAGAAATAACTATTTTTGCTATGATATGATTATTATATTATCTCTAGAAGAAAATTTTGATAATATGAAAGTGTATAATTTGAAATAATAATTTTGTATATAATGATGTAGGTGAAACATTGTTGTAATAAATAAATTTAAAAAATATGGAACACATTACATCTTCTCATAGAAGTCGTGAAATTGAATTGCCAAATGATCCAGAAAGTGTATCATTGGATTTGGTTAATAATCAAAGTGACAAACGTGAAATAATAGAATTAGAAACCGGCAAATTAATAGAAGAAATTAGTAGATATGGAGAAGATCTAAATAATTTACAATTAACATTAGATAAAAAAGTTTCTAGTGGCTCTGTTACAGAAAATCAGAAAAAGGAAATACTTAGTTTAGTTACAAAAAAACAAAAAGGTGTTCTGGAAAAATATAAAAAATATATAGATATTAATCTTAGAAGAGATGAAATTGATGATGGTAATAAAGAACTTGATATTAAAAAAATTGAAATTGATTTAAAGGAGCAAAGTAATGAACTTATGGACAGAAGATTAGCAGAGCTCGGTAATCGAATTGGTAAAGGATCCTTAAAAATATTAAAATGTCCAGTTGTTATTTCAAATGAAGTATTGCTTCCTTTATTAAGAAGCGGAAAAGATGCATTAGAGGAATTAACAGAAGCATCTGTAAGCGCAATTAAAAAATTATCTGGTCCTATCAGTGATGCTATTCGAAGTCTTGGGAATGAATCAGTGGATGTAGCAGTAAGAGCATATCATGGTACATTGGATGCAACATCCAAGTCCGTTGGAAAACTAGGAGAATGTATTTTGACAGGAGTTGGAAATTCTTTAGAACCAATAATGAGTGGAGTCGGTAGAGGAACAGGTAAAATGGCCGGTGGCATAATTAAAGGAGCCGTTGATGCATTTAAACAATAAAATTATATGATGAACAGCAATAAAAAAAGTGAAATAATTTTACTTCTATCTAATAATCCGATTCTTCCCCAAGGTACTATTGATGATCTTACAGATAATTTTGATTCTTACACAGAGGAAGAAAAAGATAAAATTTATTCCCTTTTGCTTAAAGATGAAGAATACCGAGCTAATGTTTTAGTAGATAATGCTAATGATATAAAGCAGTTAACAATGGATATAAAAAAGGAGAACGATGACATTCTTACGGAGTTTAAGATTCTTATAAATAAAGCAGAAACTGAAAATTTAGAAGATAAGACAGAATAAATAATATCTTTTGACAGGGGAGTGAAACACTAATAAAAAAGCACCATCTATTAAGATGGTGTTTTTTAAATATATATTTGTTTATGGTGTCGGCAATGTTCTTGAGTATTTTAACATATTTCCCCTTGGCCAGAATTGTAATTCAAGATTGGTCCCGTCGTTGCGTTTTATAACGTATTGGTTAATATCAAATTCTCCTTTTGTGATTAAATAACTTCCGTGTTTATCAATATATTGTTGATTGGGGGTGGAAGTGGTATAAATATTAAAAGTTTCAGTATTTATTAGTTTGTCGTCATAATAATAAGCCACCTGTTTATCTTTAAATTCGATTGTTGAGCTAATATCATCATTTGATATCCATTTTCCTTGAATTTGTTCAAAAGTTGATATTTTTAGGATTTGTTGTTTGGGCTTGTTGGAGGTTGGTGTAGCTTGGCTTGTTAGTTGGGTTTGCTGACATCCAGCCAGAAACATAACTGATATTATAAGTAGTATTGCTTTTTTCATAAAATATGTTATTATATTATGTAGGTATTATATCATTGTAATTGTGTAGTGACTATAGGTACTATTAACTGTCAAAATTTTTAAGACAAGCTTTAATAGTATTAATTACACTCCATAAAATTGTATATCTATCTTCCGTCAAAAATATCCCGAATCAAGGGTGGATTGTGTCTAGTCAGCACAAATGGTTCAAAATGGGATATTTTATAATTTAATCTAAAAATATGGATCAACAACAAAAAAATAGCTATTTTGAAAAAGCTAAAAATCATTTGGCAAGTACTATCGAACTAGTAAAGTCGGCTTTGGTAAAAACATCTGCTGAAGTTAAAAAACTGCAAAAGACTTTGCATGAGTTTAATGATGATGACAAAATAGTAATGATGAGGTTACTCGAGATGAATAAAAAAAGAGCTGACGAACTAGAACTGATGGATGAGTCGCCATATTTTAATAAATGTTTTGTTAATTTTGACAAGAATAAGGATGATATCATCTATATCGGCAAGTTTTCTTTTAGTGAAGAAAATATTTATTCATGGATTAGTCCAATTGCTAAAATTAGGTTTGAAAAACCAGGCAATATAAATTATATTCGACCAGACAAAACCCAGCGAGATGGAATTTTAATGCAAAAAGATCAGTGCATGATTACTAATGGTCAAATTATGTATTTATCAACGGAATCGATTGATAGTGGTCGGGAATTAGTTTATCAAGATTATTTTTCTAATCAAAAAAAAGATTTTGTACTACCAGAAATTGTTGCTCAGATGGAAAAAGCTCAAGATTCTGTTATCCGTGCTAGTCACAGAGGATCATTATTAATTTCTGGACCAGCTGGCTCTGGCAAAACAACCTTGGCTCTTCATCGAGTCGCTTATTTGGTACAGTCGCCCGATGTAATGGATAAATTTAATGCAAATAAGATATTGGTTTTAGTTCAAGATGTTGGTACCAAAGAATATTTTTCTCATTTATTACCAGACCTAGGTATAAAAGGAATCTCTATTAATACTTTTTCTGATTGGGCGATAAGTGCTTTAGATATTGTAGAGCATAATTACCAGTATAGAATTGGCGAAGATGAAAGAGAAAAAGATGATTATGAGTTTAGTAAAATACAAACCCTAAATAATTTAAAGTTTATTGCTTATAGACAAGATATATTTGGTTTATTAGCCGAAGTTTATAGTAGTTTTGACAAAAAACAATCGGAGCTATTGAATGAACAAAGACGAACAAAAACTTTAGATAGATTTGATTTAACAATTTTGGTTAAATTATTTTCACGTACTAACAGGGGGATAACTATAATGCAAGAATATTACAAAATGAGCGAGAATGGATCTGCCAAAAAAATGATGGGAAGATTTCCAGTTGAATACGACCTAATTATATTTGATGAGTTCCAGAATTATTTATCCGAGCAAATTAGGTTAGTTAAAAGTTGTAGAAATAAAGAAAATAATTCTATTATGTACGTTGGAGATGTAAATCAACAAACTCAATTAGGGACAACCAAAAATTGGTCTGATATTAACGAACAAATAAACGAGAAACGACAAGTAGTTTTGGATAAGGTTTATCGCAATACTAAACAGATTTTAGAATATATACGAGAATTGGGGTACAAGGTGAATATTGCGAGGGATTTAAAAGAGGGCGACGAGGTGATAGAAAAAGTTTTTGATAATTGGCAACAAGAATCAGAATATGTTAGTCAAGCAATAGACCAATCATCAACGGTCGGTATATTAGCTAAAGATAAACAATATTTAAAGCAGTACAAAGAGATATTTAAAAATAGTAAAAATGTTCATGTTCTAAGTATGGACGAAGCTCAAGGAGTGGAATTTGAAGTCGTGTTTTTGGTAGGTATTAATAAAGAAAGTATTATTAGTTCAAATTATATAATTGATTTGCAACAAAAAGCAGAAAAACAAAAAATTGATAGAGATCTGTTGTATGTTGCTTTAACTAGAGCTATAAATAATCTGTATGTTTTGGGTAGTGATAGGCTTTCTGATGTATTGTTTTAGTTGTATATTGTTTAGTGTGTTATAATGACGACGTGATTAACTAATTATATTTATTTTATGTGCTTTACACCCAAAATCTCTTTTGCGACAGCGGCGATAGAATTCGCAGTAGCCGGGTATATATTTTTTAGGTTTAGTAAATCTATCGTAGCCCGATTTGTAACTCTATTTATTTTTATATTAGGGTTTTACCAGTTTACGGAGTTTATGATGTGCACCTCTGGTAATTTTATGTTATGGGGAAAGATGGGATTTATTACTTATTCTTTTTTACCAGCCGTTGGTCTTCACTTTATATTAAGTTATACAAACATTAAATGTTTCAAAAAGGCGTGGAACAAGGTTTTGTTATATTTACCAATGATTATTTTTATTGCTATAGCTGTTTTTGACAATAATTTTGTAATTAGTGGTAATTGTAGTCGTTTTTTTGTATCTGTCAGGAACTATTTTCAAAATCTAGGTGAAAATCCTTTGGCGACAATTTCTTATGTGTCGTATTATTTTGGATATATTGTTGCCATCTGTATTGTGTTAGCTTATAAAATATTTAAAGAAACCAATAAAAAGCTTAATAACATCTACTTAGTAATATTAATCACAACTCTGCTCGCTATATTTCCACCTCTAATACTAATTATTCTATTTCCAACATTAGATCATCAATTCCCGTCTGTTTATTGTCAGTTTGCCTTGCTCTACTCTATTTTTGCGGTAATAGGCGTTTATATGAATGATAAGTTTGGTAGGTAGTTAATAGATATTTTGTATATAAAAAAATCTACGCTGTTTTGCGCAGATTTTTTTATGGAAATTTCCACTTGAAAATTATTTCAAAGCATCTTTTAATGCTTTACCGGCTTTAAATTTAGGTACAATAACTGCAGGAATTTGGATCTTTTGTGAAGGATTTTGTGGATTAACACCTACGCGAGCTGCGCGTTGTTTGGCACTAAAGGCACCAAAACCAGTTAACACGATATCATCACCCTTTTGTAATGTTTCTGTAACTAAGGCTAGAAAAGCATTCAACATATCTTCGGCTTCTTTTTTAGAAACGCTTAATTTGTTGGCCAATGCTTCTGCTACTTGAGCTTTATTCATAGTTTCACCCCCTCTCTATTAGAGATTAAATTTATAAAATTGCTTATCTTACACAAATAGTATAACACGGATAATTTTTTTTGGCTATAGTTAGTCAAAATGTTTTGTCCACAGGATAAAATAAAACTAAAAACTAAAAATTAAAAGATAAAAAATATTGTTTATACTTTTTATTTAAATAAAAAGTTATGAATGGGTAACTTCATAACTTTTAACTTTGTACTTTTAACTTTTTACTTATTTAGCGTATTCCATTACTCTACTTTCACGAATAACTGTTACTCTAATTTCGCCAGGGTATTGTAATTCTTGTTCAATTTTACGGGCAATATCTTTGGCCATTTGATGAGCAGCATAATCATCAACTTCATTTGGTTGGACGAATATTCTAACTTCACGACCAGCTTGAATGGCATAAACTTTATCAATACCAGGGAAGCTTTTGGCTGTATTCTCTAATTCCTCTAGTCTAGCAATAAATTGTTCATAACTATCTTTACGAGCCCCAATTCGAGCACCAGAGATAGCGTCAGCGGCTTTAGTAATAATAGCATAGATACTACTAGGGTGATCTTCGTGATGTTCTTTAGCAGAAATAACAATATCTGAATCCATCTTAAATTTGTTTAAAATTAATTCACCAATTTCTGGATGAGTACCTTGAGTTTCTTGATCTACTGCTTTACCAATATCATGGAAGAATCCACATTTTTTAGCTTTGGCACCATCTAGTCCTAATTCAGTTGCCATTAATCCAGCTAAGTGAGCTACTTCCATTGAATGGTTTAAAATATTTTGTCCATAACTGGTTCTGTATTTCAAACGACCAATTATATTGACTAATTTTGGATCAATACCAGTAAATCCCATTTTGTACAATGCTTCTTCTCCGCTTTTTTTAATTTCAATTGATAATTCTTGTTTGGCAAGTTCTACAAATTCTTCAATTCGAGCTGGTTGAATACGACCATCAGCCATTAATTTATCCAAAGCTATTTTGGCTACCTGTCGGCGGATAGGGGAAAATCCAGACACCATAATTGAATCTGGTGTATCATCTATAACCAATTCACAACCAGTCAATTTTTCAATTGTTTTTATATTGCGTCCTTCTTTGCCAATAATTCTACCTTTCATTTCTTCATTTGGAATTGTGACAGTGGTAGAAGTTATTTCAGCAGCATGAGAAGATGCGCAACGTTGAATAGCATTAGTAATAACTTCTCTAGCTTTGTCATCATAAGCGGTACTACCGTCTTTTTCCAATTTCATAATTCTAGCTAATAAATCAGTATGGCTTTCATTTTCAATTTTTTGAAGTAATTCATCTTTGGCCTCTTCACGAGTAAGACCAGCCATGTTTTGTAATTTTAGAGTTTGTTGCTCTTTTATATCCTCAACTTGTTTTTTGATGCTTTTTACTTTTTCTACATCTTCATGAATTTTTTGTTGTTTTTCTTCCAAACTAATCAATTTTTTGTCAAACATGTTTTCGCGACTTTCTAGGCGTTGTTGTTGTTTACGCAGTTCAATTTTTTGCAGTTTTTCTTCTGCTTTGGCTTCATCAGTAATTTGAGCAGCCTTTTCTTTAGCTTGCAAAATATATTCTTGTTGTTTATTTTTTGCCTCTGCCATTATTTTTTGGGCCTTGGCCTCAATAGAATTAGATTGAGCCTGGGCTATTTTTTTACGCAAAAAATATCCGATTATAAAACCTAAACCAACAGCCAACATGGCGATTACTAAAATCATGATTGTTTCGTTCATATATATAAATCCTTTTATTTAAGGATAGGAGTTGTCGCCAGATACACTTTTGTAGCCAAAATAGTATTTGACGGCATTTCCGTAAATATAAACTTGAAGTAGTAGAGCTAGAATTGCTCAATGATATGTGTAATATCAAACTCAAGAATTATTGTAAATTCTGTAGTGAAGTTGATGTTTTTATTTCTAAAATATGTGTATTTAGAAGTTTATTACGCATAAAATTGCTTTTTTGTTGTCGTAGACTGGATATTTCTCTATTTCTAACTCCTTACTATTTTCAGTTTAATCCTTAAAATTGTTAATTAAATAGTGAGAGAACTATATCATATTTATTCTATTCTGTCAATTGCTCCAGAGTTATGGTATTTTTAGTATTTAGTGTTTAATTGTTTACTTGTTTGAGTATTTTTATAATAGGTAGTTGACCAATTCCGTTTTGTCATATATAATGTTGATACTATGAACGTAACAGAATTAGCCAGAAGACTTCGTGTCCATCCCAAAAAACTCTTGGAAATATTACCTGAGTTTGGTTTTGATATTGGTGCAAAGGCAATTAAAATAGATGATCGTATTGCTCAACAAATAACAAAATCTTGGCGTAGAATAAAGAGAGAAATGGAAAAGAGAGAAGAAGAGGATAAAATTAAACAAAAAGAGTTAGAAAAGCAGATGCGATTGGAGAAGGGAGAAGTAGTTAAAATTCCAGCTCAAATTACCGTTGATAAATTAGCGGAGGTGTTAAATACCCAAACTACCAAATTAATCATGGAATTAATGAAGAATGGGATATTAGCAACTAAAAATGAAAATATTGACCATGACACTGCTGTACTAATTGCTGAAGATTTAGGATTCTCAGTTGAAATGGAAAAAGAAGACGAAAAAGTTGATGATCCAATTGAACATTTAGAAAATTTAGAAAATCGTCTAGCTACTGAAAATACTGAAAAGCGTCCACCGGTAGTAGTTGTGGTAGGACATGTAGATCACGGTAAAACTAAATTATTAGATGCGATTCGTCATGCTGATGTTGTTAGTGGTGAGGCTGGTGGTATCACCCAACATATAGGAGCTTATCAAGTAGTTTGGAAAGACCCAAAAACAAAAATAGATTCGCCAATCACATTTATTGATACACCAGGACATGAAGCTTTTACAGTTATGAGAAGTCGTGGTGCCAAAGTGGCTGATATTGCTATTTTGGTAGTGGCAGCTGATGATAGTGTGAAACCTCAGACTATTGAATCAATTAATATTATTAAAGCGGCCAAAATTCCAGTAATAGTAGCTATTAACAAAATAGATAAAGCAGGGTCTGATGTGGAAAAGGTTAAAGTCGATCTTTCACAACATGGAATTGTGTGTGAGGAGTGGGGTGGAAGTGTGCCAATGATTCCGATCTCTGCTAAGGAAAACCAAAATATAGATAAGTTATTGGATATGTTATTATTAGTAGATGAATTAAATGCTGATAATATTAAGGCTGATCCAAATTTACCAGCCGCTGGTACAGTAATTGAAGCTCATATAGATAAGGGCGAAGGTAATGTGGCTAGTGTACTAGTTCAGACCGGAACTCTATATATTAATGATCCATTGGTAATAAACGGAGAAATCTATGGAAAAGTTAGAGCCATGAAAAATGATAGAGGAGAAAATTTAGATGAATCTCCACCTAGTACCCCAGTTAGAATTCTTGGTTTCAAGGTAGCACCACAGGTTGGTGATGTGTTAGACGTTAAGAGCGCCATGCAAGCGTA
>FLOH01001305.1_pt1 | contig 39667 bp, 40 predicted proteins | sample 756751 | NCBI WGS metagenome assembly FLOH01 (sample SAMEA4026879, study PRJEB14308) | marine metagenome | biome: coastal water; material: water | depth 74 m
TCAGGTTGTTATGGGTCGTCGACTCTGAAGGGCCACGCTTTTGCCAGACGAGATTTGCATTTTTTACCCAGCCCACCTGACCGGTTCTAACCACTTTTACATAGGCAAATCCACGTTCCATTTTGTAGCGCAAAACTTTCTCGTGAAGCGGCAACAGAGCAATGGGCGAACCGGAAACCCTGCACTCGGAAAACATCTTCAGGCCTGAAATACCTGCATAATACACCCTGGGTGCATTGGAGTCTCCTCCCGATGTCGACTCCCTGCCGGCGGAATCAACCATGGCGCAGGCGTACAGGGAAAGGAAAACCGGAACCAGTAAAATCATTTTCAAGAATTTCATGACAGCATCCATCATAAACGGTTGTCGGTTGTCGGTTGTCGGTTGCCGTCAACGAATTTCAGTATAAGAAAAAAAGCCTTCCCATTTCAAGAACAAAGATTACCCCGACAAAATCCTTTACCCCTGATTATTGGGGGCCTCCATACAACTCTTTTACCTTTTCCCTATCAACAGCGCCATTTTCCAGGCATGGCAACTCCGCTACAAACTCAACATATTGAGGCTTTTTGTACCTTGCAATACGCTCTCCCACAAAGTCAATCAACTCCCGGGCTTCAATGATTTCCCCTTCTTTCAGCACGCAGACCGCTTTGATGCCTTCTTTCCACTTGGGGTCAGGAACACCGATGACAATCGTTGCCGCTATTGCCGGATGCTCAGAAATGGTTTTTTCAACCTCCGCCGGATAAACATTTTCCCCTCCCGGCTTGATCAACTCCTTTTCCGCCTTACGTCCCGCATACCAGAGGAAACCATCCTCATCAAACCGGCCCTGGTCGCCGGTATGATGCCATCCACCCCTGAAGGTGTAGTCGTTGTCCTCGGGCAGGTTCCAGTACCCTTGGAACACCATGGGGCCTTTCACCACAATTTCACCCACCTGCCCCGCGGGGACGGGGTGATCATCGTCATCCACAAGCCTTACCTCGGCCATTGGCAGCGTCTTGCCTGCCGAACCCGGTCGATCATTGTAGGGCCCATAGGTGGCCAAACAGGAGGTTTCCGTCTGGCCGTACATCGCATAAAACGTACCACCCGTCATTTCCTGGTATTTCTCAATGGTATCGGGCATCTCCAGCCCTGTCACGGCCCGGAGAGAGCTAATGTCCACCCCGGTTTTTTCTTGCTGTTCTAAAATAGCGCCCAAAATCGGAGGAAATTCGAGCATTACCGAGATTTTCTTTTCCTGGATTAATTCAGTCGCTCTGACTGCGTCAAATTTCTTGACATTCAAATTCAAGGCGCCTGCGTGAAAGGCTGCGGTTGCCATAAAGAGACCCCCCACATGAAACAGGGGCAGGACATTGTAGTGAACATCTTTGGCACTAAGATTCAATAAGCAGTTAAACTGCATATTGGCACATAGCACATTTCCATGGCTCAACAATGCCCCCCGTGGACTGCCGGCCACGGCGGCCGTATGGATAATCACAAATCCGTCATCCGTAGCCACGTCCGCCGGGTCAAAGTTTCCCGGCTCCAAGAGCGCCTTGAAGGGCTTGAAGCCGCCACTCATCGATCCAAGGTTGTAATAGCTGCCCACTAAAGCCAGTTTATTTTGGAGACCCTTGACCACTTCCTCGAATTCCGGGTCCACAAACAGGATCTTCGGGCTGCAGTCATTAAGATTATGGGCCACCTCGTCGGCAGAGAGGCGCCAGTTGATGGGCAACACAATGGCGCCCAGGGCAGCGGCAGCGCCGTAAATGAGAAAATAGGAAAGGCTGTTTTTCCCTAAGATTCCCATACGGTCGCCCTTTTCAATTCCGGCTTTCTGCAGCCCGCAGGCCAGCAGATCCACTTCCGTCTTAATCTCGGAAAACGAAAAAACCCTGCCCACCCCATCGTCCATCCAGGCCGATTCCCGACCGTGAATGACAGCATTGCGACATACCAGGTCATAGAAAGTAAAATCGTGAAGTCCCATAATCTTCCTCATAAAAAAAAAGCCCTCACCCTGCCTTTCACGATTTGCAAGAGGGCGGATGAAGGCCATTTGTACTATTCCGTTTTTCTTACAGGGTATCAGACCCCGTCTTTCGTTACTGTACGTCGACCTTATAGGGGTATACCATGGTGACGTCGCCGGCAGTGAACGTAAAACCACACTCCGTAAGCGTCACAGGCGTCGTACCTTCCGGGACCCCTTTCCACCATTTTTCAAGGGTACTCCAATTCTCCCAACCGCGTTTTTTCATCTCAACGGCGTTGGCCAGCAAAAGGCCGAGGAGAGCGGAGCGGGCGGTAATCAGCGTCGTCACCTTGACCTCGTCAGACATGCCCGCCGGAATCCAGTTGGACATCTGGTCTGCGGTGGTCATCACGATGAAGTCCTTGTCAAACACAACCGAGTATTTGATCTCTTCAAGGTTGATGGGATATGGGTTAGGATTGGTAATCTTGAATGTAAAACTCATGGGCAGAAACGCGCCTCGATCCCCAGCCTCACCCTTTGTGGGTTTCACAGATTTGGCAATATACCAATAGCCATCATACTGTGGAATTCCAAATCCTGCCAATTCAATCTTTGGCGCTACAAAGTTACTATTATTGGGTTTAACCTGTGTCTCAGTGGTAACACAGGATGAAAAAACCAAACCAAAGCCAAACAAAAGCGCTATAAAAAGTATCAAACTCTTCTTCATCAGTGGACCTCCCTTTTCGATTTCTGCGTTTGAGACAAGGCATCCAACTGCTTTCAACCTTCATCCCCCACAATCAAAATCTGTTTTATGTCAGCTCAACCACCTTTTTCTTCGCTTATAATGTTTTACATCGCGAAAGTTCTTCTTCACTCCGCCCCCCATGCCCAGGTAGAAGTCCTTGATGTCCTCATTCTGGCTTAATTTTTCGGAGGGATCATCCATAACAATTCTGCCGGTTTCCATCACATAGGCATAGGGCGCAATGTTCAGGGCCAGCTTAACATTCTGTTCAACCAGAAGGATGGAAATTTTCTCCTCCCGGTTTAGTTTGGTGACGATATTAAAAATTTCATGAATCAGCATGGGCGCGAGCCCCATGGAGGGCTCATCCAGCAATACCAGTTTGGGCTCGGTCATCAAGGCCCGGCCCACAACCGCCATCTGCTGTTCGCCGCCGCTGACAAAGCCGGCGGTTTCACTCCTTTTCTCAAGGAGCCTTGGAAAATAATGATACACCATTTGAAGACCGTCTTTTACCGATCGGGTCTTCCTGAGATGAGCGCCCACCTTGAGGTTTTCCTCAACGGTTAGATGTTCAAAAACTTTTCGCCCCTCAATCACCTGAACGATGCCGGCTTTGGCAATCTTTGCGGCCCTTTCGTGATGAATGGGTTTCCCCTCATACTCAATGCTGCCATCGGTCACTTCCCCATCTTCGGTTTTCAACAAACCGGAAATGGCCTTCAGGGTCGTGCTTTTCCCTGCGCCGTTGGCGCCCAGAAGCGCCACCATTCCACCACGGGGAACCTCGATTGAAACACCTTTGAGCACCAGAATGACCTCGTGGTACTTGACCTCTATGTTCTTGATCTTAAGGATCGCCTCTGATGTCTCCAAGACATTACCTCCAAACGTGATGGTTTAAAACGGCAGTTTGACGAAAGGGCATCATCGGTTTAATAGCCAAAAAAGCCGCCATCTTTTTCAGATTTCGCCCAAAGATCGGGCCATCTTTTCTTCAAATCCACATCCGCCACCACTTGAAATTTTCCGCCTTTCCATTCCTGAACACGGCACCCGGTGGCCGCGCGATGATCCGTCGCCGTATAGCTGATGGGCGCGGCGCCCAGACCGATATCGAAATTGCGGAGGGTCTCAAAGCCCTTCTTCATAACCTCCGGGCCCGAGCCTTTTTTGGTGATGTCAACCCCGGCCGCGTCCGCCCGTTTCAAAGCCTCCCACAGGACCAGGGCATCACCCCACGCCTGGACTGTTCGGTTGAGTCTTTTGCCGATGGGGACGCCTGGGCTGTATTTTTCGGCAGATGCAACCACAATATCCATATTCTTCACATTCTCCCCGAAAAATGCGCATGGCGTGGCGCCCATGACCCCTTCGGCTGCCTCACCGGCGAGGCGGGGCAGATTCTCATCAAATCCCCAGTTGTTCACAATCCAGCCTGTGCTCAACCCCAGCGCAAAAGCGTCTCGGATCGTTGCCGAAACGCTCATGGTGGTATTGCCATGCCACACCACGTCGGGGTTAAAGGATTTCAGAGCCATCACCTGACTCTTGGTGTCCAGGGCAAAAAGGGAAACATCCTGATCAGGGCCTATCTCGAAACCCAGCAGCTCGGCCTGGTTTTTGATGGCCTTAATGGGCGCCGAACAGTAGGGCGAAGCAAACATGTAACAGCAGGCGAATCGGGGCTTCCGTTTTCCGAAATCCGGATTCTTGGCCCATTTCTTGTCAAACCATGCGGTGATGCACGCCCTGGCATTGGTGGAATAATCCGACGCGAAAAAGAGATTGTAGGGCGTCTTTGCAGGATTCGTCAAATGAGCGGAATAGGAAGCCGACACATAGGGAATCTTGTCTTTGTTGACCGTGGGTGAGAGGGCTTCCGTATCACCGGTTCCCCAGCCCATAATGGCAACGGATCCCATACGTTTTGCCATCTTATACTTGGTAATGGCCTCGGGAATCCGGTAGCCGTAATCAAACCATGTGTATTTTATTTTCTTACCATTGACGCCCCCCTGGCTGTTAATATACTTAAAAGCGTCCGCCATGCCGATGGCATAATCTTTCCCCACATCCGAAGTGGCGCCGGTGCAATCCATAATGCCGCCGACCCGAATGTCCTTGGCTGCGGCAATCGTTGAAAAACCTGCCAGAAAAACCACTGCCAGCAACAGCACCCCTAGTTTTGCAAACATACCCTTTTTCATAAATTTACCCTCCCTATTAGTATGCTAAGTACGAAACTTTCATGTCAATCTAAATATCACCGACGATATGAAACGATGGTTTATGGTTTAAAACCTCACCCCCTTTCTCCAGAACAATGCCACAATAAACGTCGGTAGAACCCCGCCACAGGCAGGATTATGGTTCCGGATCATAATACCCCATTTGACCCATGTCTTTTACACTAGTAAGAAAACGGCCAGAGGTTAAAATAATTCTTTGCCTGCCACCAGCGGTAGGCAAGCCCGTTGGGCTCGTAAATCAAAAAAGCGCAGATGGCCAAACCAAATGCCATGTCCTTTATGTAGGCAAAATCCATCAGTATTTGCGGAAAATAGTCGGACAGGGGAATAACGGCGAGCTGAAGCAATTCCATCACCACCACCATGAAAACCGATCCAAAAATAGCGCCCTGAATCGACCCCACCCCCCCTATAAGGATCACACCCACCAGCCACAGGCTCAAGAACCATGGAAAGTGTTCAGGGCTCAAAGCAGCGGTATTGCAAACCCAGAAAGCACCGGCAATACCCGCCATGAATCCGGCCACGAAAAAGGCCAGCAGTTTATACCATACAATATTGATCCCCAGCGCTTCCGCGGCAATATCGTTATCACGAATGGCCACCCAGGCCCGACCCGGTTTGGAACGGAGCAGATTGGCCAGAACGATAACCATCACAGTCAGCAGAACCGCCATCACTAAATAGACGCTTAACTCGTTGTCAATGACCCAGGGTCCTATCTTGATGGTACCCGGCGGCAGGGAAAAGGCCTGCCCTCGCCCCCCAATCTGGCTGACATACTGGGTCAAAATAAAATCCACCGTGATAAACTGCGCGGCCATGGTGGTCAAAATCAGGTAAAACCCTTTGACCTTGACGGAGGGCAGTCCAAACAGCACACTCCAGAGCCCGGCAACAACACCCGCCGCAATAACGCTCACGGGATAGGACAGGCCCCATTCCACCATGAACTGGGGCCAGGGGAACTGCAACACCAGCATGGTGCTGGTGTAGGCGCCCACCGCAATAAAAGCGGCATGCCCCAGGGTCAGAAGCCCCGCATATCCGATGAGCAACTGAACCCCCAGCGCTCCCATGGCCGTGTACCCCACCATGGTGGCCACGCTAATCCAGTATCCATCAAAAAAGAGGGGAATCCCCACAAAAACAATCAGCAAAAGCAGAATCATCTTCCCTTTGATGAATTTGGACTGCCACCATCCCTGATCTTCATGGTAATTCTGATGGTAATCACCGCAAGGCAACCATACGCTGCTCATACGTCCTCCCCCTCTTTCCCAATTTCAAGTTTCAAGTTTCAAGTTTCAAGTTTCAAATCCGGTTTACACTCTTTCAATTCGCTCCCAACCCCAGAGTCCGTAGGGTTTAAAAAGAAGAAAAACAGCCATGAACACAAAGGGCACGATCTCTTTTACGCCCCCTGGAAAATACGCATCAAGGTAAGTGCCTGAAAAATTCTGGAGCAGACCGATCAGAATCCCGCCGACTATAGCGCCGGGGACTGAATTCAGACCGCCCAGCACAACTGCCGGCAACACCAGCAATCCCAGGTAGCCCACTGAAATATTAATGCCGTTGATGTTTCCTAAGAGCGCGCCGCCGACCCCCGCACTCATAAACGCAATGGCCCAGGCCGCCGAATACACAAAACGGGCGCTGACCCCCAGTGAGAGGGCTGCTGTCTCATCATCAGCCGTCGCCTGCATGGAAAGACCCCAACGGGTGTATTTGAAAAAGCACATAAAAATGATGAGCAAAACAATGGCCAGAATAAAGGACCAGAGATACACCGGCGAAATCTTGAGAATGCCCAGGGAAATCGGTTTGATATCAAAAACGGCCGGCTCAAAAACCCGGGTATCCGAGCCCCAGAGGTATCCGATAAGCCCCTTCAGGAAAAACGAAATACCCACCGTCACCATGATGACGGCCAGAATCGGCTCGCCGATGAGACGGTCCAGAAATATCCGCTCGGTCAAAAATCCCAGCACAATCCCCACCAGAAGCGTCAAAATCACGGCAAGAATAAAGGGAACGCCCGCCTCGTAAAAGCTGTAAGTCACATAGGCCCCGATAAGGGTCAACTCCCCCATGGCCAGATTCAGAACGCCTGAACATTTATAGATGAGAACCCATCCCAGGGCCACCAGGGCATAGATGCCGCCTACCATAATCCCCGTGGTCAAGCTCATAAAAAACAGCTCCATTCGCTCCCTCCTCGCTTATCCGTTTGGCCTGTTGATGTTCTTATGAAATGTTGATTTTCTGAATCCGTAAATCGGTTTTAATGCGCTGCTCCCGTCCATCCTCGTAGGTTATGGTGGTATCCATGTGCACCACATCCACATCGGAGTAAAGCGCCTCCACAATGTCCTTGTACCGTTCGGTGACAAAAGCGCGGCGAAGCTTTGAGGTTCGGGTCAACTCTTCGTCATCCGCATCAAATACTTTGTACAGGTTTACAAATTTATTGATCTTGGCCGGGCCCGGCAGGTCTTTGTTGGCCTCTTCGATCTGCTTCTGGAGCATGTCATAGACTTCCGGCTTCTGAGAAAGTTCAGGGTAGCTGGTATAGTTGAGTTTTCGATCATCGGCCCATTTTCCCACCACCGCATAGTCAATGCACATGACAGCGGTGATATAGGCCCTTTCGTCCCCAATGGCCCAGGCCTCTTCCACAAATGGACTGAACTTCAGCCGGGTTTCAAGATACTGGGGAGAGAAAGGCCTTCCATCATTCAGGGTCATGACATCCTTGGTTCGGTCAAATACCACCAGATGGCCGTCTTCATCAATAAAGCCCCTGTCCCCGGAATAGAGCCAGCCATCCACCAGGGTTTTCTCAGTGGCCTCATCGTTTTTATAGTACCCTAAAAAAACGGAAGGGCTTTTGGAGAGGATTTCTCCCTCTTCGTTGATCTTCACCTCGGTTTCCGGAATGGGCGTCCCGACCGTATCAAACTTGACGTCCCCATCCCTGTGGACAATGGAAATGCCGGCAATCTCGGTTTGACCGTAGATCTGTTTGAGGTTGACCCCCAAGGCGTGGAAAAAACGGAAATGGTCAGGCCCCATGGCGGCGCCCCCAGTATAGCAATGCCTCAACCTTGAAAGCCCTAAGTGATCCTTCAGCTTTTTCTGCATGGTGATGTAAGCCACCCAGTTCAGCAGCTTCACGTGCCAGGGAACCGGTTTTTTCCCAAACCGTAAATCTGCTGCCTTGTAGCCCATTTTCGTGGCAAATTCATATATTTTTCGCTTAATCCAGGTAGAATCAATGTATTTGACCTGAACCTTGCGCGTCATTCCCTCGTAGAGCCTGGGCGGCGCGAACATCACATGGGGGCCGATTTCGCGAATATTTTCCTGGGCCGTATCCTGTTCTTCCGGAAAATTCACAGTGTATCCCACCTGCAAGCCGCAGGAGATAGACATCATCTGCTCCCCTATCCATGCAAAAGGGAGATAAGAAACGAAATCATCAGTATCATAGCAGGGGTCAACCGCCATCAAATTATGCCCCATGGTCAACATGTTCCAATGGCTTAACAGCACCCCCTTGGGCAGAGATGTGGTTCCCGAGGTATAAAACAGCAAACAGACATCGTCGCCCGAGCCCTGCCCCACGAGATGCTCAAAAAGCTCAGGCTCCTTCCGATCCAGCTCCCTGCCCAGATCCTGAACTTTTTCGAGGCTCATGAGATAATCCTGATGATAATTTCTCATGCCCTTGGGATCATCCCACAAAATCCTTTCCATCTTGGGACACTCTTCCCTAATGGAAATGGCTTTGTCCACTTCTTCCTGGGTTTCCCCCACAAAAATTTTGGTATCGGAATGGTCGATGATGTACTTCACTTCGTCCATCATGCAGTCCTGGAACAACCACACGGCAACGCCGCCGGCACAAAGGGCCGCCATCTCCGCCCAAAGACCTTCCGGGCGATTGTCCCCGATCATGGCCACCTTCTCCCCCGGCTTCAAACCGAGGCTGACCATGCCGAGAGTGAGGTATTTGACATTGTCATAATAGTCCTGCCAGGTAAAAGGGATCCAAATGCCGAACTCCTTTTCCCTCATGGCCACCTTGTTCTTGCCGTACTTTCTGCATTGCTTGACAAAAAGCTTGGGGATCGTGAGGTCCTTGGTGATTTCTATTCCAGCGCCAGTCATCTCTTCATCTACCTCCTTGTGGAATACATATCATCTTCACCCAGGTACGCCTTAACGACCGCGGGATTTTGCTGGACCTCCTCGGGCGTTCCATCCGTAATCTGAACCCCGAAATTCAATACATTGACGCGGTGGGAAATATCCATCACCACCCCCATGTCATGCTCCACCAGAATACAGGTCACCCGCCATCGTTTTTCCTCGTTGATATCGAGAATAAAGCGGGCCATATCTTCCACTTCTTCCAGATTCAATCCCGCCAGAGGTTCATCCAGCAATAATAGCTCGGGATTCAGGGCCAGTGCCCTTCCCAGTTCCACACGCTTTTGAAGCCCATAGGGAAGCATGTGCGCAGACTTGTCCCGAATGCTTTGAATCTCAAGGAGGTCAATAATCTCCTCTTCAATGAACTTTCTGCTCGACACCTCTTCCCGCTTGGTTTTGCCCACGTATATGGACCCGCTCACGATGCCGCTCTTGAGGTGGATATGTCTTCCCAGACGAATATTGTCGAGGACCGTCATCCCACCAAAGAGTTCCAGTTTCTGGAAGGTCCGGGAGAGCCCCCGTTCCGCCCGGTGATAAGGCCTTAAATCATTGACCCGTTCCCCCTTCAGATATATGTTGCCTTTCTGGGGTTTGTACAGGCCATTGATACAGTTCATCATGACCGTCTTGCCGGCGCCGTTTGGACCGATAATCGAATGAATCTCGCCCTTTTTCACCTCCAGATTCACACCGGCCAGCGCAGCCACTTTACCAAAAGACATATGAATGTCTTCAAGTTTCAAGATGGTATCGCCTTCTTTGATTTGCCCCCCCTGAACCATAATGACAGGCCTCCATTTCGTAAAATGATAGGGAATTACGTCTTAGTTGCTTTTTTTCTTTGAATACAAAACACCGGGTCGGCAGTCCTCAAATACAGACATCAAACCGTGGTTAAAAGCTTATTGCATAGATTTCGAAGCATAAAATCCCGTACGACGGAGCCCCAGGGTTCCTACCCAATGCTCATGGTTTTCGGTGAAAATATTATGTTCATTGTTCATAGTGCAACTGTATTGACAGGATTTCTGAAAATTAAGGCCATAATGTCCTTAATTTGGATACAGAACTACTCCGTTGTTAGTTTTTTGTCAACCAGTTTTCAGAGAAAATACGGGGGTTCTTAATTTCTAAGTTACACTTAAAGGCCCATAGAACGTATTCATTCTAGAAAAGAGTATTTTTTGTTCTTGGAATCAGGTGCTTATAGCATTGATCCATAAAGAACTCATCGGTCATACCGGCGATAACATCCCTGACAATGCCGGCAGGCGGCGTTTTCGATCGATAGCTCACGGACATTCCTTCCAAAAACTCCTTATGAATAAAAGACGCCTCTCCGTTTTTTTCTAGGTCGTCATAAAGTTTTTCAAACAGGAGCGAAAACATGAGCTGAACCTTGAACGTCTGCTTTTTAACCTGGGCATTTTTGTAGATGTATTCCTTGTTAAACCGTTTCAATTCCTTCAAGGCGTCTCCCACACGGGCGCTGAAATTTAAACTGGGCTGATCCAGGCTGTTGGCCACGAGATCCTCTACCAGATTGTAGACAATGGTGCCGTTGCTGCTTCCCAAAACGGATTGGCAACCTTTCGGGATATCCTGCCGATGAATCAAGCCCAGCCGAATGGCATCCTCAATGTCGCGGCCGATATAACTGATGGTGTCGGCCATCCTGACCGCACAGCCTTCCAGTGTCATGGGAAGAACGTCAATGGATGGATCCTTCGCCTTTTTTTCCATCTCCCGCACCAACTCCCCAAAGTCCTTCTCCTTTTGGGGCTTCAGGAACTGGGAATGGAGTTCACCGTCGTGGCAGAAAATGCCATCGAGTACCTGCAGGGAAAGGTTGCACCCATTCCCTTTCTTTTCAATATCCTCCAGAAATCGTACACTTTGGATGTTGTGCAGAAAACGACCCGCGCCATGGGACTCGCAAAGTTCGGAAAGGAACCGTTCCCCGTCATGGCCAAAAGGCGTATGGCCGATGTCGTGTCCCAGAGCAATGGCCTCTGTCAAATCTTCATTAAGCCGGAGAAGCCGGGAAACCGTTCTGGCAATCTTGCTGACCAGTTGCACATGCAATACACGATGGGTAATATGATCATTTTTTATGAGATAAAATACCTGGGTTTTGTCTATGTATCTGGAATAGGCCAGGGAATGAAGGATTCTGTCCGTATCAAGGGAAAAGTTCTGTCGGTGCCCCCGCAAAATCCGATCTTCATTTTTCCTTCTCACAGCATCGCTGCTGAAACAGGCCCACACAGAGAGGATTTCCCGCTCTTTTTCATCCAGCTGCCGCCTGATATCTAAAAGCCGTTTTTCGTACGTCACTCCCCCAATCCCCCCTTTTTGGCGCCTTCCTTTTTGACGCCCTTTTTCACATAAACTTCTTTCAGATCATTCCAAACGGTTTTTCCGGTGGTCATAATGAGGTCATTTGCCAGCAGCGCCGCTTTTCGGGATTGTTCGTCCAACTCGGCAGCCGAAGGGATCCTTTTTCCTTCCTTTTTAAATTTCCATTTCAATATGGAACGGACAGCACCCATCTCCGTCTCCGCTGCAAACCGTTTGAGCCTGTTTTTCATATGGTCCATGATTTTCCTCTTTCGACACTGCGGATTCTAAGGGAAAAAACTTTTTTCTTGAAAAAAATAAATGCCGGTAGTATAAGTCCTAGTTCATTAAATCCAGGAATCGAACCGTGGCGGATTGCAAAGGATTTGTGCTGACCCGCACCAAACCGAGGGAATTCGGGCCAAGAAAATCCATGAAAATTGCCACGGGCTGTTGCGGATCATACCAAGACAGCAAAATTAGCTCAAGGGCATATTTTATGTCCTCAAAAACACAGGCTCGGATTATTGCCAGGTGCCTTTGAAATCGCAGTGAACCTCAAAGTATGGACGAAGGGGCAAAACTAGGCGAAAGCAGGTGCGAGATATTCAGAGCCGAGGAAAAACCGGCATAGAGATCTGTTAGGGATCTCGAAAAAAGGAGAAAAAAATGTCAGCCATCAACATGAAAGAGCTTCTGGAAGCGGGGGTCCATTTCGGACATCAAACAAGACGTTGGAACCCCAAAATGAAACCTTATATATTTGGGGCGCGAAACGGGATTCACATCATTGATCTGCAAAAAACCGTGAGGCTGTTTGAAACAGCCTATGATTTTGTCGCGAAAACCGTCGCTGACGGCTATCCGGTTCTTTTTGTGGGAACCAAGAAACAGGGACATGACGCTGTTATTGAAGAAAGCGAACGATGTGGAATGTTTTTCATGGTGAACCGCTGGTTGGGCGGCACGCTGACCAATTTCCAAACCATTAAAAAGAGCATCAACCGGTTGAAAGATCTTGAAAAAATGAAAGAGGACGGTTCCATCAATCGGTATACCAAAAAAGAAATCCTTAAAATGGAAAAAGAGCTTATCAAACTTGAAAAAAACCTGGGCGGAATCAAAAACATGGACGAAATCCCGGGGGCCGTCTTTGTGGTTGATCCCAAGAGGGAGAAAATAGCCGTCAAAGAAGCGCGGAAACTGGGCATACCCGTGGTGGCCATTGCCGATTCAAATTGTGACCCGGATGACATCGACCTGATCATCCCCGGAAATGATGACGCCATTCGCGCCATCAGGCTCATCACATCAAAAATTGCCGATGCCTGCATCGAGGGTCACGCCATCGCCGAACAACGCCTGAAAGCCGAAGATGCATTGAAAAAGAAGCAGGAGGCAGCCGTCGTAGAAGAGAAAGCTGAAGCTTCCGCGGGTGAAGACGGAGGCCCCGAGGTCATTATCCTGCCTAAAACAGAAAGTAAGCCCGTAGATTCAGAAGCGCCGGAAACCTCTGAAGACAAACAAACCAACTAATAACACAAGTAAGGGAGATAGAAATTGGCTATATCCGCTACACTAATTAAAGAATTGAGAGAAAAAACGGGCGTGGGGATTATGGACTGCAAGGCCTCTCTGACCGAATGCGACGGCGACCTTGATAAAGCAGTGGATCACCTGAGAAAGAAAGGGATCGCAACCGCTAAAAAACGCGGCGGACGCGAAACAAGCCAGGGTCAGGTTCAATCCTACATACACGCCGGAGGCAAAATCGGCGTTCTCGTTGAAGCGAACTGCGAAACCGACTTCACCGGGAAGACAGATGATTTCACATCGTTTGTTAAAGATATTGCCATGCAGATTGCAGCGACAAGTCCCATTGCCATCGATCGGGAAAGCGTGCCCGGGGATATCCTGGAAAAAGAAAAGGACATTTACGCCACCCAGGCCAAGGATTCGGGGAAGCCGGAGAAGGTCGTTGAAAAGATCGTAGAGGGAAAGCTGAAGAAATTTTTCTCCGAAAGCTGCCTGCTGGAACAGACCTTTGTCAAGAATTCGGATATTACCATCCAGGATCTGATGAATGAACTCATCGCAAAGACTGGAGAAAACATTGTCATCAAACGGTTTTCCAGATTTCAGTTGGGAGATTAGAACAATAGCTGATATTTTGAACTGACCCACACCAAAAAGTGTGACATGGCGCCTGAACAGACAACCTGTTCAGGCGCCGAACAGGTAGGAGGAGAGTCATGAAAGAGGAAATCCTTTCCGAACTTCGTCAGAAGATGAACAAGGCCGTCGATGCCCTTAAGAAAGACTTTCGCAAAATCAGGACCGGCAGAGCCTCCACCGCATTGCTGGATGGCATTAAAGTTGACTGCTATGATACGCAAATGCCTATTGACCAGGTTGCCACCATCTCCGCACCTGAAAGCCGCCTGCTCACCATCCAGCCCTGGGATCAAACGCTCATGGGGAATGTGGAAAAAAGCATCCTGAAATCGGAATTGGGCCTCACACCCATGAACGACGGCAAAATCATCCGCATATCTATCCCCCCTTTGACCGAGGAAAGGCGAAAAGAGCTGGCCAAGCTGGCCAGAAAAATGGCGGAAGACAATAAGATTTCAATTCGTAACTTGAGGCGGGAAGCCAACGATATGTTCAAGGAGTTGAAAACCGAAAAAGAAATCAGCGAAGATGAGCTTTTTCGATCCCAGGATGATGTTCAGAAAATTACCGATGAATTCATCAAAAAAGTGGATGAAACAACCACTCAAAAAGAGCAGGAAATCATTGAATTCTGATACATGACATCAATCATAAGCAAAGAAAGCCTGCCGAAACATGTGGCCATTATCATGGATGGAAACGGCCGGTGGGCGGAAAAGCATGCTTTTCCACGTGTCAGAGGGCATCGAAAGGGAGCAGAATCCGTCAGAACTATCGTCACGCTCTGTCGTAAGCTGGGTATTGGATGGCTAACCCTTTACGCTTTTTCGGAACAAAACTGGAAAAGACCCACCCACGAAGTAAACGCGCTCATGAAGCTCCTTGGCAGTTTCCTGAAACGCGAACTGAAAGAAATGAAAGAAAACGGCATTCGTTTGAATGTGATCGGCCGAACCGAAAAACTTCCTGCCACCACCAGAGACGTACTTCTGGATACCATCCGACAAACTTCCCATGGCCGCAATATGGTTTTGACCCTTGCACTCAGTTATGGCGGCAGGCAGGAAATACTGGATGCGGCTCGCGCCCTTGCCCGCAAAGTGAAAAATGGCGACATGGATCCTGCGGACATCTCGGAAGATCAATTTTCAGGCAGCCTTTATACCAGCGGGATGCCTGATCCGGACCTTGTCATCCGAACCAGCGGCGAATACCGTATCAGCAATTTCTTGCTCTGGCAGATTTCCTACAGTGAAATCTACATTACCCCGACCCTGTGGCCTGACTTTGGTGAAGCGGAATTTTTGAAAGCACTTTCGGAATACCGGAAAAGGGACCGGAGATTTGGGGCTGTCGCCACCACATAACGAGACCTTTCGGAGCAGTCCATAATGGCAACCACGGGCAAAATGCATCTGAAACGATGGCTTACGGGCATCATCTGTGTCCCGATCCTGATTTTTCTGATCGGATTCGGTCCCAGATGGCTCTTTTATATCCTGCTCTGTGCTGCTGCGCTAATCGGTCTTTGGGAGTATTTCAGAATCACCGCCCCCGGACTTTCTCCTTTTATCAAATGGATCAATAGTGCTCTGGTCATTGCACTCTTTATTGCCGTTTATATGCGGCAGGCATTGCTCTTGCCCGGCATCATGGTGCTGTGGGCATTTTTCCCCATGGCCCTGGAAGTGTTTACCTTCTCTGCCACAAACGAAAAAGAAACATCCAGCATGGCGGCACTACTGGGGCCGGTGTACACCGCACTCCCCCTGGCCCTGCTCATGTTTATCGACATGCGCCCTCAGGGTCACCTTTGGATTTTCTTTCTGCTGACCGTGGTTTTTGCCTGTGACACCGGTGCATTCTATTTTGGAAGATCGTTCGGAAAGCACAAACTCCACAAACACGTGAGTCCCGGAAAAACCTGGGAAGGTGCCGCCGGAGGACTTTTCAGCAGCCTGCTGACAGCCATGTTGTTCCTTAAGTTCATAGAGATCCATCCGTTCAACATGTCTCTGGTCCTGATGGTCATCACACTCGCGATCGCCAGTCAGATCGGGGACCTGGCTGAATCCGTATTAAAACGAAAACAGGGTGTCAAAGATTCGGGGAGCATTCTTCCGGGTCATGGTGGCATACTGGACCGCATCGACGGGCTTCTTTTTGCCATACCGGTCCTTTTTTTCTACCTCAACATATGACCTTTCAAGCTTCAAAGAACACAAAGGTAAAGACGAATTTATGAATACAAAGACTAGGGAAGATAAAGTAAAAAACTTAAGTATATTGGGTTCCACCGGGTCAATCGGTGTAAATGCACTGAAAGTGGCCCGTGCCCATCCTGAAAGATATCGCGTGCTGGCACTTTCAGCCGGAAAAAACATCGCCCTTCTGCAAAACCAGATAGAGGCATTCAAGCCGAAGGCCGTTGCCGTTCTAAATGAATCCCTCGCCACGGATCTCAAGAAAGCACTCACCGGCAACAATCTCCCTGAAATCCTTTTCGGCCCGGAAGGGTTCAAGCATCTGGCAACCATGGACGAGATAGATACCATTATTTCCGCCATAACCGGCGCCGCGGGCCTCATGCCAACCTATGAAGGGATCAGGGCGGGGAAAGAAATTGCTCTGGCCAACAAAGAAACCATGGTCATGGCAGGGCCCCTGGTCTTGCGCGAAGCGGAAAAACAGGGAATTTCCATTTTACCCATTGACAGTGAACACAGTGCGATCTTCCAATCCCTGCAGGGCCATCAAAAAGAAGACGTAAAGCGCATTATTCTCACGGCGTCGGGCGGCCCCTTCAGAAACCTGTCCCTCAAGGAAATGGGCCAGGTCACCGCCGCCCAGGCCCTGAAACACCCCAATTGGGAAATGGGCCCGAAAATAACAATCGATTCAGCCACCATGATGAACAAGGGACTTGAAATCATTGAGGCAAAATGGTTATTTGATCTGCCCATAGAACAGATTGACGTTCTGATACACCCCCAGAGCATCGTTCACTCCATGGTGGAATACAGAGACGGTTCCGTTATCAGCCAGATGGGCATCCCGGACATGATGATTCCCATTAGCTATGCCCTTAGCTATCCCAGGCACATCAAAACCGGACTCCCTCCCCTGGAGCTTACAAAAGTGGGGCCCCTCAATTTCGAAAAGCCGGATCTTACGCGCTTCAAATGCCTGGCGCTGGCCTTGAAGGCTGCGTCGGCCGGCGGGAGTATGCCCGCAGTATTGAATGGCGCCAATGAAATTGCAGTGGACGCATTTTTGAAAGAAAAGATCGGTTTTTTAGATATCCCAAAATTGATCGAACAAACAATGACAGCCCACAAAACCCATCCCATTGACCAAATCGATTCGGTCATGGATGCTGACAAGTGGGCACGTGAAAGAACGACAGCCAATCTCATTGAATATTAGGTTCAGGTGAATCCATGCACTATTTTATTTACTATGTTCTCCCCTTTCTAGTGGTTCTGGGAGTTCTGATATTTTTTCATGAACTGGGACATTTCCTGGTTGCCAAGCATTTCGGCATAAAAGTCCTGAAGTTTTCATTGGGTTTTGGCCCGAAGGTGCTGGGAAAAAAAATAGGGGAAACCGAATACCTCATTTCCGCCATCCCCTTGGGCGGCTATGTGAAAATGCTCGGTGAAAGTGATGACGATGAAGAAGACCCCATCCTCCCGGAAGATGAATCAAAATCTTTCAGCCATAAGCCCGTCCTGCAAAGGATTGCCGTTGTGGCCGCAGGCCCCATATTCAATCTTCTCCTGGCTCTGCTCATTTTCTGTGCTTCCTTTGGCTTCACCGGTATGCAGGTCCTGACCACTGAAATTGGTCAGGTGCGCGAGGGATCTCCGGCCGAAAAAGCGGGCCTCAAAAAAGGGGACCTGGTCATTTCAATTGACGACATGGATACGGAGACATGGCCCCAGCTCAAAGAACTGGTTCAGGACAACCGGGGGGAACCGATTAAAGTAACCCTGTTAAGAAATGGACAATTATCAACAGTGACCGTCATTCCCGAAATGAACGTGGTCAAGAATATTTTCGGAGAAGAAATCAAAACACCACTGTTGGGCGTTGTGTCGGCCGGATCTTTCAAAGAGATAAAACTGGGCATCCTGGGAGCACTGAATGAAGGATTCCTGAAAACCTGGGACATCATAAAACTGACCTGCCTGACGGTTATCAAGCTTTTCCAGGGGATCGTTTCCATCAAAACCCTTGGCGGCCCTATTCTGATCGGACAAATGACCGGTCAGTTGGCTGAACAAAGCTGGGCCTATCTCATCCCTTTTACGGCCGTTATCAGCATCAATCTGGGCATTTTGAATCTTTTGCCCGTACCGATTCTGGACGGTGGCTTTATTGTTTTCCTTCTGATTGAATTGATCATGGGCCGCCCCCTGAATGTCAGAAAACGGGAATTTGCTCAGAAACTGGGCATCGGACTTCTGGTATTGCTCATGGTGGTTGTCATCTACAACGACATCACGAGAATCCTGCAATAAAGTAAAGGTTTTCCATTAACCCTATGATCCTGGCACTGAATACCTCTACCCGACAATGCAGCGTGGCACTGTTGCGTAAAGATTGCACGGTTATTGCGGAACAACTGATGTTCGAAGGAAAAGGGCATTTCAGCTCTCTCATGCCGGCTGTTCATATACTGCTCACGGGTGCCGAGTTTGAACCAAAAGACATCAAATGCGTGGCCGTGGCCACGGGGCCCGGCAGCTTCACCGGCCTTCGGGTGGGCCTCTCTCTGGCAAAAGGGTTCTGTCAGGCCCTCCATGTCCCCATCATCGGCATATCCAGTTTGAAGGCATTGGCCTTCCAACTCCCGTTCACGGCAAACCCCATAGCGCCGATTCTCTCCTCAAGAAAGGGGGAAGTCTTTACAGCCCTTTTTCAATGGGACCATGGAAACAGCCTTCAGCGAAAGGGAAAAGATGATTGTTTTAAAATCAATGAATTCCCGTCCCTGTTTAAGGAAACGACTGTTTTCGTGGGAAACGACTATTTAAACCAGGGACCCCTGCTGAAAGAACTGCTGGGAGCCCATGCAAGGATTGCCCCCCCCCATTGCTGGCAACTCAAAGCCTCTTCCGTAGGCGCTCTGGCGTCAATCCGTTTTGATGCCGGAGATATTGACGATCCGGGTAACTTGGTCCCCAGGTATTTCAGGTCCCCGGATATAAGACCCAATCCGGTTTTGCCCATGCGCAATTAATCCTACTCTTCCAACAAGTTTAACCTTCGCCCATAACCTCGTTGACAACCCCACTCAAAATAAATATAACAGCAACAACTTTACGTAACCTCCATGAGGTCATTACCCATGAACAGGGAAACACGCATCAATAACCGGTTGCCTTTGGCCAGAGAGGGCTTTCCGTTTATCGGCATAGGAATTGGGTTGATCCTCCTTTTTGCATGTTTTGGGTGGACGACCCTTACCATAATCGTCGGTCTCGTTACGCTTTTCGTTATCTACTTTTTCAGGGATCCTGAGCGACACCATTCCGCACAGGAAAACGCCGTATTGACTCCCGCGGACGGGCGTATCCTGGAGGTCAGAAAGGTGGACGGAAAAGACAACCCTTTGGATCGATCATCCATCAAAGTGTCCATTTTCATGAACGTCTTCAATGTTCATGTGAACCGAATACCGATTCAGGGGACCATCAAGAAAATTTCCTACCATCCGGGAAAATTTCTTTCCGCGGACCTGGACAAAGCATCCGAGCAGAACGAAAATAACCGCGTCATTCTGGAAACGGCTGATTCCAAGGAAATTCTGATCATCCAGATCGCCGGTTTAGTGGCAAGGCGCATCGCCTGCTGGATAGAGCAAGGGGACTGGGTTGAAACCGGTCAAAGATTCGGCCTTATCCGTTTTGGTTCCAGACTCGAAGTTTTCCTTCCTCCGGACAGCAAAATTGCGGTCCGGGTTGGACAAAAAGTCAAAGCCGGGGAGACGGTTATCGGGTATCTGGCATGAAATGAGAATCACCGGTGGCCAAATAAGAGGGAGGAGACTGGCGGCACCCAAAAATCTTGAAATTCGCCCCAGCAGCAATAAGGTGCGAGAAGCGATCTTCAATATCATCGGGCAGGACCTTTCGGGTTCAAGGGTATTGGACCTGTTCTCCGGCACAGGCCTTCTCGGCATGGAAGCGTTGAGCCGAGGGGCAGCCCTTACCGTTTTTGTGGATCATGCGACACAATCCCTCGCACTCATCAAGAAAAACCTTGCCTTGTGTGGATACGAACAGTCAGGGCGCATATGTAAATGGAATTTGACCAAAGGGCTTCCAAGGAACCGCCTTTTCCTTGATACAACTTATGACCTGGTGTTTCTCGATCCACCCTATAGGAGCGGCCCGACTGCAGGGTTAATGGAAGAATTGTCCGTTTCAGAACAGCTGGCGCCGGGAGCACTCATCATTTTGGAATCCGCCAAAACCGTAGAGACAAGGCATGCCTTGTCTCTGCATGCCTTGTCTCTACTGGAAACCCGGATTTATGGAGATACCAAACTCAGTTTTTTTAAAAAAGGGGACTATTCATGAAAAAAAGTATCGCCGTTTATCCCGGCTTTTTTGATCCTATAACCAATGGGCACCTCAGTATTGTTTCAAGAGCACTTGAAATTTTTGACACATTGATTATCGCCATTTTGAACAACCCCAAAAAGGTCCCCCTTTTTTCCATTGAAGAGCGGATCGAAATGATTGAAAAGGCGGTCAATAAAAATTCAAAGATAGAAGTGGACACCTTCGATGGTCTTCTGGTGGACTATGCGATCCACAAGAAGTCAAATGTCGTACTGCGGGGATTGCGGGCACTTTCGGATTTCGAATATGAATTCCAGATGGCTCTCATGAACCGAAAGCTTAATCGGGATGTCCAATCCATTTTTCTGATGACAGATTATAAATGGTTTTATATCAGTTCAACCATCATCAAAGAGGCCGCAAGCTTCGGCGGAGATGTGAGCGGCCTGGTTCCTGATATCGTCAACCAAAACCTGAAAGAAAAATTCAAAAAGACAAATAATGCTTGACACTCTTTTCGCCATAAGCCATATTCATTGTTCATAAAATTAGCTGTTTACGAATGTGTTATTTCGTTGCGGAAATTGGAAAATAAACCGATAGATTTCTGAAGTCTCATTTATGAGACCGCGTAGGAGGTTCAATGGTGGCCCTCACCAAAGAAAAAATTATTGATAATATTTATCATCAGGTAGGACTCAGCAAAAGCCAATCCCGAATTGCGGCGGAGGGGCTCCTTGAAATCATCAAAGAAACCCTGGAAAATGGAGAGGATCTTTTAATCAGCGGTTTTGGAAAGTTTCTGGTGAAAGAAAAAGCATCCAGACGCGGCAGGAACCCACAGACAACGGAAGACCTGCAACTTAGGGCGAGAAGGGTCGTCGTATTCAAAACGTCGGGAGTTCTTCGGGATAAGATCAACGAAAATTAAGGGTAGCCGCCGGCAGCGAACTCGCCTGACGGCGGAAAAAGGGCTATCCGGATAAAATCCGGCCTACCCTGTTTGGATCCCCGGAGCCGGAGTACAGCACCCAGAGATCAGCTACTTGGGAACTTAGTCTAATATCTTCAATATTTGGCGTAATTCCGCTTTTATTTCTTCTACGTCCGGGTTGTTCAAAGAGGCTGTTTTTTCAGGCGTCTCTCCCTTAAATCGAAGCCTGGCCCCTTCGATGGTCATCTTTTCCTCATAAAGAAGTCGTTTTATCTCCACCAGCGTTTCCAGATCTTGTTTCTGGTAGGTCCTCTGGTTGGAATCGGCCCTTTGCGGCCTGATTTGGGAAAATTCGCTTTCCCAATACCGCAGGACATAGGGTTCAACCCCTACAATACGACTCGCTTCTCCAATACGGAAATATTTTCTATCCTCAGGAATCTGGACCATATTTTATTTAGCCCTCCCTTAACCGACCTCCCGTCTTCTGCCCGATTTTTCCCACAATCGCCTCATACAACCGATTAATCTCTTCACCATCAAGGGTTCCACGATCTGATCGAAAAGAGATCTTAAAGGAAATGGCCTTTTCCGATGAATCAATCCTTTCGCCCTCATAGAGATCAAAAACATGGACGGATTCAAGCAAATGGCCGCCCTCTTCCTTGATAATATCCGTGATGGCATCACACTCAATCCCACGATCCAACACCAGCGAGAGATCTCTATGGACAGCCGGAAACCTGCCAAAAGGGACAAACGTCCTTTTTTTTGGTAGCGCCGCCAAAAGGGCCGCCACATCAATTTCGAAAAGACAGACAGGGTTCATTTTCAGCTCATAGGCTTCGATCACCTCAGGAGCAGCCAAACCAACCTGGCCAAGGCGTGTATTATCAGCGCAATAAACGGCAGATGAAACCACCTTATCATATCCAGGAAGATCCTTCTCCTGTTTGAATCTGAAACCCTTAAGCCCCAACCCGTTCAACAGCGCCGCCAATATTCCTTTGATGTCATAAAAATCAACGGCCCTTTCTTCATGATACCAGGACTTTTTCACATGCATACCAACCATAACACCGGCCAGACAGATTTTTTCAAGGGGTTGCGCATTGTTTTCCCTGTCAAAGAAAACCTTTCCCCACTCAAAAAGCTTAAGGTCCCCCATTTCATGAAGCACATTGTACTTGACCGTCTCCATAAGTCCGGGAATCAAGGATGTTCGCAACACAGACTGATCCACGGAAAGCGGGTTCATAATCCGGGTGAAAGCGTTCAAGGCTCCAGGTTTCAAGGCTCCAGGTTTCAAGGTCCCGAGCGTCTCCCCCACAAGGGCATTTACGGAATCGGGAGAAACAAAACTATAAGTGATGATTTCAGAAAAACCGAAAGCCGTTATCATTGCTCTGGCCTTATCCCGAAGTAAAAGATCAGGCGATTCAGATCCTTTGGAAGGCGTGATCCTGGGTGAAATCACGGGGATATTGTCGAATCCATGGAGTCTTGCCACCTCCTCCACCAGGTCCACTTCACGCTTGATATCCACCCTGAATGTGGGTGGAATAACATGAAGAATATCTTGATCTTCCAGTACCCCCATTTCAAGGGCATCAAAGTAACCTTTCATGGCATTTTTTGAAATGGCGGTCCCCAGTATGGCATTGGCTTTTTCCGGCCGAAAGGAAATACGGGGCGGCGTGAAGGGTCTGGAATAGTTGTCCATTGTGCCTTTGGCCGTTACGCCGCCTGCCAGCAGGTTTATGAAATAAAGGGCCCGATTGAGGGCGGAGGTTACCCCCCCGATATCTGCACCTCTTTCAAACCGATAGGAAGCTTCCGTGCTCAACCCCAGCTGTTTTGACCCTCGGCGAATGGTGATGGGATCAAAAAAAGCGCTTTCTACCAGAATATTTCGCGTTTGATCATGGATCTCAGAATTCAAACCACCCATAATACCGGCCAGAGCGACAGGCTTTTGGCCGTCGCAAATGAGCAGGATTTCCGGATCCAAGTCTCGCTCCACGCCATCCAGGGTTGTGAACGTTTCTCCTTTTTTCGCTCTGCGAACTTCAATTCGATTCTCACTCAACCTGTCATAATCGAACGCATGAAGGGGTTGTCCCATTTCAAGCATCACATAGTTGCTCACATCCACTAAATTGCTGATGCTTCGAACGCCCGACTGAAAAAGCCTGTAGCGCATCCAGAACGGTGTCGGTTTTAGGGAAACATCCTGAACGACCGCTGCGGCATAACGGGGACACCCTTCCGGGTCCTGGACGGAAATATTCGTGAGGCCATCAATGGCAGGCCCTTTTTCCGTCACTCCGTGTTCAAAACTTTTCAGTGGTTTTCCCGTATTGGCGGCAATTTCCCTTGCGATGCCCAGAACACTTGCGCAGTCCGGTCTGTTGGGGGTAATGCTCACATCAAAAATCCAATCGGGAAAGGATAATAAGGAGGACAGACGCGTCCCGGGGTTTGTACCCTCAGGTAAAATCATAATCCCGGCATGATCATCTGTCAGCCCCATCTCGTCTTCTGCCAACAGCATGCCCTTTGAAATCTCTCCTCGAATACGGCTTTCCTTCATTTTCGTGCCGTCCGGAAGTTTCCCGCCCGGGAGAATCAACGGCGCTAAAACCCCTTCGGAGGCATTGGGTGCCCCACAAACCACGGAAATGATTTCAGTGCCTGTATCGACCCGACAGAGGGAGAGGCGATCTGCATTGGGGTGAGGACTCACAGCCAGAATCCTGGCCACCAGAATATCATCCAGATTTTGACCCACCGACTCAAGACCTTCCACTTCCAGACCCGCCATGGTTAGAAGATGGCCGAGGTCCTCGGGAGAAAGTTCAATATCAACGTGTTCTTTCAACCAGTTTAAACTTACCTTCATGGATTATACTCTGGAATAAAGTTGTCAGTTATCAGCTATCAGTTGTCAGTAATGGCAACAGACTGCACACTGAAAACTGACTACTGAAAACTTGCAGATGTAATCTGCTTTAGAATTGATTCAAAAACCGCATATCATTCTTGAAGAAGAGTTGGATGTCATCGATCCCGTATTTCAGCATGGCAATTCTCTCAATCCCCATGCCAAAAGCAAAACCGCTGTATACTTCGGGATCATAATCTACAAAACCGTATACTTCAGGATCCACCATACCGGAACCCAATATTTCAAGCCATCCCGTATGGGAACATGTCCTGCATCCTTTCCCCCCGCACATAACGCACCTGATATCCACCTCAGCACTGGGCTCGGTAAAAGGGAAAAAACTGGGTCTGAAACGGAGAGCCGTATCACTGCCGAACATCTGATGGATAAAACGGGTCAGAGTTCCTTTCAATTCACCAAAAGAAACATCCCGGTCCACCAAAAGTCCCTCCACCTGGTGGAACATGGGGGTATGGGAAACATCCGAATCACGACGATATACTTTCCCCGGAGCGATGACGCTGACAGGAGGCTGCTGGGTTTCCATGACACGCACTTGAATGGGAGAGGTATGGGTTCTCAAAACGACATTTTCAGATATATAAAATGTATCCTGCATATCCCTGGCAGGATGGTCTTTGGGCAGGTTCAGCGCCTCAAAATTATAATAGTCCAACTCCACATTGGGACCTTTGACCACCCGGAAACCCATCCGCGAAAAAATAAGGCACACCTCTTTAATCACCGTGGTTATGGGATGCAGATGACCGTAAAGAGGCGCTCTCCCCGGAAGGGTCACATCAACGGAGGCGACACCACGACTCTTACCGGCTTCAATGGAAGTTTTAACTTCCTGGAAACGGCGTGAAAGGTTTACTTTGATCTGATTAGCCAGTTTACCCGCTTCGGGGCGTTCCTCACGGCTTAGCTTCCCGAGACTTTTCATCAGGGAAGTCAGCGCACCTTTTTTACCCAGATATTTGATCCGGAACGGCTCAAGGTCAGATGGATCATTGATGGCGCCAATTTCATCATTCCCGCGTTTTTCAAGTTCCAGAAGTTGGTCTTTCATGCTGTTATCCGCCAGGCGCACCGTTACGAAGCCATTGCAGCCAACCGGGAAAATCCTGCCGGATCATGAACCGCCATATCTGCAAGCACCTTGCGATCCAGAAGTATCCCCGCCTTGTTGAGCGCACTCATCAGCCGGCTGTAGGAAAGCCCGTGGGCACGGGCCGCCGCATTGATCCTGATAATCCACAGCTTTCGAAAATCACGTTTCCGAACTCTGCGGTCGCGGTATTCATACACTCCGGCGCGCATCACAGCACTTTCAGCCGTCCTGTACTGTTTACTGTGACCGCCCCGAAACCCTTTTGCGGCCTTTAATACTTTATTTCGTCTTCTTCTGGCTTTAAAGCCTCTTTTAACCCTTGGCATAGCAAAACCTCTTTGTTGCAATTATTCAAAAAATTCGTCTTAGGGAACCAAAGACTAACAATACGGAAGCATCCTCTTTACGTTTTTCAGATTGGCTGAGTCCAACACAGTAGACTTCCGAAGATTCCGTTTTCTCTTTGTGCTTTTTTTGGTGAGAATATGGCTCGAAAAAGCCTTATTCCTCACGATTTTTCCAGTACCGCTGGTTTTAAACCGTTTGGCTGCCCCGCGGTTGGTCTTCATTTTAGGCATTATTTTCCTCCACTTCTGTATAAGGCCCCCAAGCAAAAAACAGCCGTCCTTTCAATCTTTAGCAAAGATGAAAGATCGTAGGGGGGGTAGAGACAAGGCATGCCTTGTCTCTACGGTGTCGTTTATGTTATTTTGGAACAATGACCATGGTCATTCGATTCCGAGCCTCCCTGGCAGGAGGCTGGTCCACAGTTCCGATGTCCGATACTTCTTCGGCCACGCGTTTTAAAAGATCATCGCCGGCTTTCATAAACGCCATCTCCCGCCCACGGAAAAAGACGCTCACTTTCACCCGGTGTTTTTTTTCCAGAAATTTCTGCAGGTTCTTGATCTTGAATCCAAGATCATGATCTTCAGTGTGAGGCCGAAGTTTAATTTCCTTCATCTGGCCGCCCCGTGTTTTCTTGCGCGCCTCCTGAACTTTCTTGCTGGCCTCGTACCGAAACTTGCCGTAATCCATTACGCGACAGACCGGCGGATCCGAATTGGGCGCTACCTCAACCAGATCCAATCCTTTGTCCTTGGCTTCGTTCAGAGCGTCATCAAGAGTCAGAATTCCCAACTGCTCTCCCTCGGAAGAGATCAGTCTCACTTGCCTGGAACGGATCTTCTCATTGATCCTTACTTCGTCTGTTTTTTTTCTTATTGCCATTCCCTCCTCTGTTTGCACTCCTTGGTAATCAGGTCAATAAACTCATTTGCTCCCATCAAAGAGAGGTTTTGACCATTCCTTTTCCTTGGGGTTACAGCGTCATTATCACATTCTTTATCCCCAATAATCAACATATAAGGAATCTTTTTTACCTGGGCTTCTCTGACCTTAAGACCCAACTTCTCATTTCTGAAATCAGACACCACCCGAACACCCGCTGCCAGAAGCGCATTTTTCACCTTTTCACCAAACGGAATATTTCGGTCTGTCACCGTAAGAACGGCCACCTGCACCGGGGCCAGCCAGGTGGGAAAAGCGCCGGCATAATGCTCTATGAGAACACCGATAAAGCGCTCAATAGCCCCGAGGATCACCCTGTGGATCATGACGGGCCGGTGTTTTTCGCCATCTTTTCCAATGAAGGACAAGTCAAACTTTTCAGGGAGTGTAAAGTCACATTGAATTGTCGCGCACTGCCATTTTCGACCTAAGGCATCTTCAAGCTTGACATCGATCTTGGGTCCATAAAAGGCACCATCACCTTCATTAATCTCATAGTCCAGTTGAAGCTCGTCCATGGCTTTGATAAGGGCCTGGGTAGCCAGCTCCCAGTCTTCATCGGAACCGATGGATTTTTCGGGGCGTGTGCTGATCTCCAGCTCATAATCAAACTGAAAAATGCCCATCACTTCTTTTACAAAATCAAGGACACCTTTAATCTCACCATTGAGCTGCTCAGGGGTACAGAGAATATGAGCGTCATCCTGGGTAAATTCCCGAACCCGAAAAAGACCGTGTAAAACCCCTGACCGCTCGTGCCTGTGGACCGTCCCCAATTCAAAATATCGCTTGGGCAGGTCGCGATAACTTCTGATCTTGGAGCCGAAAATCAGCATGTGGGAAAGGCAATTCATGGGTTTCATGCCATAGGACTGCCCGTCAATCTCAGTAAAATACATATTCTCGCGGTAGTGGTCAAAATGACCGGATTTTTTCCACAAGTCCGTCTTGAGGACCTCCGGGCCCTTCGCCAGATCATAGCCTCTTTTGAGATGTTCCGAAATTTCGAATTCTTCCAGGAGGTGACGCAACATGGCACCGTTGGGGTGCCAGACAACCATTCCCGCACCCACTTCTTCATAGGTACTGAAAAGTTCCAACTGGGTCCCAAGCTTCACATGGTTCCGTTTTCGGGCCTCCTCCAACATATGAAGATGTTTTTTTAATTGCTTTTTGTCGGAAAATCCCACGCCGTATATGCGGCTCAACATGGGCCGACGTTCATCGCCCCGCCAGTAGGCGCCGGCCACCTTGGTCAAATGAAACGCCTTAATCATACCGGTGGAAGGGATATGCGGTCCCCGACACAGATCCGTAAAACTCCCCTGGGTGTAAAGGGACACCGTCTCCGCTCCGAGGTCGTTAATGAGCTCAACCTTGTAATCCTCAGCCTGATCTTTAAAAAACGCCACGGCTTCCGAACCGGGTATCTCTTTTCTGGTAAAGGGAAGATCAGACTGAATGATCTCATTCATCTTTTCTTCCACATCAGCAAGGTCATCCTCTCTAAAAGGCCGTTCGTAATCAAAATCGTAGTAGAAGCCATTCTTAACAGCGGGTCCAATGGTCACTTTAACACCGGGAAACAGTTCTTTTACAGCCATGGCCATCACGTGTGAGGTGCTGTGCCGAAGGATTTCCAACCCCTCATCCGAATGCAGGTAAACGGGTTCCAGCTCCGCGTTAAGATCCATCTCAGCCGAAAAATCCTGAAGAATCCCGTTCATCTTCACCGCCACCACACGATCCAAGCCACCGACCTCCAAGTGCTCCAACGCCTTCCGACCCGACAGTGTTTCGGCCTCCACTTGTATGGCAGCCTTGCCTTTTACACTGATTGAATAAACGTTCATAAAGATAATCACCAAAGAAAATAAGGCATCTGACCTGCAGAGACAAGGCATGCCTTGTCTCTACCTCTCAAAATGCCTCATGGATGCCAACATCGACGGTTAACTGACGTTCACAAAAATATCCCACACGCTCCCAAAAAGGATTGAGCGTCACTCACACAGCTACGGCACACTTCGGGCTTGTTAAAGGGTGAAGCAACCCTTTGATTTTATTCGGCATGAAGCACTCATAAAGACCCGGCGTAATGGGCGAACGCAGCCAAACCTAAAAATATCCAGATCTTATAAACAATAACATTATGAAATGCAAGCAAAAAATATCCAACAACCGAGCCCATTTTCACGATCCGTCCCGTGCGCGAACCGAGATTGGGGTAGCACACATGAGAGAACTCATTTTTCCACGCCCGAGAAAAAGTTAGTTGAAAAATGTCATTAAAAAAACTAGGCTCCCTCTATATTCTGAAATGTTGGAATAAGGATTGAGAGGATAAAATGGTTCAGTGTGCTTTGCGGTTTACCACTACCGCTCCAAAAACAGCGTTATTGACTGTTTTCATTTTTCTGGCAAGCCTTTTCACGGTTCATGGACAACAGCCGAACGCCAGAATGGTAACGGACGAACTGGGCCGGAAAATGAGCATTCCCGACAACCTTAAACGGGTTGTTTCCCTGGCGCCGAGCGTTACTGAAATCATCTTTGCCCTGGGCAAGGAAGATCTTCTAAAGGGTGTATCGAGGTTCAGCGATTTTCCGGCGGCGGCCAAGAAGCTGCCCCGCGTTGGCTCCTACGTTCACCTGGATCTTGAAAGGATTGTAGCCCTGAAACCGGATCTCTGCATCGGCATCAAGGAAGGGAATCCCATTGCGGTTGTCAGGAAACTGGAACATTTGGGCATCGCCGTTTATGCAGTGGACCCTAAAAATCTGAACGCCGTCCTTGAAACCATCATTCAGCTGGGGCAACTCCTGGGTGCCGATCAAAAAGCACACACCATTGTTTCCGATTTGCGCACCCGCGTAGAACGGGTGAAATCCATGGTGGCCACATCACCCCACAAACCCCGTGTATTTTTTCAAATCGGCGTCTCGCCCATTGTTTCCGCAGGCACCGAGACCTATATTCACGAATTGATCGTCATGGCCGGAGGCAAAAATCTTGCAGAAGGTTCCGTGCCATACCCAAGGTACAGTCGTGAACAGGTACTGGGTCTTTCCCCTGATGTATTGATGATCACCTCCATGGCCAGGGGTGCCAGTTTTGAACGTGTCAAGAAACAATGGTCCAAATGGCCGTCCATGCCCGCTGTTCGGAACAATCGCATCCTCCTCATGGATTCCAATCTCTGCGACCGTCCCACGCCCAGACTCATTGAGGGTCTTGAGCATGTTGCAAAGGCGATTCACCCGGAACTGTACGAGGAAAAACCGTGAAGGGCCAAAGGCCGACCATTATAAGACGCATGTGGATCACCTCCATGCTACTGTCCTTATTCCTGGCGGCAACGGTTATTCTGGGCGTCTCCATGGGCTCTACGGGCAGCAACATCAAACAGACACTATTGTCTCTTTCAGGCATCGAAAAAGCCGACGCAATGCTTGAAACCATCATTTGGCAGATCCGCCTGCCCCGTGTCTTTCTAGCCACATTGGTGGGCGCCGCCCTTTCCCTGGGGGGGCTCGTTTTTCAGGCACTGCTCCGGAATCCCCTCGCAGAGCCCTATATCCTCGGTATTTCGAGCGGATCGGGTATCGGAGCAATCATCGGCATTCTGATGGGTCTCTCCCCTTTTCCCGGCGTCAGCGTGGCAGCTTTTGGGGGAAGCATGGCCACCCTGTTACTGCTCTTGTTCATGACGACCGGAAAAACCATGCTGAAAAAAAACATCCTTCTCCTGTCAGGCGTCATGGTAAATGCGTTTTGTGCGGCGTTTATCATGTTTCTCATATCCATCACACAAGACGACCGACTTCACAACATCATATTCTGGCTCATGGGGGATCTATCCATGGCGGATCTTCCTCAGATCTGGCTGCTTAGCGCAGTGGTTATCCCCCTTGCTGTTCTCATTTTCTGTCTTTCAAACGCCATGAACCTTTTCCTCATGGGCAAAGAACTTGCCCAAACCATGGGCATCAACACCAAAGTCATCACCGCAATCCTTCTGGTGGCGACCTCCATCATGGTCAGCGCAACGGTGGCTTCTTGCGGACCCATCGGTTTTGTGGGCCTGGTGATTCCCCACCTGCTGAGGCTTATTATCGGACCGGACCACCGGGTGCTGGTTCCAGCCTGCATGCTGGGGGGAGGCGCCTACGTTGTGCTTTGTGATATTCTGGCCAGAACCCTGCCGGACCAGGGTGAAATGCCGGCAGGGGTCATCACCGCCATGATCGGCGCCCCGCTTTTCATCATATTGCTGAAAAAATCAGGATCATGAAACCATCTATTCGCGCCAGTGCCCTAAACACAAGCTACGGTTCCTTGCCGGTGATTCGGGATGTCTCCTTTTCCGTTTCAAAAGGGGAATTTTTTATTGTTATCGGCCCCAATGGTTCAGGTAAGACCACCCTGCTGAAGGTCATGGCTGCCATCACGGCATTTCAGGGCGGCAAACTCGAAATCCTGGGCAAACCGATGGAAAAATACTCCCGGAAGTCCCTGGCAAAAATCATGGCCCTGGTACCTCAAACCGTTCCGGAAGATCTGCCATTTACCGTCAGAGAGCTGGTGCTCATGGCCAGATCACCCCATATGGGCCTGTTGGGACTGGAAGGTGATCATGACATTCAGATGGCTGAAGAAGCCATGGCCTTTACGGGGGTGGAACCCCTGGTCGACCGAAAAATGGATCAATTGAGCGGTGGGGAGCGTCAAAGGGCATTTATTGCAAGGGCCATCTGCCAGGACCCACAAATCATCCTTCTCGATGAACCCACTGCGGCCCTGGATCTGGCCCATCAAGTGAGGGTCATGGATTTGATGGAAAAGTTGAGAACGGAAAAGGGGCTCACCATTGTAATGGTATCTCACGACATCAATTTGGCCGCCATGTACGCAACGTGCCTTATGCTACTGAAAAAAGGACGTATTATTAAGATGGGCATCCCTTCGGAGGTGCTCACCTTCAAAACCCTGGAAGAGGCTTACGAATGTCCGCTCCTGGTGGATGAAAGCCCACTAGGGAATTTTCAACGGGTGACGCTGGTGCCTCGAAAATTCATCAATGCGGAGTTACAGGCAATGGCTCAAAAGGATCGGGAATGAGAACCCTTCTCTCATCAAAACAGGGCATGTTGGAATCGAATCTGCCGTCAATAAATGACAAAGAAAGCGCAAGGGTTCCCGCCGATCTTCCCATCATCATTGATGCCCATGTGCATATTTTCCCCCGCAACATTTTTTCCGCAATCCGTGAATGGTTTGATCAAAACGCCTGGCATATCAGATATCAACTGAAGTCGTCGGAGATATTTAACTTCCTGCTGTCACACGGCATAAGCCATATCATCGCACTCCAGTATGCACATAAGCCGGGAATCGCACATAGCCTGAATAAATATATGGCCGAAAAATGCAGGAAACATCAGAATCGGGTGACCGGCATGGCCACCGTATTCCCCGGTGAAAAGAATGGCCCAAGAATTCTTCAGGACGCATTTGATTCGGGGTTGGAGGGGCTGAAGCTCCATGCCCATGTGCAGTGCTTTGACATGAACAGTGACCCCATGAATCGTTTGTATGAATGCTGCAGTATTAATAAAAAACCGATTGTCATGCATGTGGGCAGGGAACCCAAAAGCCCGGCCTACCGGTGCGATCCGTATGAGCTTTGCAGTGCGGACAAATTGGAGCATGTCCTGATGGACTTCCCGGATCTAAAAATCTGTGTCCCTCATCTGGGATTTGACGAGACATCCGCCTACAGAAAACTGATTGAAAAATATGACAATCTATGGCTCGACACCACCATGGTGATCACAAACTATTTCCCCATCCAAGAAAAAATTGACCTTACCCTTTATAGATCAGACAGAATTATGTACGGATCCGATTTCCCCAACATCCCATACGCATGGGACAGAGAGCTCAATATATTGAGGGAGGCGCACTTATCCCGGGATGCTTTGGAACGGATATTGAACAAAAACGCCGCAGATTTTTTCAATTTAAAATCATAATCTGTAGTATAGATTTGGGGTCAAGAGCAAACTTGAAACCTTAACTCGCGTTCGGAAAGCAGGGTGAAAGAAAGGAGTGGTTATTGACATGGTCGAAAAAGCGTTACAGCGATTATTAGAAGGCAATAAACGTTATGTGGACAATAAGCCGAATTTGGATGAATCGACGCGTCGTCGGATCGAAGTGGCGCCGGCGCAAAAACCGTTCGCGACCATTTTGGGTTGTGTGGATGCACGCGTCCCCCCGGAACTGATCTTTGACCAGGGACTTGGGGATTTGTTTGTCATTCGGACGGCGGGGCAAGTGCTGGATCGAGCGGTGCTGGGGAGTTTGGAATTTGGGGTGGCGGAATTGAATATTCCGGTGCTGGTGGTGTTGGGGCATGAGCATTGTGGGGCGGTGAAAGCTGCGCTGGACGTGTTGGAGCGACAGGAGAAGGCAGAAGCGGAAATCGAATATTTGGTTGAAGCGTTAGCGCCGGCGGTCGAGCAGGGGAAACGCATGGGCGGGGATCTGTGGAATCAAACGGTGCTGGCCCAGATCGAATTGCTCGTCGCGCAATTGAAACATTCTGCGATTTTGTCCACGGGGGTTGAAAACGGAACATTAAAAATCGTAGGGATGTTGTACAATTTGGAGACCGGCCTGGTGGAAATCACTACGGAATAGAGGTAAAGCAACATCATTGACATGCTGAAAATCCGCGCATATGTAATCGTTTTGGCAGCCAAATTCTTTGGTGGTATGTCCTTGTTGTTATTGGGCGTCTTCCTGTTGCTGGGTCCGATCCGGGGTATTGACCTGGGGCTCTCCACCGTTCGTGCTTTGGGGTTTGATGGGGTGCTGTGTCTGATGTTCTTTGTGCAACACAGTGGGATGGTCAGGAAGTCTTTTCAGCGACAGCTCGAAACAATCATCCCAGGTTATTACCACGGCGCCATCTACGCCATTGCCTCCGGCGTGGTGCTCTTGGGCTTGCTTCTCTTTTGGCAGCCTACGAATTTAACCTTAGTCAGCGCTCATGCCCCGCTTCGCTGGCTGCTCCGTGGATGCTACTTCGGGGGGATCCTGGGTTTCGTGTGGGGAGTGCACGCGCTAGGCTCTTTTGATGGGTTTGGAACTCGACCCATCACAGCCGCAATACACGGCAAAACCCTCAAGGCGCCGCCATTTACCATCCGAGGTCCCTACAGATGGGTACGTCATCCTCTTTACGCATTTGCCATTGTCTTGCTTTGGTCCTATCCGGACCTCACTGCCGATCGTTTACTTTTAAACGTTATGTGGACCACCTGGATCTTCATCGGCGCGCATCTCGAAGAACGCGATCTTGTGTCCATTTTTGGTGAATCGTATCGGGCGTATCAACGACAGGTGCCGATGCTCCTTCCGTTGCGTATGCCACTTCGGAATTGAGGGGAGAGAAGACCACCTCTTCCCTTTTCAGGAAACCCTCTTCAGGAGGATTAGGTTCCATGAACAAATTCGCCTACCTGACAACGAGCCTTGCCATCAAAAACCTCGCTCAACTCTCCAAGCTCAACATCAAGATTCACGGAGAAAGAAACATCCCCGATGGATCCATCATTTTCGTGGCCAACCATTTTACCCGCATTGAAACCCTGTTTCTGCCCCGCCGCCTCCACCAACTGACCGGGATTCCCATCTGGTCTTTGGCCGACTACAGTCTCTTTCAAGGGCCTCTCGCCGCCATATTCGACAAACTGGGCGTCATCTCCACCCGCAATCCGAACCGGGATCGCCTCATTGTGAAGACCCTTCTCACGGGGGAAGCCGCATGGGTGGTTTATCCCGAAGGACGTATGGTCAAAAACAAAAAGATCATCGAGAAAGGGCGTTTCATGATCTCCCATGCCAGGGGCAAGCATCCGCCCCATACGGGGGCTGCAACCCTTGCACTCAGGACTGAATTCTACCGGCAGAGATTGAAGGCGTTGCGTGAGGCAGCCCCCGAGGAAGCAAAGCGCCTGATGGCCTCTTTTGAATTGGACGCCGTTGACCAGGTCTCAAAAAACCCCACCTACCTCGTCCCCATCAACATCACCTATTACCCCCTGAGGGTCCAGGAGAACATGATCAGCACGCTCCTTGAAAAGGCCTTTGACGACCTTTCGGAACGGAGCATTGAAGAGATGATGACGGAAGGCGCCATGCTTTTGTCGGGCGTCGATGTGGACATCCGATTCGGAAAACCCATCGACATCGAAAAGTTCCTTCAAAGACCGTTTATTTTAAAGGATATTGCCGCCAAACGCCGGATCGATTTTGACGACCCTATCCCTTCAAAACGGCCCATGCGCCGGATCGCCTTTAAAATCATGTTCCAATACATGTCGGCCATCTACCGCATGACCACGGTCAATCACGACCATCTGTTTGCCTCCTTGCTTCGAGCGATCCCAAGAAGGAAAATTGATGAAATGAATTTCAGACGAAAGACCTTTCTGGCCGCCACCCTGCATCTCGAAAAAACCGGGGTTTATCTGCACGAAGATCTCAAAAAAAATCAGGTTCATCTCCTTACGGATGACCGATTTCACAAGTACCAATCGTTTTTGTCCCTGGCCTTAGACACTGGGGTTGTCAAAAAGAGGGATGGGTTCCTCATAAAGGATCCCGCAAAATTCGAACACGTTTTTGATTTTCACAGGGTGCGCGTTGATAATCCGGTTCAAGTCATTGCAAATGAAGTGGAACCCTTAAAAAGACTTCTGCGCCAAATCCGTTTTATGGCGTGGCGCCCCGCCTTTATGGTCAGGCGATCCATTGCGAAGCACCTTATGGAACACGCCGTTCACCGCTATAAAAACGCGTATGCGACTTTTTATCGGGAAGGGGAATCCAAAGACATGGCGGTTGGGATGCCCTACCTCATGGGGAATCGGTTCAGACGGACGGGCATCTTGTTGGTCCATGGATATATGGCGGCACCCCCGGAAGTTAAGGAACTGGCGACCTATTTGAGCAAACGGGGTTTTCTGGTATACGCCCCAAGGGTATGTGGGCACGGCACATCCCCCGACGACCTGGCCGCCGTGACCCGCAAGGACTGGATAAAATCGGTGGATGAAGGGTATGCCATTGTGAGCAATTTGTGCAAAAAAGTGGTGGCGGGGGGATTTTCCACCGGGGCGGGCCTGGCCCTCGATCTGGGGACGAGGGTAAACGGCCTCACGGCGCTCTTTGCCGTATCCCCTCCCCTTCGGCTTCAGGATTTCTCTGTTCGATTCCTCCCGGCCATCGGCTTTTGGAACCGCTCCATAGATCTCTTCAACATAGACAAAGGAAAAATGGAATTTGTTGAAAACAGGCCCGAAAACCCCCACATCAACTACTTTCGAAATCCCGTAAGCGGCGTCAGGGAGTTGGGTTTGCTCATGGCATCCGTGGAGAAGAATCTATTCCGGATAAAGGTCCCTACGCTTGTCATCCAGGGGGACAATGATCCCATCGTGAACCCCAAGGGCTCAAGGAAGGTATTCGAGCGGATCGGCGCCGCGGACAAGGAATACCAGCTGTTTAATTTTGACCGCCACGGCATCCTGCTGGGAAAAGGCGCGGAGCGGGTCCATGAGGCCATCGGAGACTTTCTCCAAAGGGTAACCGCCAAGTGAAAAGGTCGATGCGGGGTGAAAATAAATTGCCGTCACACCCAGCCAATGATCCCGCCGGCCTTATTGTGATGCAAAACCCTTTCCGGGTAATTGGTAAATACCCCGTCCACCCCGAATTCTTCCATCCGGAGGATATTGCCCGGGTCATTCACGGTGAAAACAAAAACCCGCAGCCCGCGTAAGTGGGCATCATCAACAAATGTGCGATCAACAAATTTCAGGGACAGGTGGACCGAATAAGCCCCTAGCCCAACCGCTATGGCTACGGCATCCACCGGCGGACCCGCAATGAGCGCCCCAAGTTTTATGCTTGAATCCATCCGACGAACCGCTTCCAAATCCTTATGGCTGAAGGACGACACCAGGATCAAGTCATCACGCCAGCCCTCTTTGCGCCGGGCCCCGATAAAATCCACAACAGGGCTTGCCGTACCGGATCCCTTCAATTCGATGTTTACCCCGGCTTTCAAATTAACCATTTCAAAGAGCTCTTCGAGGGTTGGAATCTTTTCGCCCTTCCCCGCATCCAGACTGCGCAAATATTCGAAATCGTGATCATTCAGATATCCCGATCCATTGGTTGTCCGGTCCAGTCGATCGTCATGAATAACAACCAGACGTCCGCCCACATAATAGACATCCCCCTCAACACAATTTGCACCCAGTTCGAGGGCCTTTTTAAAGGATAAAAGGGTATTTTCCGGGGCATGCCCCATGGCGCCCCTGTGTCCGATGCAAAGCAATCTTGTTCCATCCATCCTGATACTCCCTCAAATTTAGGAGTTGGAGATCAAGGATGTCCTTTTCAATTATTCGTAAACCTTTTCCTCCAAATCAAAGGCCCCGATGGCATCACACTGGCGCTGGTTCAGTTGAGTAGGTATTAAAACCATATTAAATTTGGCATGTTATATCACATGTTGTTTGATATTTTGGTCTCTTTGGCCCTTTCTTATGTTCTTGAGAACCTTTGATTTTCACTCTGACTGTGACTCCTTTTTTCAATGTTTTTCGGGGACGACCTGGTTTACCGGTTCGCAAAAGCTCATAGCATATTTCAAAGAGAATGTTCCCGAAACCCTGCAAGTTGCATTTAGAGACAGTCCTTCAGTTCGAGCGTTTATGACACTTTAGATGGTACTCGCAAACGTTCTGATACCTTCCAAGGATGTATTTTTTGTTTCTGAGAAGGAAAACCCACAATTTCTGCATAAAAGTAATTTCCTGCTGCCATTTGAGACTGTTTTGTACTCATAATCAAACCGAACGTTTTCATTTGTCCGGAAATATCTTTTACTGTTGTTTTATAATAGTTAAATCAACTATTCAACTGAACCAGTGCCTCATAGTTCGCCACGACTTTTTCCCCGGGCATAAAAGTCGCGGGGTTGAGCCATCCCATGGCCTTGTAAATCAGTTTTCGGTCTATCCTGTATTTCGGTATATAGGCGCCATATGAAACAATCCCTGACATATTTTCTCCCTCCTTTTGGCTACGGATGGGTTTTTAACTCACCTCCGCCGCGGCATTTCCCAGAACAACGCTTCCATCCGGGGTTCTGGTTTGAATGATGTATCGTCCCCGGCCCACATTCCAACCTTCGGTAATCAATGTATCGCCGGGGAATACCACGTTGAGGAACCTGGCCGAGAACGACTTGAATCGGGACGTGTCCCCGTCGCAGGCACCGTAAAGAATGGCCCTACCCGCAAATCCGAAGGTGCAAAGCCCGTGAAGGATCGGGCGATCGAATCCTCCCTTCTTTGCAAACCCCGGATCTATGTGTATGGGATTCTTATCGCCGCTGAGTCTATAGAGCGCCGCCTGGTCTGCTGTGGTTGCATATTCGAACTGAAAGTCAGGCTTCCGCCCCTCCGGAGGGGTTAAGACCTCCGACTTCGGCCCCCTATCTCCTCCAAAATTGCCCGCACTGCGATCCACGATCACGGCCTTGTTTTCGAAAAGAAGCGCTCCATTTCCGTCTCTGGTTTCAAAACTGATGTTGAGTATTGCACCCTTATCGCCCTTGTCGTAAACGGAATCCCACTTAGTGGTGGTGTGGATAGTCTCCGAGATGGGGATGGGCCTGTGCAACATTATCGTATGCTCGCCGTGAAGAACGGCGAGTAAATTAAGTTTTGTCCGGGGAACGAAGGAGTTGAAAAGTGAAGGTATGAAAGGTGTTACTGCAAACGTCGGGAAAACCCGCAGGTTCTTCTCATAGACGAAATCGAGCTCCTCCACACCTGCTCCTATGCCCAGAGCATACAAAATTACCCTGTCCTCGCCGTAGGTGAAGGGTTCGGGATCCATCTTCTTCCCAACCATATCAAGATTTAGTGCCATATTGTTCCTCCCGAGCACGACTAAGTCGGTCGTGCCCGCTACATTGAAAACCCGCCACCGAAGCGAACATGAGCGCGACCGCACGGCCAATACCCCTCCCTGATCCCGTGATAATAGAAACCTTGTTTTTGAGCATTTTCTCCATTGTTCAGCTCTCCAATTTTGTCATTTCTTCCTTATCCCCCGTATCAAAATATCGATGGCAAGATCGAGGGTGTTTTTCAGGTAAGCCTTATGGGGATTAATTATCCGTTTGCTCTCCTCCCACAAAACCGCACCCGTAAAGTTACTCCAGACAATGTCGGCAAGCGCTGTGGAATGGTAGTCCTCGAAAAGCCCTTCATCCTTTCCCTGATCAAATATCCCCGCCAGATTCCCAAGGCATTTGCCTGCCAATTCATTTAGTTGTGAAAGCCGCTCCGGGGGCAGATTTTTTAGGCCATCGCTGGCCTGAAGATGAAACAGGTTTATGAGAATCATCTGATCGAAATTGTAGACATCTGAAAAGAGATCCTTGAGGGCTTCAACCTTTTCTTCCGCATCAGGGCCTTCCTGAAGATAGAGTTTTTCCAATTTGTCGGACAGGTATTCTAAGAGTTGAAGGTTGAGAGAAACATAGAGGTCATCTTTATTCTTGAAATAGAGATATATGGCAGCCGGGCTCAATTCCGCCTCTTTGGCAATATCCTCCATGGTTGCCGAGCTGAATCCTTTGGCATGAAAAAGTCGTTTTGCGGCATCTAAGATCTGCTTGCGGCGCATCTTTTGCTGAAGATCCCGCTCACGCTCTCTCCTCTCAGCTATACCCACAAGCTTCTCCTTGAAATAAATGTTATTTATTTATATGATGATCATTCATATAACTGAACATATTTCATTATGTCAAACAATAAATAGCTCTGCTGACTTTCCCGAAGTATGCATGCGAGGGGACCGAATGTCCGTATATGAACAGTGGGAGTTTTCATTGGAAAAGGCCATGGACAACGAATTCCGCCGCGGACTGAAGTCCCTTAACTCGGGCGCGTTGGTCGGGGCCAGGCGATTCGCAGAGGGCGCGGGCCGTCAAGG
>FLOH01001306.1_pt1 | contig 39663 bp, 37 predicted proteins | sample 756751 | NCBI WGS metagenome assembly FLOH01 (sample SAMEA4026879, study PRJEB14308) | marine metagenome | biome: coastal water; material: water | depth 74 m
TACGCTTGCATGAAAATGGGTTTGATCTCAATGTTAGTGGGTTTGGTTATCGTTTATACCATCCATCATTTTATATATAACTAGGGAATATAAATGGGTAAAAATATTGTTATTTTGGGCAGCCAATGGGGCGATGAAGGCAAAGGTAAAATAGTTGATTTGCTGACAGAGCAAGTTGATGGAGTGGTGCGTTTTCAAGGCGGCCATAATGCCGGTCATACTATTGTGATCAATGGTAAAAAGACGGCATTGCGTTTGTTACCTTCTGGCATTATGAGAGAAGGTGTTGTGTGTTTTATCGGCAATGGCGTGGTTCTTTCACCGGACGCTTTATTAACTGAGATTGCTCAATTAGAAGAACAGGGTGTTACGGTTCGTGAACGCTTACGTATCAGTGAATCTTGCCCACTTATTTTACCTATTCATGTAGCGCTTGATGTTGCTCGTGAATCTGCCCGCGGGAATAAAGCTATTGGTACGACTGGTCGAGGTATTGGCCCTGCGTATGAAGACAAAGTCGCTCGTCGCGCTATACGCGCTGGCGATTTATTACATGAAAACCGCTTTCGTGAAAAATTACAAGCGATCTGTGAACTGCATAACTTCATGTTAACAGAGTATTACAAAGTGGAACCCGTTTCATTTGATCAAATGTTTGAACAAGCGATGCAGCAAGCTAAGCAATTAAAACCGATGATTTCAAATGTTGCTGAAACCTTGGCGAAATATAACAAGGAAAATAAAAAATTATTATTTGAAGGTGCTCAAGGTACCTTGCTTGATGTTGATCATGGTACCTACCCTTTTGTTACCTCATCAAATACTACAGCAGGTAATGCGGCAACCGGTAGTGGTTTAGGCCCTTTGGATCTAGACTATGTTTTGGGTATTACCAAGGCTTATACTACGCGCGTGGGCAGTGGGCCATTCCCAACAGAATTACATAATGAAATTGGCCAGTATTTAAGTGAAAAAGGTCAAGAGGTGGGCGTTAATACTGGTCGTAAACGTCGTTGTGGTTGGTTTGATGCCGCGGCCATGCGCCATGCTACTCATGTGAATAGTCTTTCAGGTTTATGTATTACCAAACTGGATGTATTAGATGGCCTAGAGACTTTAAAAATATGTACGGGTTATCAATTTAAAGATAAAGTATTAACGGTTCCTCCGGTTGATGCCGATGATTTTGCAGTCTGCGAACCTATTTATGAAGAAGTTGCTGGTTGGTCAGAAAGCACATTTGGTGTCACGGATTATGAGGTGTTGCCAGCCGCTGCGAAAGCGTATTTAAAACGACTTGAGTTATTAGTGGGCGTGTCGGTGGATATTATTTCAACGGGGCCGGATCGAGAGCAAACGATTATTTTACGTAGCCCTGTATAAAATCAGCAATTTCCTACAGACAATTGATATTAAACTGGCATAATGATTATAGAAATTGTGTCTGGAGTATGTCATGAGAAAATTAATGTTTCGATTATTTGTAATCATCATGGTAAGTTTAAGCTTAGCGGCCTGTTCTGATGGATCTAAAAGCACCGTAGATGAGCAAGCCATTCATGCCTTGTGTGACGGTGATAATTATAAAGCTGATTTATTTGACGTGATATTAAATAAGAATGGCGTTCGTGGTGATCCTGAATTATTTTTTATTCATAATATTTCTCAGACACCCGTTTGGTTAAACAAAGCAGCAACCAAAACGGGCGAAGCGAGTGCGGGTTGGGCATCACTTATTGCCGTTAACCGATGGTCAGCATTGGCTGTGACAGGCAATTTTCATTTAACATGCTCAGGCATGGACAATGGTCGTTTAAAAACCTTGGACTGTTCACAATTCATTAAAGTTTGTGATGTCGCTCAGGTGCGTTATGAAATGAAGCCAAGTGACAGTTATTGGGTTGCTGAAAGCCAATTACCGAAAAGTTTTTTAAGCCGCATTGAGAAACGCGGCATCATCCTTCAGTCCATACATAAATAAAGGTTTCTATAAAAAAGGCCGCATTGCGGCCTTTTTTATAGATTTAACATCCGAGTTTGTGGGCTTCATGTTGAAGTTGGTTGATTCTAAATTGGGCCTGTCCCCATGAATAGCCTGAATTGGGTAGTGTATATAAAGTCATTTGGCGGTGCAAATTTGCACATTGTTGTGTTTTGGTGAGATGAGTGTCGGTTACACAAGCGGTTAATAGCAAGCAGTTGGCGAGTGTCGCAATAATAATCATGAATTTTTTCATACAGGCTCCTTAATCTAATTGAAGCTTAACAAAGTTTTTCTGGTTTGACTATATAATGTATCGGTATTTTCTTGTACAATGCGGAATAGGATAGGAGAAATACTATGGATGGGCATAAAGACCCTTTCGCCAGTCGCGAATCTGAGAAATACGAAAACCCAATTCCCAGTCGGGAATTTATCATGCAGCTGTTGGAGAAGTGGGGGCAACCCGCTAGTTATGAGCGATTAGTTGACGCCTTAAATCTTGATGACCCTGATAAAATAGAAGCACTGCGTCGTCGCTTAAAAGCGATGGTTCGTGATGGTCAATTATTGCCTGATAGGCGGGGTGCCTACGGCTTAGTTTCCAGTATGAATTTAATTGCTGGACGTGTCACCGCCCATAAAGATGGCTTTGGATTTTTAATCCCCGATAAAGGTGGCGACGATTTATTTTTAAGCGCTAAGCAAATGCATCAATTATTTCATGGTGACAGAGTGTTGGCTGCCGTGGTGGGGACAGATTCCCGTGGGCGTCAAGAAGGGCGTTTGGTTGAGATCTTGGAGCGCAATACCAAAGAAGTTGTTGGCCAATTTTTTAAAGAAGATGGTATGTGTTTCGTACAACCTGCCGGTAAACAATTTACCCAAGATATTTTGATTCCCAATGATAAAACAGCAGGTGCAAAATCCGGTCAAATCGTGCAAGCGCATATTGTGCATCAGCCCAGCAAGTACCGTCAAGCGACAGGGGAAGTGCATGAAATACTTGGCGAACATATGGCGCCAGGCATGGAAATTGATGTCGCCATTCGTAGTCATCAATTGCCGTATCGTTGGCCTGAGGATGTCACTGAGGCTATTCGAGAGTACAGTCAAGATGTTCCTGAATCAGCTGTCAAAGGTCGTAAGGATCTACGCGATATGCCGTTGTTAACTATTGATGGTGACGATTCTAAGGATTTTGATGATGCGGTATTTTGTAGTCCACGAGAAAAAGGTGGTTGGCGTTTAGTGGTGGCTATTGCCGACGTGAGTAGTTACGTTAAGCCGAATACACCCTTGGATCAAGAAGCGGCCAATAGAGGCAACTCAGTTTATTTTCCTGGGCGAGTCATTCCAATGTTACCTGAAATTTTATCGAATGGTTTATGCTCACTGAATCCCCGCGTGGATCGTTTATGTATGGTCTGTGATATGACTATTAGTGAACTAGGTCAGATAACGCACTCTAGCTTTTATACGGGTATTATGAATTCAAGAGCGCGAATGACCTATAACAATGTTGAAAAAATTGTTAAAGGGGATAAGAAACTACGCAAGCAATTTAGTGAGGTTGCACCACACTTAGATAATCTTTACTTATTGTATCAAGCTTTATTTAATGCGCGACAAGAACGAGGATCATTAGATTTTGATACGCAAGAAACACGAATTGTTTTTGGCCGCGATAAAAAAATCGAACGCATTATGGCTACTGAGCGTAATGATGCACATCGTTTGATTGAAGAGTGTATGTTGGCCGCTAATGTTAGTGCCGCTAATTTCTTATTGTCACACAAAGTTCCTGCTTTATATCGAGTCCATGAAGGGCCCACTGAAGAAAAACTGATGGAGTTGCGGAAATTCCTGAGTGAGTTTAGCCTGCAATTACAGGGTGGCACAGAGCCTCAACCTTCTGATTATGCAAAATTGCTAAAATTGATACACCAACGCGAGGATCGTTATTTAATTCAAACGGTGTTATTGCGTTCATTAAAGCAAGCTGTTTACACACCGGATAATTTGGGTCATTTTGGTTTGGGTTATGATGCTTACGCTCAATTCACTTCACCTATTCGTCGTTATCCTGATTTAATTATTCATCGTGCGATAAAGAGCATTATTGAAAAAAATAGCAGTTATCCTTATGAAGTCGAAGCGATGCAGAAAATTGGCGAACATTGTTCATATACCGATCGCCGCGCAGATGAAGCTACCCGTGATGTGACTGATTGGTTGAAGTGCGAGTATATGCTTGATAAAGTAGGCCAAGAGTTTGATGGTATGGTCAGTAGTGTGACGGGTTTTGGCTTGTTTATTGTTCTGAAAGAAATATTTGTTGAAGGTTTATTGCACGTGACAAATTTAGATAGCGATTACTATCAATTTGATGCTACGCACCATGTGTTACGTGGCCAGCGTTCGGGGAAAAGTTTTCGCTTGGGCGACGAAGTGAAAATTCAAGTTGCCCGTGTTGATTTGGAAAAGCGCGAAATTGATTTTGAGCTGGTTAAAAGCGCGAGCAAAAAAGGTAAAAAATGATGCAGAACTATATTTACGGTTTGCATGCCGTGCAAGCCGCATTGCAACATAATGCCGCACAAATTAAAGTGATATACATCCAAAAAGGGCGTGTCGATAAACGTATCAAAGACATGATTAATTTAGCCCAGGAATCTCAGATCAGCATTCAAGAAATTGAAAAAAAACAATTAGATAAAATGGCAGAGCAACACCAAGGTGTATTGGCTGAAGTGGTAAAACAACACAGTTATCATGAAAATGAATTACCCGAATTATTAGCAAATATTCAAGGCCCTGCCTTAATTTTAATTTTAGATGGTGTAACCGATCCACATAATTTAGGTGCTGTGCTACGTAGTGCAGATGCGGCAGGTGTTCATGCCGTGATCGCACCCAAAGATAGAGCGGTGGGTTTGACACCGGCCACTCGTAAAGTGGCTTGTGGTGCCGCAGAAATCGTGCCATTTTTTCAGGTAACGAATTTAGCACGCACCATGGCTATGATTCAACAGCTGGGTATTTGGATTTACGGCACCAGTGATAAAGTGGATCAAAGTTTATATCAACAAGATTTAACCGGAAATATTGCTATTGTGATGGGTGCCGAAGGTGACGGTATGCGACGTTTAACACGAGAACATTGCGATTATCTGGTGAGTTTGCCGATGGTAGGCAGTGTCTCGAGCTTAAATGTTTCTGTTGCCACCGGTGTGTGCCTATTTGAAGCCGTTCGGCAGCGAATAGCTCACAAGTAAAGGCTTTACTTTGATCGCTAGATTTCTTTAACGAAAATGAGACATGCCCATCTTTGTAGAATGTGAAGTTATTTTTCTTTATAAATCAACAGGTTATATTGCGTAAAAGATTTGCAATTCGTGGCCGGATCCGTTAAAATCACCCTCCATTTAACTCTGCTCCACTAGATTGGCTAGGGGGCTATAACCAAAGGGGAATCATAATGAGACATTATGAAATCGTGCTTATGGTCAATCCTGACCAAAGTGAGCAAGTACCTGGCATGATCGAGCGATATACAAAAATTATCGAAGATGCTAGCGGTAAGGTACATCGTTTTGAAGATTGGGGTCGTCGTCAATTGGCTTATCCTATCGAAAATTTCCACAAAGCACATTATGTATTATTAAACATTGAATGCAATGCTGAAGCTCACGCTGAGTTAATGTATGCTTTTCGTTTTAATGATGCCGTGTTACGCGAATTAGTGCTTCGTCGTGATGAAGCCGTGACTGAAGAATCGGCAATGATGAAAAGATCAAGCCGCTATGAAGATGATTCAGAGCGTCGTCCAGCACGCACAAGAGGAGAGTAATTATGAGCGCAGAATTTACTAGTCGTACACGTCGTAAGCATTGTCGTTTTACGGCTGAAAAAGTTAAAGAAATTGATTATAAAGATGTAGGTCTGTTGAGAGCTTATGTGACTGAAACAGGAAAAATAATTCCTAGTCGTATTACTGGCACACGTGCCAAGTACCAACGACAATTAACTAGAGCAATATTACGTGCGCGGTTTTTAGCGTTCTTACCTTATTGCGATCAACATGAGAGTTAATAGTTTATAGATGAAGAATCTTGGTAAATTTATTACTCGGGGTTTTTGGCAGGCGAGTTTATGTGCGTTTGTTTTCGCACTTTTGCCTTTGCTAGGTTGGTTGGCGATAGTTATTATTGCGCTAGTCAGCTTGCGTAAAGGGCCGCAACAAGGCTTTTTAGTGTTGTTGTGGGCTTGTTTGCCAAGTATTGCGATGGCCATTGATGGTTGGCATGGTTCCACCGTGCAAGTTATGTACTTTTGTACATCGGCGTTCAGTGTTTGGTTGATGGCGTTATTACTACGTCGCACATCATCATGGGCAGTGATGTTACAAGTTATGATGGTTATTGGTGTGATGGCGGTGTTAGTGTTGCATAGTTTTTATCCTGACTTGGTAAAACAAATGCAAAGTTATTTTGGCACAGCATTGATGCAGGCTAATTTGAAGATGGCTGCTGCTGATAAATCAACAATGATCGCGCTTTGGTCACAAAGTGTGGTGCGTTTGTTGGTCGTGAGTATTCTGTCCTTAAGTTGTTTGTGGTTGGTGCTAGGGCGTTGGTGGCAAGCCGTGTTGTTTAACCCTGGGATGTTACATCTTGAGTTACACAATATTCGTCTGAATAAGTATGTTGCTTTAGTGTTAGTGATTTTAATGGCTGCACTATTGCTGGTCAGGACCCCCTGGTTAATGGATATTTTTCCGGTGGTGATGTTACCGTTTAGTATTGCTGGTTTGAGTTTGGTGCATAGCTTTATTGCGGCCAAAAAAATTCATACAGCTTGGATGGTAGTTTTTTATATAATTTTAGTGTTGGCAATGGGTGTATTGTCATCATTTTTAGCGGTCGTTGCGATATTAGATAGTTGGTTTAATCTTCGTCAACGATGGCAGATAACAAGAGGGTAGAGAGATGAAAGTAGTTTTATTAGAAAAACAACGCATGGGTAACCTAGGTGATCAAGTTGAAGTTAAACCCGGTTATGCACGTAATTTTTTGTTTCCGCAAGGCAAGGCAGTGCCAGCGAATCAAGCTAATATTGAAAAATTTGAAGCACGTCGTGCTGAGCTTGAAGCGAAGCAAGTGGAACAGTTGAGCCAAGCGCAACAACGTGCTGAATTATACCAAGAAAAAGTGATTACTATCTCAGTCAATGCGAGTGACGATGGTAAAATGTTCGGTTCAATTGGTACACGTGATATTGCACAAGCATTAACGGATGCAGGCCTTGCCACTGAGAAAAAAGAAGTTTTATTGCCTCAGGGAACCTTACGTTATGTTGGCGAATATCCGCTACAAGTACAATTACACGCGGATGTATTGGCGACTGTAACTGTACAAATTGTTGCCGAAGCTTAAGTTATAGGCTTGACCTCAGAGATGTCTCAGGCATCTCTGGGAATCCTGCGTTTGCGGCGATGCTGGGGATTTGATATGGTGTATAAGCCCTGATTCGCAGTGCTTGCATCGTAAAATGTCTTGATGGATAATGGCAATAACAAAGGATAGCTGATCAATGAGTCAAACTCTTGCCCCCCACCCAATCGATGCACAAATGAGTGCATTGAAGATGCCACCTCATTCTATAGAAGCTGAGCAATCTGTGCTCGGTGGCTTAATGCTAGATAATGATGCTTGGGATAATGTCTTAGAACAATTGTCCGAAGAAGATTTTTACCGTCCAGAGCATCGTGTGTTGTTTCGTGCAATGGCTAGTTTAGCCAATCGCAATATGCCGTTTGATGTTTTAACCTTAACTGATACCCTAAGACAAAGCAATGAATTATCTTCCGCGCGCGGCGAAGCCCATTTATTTGATTTAGCTAAAAATACCCCCAGCGCTGCGAATATTGTTGCATATGCCAAAATTGTTCGTGAACGATCGGTGTTACGTCAATTGGCCAGCGTTGCCAATGACATTGCTAACACCGCATATCAACCGGAAGGGCGTAGTGTTACCGAATTGTTGGATCGTGCGGAACAAAAAGTCTTTCAAATTACTGAACAAGGTAGTCGTGATGGTGGGCCAGTTGATATTAATACCATCATGGCCAGTACCTTAGAAAAAATTGATATTTTATATCAAACCAAAGGCCAGCTAACCGGCTTAACCAGCGGTTTTAAAGATTTAGATGAGATGACGGCCGGATTGCAGCCGGCAGATTTAATTATCGTTGCGGGTCGACCGTCCATGGGTAAAACCACTTTAGCGATGAATATTGCTGAAAATGCTGCACTGGAATTATCAAAAAAACCGGAAACGGAGCGAGGCGCTGTATTAGTTTTTTCACTAGAAATGCCCGCTGAATCGTTAGTGATGCGGATGATTTCATCATTGGGTCGTGTTCCTCAGCAGAGTATTAGAACTGGACGACTGAGCGATAATGATTGGCCACGTATTACTTCAACGATTGCAATGTTTTCACAATCAAAATTATTAATCGATGATACGCCCGCTATCACACCTTCAGAATTACGTGCGCGTGCCCGTCGTGTGGCAAAAGAGCATGGCCATGTTAGTTTAATTGTTATCGATTATTTGCAATTAATGACGGTTCCTGGCTTTAAAGATAATCGTGTGGCTGAGGTTGCTGAAATTTCTCGTTCTTTAAAAGCCTTGGCTAAAGAATTGCGTTGTCCAGTCATAGCCGGTTCACAGTTGAACCGTTCATTGGAAAGTCGACAAGACAAACGCCCAATCATGTCAGATATTCGGGAATCAGGCTCTATTGAGCAAGATGCCGATTTGATTTTATTTATTTACCGTGATGAAGTTTACAATAAAGATACGGCAGAGAAGAACCATGCTGAAATTATTATTGGTAAACATCGTAACGGCCCGATTGGTTCATTTAATTTAACGTTTAATGGTTCATTAAGCCGTTTTGATAATTATCAAATGCCTGATCGTTATGATGCCACAGGGCATCCTGCGTAATAATAAGTTGAGGCTAATATGACATCTCCCGTTACTGCCTATATTGATACCAAAGCGCTATTAAATAATTTGAACGTTGCAAAAAAACAGGCACCCGGCGCGAAAATATTAGCCATGGTAAAAGCTAATGCCTATGGGCACGGTTTAGAAAATGTTGTACCCGTGTTGCACGATCATGTGGATGCCTTTGCCGTTGCACGATTGGATCCCGCTCTGCAATTGCGCAGTTTAAATGTGACAAAACCCATTGTTATTATGGCAGGGTTTTATTTGTTGGAACAATTAGACATTATTTCGGCCAATAATTTTGAACCCCTAGTGCATAATGAATTGCAATTAGAGTTATTAAATAAAACGACATTGATCAATCCTATTAACGTATGGTTGAAAGTCGACACGGGAATGAGTCGCTTAGGTTTTTTGGCTAAAGATGTTGAGCGAGTTTATCAACACTTAGTGGCTTGTCCAAATGTGGCTAAAATTGGTTTTATGACACATTTTCCTGATGCGGATGACATTGCTAAGCCAATAACTGAAAATCAGATCGTAGCGTTTGCTGAGTTAACCAAAGATTTGAAAGTGGATCGCTCATTGGCAAAATCAGCGGGTGTCTTGGGTTTCCCCAGCTCACATGCTGAATGGATTAGACCGGGTATTATGTTGTATGGTGCATCGCCCTTCATACACAAAACAGCTGAAGAGCTAGATTTACAACCGGTGATGACTTTGAAAGCTCCGGTCATTGCTTTGCGTGATTTAGCCAAAGGTACAGCGGTTGGTTATGGCGGAACGTTCGTTTGTCCTGAAGATATGCGTATTGCTGTCATTGGTATTGGTTATGGTGATGGTTATCCACGCCACGCCAAACAAGGTACACCAATTTTAATTAATGGCAAACGTTTTCCACTGATCGGTCGCGTGTGTATGGACATGTTAATGGTCGATTTACGCGATGGCCTAGAGGTCAATATTGGCGATCAAGTAACATTGTGGGGCAAGGATTTACCCGCTAGAGAAGTTGCTATCTGTGCTGAGACGGTGGCGTATGAGCTTTACTGTAGCGTGAGTAAACGTGTTAAATTTGAAGTGATTCAATAATTTTAAGTTGCGAATTAACGCAATGCGTTGAATAATATAGGCACACAAAGTGCCAACAAAGCAATCACCCAAATAATCCGCGCTTTATTTTTACGATTTTTATTCCCTAATTTAACAGCTTCCCACGTGTGCACAAACGCAGATAGCGTAATAAAGATGAGTGTACAAATCATCATGGATGCATCAGCATAAACACCCCAATTAGCAAGATAAACGATTAATCCTGTAGCACCGACAGCGAGGTTATTCATTGCGGACTGCTTTTGATATGGACTACCTGTTTCACGGCCTAATGAAATGGCAGTATGTTTGCTAAAGAAAAATCCTTCAATGCCGGTTAAACCTGATAGCGATAATACAATACATGGCATCATATAATGTAAGAATAAGCTAGGTTGGTCATTATAAAAATAATGGCAAACAAAGGCACCACTCGCCACAATGATAAAACGTAAGTATTCAAAACATTTAGCAATCATAATTTTCTCTCCACAATGATAAAACGCAAGTATTCAAAACATTTAGCAATCATAATTTTTTCCAGAGTTTAAGTCGTCTCTAAGTCAGCTGCAAGCATTAATTCGCGTTTTACATCCGCGATTAGTTGGTGACGATTTTTAACAGTATATTGCGTTGCATCAATAGGCTTACCAAAATACATATCGACATGATGGTTTAATTGTATGTTCCACGAAGCAGGCGAGAGTAATTGCTGAGTACCGCGCAGGCCAAGTGGCACAATGGTTGCACCCGTTTGTATGGCCATCATAAAGCCGCCAGGCTTTAGGGGTAGCAATTTTCCCGTATGAGAACGTGTTCCCTCCGGGCAGATCCAGATAATAATCCCATCCGACATTTTTTGTTTGGCCAGGTCTAAATCTCTTACAGCTTGTTCATGATTTTTTCGATCAATGAAAATAAAATCAATCGCTCTCATCGCACGGCCCAGCAAGGGCACAGGCGCTAATTCTTTTTTTGCAATCATCCTCATGCTGCCATTAATGGCCATAAAACTCAGAGGGATGTCATAAACACTATTATGATTACACATGACAATATAAGGTTTACCGGGTTCAAAATGAAAATCATTATGAACCCGGTAATTGACTTTAATAATCCGCAGGAGTTTTTCTGACCAGCTTCGAGTTAATAAGTCGCCTTTCGCCCGTCGTTGTTCATTTGTAGCAGAAACACCGGCCAGCATTGCGCGAATAGAATAAATCGCGGTGATAATAAAAGAGTATGTCACTATTAATGGAATTTGTATTAAATTGGCAGATTTCGTCACTCTCATAGAAAACTATATCCTGTCCTTATTCAGGCTTATGGTTATTTTGGTGCAACGCTTGTTTTAAATCGCGGCGAAAACCAAATAAAAATAAAATTTCAGTCACCACAAAAAGGGGTGCAATTAACGCTTGGCTTAAATTATCGAATAGAGCTGGCCTGCGACCTTCAATAAAGTGTCCTAAAAATTGGAATATCCAGCCAGCTACAAAGCAAATTAAAAACAACCAACAACTTGCACTCGTGGGGCCATAACGACTAAAGATGGAGGCAATGGTGCATAGAATGACTAATGCAACGGACGTGATAAAACCGAGTGTTAAGTCAAGATAGAGGTAATAAATCATTAAACCAAATAGAGCCAACCATGATAAGTTGGTTTCAAATATGTTGGGAATGTATAATTTAACCCAGCCTAGCGCAATCATCAATGAAAAAACCACTAAAGGAACGCCAACAACATGAGTCCATAACGTAGGATTTTTTGTGTGATAACGTTGATATTTTTTCATATGTTCGAGTAATTGGTTCATGGCCGATCCCCTTTAGTCTATTGGTAAAGTATAACCTGAATCAAAGTATACGCCAAGATCAGTTGCTTAAAGCGTGTTGTGTGCTCGAATGATGGGCTTTCGCGTGTGTGCTGCGGTGATGCGTATTTTTTGCTAAGCTGGATTTGGAAGCTTTAGCGGGGGTAGGCGTTTTTTTAGTTTTTGTCATGATTTTATTGTGTTTTTCACCGCTAACAAGGCTTGAAAATGTTAAATCCTCATGAGCGATAGGCACCAGGTCATATTTTGCCAAGTCAAAGCTGTTAATTAAATTCCGAATAGAGATCACATAGGCTTCACGTCTTTGAGAATACAAGACTAAACTATTCACTAAGGCTAAGCCTGTTATCAGTTGGTGAGTTTGCCGCAGCTTTGCTCGTTCATCCCTAAGCATTTTATAGACATCATGAGAATTTAAATTCAGCATGTAATCTTCTACGGAATCAAGTGGTGTGGCATAACTTCTAACCGCATGGAAATGGTTTGGGCCTTCATCTTTCGGGAGTATGCCACAGCCTTTTGTATAGCACCAAATACCAAAAAAATTATTCCCATCTTGTGCAAAACGCGATTGACCCCACTCAGATTCATTGATAGCTTGCGCAATAACCAGTGAATTTGGAATGATATCTACACGATTTAATAAGGCCTTCCAGGTTTTGTCGCTAGTAAAATGTGGGTTGCTTACATCGTAGCGTGCTGATAGATACAGCAGCCATTCTTTACTCAGGGGTGACAAGCGACGTTTTTGTTTGAATTCATTATAGAGCACTAACAGTTTATTACGTTGTTCAATGATAATTTGATTGGATTGCTCAGCTTGAATCAGCATAAATTTGATAAAAGTGGCACGTGAGGGTGATTCATATTGTGGCTCTAAATAAAGGTGCATAAATAGCACAAAAATCCCGAGGATTATGGTGAGGCCAAATAGATATTTTTTGTAGTATTGAAAAGTATGCATAAAAAAGAATCAACCGTTAACATTCATTAGTCCCATTATACCGATCTAATGTCTTCTAGGACAGCTTAAAGCGAGTAATAATTGAAAATTTATTGAAATTATATTCATTTTTGTATAGATCGCACAAGAGAGTGCATTCAACCTGGTTATTGGGTACCATATTGGCATGGCAAAAATGAAAACAGTATACAGTTGTAGCGCTTGTGGCGCCCAGTTTCCTAAGTGGGTGGGGCAGTGCGATGAATGTGGCAAATGGAGCACCTTGGCGGAAGAAAGCTATAGCGAGCCCATTGTGCTTGCAAAATCGAGTCGTTTCAAAGGCTATGCGGCCGAAGCCGATAATCAAATTAAACAATTAACCGATGTGGTGGCAGATAAACGCGAACGTGTCACAACAGGCTTAAATGAGCTCGACCGGGTGTTGGGTGGTGGCTTGGTGAGCGATTCAGTGGTGTTGTTGGGGGGCGACCCGGGCATTGGTAAATCGACAATTTTGTTGCAAGCTATTAGTCATTTGAGTGTTAGCCATCAAGCCTTATATGTCAGTGGTGAAGAATCACTGCAGCAGATAGCCGCTCGCGCAGAGCGGTTACATGTTGACGCTAAGAATATGAAGTTGTTGGCCGAAACGCAAGTTGAACGGATTATTCAATTGGCGCAAAAAACAAAACCGCAAATTATTGTCATTGATTCAATACAAACGATTCATACCGAAAATTTAACTTCAGCGCCTGGTGCTGTAGGACAAGTTCGTGAAAGTACGGCTCAGTTAGTGCGTTTTGCAAAGCAATCTGGCACTGCTTTATTTCTTGTAGGGCATGTGACCAAAGATGGTTCACTGGCAGGCCCACGTGTATTAGAGCATATGGTTGATACGGTATTGTATTTTGAAGGTGATTCTAGCAGTCGGTTTCGTTGTATTCGCGCGGTAAAAAATCGTTTTGGTGCAGTGAATGAATTAGGTGTGTTTGCCATGACCGATAAAGGCTTGCAGGAAGTCAGCAATCCATCCGCCATTTTCTTATCGAAAGATCAGCAGGCGACTAATGGCAGTGTAGTCATGGCTGCTTGGGAAGGCAGTCGGCCATTATTAGTTGAAATACAAGCTTTAGTTGATGAAAGCCACATGGGCAATCCACGTCGTGTTGCGGTGGGTTTAGATCAAAATCGCTTAGCTATGTTGTTAGCTGTTTTGAATCGTCACGCAGGCATTGTTACTCATGATCAAGATGTTTTTATTAATGTGGTTGGCGGCTTACGTGTGAATGAAACAGCTATCGATTTAGCCTTACTCATTGCGGTAGTCTCTAGTTTGCGTAATCAAGTATTACCTCGCGATTTAATAGTGTTTGGTGAAGTGGGTTTAGGAGGCGAGTTACGCCCTGTGCAATCCGGCCAAGAACGTTTAAAAGAGGCGGCCAAACACGGCTTTAAACGTGCCATTGTGCCCAAAGCCAATACTAATAAAGCCAAAATAGGTGATATGGACGTTATTGGGGTAAAGAACCTTCAGCAAGCTCTACAAGCTTGCCGTGAATATGATGCGGTAAGTGGATAAAACGTATTATTTCGTTATTGCTTCATACTACATTAATGTTAATGCCTTAGAATAGATTCCAGAATAATAAGAAATGAGGCAACAAATGATAATTATAAGCCGGATTTTAGCATTCATTTTTCTCACGATAGTAACGTCCACGGCTGCTGCCCAGAGTACTCGGCAGCAGGCGCGGGCACTTTGTTCACGATTACAATCGCATCAAACAATAAGTGCAGCTTGGCAAACAACAGTGACACATGAAGTCACTGCCGCTAAAGATGATCCCCAATTTATCCGGGCTATTTGTCCACCTAAGACAAGTTGTGCGCAAGGGGCTTATTCATTTAGTCATGAAATTAATGGTTTAAGCAATCTATTAGCTATTGATAGCGACGTGATTAAAAAATGTTATGGCCAAACGATGGCATGTATTAGTCAACAGGATAAAACCAGAATGTTTGCTGAGACGGCTTCTCAAACACATTATGAATTGCACGCATACTTAATGCGTTAGACTACTGGCAAAAAGTGCCATATTTCGATACAATGAGGGCTAGAAATAGGAGCCCCCACGTATGTACGACAACCACATATCCCTCGAGAAATTTGACCCTGAATTAGCACAAGCGATCGCCAATGAAAATCAGCGCCAAGAAGATCATATTGAACTTATTGCTTCAGAAAATTATGCTAGCCCCTTAGTGATGGCGGTGCAAGGTTCACAGTTAACCAATAAGTATGCAGAGGGTTATCCGGGTAAACGATATTATGGTGGTTGTGAATATGTGGATGTTGCTGAACAATTAGCGATTGATCGGGTCAAACAATTATTTGGTGCGGATTATGCTAATGTGCAACCCCATTCTGGTTCACAAGCAAATGCCGCCGTCTACATGGCGTTGGTGCAACCAGGTGACACGATTTTAGGTATGAGCTTGTCTGATGGCGGGCATTTAACCCATGGCGCAAAACCCAATTTTTCCGGTAAATTATATAATGCTGTGCAATACGGTGTTGATGAAAATGGATTGTTAGATTACGCTGAAATTCAACGTTTAGCTACAGAGCATCAACCGAAAATGATTATTGCAGGATTTTCAGCGTATTCTCAAATTATGGATTGGGCGCGTTTCCGTGAAATTGCCGATAGTGTTGGCGCCTATTTATTTGTGGATATGGCACATGTTGCCGGATTAGTTGCTGCGGGTATTTATCCCAATCCGTTGCCGCATGCTGATGTGGTGACAACCACTACGCATAAAACTTTACGTGGACCACGTGGTGGGGTAATTTTATGTAAATCAAATCCTGAGTTAGAAAAGAAATTCCAATCATTAATTTTTCCGGGTATTCAAGGTGGGCCGTTGATGCATGTCATAGCCGCTAAAGCGGTTGCGTTCAAAGAAGCCTTAGATCCCGCTTTTACTGAATATCAAAAACAAGTGGTGCTTAATGCCAAGGCCATGGCTACGGTTATGCAAGATCGCGGTTATAAAATTGTTTCTGGCGGCACTGAAAATCATTTATTACTAGTCGATTTAATTGATAAAAATATTACCGGCAAAGAGGCTGAAGCGGCACTCGGTGATGCACATATGACGGTAAACAAAAATTCTGTACCTAATGATCCACAATCACCTTTTGTTACCAGTGGTTTACGTTTAGGTTCACCGGCCATGACTACCCGTGGTTTTAAAACAACTCAAGCACAACAAGTTGCACATTGGGTATGCGACATTCTCGACAATATGGGCGACGCAAACGTGTTGGCCAAGGTTAAACAACAAGTCAGTGACTTGTGTCAACGTTTTCCAGTTTACAAAACGTAATTAACCTCCTTTTCTCTTGCAGTTATGCATGGCGAGTTCCTGGGGGGACGTATAGCGGTTTCTGCAATTTGGGCATTGGTGCAATGGGAAATGGTGTTTCGCGATTTTATGTGAAGTGAGATAAGCGCGCTCAGTAAATGCTAAATCACAGGCTGGACATTGGTAGTGTCTCTCTATTCCCGTGTGTCTGTTTTCATGTCTATTTCTGCTGTTTATCTGGGTAAATTTTTTAGCGCACAAGCTGCATGAAAAAGGTTTTTCACCGGTGTGTACGCGTAAATGTACGGCCAGCGTATCACGCCTGCCAAAATTGGCTGGGCAGAAGGTACATTGATAGCGTTGTGGCGGTTTCAGATTTTGTTTAAGCTGAGGTGCGGTGACAGCTTGATTTGACACGTGGCCACTGTAGCTGTTTGAATCACAAAGGCCGGGGAACGTCTGTTGCGCTGTTTCCGGTATTTCCGTATTGTTTAGTAGGCTTGAAGACGAGGATTCGTGAGATGAATAATACGAGTTAGCCAGTGTATTTTCGTCAAAATAGAGAGGGCTGGATGATAAAGGGCGTAATGATGGTTGCCCAGAGCAACTGCACTCTGCGGAAGTTGCTGCGTAGGATTGAGTGAGAAAGCAAGCACATAAGCCGGGTGAGCCATTGCATTTTGGACAAGTTGCAGCTCTTCTAGGTCGTTCAATTGAGCGCTGATTTACGTTGGGCGGGTAAGCACTACTGGAAGTAGTAGGATAGACCAGAGGTGCAGCTAAAAAGCAACAACAATAATTCTCAGGCAATCCGCATTTGATACAATTTGGCATGTTAATTATCACTCATTATTATTATTATAAGTTGATTTATTATTATACCACAAGAATTAATGTTGGATGGGCTCTTTGTGCAAAATTTAGCGGGATTAGTGAGAAAATACTATTTTTCAGGCAGACGGGGGGCCGTTTGCTGTGGTAGATGATTTATGTCATGATCGGTAAAATTAGCAAGGTGCAAGAATGAAATTACAGCGAAAAATAGGTTCAATTGGGTTACTGGCAGCATCAGTAGGTGGTTTGGTTGGCTCGGGTTGGTTGTTTGGCCCCTTATTTGCCGCGCAAATTGCGGGTCCTGCTGCCGTTTTGTCTTGGATTATTGGTGGTTTATTAATGTTATTTGTGGCCTTAACTTTCGCTGAGTTAGCCGCCGCTTTTCCAGTTGCTGGTGGCATGGTACGTTTTGGTGACATGAGTCATGGGCCGATTGTGAGCTTTGGTATTGGCTGGATGGTTTGGTTGTCGAGTGTTGTTGTCGCGCCGATTGAGACTTTAGCCTTATTGCAGTATTCATCTAACTATATTCCGCATTTAATGCATTCTGTAAACGACATGCCGGTGTTAACTGGTGTGGGTATTGCCGCGGCCGCTGTTATTATGCTGATCATGTGTATGTTAAATGCGTTGGGCGCTAAATTTTTTAGTAGGGCGACCACAGGCATTGCGTTTATTAAATTAATAGTCCCTATCATTACATTGATTGTATTATTCAATCTAGATTTTCATGTAAGCAATTTTCAATCGACGGGTGGTTTTATGCCCTTTGGTTGGCAGGGGGTATTAACAGCTTTACCATTGGGGGGGGTGATATTTTCATTTATTGGTTATAGTCCCGCAATACAATTAGCTGAAGAAGCGCGTAATCCTCAGCGAGCAATTCCCTTAGCCATTATTGGTGCTATCTTAACGTGTATTATTTTATATTCATTATTACAAGTCAGTTTTATTGGTGCTATGAGCCCTGAATTTTTGCAACACGGTTGGGCGCATTTGAATTTCAAAGGTGATAATGGCCCATTCGCTGGAATTCTTATGTCGTTTGGCATTATTTGGTTAGTCATGATCATTTATGCCGATGCTGTTATTTCACCTTTTGGTACGGCTTATATATATACAGCATCCACCTCGCGGGTTGTTTACGCCTTGGGTGAAATTGGTTTTTTACCCAAATACATGCAAAAGTTAAATCGTTTTAGTGTGCCAGTGCGCGCTATTGCGTTGAATTATGTTATCGGTATGATTTTGTTTTTACCGTTTCCAGGTTGGCAAGATATGGTAAGTTTTTTGGTTTCATGTTTTGTGATCGCTTACAGTATTGGGCCGTTGGCCTTGTACAGTTTGCGCATGCATAAAGCCGATCAAGTACGTCCATTTAAATTACCCGCATTTCGATTAATGACATTGCTAGCGTTTTATGTGTGTAACTTATTATTGTTTTGGACCGGGTGGCATACCATTTCGCGTTTATTAATTGCGATGCTAGTGGGTGTGGCATTTTTCATTTATCGCTATTACACTGACACGACTAAAAAATGGCAAGGTTATTGGAAAAATTCGTGGTGGTTCTTTGCTTACTTAATCGTTTTGGGAATTATTTCTTATCTGGGTTCCTTCGGTGGTGGCCATAACATTATTCACTTTGGTTCTGATTTCGTTGTACTAGCAGTGATAACAGTGATTATTTTTTATTGGGCAATCAAATCTGGCTTGCGCCATGATTGAGCTGTTGTAATAGGGTATTGGCTTCGAATAGTGGCTGTATGGTGGGTTTTTTAGCATTGCGTGTGTTAACCCTAGCCGTAAAGCTTGTTAAATATACCTACCAGCCTTTTACGCAATCTAAATGTTATCGGATCGTCAGCCAGTATTGCCACGCCATTAGCCGATGGATATGGTGGGGTATTGGCATTTAATTTTTCTAACATCAATAATTGTTCTGGGTTTAAAAAATCAAAATCCGGCTGGTGGTCATCAAGTATTGCTCTCGCATTAGTACTGTATTTAGCTTTAGCCTCTGAGCATGGATCAAATAATGACATAAGGAGTTTGAGTGAATGTCTTTGTGGCGTCGAGAATTGAGCAAAATACATTATTTTGTTTTTACTTAATAAGCCAATAATATTATTTAGTTGTTGCTCTAATCTCACGGATGTGCGGTGCGTGTCATGGATAAAACAATATTCACTATTAGCGTGTTTTTTAAAATATAAAAGCATTTCTAAGGCTTGTTTGTAATGGTTGAATTTTTGATCAGGATCATGATATTCATGATCCAAGTAAAACAATGCTAAATAATAGTAGCCTAGTAAGGCCTTATATTGCGTAATCTGCTCTCGACAGGCACGTATAATTCTTTCGGCTAAATAATCATCGGGAATAATGCCTGATTGTATTTTTCTATGAAAATAGTTTTTTATCTGATTTTTAATATCATAAATAGCAAATTGCGATGAATAAGTCGTTAGCCACAAAGTGGTTGTTTTGTGACGCTCTAGTTCAAACACTATTTGAATGGAGTCACGATAGTGATGTTTATGTTTTAAAGGCGAGCGATTAGATTTAAGCATTAGAAAAGCAGAAGTTGGACAATAAAAATCTATCCAACCAACCATGCTGGTTTGGAGTGCGATTTGACAAGAATCTGTTGCTACCCTTTGAGTTTTTAGCAAATATTCGGTATAGAGATTATAAGCAGGGAAAAAACAAACATCAGTATGCTCCGCACATAGCGCGAGGTAGTGATTGTCTAGCTGATTGGTTTCAACAGTTCTTCGGTATAAGTCATCTTCGAGGGGAAGGCATTGATTAAATAACCGATCATATTTCAACGTAAATCGTAAATGCCAAATTAATAGTGTTAACCAGTCCTTATGTAGTGGATCAATCATGTTTTTGAGCGCTTCACGAATAGCGATACATTCATCAGTGGACAGTTGGTGCTGACTTAAATAAGTTTGTACAAATTCTAACTGTGAGAAGTAATCCGTGACTGGCTTAGGCAGCTCGGGTAAAACAAAAGGGGTTTTGTGCAGCATTAAAATATAATGTCGATCAAAAATAGAGGAAAAGCGTGATTTCGTTAGTAAATATAAACAATCAGCTAAGTTCATCATGAGTCCTATTTTGTTATTATGCTGTGCAATGGGAGATTCTGAGTATAGAGAGTAATCGAGGGAGATTCAATTACAAAAACTACAATCAAGACTGGGATAAATGAGCCTAAGATGTATAAAAAAAATCAACACTGTGCTATGATTGCTCCATTAGCATTTGGAGATTATTGATGCACTGCCCATTTTGCCATGCAGAGGATACCAAAGTGATTGATTCTCGCCTTGTTGGCGAGGGTGCCCAAGTGCGTCGGCGTCGTGAGTGTGTGGCCTGCAATGAACGCTTTAATACCTTTGAAACTGCTGAATTAGCGATGCCAAAGATTATCAAGAGTGATGATCGACGCTGTCCTTTTGATGAGGCTAAGTTGCGCGGTGGTTTTGACCGTGCGTTGGAAAAACGCCCTGTGGGCACGGATAATATCGAAGATGCTATTACGCGCATTAAAGGTAAATTACGTGCCTGCGGTGAATCTGAAATTCCAGCGGCTAAACTGGGTGAGTGGGTAATGGATGAACTGCGAAATTTAGATGAAGTGGCCTATGTGCGTTTTGCTTCTGTGTATCGTAGTTTCCAAGATGTGGATGCATTTGAACAAGAGATTCGTAAATTACAACAGAAAACAGTAACCAAACATGAAACCATCTGAACGAAAAAAAGCACGTCATTATGCAATGCAAGCTATTTACCAATGGCAAATGGCGGATCCCCCGATTGCTGAAATAGAGCAACAGTTTTTTGATGACTGTGATTTTTCCAAGGTGGATAAAGCGCATTTTTTAATTTTACTTAATGGTGTTGCCGAGAATGCTAAAATATTAGATGCAAAATTTGAACCTTATTTGGATCGGCCGTTAAAAGAAATTGGCCCTATTGAGTTGGCCATTTTACGTCTGGGTACATTTGAGTTGATGAATTGCATTGATGTGCCTTATAAAGTTGCGATTAATGAAAGTGTTGACCTGGGTAAAAAATTTGCGGCCACCGATGCGCATAAATATATTAATGGCGTCCTCGATAAAGTGGCGCGTATTTGTCGTAAATCTGAAACCAGGTAAGTGCGGTGTCTGAATTTTCCATTATTAAAAACTTCTTTCAACGTGAAGTTAAATCTCCCGATGTGATTTTGGGCAGTGGCGATGATTGCGCCATTGTGCAAGTCCCTATTGGTTATCAACTGGCCTTATCTATCGATACCATGGTGTTAGATGTGCACTTTACCCTTGCCTGCAAAGCGTGTGATATCGGTTACAAAGCAGTTACTTCAACCTTGAGTGATTTAGCGGCGATGGGTGCAGAGCCTCGTTGGTTAACGGGTAGCCTAACCTTGCCTAATGCCGATGAGCAATGGCTTAGCGAGTTTTCTCAAGGCTTGTATGCCGCCATAGATAGTTATGGTGTTAGTTTAATCGGCGGTGATTTAACGCAGGGGCCGTTAACGATTACTTTTCAAGCGCAGGGTATTGTACCCAATGGTTTAGCTGTGCGGCGTTCAGGCGCACAGTCGGGTGATTTAGTTTATGTAACTAATACCGTGGGTGATGCGGCTTATGGTTTGCAGTTACCCGAAGGCAATGTAGCGCAAAATCGTCCCGATGCACAAATTGCGGCTGGCTTGGTGATGCGGCAATTTGCGACGAGTTGTATTGATATTTCCGATGGTTTATTGCAGGATTTACAGCATGTGTTAACAGCGAGTGATGTGGGGGCAAATGTTTATTTACCACATATTCCATTATCGGCTCAATTACTGGCCTTGCCTTTATCACAGGTGATACCTTTGGCTTTAACCGGTGGTGAAGATTATCAATTATTGATGACGCTGCCAAAAGATCAACAAGCCGCTTTTGAGCAGGCAATGCCGACCAAGGTTACCTGTATCGGTGAAATTAATGTGGATAAAAAATTGCAAGTGTTCGATGCTCAAGGCAAATGTTTACAGATAAGTAAAAGCGGTTATCAGCATTTTAAAAAATTATAAAAAATGAGTAATACGATTTACCACAACGCCCAAAATCTTAGTCTCAAGATCACAGGTTACTGATTCATGGTGGGGATTTAATGCGCGTAAATAGGCACCCGAGCCATCATTAACATACTCACGAAATAATGGTCGATGTTGATGCAGGGCAATCACGTAATCGCCATCATGTGGTTGGCGTGAGGTATCAACTAATAATATATCATTACGGTGAAAACCTAATTTACTGCCATCTGAGCCGTGCATCGATTCATCCGGCACTTGCGTAGCAAAACTACCGGTGCCCATACGTGAAACGGCGGCAATAGTTTGTTCGGAATGGTGTATCGCTTTGTGCAAATCAGATAAGGTTGACCAATCAACTAAAGGTAGATTATGGTTAGTTATCGAGGTGACTGATGTTGATGTGCGGTGTTCAGCGGTAGAGCTTTCGTGGTTAATCGCCTCATCGCCCAAGGCTAACCATTCAGGTGAAACATCGAGAACCTTAGCCATTTGCACGATATAACTCGTACTTTTTACTTTGCCAGCTTCAATGCGTTGGATCGCTTGTTGCTTAATACCAACAGCAATCGCTAAATCGGACTGGGTCAATTTTTTCTTTTGTCGTGCTTGTTTTAGGCGTGTTGATAAGCTCATGATTTAAACTGTACAACTATAGTATATATGCTACAAACAATTATAATTGTTTAATTACTATAGTAATTAAAATTGAATGTGTTACTTTACTTGATACAGGTCAATTTTTGCGTCAAATCAGCTGATTTATTAAGCGATTGTGGTAAAATGCTGCCCTGATAGAGAGAGCCAAGTATTATGCCGGATATTGTTAACATTGCTGCCTATAAATTTGTCGACTTAACCGATCTAGAAACCTTGCGTGTGCGCTTGTTGGAACAGTGTGAGGCTTGGGATTTGCAGGGCACTATATTATTGGGTGCTGAAGGTATTAATTTAATTATGGCGGGCGATCGTCAAGGCATTGATAGTTTTATTGTTATGATGAATGCAGATGAGCGTTTTAAAGGCATGGATTATAAAGAGAGCCTCTCTAGCAAACGGCCATTTCGACGGATGCGTGTTCGTCTTAAGCAAGAAATTGTGACCATGAAAGTACCTGGGGCAGCGCCGAAACAGCAAACAGGCCAGCATTTACCCGCCAAAGAGTTAAAAAAATGGTTAGATGAGGGGAAGGATTTTACTTTCTTAGATACCCGAAATGCTTATGAAGTTGAGCTGGGTAGTTTTGAAAAAGCAGAATATTTTGATATTGATGTATTTAGTGAATTTCCCGAAAAAGTGAAACAGATGCCAGCAGATCGAGATAAGCCAATGGTGATGTTTTGTACCGGAGGCATTCGTTGTGAAAAAGCTAGCATCGCTGCGATGAATGCAGGTTTTAAGGAAGTTTATCAATTAGACGGTGGCATTTTAAAATACTTTGAAGAAGTCGGTGGCGAACATTATCGAGGGGATTGTTTTGTTTTCGATCAGCGTACGGCGATAACGCCCGAGTTTAAAGAAACAGGATTAACGCAATGTCCGCGTTGCAATCATTTTATCACTGAGGCTGAGCAAAATCATCCCGATTATATTGCGTGGGATCGTTGCCAATATTGCCCATCTCTGGCGCAGGCTGCCTCTCACTAATCAACAATTAAATAATCTGGTAACCGTTAGTATTCCCTTGGTTGGCTTCTATGATTACTCGAAAGCTTTTGTTATAATTCCAGCCAGTTAAGATAATCACGAGGATAGAACATGAGTTTAAATGATGTAACCCCAGGTAAAGATTTGCCCCATGATATTAATGTCATTATTGAAATTCCTGCTTTATCCCCGCCGGTGAAATATGAGGTCGATAAAGATTCTGGCGTACTATTTGTGGATCGTTTTATGACTACAGCAATGTTTTACCCGTGTAATTATGGTTATGTGAATAAAACATTATCAGATGATGGTGACCCGGCGGATGTGTTAGTGGTAACGCCTATTCCACTGATTGCAGGCTCAGTGATCCGTTGTCGTCCAGTCGGTATGTTGAAAATGACGGATGAAAGTGGAGAAGATGCGAAAATTATGGCTGTTCCGGTGAGTAAATTAACACGAGAATATGACCATGTTAAATCGTATAGAGATTTACCCCAAGCATTGATCAAAAGTATTGAGCATTTCTTTGAACATTATAAAGATTTAGAGCCTGAGAAATGGGTTAAAATCGAGGGTTGGGCGGATGTTGATGAAGCTAAACAAGAGATCCAAGCAAGTTTTGATCGTGCTTAAGCTAGCTTTTTAGTTAATAGATTTTTTGCGTTATCGTTTTTAGCTGGCTCAATAACCATGGCTAACTGACCATCCCGGGTATGGGTGTAATGGCAATTTCCTTGGTGACTGAGTAGTATCGCTTGTTTGCCGAAAGCGGGTAGTTCGATGGTTGCTGTGCAATAAAATTTCCCCAATTTACGTCCCACGATCACATGATAGATCGCGGCATGATATATCTTATTATGGTGTAAATTCGAGTGGATTAATTTCGCGGGTTCTAAGACTGTTTTGGGGTTGCTCCAGGCACCTTCCTCATTAGCAAAATAAGAGACTGTGCATTGAAGGCCAGAGCCATTCCATATATAAAAGGCAGGGTTGTTAGCATACAATATATTAGAGATAGACATCCCAACAAGAAGCAGCAGTGATGCAGTTACAAATACGGTTGTTTTTCTTATTATATGAGCAGTTACTTTTTTCATGCTAAGCATTTTACTGACAATAGCTTAAGTGAATCTTAAAGAGAGAATACTTATTTCACAAAATAGAAACGCTGTTTCATTCGCTCACAGTATTCGATTAACTGGCTGTTCTGTGCCGTGTACTGTTTGACGGGATTATCAAACGGGCTCAGTAAAATATTAGCCAAAAAAGCATAACAACACGCATCTATGCTAGTTGGGGTGTCGCTTAGCATATAATCACTATTACCCAAAAAATGACTGATAGCATCAATGTCTTGACAGCCTATGGCATAGAGTTCATCTTGGTTATGTCGACCAAAGGGACTGGTTTTAAAAGTGCGGGTCACTTTCCGATGAATACGCCAGGTGACCATCAGTCGAACGGCGCGAGGGAGTGATTTAAGGTACAATTTTTTCATTGTGGCCCAGCCTTTTCGATCAATCCAACGTGAATAAAACATAATCCAATAGAGGTGGTTTTCAAGCAGGCATTGAAAGGCTAAGCTGACAGCTTTTTCTTTTGGTGTTAGATGGTCGTCTAAAATATCACCGTACTTATCACCTAAATATTCGATAATTAAGCTACTGTCACCGAGTGTTACATTACCATCTTTGATATAAGGTAATTGGCCTCTGGGCGCTTGCGAAAGTTTCATGGTGCTGACTATTTCATGGGGGATTTTAGCCATCCGCAAGTAAGTTTCCAGCTTCATACAAAATGGACTGAGATTGGGCAGTAGCTTACTACTAGGAAATTGAAATAGTTTGATCATTGTTAGCGCCTCGTTTAGAATGCGACGATTCTACCCGAAATCTGAATAACATAAAAGGGATCCCCTAGCCATTTGTGTGATAAGCATAGTGAAGAGAGAGGTAAGTATGCCAACTATAACACCTGAACCATTGCGCGTAGCGCTTGCGGATGCTTATCGCTCCGACGAAAATCAAGCCGTACAAAATTTAATAACTTATGCCAAGTTACCCGTTGAAGAGTTGAATAATATTCATCGCACGGCGAGCGACATTGTTATTGGGCTGCGAGCACAACGTTTGGGTAAAGGTGGTTTAGATGCTTTTTTATCTGAATATAATTTATCTAGCCATGAAGGCATTGCCTTAATGTGTATTGCTGAGTCTATGTTACGAATTCCTGATTCAGCTACGATTGATCGTCTAATTAAAGATAAGTTAACAAGTGCAGATTGGGAATCACACGTTGGCAAAAGTGATTCATTATTTGTTAATGCCGCCACGTGGAGTTTGATGTTGACCGGGAAGATAATTACAGACCACGATCAACAGCAGTACGCGCTAAAAAATGTAGTAAAAACTTTAACTAAACGTAGTAGTGAACCATTTATTCGTAAAGCCATTGGCCAAGCCATGCGTATTCTGGGTAAGCAGTTTGTGATGGGGCGGACAATTAAGGAGGGCGTGAGGCGTGCTCGTGATAATGAGAAAAAAGGTTATCGTTATTCCTATGACATGTTGGGTGAGGGTGCGCGCACCGTAGCCGATGCACAGCGTTATTTTCAAGCTTATTCCGATGCAATAGATGCCATCGGAGCAGCATCAAAAGGTAAAAATTGTATTGAGTCACCGGGTGTGTCGGTTAAGTTATCGGCGTTACATCCACGTTATGAGTTTGCGAAGCAAAAAGCAGTGGTTGCTGAGTTAGTTCCTAAAGTTTTAGAGTTGGCCTGTTTGGCGAAACGTTACGATATTGGTTTTACGATTGACGCGGAAGAAGCTAATCGTTTAGATTTATCATTGGATATTATTGAAAAGGTGTTTTCCGCACCAGAATTACAAGATTGGCAAGGTTTTGGTTTGGCTATTCAAGCCTATCAAAAGCGCTGTTTTTATTTGATTGATTGGTTGGTGGGTTTAAGTCGTCGTCATCAGCGTCGTATTATGGTGCGTTTAGTCAAAGGCGCTTATTGGGATAGTGAAATCAAACGAAGCCAAGTGGAAGGTTTTAATGGGTACCCTGTTTTTACCCGCAAAGCAAACACCGATGTGTCTTACATCGCATGTGCAAAAAAATTATTACAACATCCCACCGAAATTTATCCGCAGTTCGCTACGCATAATGCTTATAGTGTTGCGGTGGTGATGGAATTAGCAAAAGGCCGTAGTGATTATGAATTTCAATGCTTACATGGTATGGGTCAAGTGCTCTATGATCAAATTGTGGGGCGAAAAAATTTCAATATTCCTTGTCGGATTTATGCACCTATTGGTAGCCACAAAGATTTGTTGCCGTATCTGGTACGTCGTTTGTTAGAAAATGGGGCTAACTCTTCCTTTGTTAATCGTATTGTGGATTCTGAATTGCCGCTGGATGATTTAATCGCTGATCCGGTTGCCCAGATGGAAACCGTGTTAAATAAAACACATCCAAAAATCCCATTACCTAAAGATATTTATGGTAACCAACGAATAAATTCTTCCAGCCCAGATTTAAGTAACTTTTTAGTTTTAAATGATTTGATGGGGAAATTGCAACAAGCTGGAACGATTGCTTGGAAAGCTGCACCGACGTTAGCTGAAAATTTAACGGATACCCGGCCTGTAATTAACCCAGCTGATTTCTCTCAAGTTGGTATGGCTAGCCAAGCCACAGAGGCTGATTTAGAATTCGCTTTGCAACAGGCACACCAGGCACAACCTGAGTGGCAAAAAACACCTATCAAAGAACGAGCGGATTGTTTGCGGGCTGTGGCCAACTTGCTTGAACAAAAACAAAGTGAGTTTTATTCGATTGCTATTCGTGAAGCAGGCAAAACGATTAATGATGCGATTGCGGAAGTGCGTGAAGCCATAGATTTTTGCCGTTACTATGCGCAACAAGCTGAAAAGTTACCGATGGATACACAAGCATTAGGTACGGTGTTATGTATTAGTCCCTGGAATTTTCCTTTGGCTATTTTCTTGGGTCAAGTATCGGCGGCATTGGTTACGGGTAATGCAGTATTAGCCAAGCCAGCTGATCAAACACCTTTAATTGCCGCACGTGCTGTTGAGTTATTGCATGAGGCGGGGGTGCCGAAAGCGGTAGTACAGCTCATTCCTGGGCGTGGTTCCGTTATTGGTGCTAAGCTAGTCAGTAATCCGGGTATTCGTGCAGTGATGTTTACTGGGTCGACCGAGACAGCGCAAATTATCAATCAGAATTTAGCGGATCGCGGTGGCTATAATGTGCCTTTTATTGCTGAAACGGGTGGTCAAAATGCCATGATTGTGGATTCATCGGCGCTACCTGAGCAGGTTATTGATGATGTTATTATTTCCGCTTTCGGTAGTGCCGGTCAGCGTTGTTCAGCGCTAAGAGTTTTATTTGTTCAAGATGATATTGGCGACACGGTGATCACTATGTTACGTGGTGCCATGGCGGAACTGCAGGTCGGTCATCCTAATCAATTAGCGACAGATGTTGGCCCCGTGATCGATCAAACAGCTTTAAAAACCTTAACACAACATGCTGAGCAAATGAAATTGTTAGGAAAGTTGATTTATCAAGTGGAATTGGATCCTGAGCTAACGGGGCATTTTTTCCCACCAACGGCCATTGAAATTGATAATTTAGCAATTTTAAAACGCGAAGTGTTTGGTCCCATATTGCATGTCATTCGTTTTAAAGCCAGTGAGTTGAAAAAAATATTATATCAAATACAAGCAACGGGTTATGGTTTGACTATGGGTATTCACAGTCGCATTGAGCAAACCGTACGTTATATACATGACAACAGTGCTGTCGGGAATACTTACGTTAATCGCAATATGATAGGTGCTGTGGTTGGTGTGCAACCGTTTGGTGGAGAAGGCTTATCAGGTACCGGCCCTAAGGCGGGCGGGCCACATTATTTACGGAGACTGTGCCTATTGCCATGCGCGAGTTCATCGGTTATCGATCCCGGAAAGCGTTGTATTGTTGATGAGCAGGTTCCCACCAGTTATGTGAAAGATGTGGCTCGTGCGGTGCAACAAACGCAACAATCATCGCAAGAGTGGAAAGTCTTTACGGTCGTTCAGCGAATTAAAATTATGAGGCATGTTGCTGAGTTATTTACTGAACATAAACAGCAGTTTATTCATTTGATGATGGCTAAAGAATATTGTCCTAATATTGCTCAATCCATGGTGGAACAAGAATGGCAACATGCGGTTGAGCGTTTGCTGTATTATGTTGTGACCACCGAGACAAATTTTCTTGCGCCACAAATAATGCAGGGGCCAACGGGTGAATTAAATCAATTGGAAGCACATCCACGAGGGCTGGTGGCCTGTATGACACCTTGGTATTCACCTTTAGCGGTTAGCATGGGGCAGATAAGTAGTGCTTTATTGATGGGCAATCGAGTGATTGTCAAACCAGCACAGCAAACATCGGCCATAGTGATGGCCTTAGCGGAGTTATTTTATCAAGCGGGCTTACCCAAAGGGGTTTTACAAATTGTGCCGGGTGTGGGTATTGATATTGGCGAACAGTTGATAAAAGCGCCAGAAGTGGGCGTGGTCATGTTTGCTGGTGATGCAGCTACCGCTAAACGAATCAAACAAACCTTAGCTAAACGAATGGGAAGCTTGATACCCCTGGTGTTAGAGCAAGATGCACCTTGTTACCTAGAACGCTTATCCGTAGAACGCACCCTAACGGTGAATACTACCGCAACCGGTGGTAATGCAACCTTATTATCGTTGACGGAAGATTAATTAGCAAAAATTTGCTTAAAATTTGCTATAAAATGTCGTATAATGGTGCTCAACAAGGGCAGGTTATGGACGCGCTACAGCATTCGTTAATTTTTTTGATCTTCATCGTTTTTGCCGGTGCGGCATTTTTATGCACTATTGCTCTGTATACGCGTCAATCTATGTTGGTTGCCTACATGTTGCTTGGGTTTATTGTTGGCCCTTTCGAGTTAAAATTAATCCCTGATGCTCACATTGTGACTGAAATAGGTGAAATTGGTATTATTTTCCTCTTGTTTTTGCTCGGATTACACTTGCAGCCAAAAAATCTTATACAATTATTGCGAAAATCGGTGGTAGTCTCTTTGGGAAGCTCCGTATTTTTTGCCGCAGTGACTTATTTAGTGACACGTTGGTTTGGTTATAGCCCAGCAGATAGTTTAGTTATTGGGGTAGCCCTATTATTTTCTAGTACTATTATCGGGTTAAAACTTTTGCCGACTACGGTTCTTCATCATCGCCACACGGGTGAATTGATGGTTAGTATTTTATTATTACAAGATTTAATTGCGATCGTTGTTCTTATGATATTGCGTAGTGCGGGTGGTGGCGGATTAACCCTGCAGGAAATTTTAACCATGCTGTTTGGTTTGCCGATATTGGTGGTGGTTGCCTTTGTGCTTCAGCGTCATGTCTTGGTGCATTTGCTACGACGTTTTAATCATATTAAAGAATATATTTTTCTATTACCCATTGGTTGGTGTCTTAGCTTTGTAGTGATTGGTAAAGCATTAGGTTTATCATCTGAAGTTGGTGCCTTTATTGCTGGTGTAGCCTTAGCTGAGCATCCTATCTCGCAATATATTGCTGAAAAATTACAGCCATTACGGGATTTTTTCTTGATTGCATTTTTCTTTTCAATTGGCGCAACGTTTGATCCGCATTATTTAATGAAAGTTATTTTACCAGCGGCGGTTGTTGCTCTATTGATTATTTTATTTAAACCCGTTATTTTCCGATATTTATTGGTGAATAGTGGTGAATCCAATAAAGTTGGTTGGGAAGTGGGTTGGCGTTTAGGCCAGGCCAGTGAGTTCTCCTTGTTGGTCGCTTATATGGCGGCAACTACCAGTGGTATTATTACAGAAAGTGCTTCGTATTTAATTCAAGCAGCAACCATTATTACATTTGTGGTTTCTTCTTACATCGTATTATTACGCTATCCTAGCCCCGTTGCATTTTCTGATAAGTTGCGGCGTGATTAGCGATGATTTGTGTGGATATTGATACAGGAATGGTTAGTCAAGCAGAGTTTATCGCTTCCCCTAATTTTAACCAACGGCCTGAATATACCGAAATAACATTATTAGTAATTCATGGCATTAGTTTGCCGCCAGCTGAATTTGGTGGACTAGGCATTATTGAATGTTTTACCAATCGATTGGATCCTTCCGAACATCCTTATTATGAAAAAATCAGTCAGCAGAAAGTTTCGAGTCATTTTTTAATTCGCCGCGATGGTGAGTTATTGCAATTCGTTTCTTTATTGGATCGTGCCTGGCATGCCGGCGAATCTAAATTTCAAGGCCGTGAAAACTGTAATGATTATTCAATTGGAATAGAATTAGAGGGTACTGATGATATTCCTTACGAAGAGGCGCAATATGCTGTACTGATAACATTGACGCAAGCTCTCCGTAAAGCATATCCGTATATTAGTCTCGATAGAGTCGTGGGGCATTGTGATATAGCCCCCAGTCGGAAAACTGATCCGGGTGCGAGTTTTGATTGGAAACGTTTTAGAGCACAAAGTGAGTAAGTCATGAAATTAATAGCTATACTAATAGCCTTCGCTGCATTGAAATATTTGCCATTATGGCAAACACGATCACGTTATGCATGGTATGTGTCTTACGCCAATAAAATGCAAACCTTGGTTGCAGGTTTTTACTCAGGCTGGGTAAGTTGCATCATCATTATTCTTCCACTATTAATTGCCTTAGTATTTGTGCAAGAAATTTCCCCTAACTGGGCATGGGGTTTGATTGGTTTTGTGATTAGCGTCATTGTTTTGTGGTATTGCTTATGGCCAGTGCCTTCGGAGAAAGTAATCGAAGAGGCTACTTCAATCAATGAAGAGGATGTTGTCCTAAATGAACACGTGGTTATTGAAGCGCCTGCTTCAATTTATATCAACAAACAAAAGTCACAAGCTAGCCGATTACGGTCTGAAACTTTGTTAACCCGTGCTAATGAAAAAACATTTGCCGTTTTATTTTGGTTTATTGTTTTGGGTGCCCTGGGTGCGCTATTGTATCGCAGTGTGTCGTTGTTACGTCATCATGCACAAGTTAAAGATAGTCGTTTATACGGTGCTGCCGATGCAGCGCAAACAATCCAAGCTATTTTAGATTGGATTCCCGCACGACTTACAGCGTTTACATACATACTCGCGGGTGATTTTGTTCCCGGTTTTTCTGAATGGCGTAAAGATGTTTGGAGCGATTTGAGGGCAAATGCTACAGTTTTAATTCGAACAGGACTAGCTGCTTGTGGCTATGATATTGATAATACCACGCAAGCTGATGAAGAAGAAAATCGTAGTTTGTTACGCATGGTTGAGCGTGCGTTAATTGTTTGGCTAGTGTTAACAGCAATTTTTACGCTAGGTGCATGGATATATTGATGTTTACTTTGCTAAGTAAACTGACGATATGAAGCGCATTTTAATCGCTATTATGGTCTTGCTTTTTAGTAGCCAAGTTATGTCCTTGCGGATCATTAGTTTATCGCCCAACATCACGGAAATGCTGTACACTATCGGTGCGGGGCCGCAATTGGTCGCAGTGGATTCAGCTAGCGATTTTCCTACTCAAGTGAAGTTATTGCCCAAGGTGGCAACGTTTCAGTTAGTTAATTTAGAGCAGATTATAACGCTACATCCGGATATTGTTTTTGCTTGGCCAGTTACGCATCAGAGACAACAGCTAGCCCAATTAGCAAAATATCATATTAAGGTGATTTACGATCGGCCAAAAAGCTTGGCTGACATTGCTATAAGCTTACGAAAATTGGGTCGTTTAACGGGACATGTGAAAACAGCTAATGCACAGGCTGTAAAATTTTTATCCGCATTAGCCTTGTTGCGTCAAAAATATCAACATCGAAAGCCAGTGCGGGTGTTTTATCAAGCTTGGCAAGACCCCTTATTATCGGTTAATGATCAATCGGTTGTTGGGCAAATAATCAATCTTTGCGGCGGCCAGAACATCTTTGCGAAAACACCTTACTTAGCTGCCGGCATTGCGGTGGAGGCCGTGCTGCATGCACAACCGCAGGTGATTCTAGTCACTAATTCACAGGCGAAGCAGTTTTGGCAGCCTTGGCTGGCTAGTATGAACTTCCCTAAAATAGTTATTGTTCCCGCTCAATCCAGCGAACGATATAGCAGCAATGTCCTTATCGCAGCACAAAAAATTTGTTTCGGATTAAGCCATCGAAAAGCCATTTGACCGGCTTCGAATCTAAACAGGGCTATGCTATAATACAATTTCTTTCTTCTGTGCAAATTTAAGGCGACCCTATGGCTGAGCGACATAACAAGAGTGATATTGATAGCATTGAGACCCAAGAGTGGTTGCAAGCGCTAAATGATGTTTTGAAACATGATGGCCCAGAGCGGGCACAATTTATACTTAAGCAATTGGCAGATAAAACTGGCCAAACGGGTTTGAGTATTGGTGCAGGTATTAGCCGCGATTATATCAACACCATTGGTGTGCAAGAAGAGCCAGAATATCCCGGTGATTTGAAAATCGAAGCACGTCTTCGAGATATCATTCGTTGGAATGCTGTGGCGATGGTTATCCGTGGTGGTCACTATGACCCGAGTTTAGGCGGACATTTAGCCAGTTATGCCTCTGCTGCGGTATTATATGAAGTGGGCTTTAACCATCATTTTAGAGCCGAGAGCAAAGATCAATTGGGCGATTTAGTGTATATTCAAGGTCACTCATCGCCGGGTATTTATGCGCGTGCATTTTTAGAAGGCCGTGTGCAAGAACATCAGTTAGCTTATTTTCGGCAAGATTTAGCGGGTGGTGTTTGTTCCTATCCACATCCTCGTGCTATGTCAGACTTTTGGCAGTTCCCGACCGTATCAATGGGACTTGGGCCTTTAACTGCAATTTATCAGGCAAAATTTTTAAAATACATGGATAACCATGAGTTAACCCATCAGCCCGATCGTAAAGTTTGGTGTTTTTGCGGCGATGGAGAAATGGATGAGCCCGAGTCCTTAGGCGCTATTGGTATCGCACGTAATGCCCAATTAGATAATTTAGTGTTTGTTGTGAACTGTAATTTACAGCGTTTAGATGGGCCGGTGCGTGGCAATGCCAGTATCGTGCGAGAGTTGGAAGGTATATTTAACGGTGCGGATTGGAATGTCATTAAAGTGATGTGGAGTTCAGATTGGGATCCGATTTTTGAGCAGGATGAATCCGGTATTTTAGTCAAACGCATGAATGAATGTATTGATGGTGATTATCAAAACTTTAAAGCACATGATGGGTCTTTTTTGCGTGAAAACTTTTTTGGTAAATATCCTGAATTAGCCGCATTAGTAAAAGACAAATCGGATGATGAAATCTGGAAACTACGTCGAGGTGGGCATGATCCTATTAAAGTGCATGCAGCCTACGCGAAAGCAGCCGCATTAAAAAATGGTAAGCCCACCGTTATTTTAGCGCAAACAGTTAAAGGTTTCGCACTGGATTCTGTCGCGGCAAATAATAATGCGCACAATATTAAAAAATTAAAGCCAGAAGAATTATTAACTTTAGCCGAGAAATGGAATATTCCTATCATCGATAAAGAAATGAAGGATGTGCCATTTTATAAACCGGATATCAAAAGTGAAGAAATGCAATACTTGATGGATCGACGTGAAAAGTTATCAGGCTTTTTACCTGTACGGCGTACTCACTGTGATGAAAAAATTAAAGCACCAAGCTTAAAAGATTTTGAAGCTGTTACGGAAGGTAGTGGTGACAGAGAAATTTCATCAAATATGGCCTTAGTCCGCGTGTTAACCACCTTATACAAAGATAAAAGATTAAAAGACCGTGTGGTAACAATCGTGCCAGATGAGTCACGGACATTGGGCCTAGAAGGTTTATTCCGTCAAGTCGGCATTTACTCGCATGTGGGTCAACTTTATACGCCTGTTGATAGTGGTCAATTGGTGTTTTACAAAGAAGATAAAAAAGGCCAAATTTTACAAGAAGGTTTAAATGAAGCGGGTGCCTTTAGTTCGTGGATGGCTGCAGGAACTTCTTATAGCACTAATAATAAAATTATGATTCCATTTTATTTTTATTATTCAATGTTTGGTTTCCAGCGTATCGGTGATTTTGCTTGGGCTGCGGGCGACATGTGTACGCGTGGCTTCTTGATCGGTGGTATTGCAGGGCGTACCACTTTATCTGGTGAAGGTTTGCAACATTGCGATGGCCATAGTCATGTACTGGCAGCAACAATTCCTTGTTGTGTGACTTACGATCCTACTTATGGTTATGAGTTGGCTGTGATTGTGCAAGATGGTTTGCGGCGGATGATTGAAAATCAAGAAAATATTTTTTATTACATTACCGTCATGAATGAACAATATCAGCAACCGGCAATGCCAAAAGATGTTGAACAAGGGATTATCAATGGTTTGTATCTCTTGAAAAAATCACCAATGAAAAAGTTACAGGTGCAATTGCTAGGCAGTGGCACTATTTTACGAGAAGTTATCGCGGCGGCCGAAATGTTAGATAAGGATTTTGACATTCAAGCGGATGTTTGGTCAGCAACTAGTTTTAATGAGTTATACAAAGAAGCGGCTAAATTAGACCGATTAAATATGTTACATTCAGACAAAGAAGTACAGCAAAGTCATGTTGAAAAATGTTTGGCTAATACTAAGGGCCCGATTGTGGCCGCTACCGATTATATGCGTAGTTACGCTGAGCAAATTCGTCCTTATTTAAATAACAAAACTTATAAAGTTCTAGGTACTGATGGCTTTGGTCATAGTGATACTCGTGAACGGTTGCGTGATTTTTTTGAGGTTGATCGCAGATTTATCTGTTTGGCTGCAATTAGTAGTCTGGTCTCCGATGGTGAGTTAGCTAAATCAGCCATTAATGAGGCAATTAAAAAATATAAAATTGATATTGATAAGATTGATCCCGTATCAGTTTAATTTAGGTCATTTGAAGAGGATAAACTAAATGGCAATAAAAGATATTATTGTTCCTGATGTTGGTGGAGCTACCGGCGTTGAGGTTATTGAAATTTTGGTTAAGCCAGGTGATACGGTTTCTGTTGATGATGGTTTGCTTACACTAGAGTCGGATAAAGCGTCAATGGATGTCCCATCACCCCTTGCCGGCACGATTAAAGAAGTAAAAGTTAAGCTGGGTGACAAAATTGATGAAGGTAGCTTAATATTCACCATTGAAACAGAAGCGGATAAAGCGACATCCTCCGCGGAACCTGCCAAGCTAAGTGCTCAAGAAGTTATTGAAACAGGGGCAGATAAAGCGATATCCGCTGCACAACCTGCCAAACTAAGCGTTCAAGAAGTTAAAGTTCCCGATACCGGTGGCGCTACTGGCGTTGAGGTGATAGAGATAAATGTTAAGCCGGGTGATGTTGTTGCCATTGATGATGGGTTAATTACGCTAGAATCAGATAAAGCATCCATGGATGTACCCTCACCTTATGCGGGTACAGTTAAAGACGTAAAAGTGACTATTGGCGATAAAGTGAGTGAAGGTAGCATTATTTTAACCATGGAGACTATGGGGATTGCATCAAAACCTACGCACACTGAATCATCATCTCCACAGGCGCCTGTGGCAATACCCAGCCAGACACAAACTTCTGCACGTGATCAGGAAATTTTACACTCTAATAATACAGCTACCGTTTATGCGGGGCCGTCTGTGCGACGCATCGCCCAAGAATTTGGTGTTAAGTTAACATTGATAAAAGGTTCGGGACGTAAAGGACGCATTGTTAAAGAGGATGTACAAGCTTACGTTAAACGCGGTTTAGAGCAATTTGAAAAAGGATCGGGTGGTGCTGGCTTAGATTTATTACCGTGGCCAAAGGTAGATTTTAAAAAATTTGGTGAAGTAGAAGTTAAAGAGTTAAATAAAATCAAACGTGCCACCGCACGTAATCTACATCGAAATTGGGTGATGATACCGCATATTACACAATTTGATGATGCAGATATTACAGATATGGAGGCTTTTCGCCAAGCCCATAAAAAATCAGCAGCTGATCAAGGTTACAAATTAACACCGATTGTTTTTATTATTAAAGCTGTTGTTGCTGCATTAAAGCAATTCCCCGTATTCAATTCCTCACTCGATGATAGTGGTGATAATTTGATTTTGAAAAAATATTACAACATTGGCATTGCTGTTGATACACCGAATGGCCTGGTTGTGCCCGTGATAAAAAATGCTGATATTAAAAGTCTAAGTGAGTTAGCCCGTGAGCTGGGTGAAATCAGTATTAAAGCACGCGAAGGACAGCTGAAGTTGAATGATATGCAAGGGGGTAATTTTGCTATTTCAAGTTTGGGTGGTATTGGCGGCACAGCCTTTACACCTATTGTGAATGCACCTGACGTTGCTATTTTAGGGGTTTCAAAGTCGTCAATAAAACCTGTATTCGTTGATGGGGCATTTGTGCCACGGTTAATGTTGCCATTGTCTTTATCCTATGATCATCGCGTTATTGATGGCGCGGATGGCGCACGGTTTATTAGTTTCTTATCTCAACGTCTTAGTGACGTGGGTGAATTGGTTTTATAAAGAGGAATAGCAATGAGTGAAAAAAAACAAGTAGAAGTTGTTGTGTTGGGTAGTGGCCCTGGTGGTTATAGTGCTGCATTTCGTGCCGCTGATTTAGGTAAAAAAGTTATTTTAATTGAACGCTATTCCGATATCGGTGGTGTTTGCTTAAACGTTGGTTGTATTCCTTCAAAAGCGTTATTGCATGCGGCAAAAGTAGTTGATGAAGCAAAAGAGATGGAAGATAAGGGCATTAGTTTTGGCAAAGCAAAAATTGACGTTGATAAATTACGTGGCTGGAAAAATGAGGTCATCGGTAAATTAACGGGTGGTTTGACTGCAATGGCAAAGCAACGTAAAGTTGAAATCGTAACTGGCTTTGGTAAATTTACTGGCCCCAATGAAATTAAAGTAGAAGGTGAAAGTGGTGATGTTAGCATAACCTTTGAAAATGCGATTATTGCTGTGGGTTCATTGCCTGTTAAATTACCGTTCTTGCCAGATGATGAGCGTATCATTGATTCAACCGGTGCCCTTGAAATGAAAATCACCAAAGGCCGAATGTTGGTGTTGGGCGGTGGTATTATTGGTTTAGAAATGGCGACCGTCTATAATGCTTTAGGCATGTCTATTAACATTGTTGAAATGACTGACAGCTTAATGTCTGGTTTTGACCAAGATGCTGTACGTATTTATCAAAAATTTGTGAGTAGTCATTATGAAAATATTTGGTTAAACACGAAAGTCACAGCGGTTGAAGCCAAAAAAGACGGTATCTATATCACGATGGAAGGCAAAGATGGTAAAGCTATCATTGAGAAGTTTGATTTAGTGTTATCAGCGGTAGGTCGTACACCGAATGGTAAATTGATTGATGCAGATAAAGCAGGTGTTAAGGTTGATGAGAGAGGTTTTATCAGCGTAGACAAACAGTTACGTACCAATGTAGCACATATTTTCGCTATCGGCGATGTGGTCGGGCAGCCGATGTTGGCACATAAAGCTGTACCTGAAGGTCGTACGGCGGCAGAAGTGATTGCGGGTCAAAAACATTTCTTTGATCCAAAAACGATTCCTTCAGTCGCCTATACTGATCCAGAAGTTGCCTGGACAGGTGTGCAAGAAGCACAAGCGAAGGCACAAGGGATTAATTATGAAGTTGCCAAGTTCCCTTGGATGGCCAGTGGTCGAGCACTGAGTGTTGGTCGCACAGAAGGTATGACTAAATTGGTTTTCAATAAAGATACACACCAAATTATTGGTGCGGCGATTATTGGCCCCAATGCCGGTGAGCTCATTTCAGAAGTGACTTTAGCGATTGAAATGGGTTGTGATGCGGAAGATATTTCATTGACCGTGCATCCTCATCCTACTTTGTCTGAATCAGTGATGATGGCGACAGAAATCTTTGAGGGAACTATCACCGACCTATATATGCCAAAAAAGAAAAGCAAATAATATTTAATAGTGCCGTTCAAGTGTTATGCTTGAGCGGTTACTAAGTATCCACCATTATAATAATTAAATAGGATCTGAAATTATGGCGATAGTTAAAATATTGTCTTTGAATCTTGCAATGTTACCTGCGAGTAATCCATTATATCGTAACATGCTCAAACCAAATCAAGAACGTGCTTTTCTGATTGCTGAGTTAATTGCTACACTTGAACCATTGCCAGATTTTATTTGTTTTCAAGCCGGTTTTGATCAACCGGCACTTCAGATATTGGATGATTGTTTAAAAAAGTTATTTCCACACCGATGGTTAAATGTGGGTAGTGATAAAACCAAGTTTGGCAGCGGTTTATCGGTGTTTAGTCGTCACGCCAAGTCAGATGCCCTTTTTTTTAGTGAAAAAAGTCAGGGTAGCTTTTTTCGTGCATTTGACGCAGCCAGGTTATTTAAAGATACATCCAAAGGCTTTCTTGCTCTCAATTTTACACTTTTTCAGGAAGGTGACTTGAATTTAAGTTCACCTAAAATGATTCGAATATATAATACAAATTTACATTTAAAGAATGCGATCACTAAAAAATGTGAATATACGAAAGAGCAAATACGCCTAAAACGTGATGAGAGAATGGCGATGATAGTACAAAACATGTTGGAGTGTCAGGTGACGGCGCAGAGTAATGGGCGATTTGATTATATTGCCTTTGCGGGTGGGATGGATACGCATTTAGAAGATCGGCGAAAATGGGAATC
>FLOH01001117.1_pt2 | contig 39650 bp, 35 predicted proteins | sample 756751 | NCBI WGS metagenome assembly FLOH01 (sample SAMEA4026879, study PRJEB14308) | marine metagenome | biome: coastal water; material: water | depth 74 m
CTTCCGACTTGCGCTTTACTATCCGGACCGTCTATGGTCCGCGCGGCCATGAGCGAACCATTTGCTTAGCCTCTGGTAGAGGTTGAGGGTTTGTGGCACAGGAGTTCGATGGAGCCCCTTCCATCGACATGAACGGAAAAGGAGAGCGGCCGTGGCGGCTCCACAGAACTATTTAGCAGTAATCAAGGTTGTTGGTATTGGTGGCGGCGGTGTGAACGCTGTAAACCGAATGATTGAGGTCGGCCTTAAAGGGGTCGAGTTCATCGCCATCAACACCGACGCACAAGCGCTCCTGATGAGTGATGCCGACGTCAAACTCGACATCGGTCGTGAACTCACCCGAGGCCTGGGTGCCGGAGCGAACCCCGAGGTTGGCAAGAAAGCGGCCGAAGACCACCTCGAAGAGATCGAAGAAGTGCTCCGCGGTGCGGACATGGTCTTTGTCACAGCAGGCGAAGGTGGCGGGACCGGTACCGGTGGCGCCCCAGTGGTTGCCAAGGTTGCTCGCTCTCTCGGCGCTTTGACAATCGGTGTGGTCACTAGGCCCTTTGGGTTTGAAGGCCGTCGCCGCATGTCGCAGGCAGACCAGGGCGTAGATGAATTGCGCGCCGAAGTCGATACTCTCATTGTTATTCCCAATGATCGATTGCTCTCACTTGCCGACCGCGAAATCTCAGTAATCGATGCATTCCGACAGGCCGACCATGTTCTCCTACAAGGAGTCAGTGGAATCACCGACCTGATTACAACGCCAGGTTTGATTAACCTGGACTTTGCTGACGTGAAGAGTGTCATGCATGCGGCCGGTTCTGCATTGATGGGCATTGGCTCCTCTCGCGGAGAAGACCGCGCAGTTCAGGCTGCGGAAAAGGCGATTTCCAGTCCGCTGCTGGAAGCTGGGATTGATGGCGCACACGGCGTCTTGCTCTCGATCTCCGGCGGAAGCGACCTCGGGCTATTTGAAATCAATGAAGCGGCCCGACTCGTTGCTGACGCAGCGCATCCGGATGCCAATATTATTTTCGGTGCGGTCATTGATGACACGTTGGGGGACGAAGTCCGAGTGACCGTGATTGCGGCTGGCTTTGATGGTGGGGAACCACCGACCAAGAAAGTTTCGGCAAAAGATGCTGCGATCTCCGAAGCACCGGTTTTTGGACAGAGCGTGCAAAAACCCAAAGCAGTGTCATTTGATGACACCGACGATGACCTAGATATCCCTGATTTCTTGAAGTAAATGATTCTTCCCCTTGCCAGTGGCGTTTTTGCGCCGGTGGCACCTGGTGACCGTCCAGTGTGCTGGGCGGTCACTGGTCGTTTGGGAGGCAATAGCGTGGGCGAATTCAGCCAAGCGAATATCGCCCCGCATGTGGGAGACGATCCCTCGGCGACTTCCCGCAATCTAAATTCACTCGCGGCGCTCGTTGGCGTGAAGGGAGCCGACTTAGCGCTCATGCAGGCGGCACATGGAAGTTCGATTGCGCGCGTGCACGGTGCTGGGACATTCCCCGGCGTTGATTCCCTCATTACCGACCGCGCGGAGGTGGGGTTGGTGGCGATGGGTGCTGACTGTGTTCCATTAATTTTCTGTGCATCCCGCGAGGGGGATACCCCACTGATCAGCGCGGTCCACTGTGGATGGAAGGGGATCGTGGCTGGAGTAGTTGAAGCCACGATCGCAGAACTTCGGGTGCGGGGCGCAACCCACATTCAGTCTGTTGTGGGGCCCGCCATCTGTGGCGCCTGCTACTCCAGCGCGGTAGACCGACGCGAGTTGATTCGGTCCTCAACTCAGCGTGAGGTGGCCGAGGCTGTTCTGCGCTCGCCTGGTGGGATAGACGTGCGAGAAGGAGTTCTCACACAATTGATGAGTGCGGGAATTGAGCCAGTGGTAGTCGGTGGATGTACTTACGAAAACCCGAAAACCCTATTTTCCTACCGGCGTGAAAACAGAACCGGGCGGCAAGGAATAGTTGTAGCCATGTGTGAAATCCAGGTGCCATCATGAGGGAAAACGCCAGCCTCCGAGCCCAAGAATTGGACCGCAATCTACAAGCCGCGCACCGGCGCATTGACGCGGTAAGGGAGGGAAGGCGGGTCGATTTACTTGTGATTTCAAAGACTTATCCGTCAGCTGACATTCACATCTTGAGTGGATTAGGTCAGCAAGCTTTTGGTGAAAACCGGGATCAAGAGGGCAAGAGTAAATATGTCGAATGTGAAGATCTTGATTCAATAAGTTGGCACATGGTCGGACAATTACAAAGTAAGAAGCTCAATTCGGTTGCGCGGTGGGCCGACACGGTGGAGACACTCGATCGGCTTGAGTTGATCGTGGCCTTGGACCGGGCTGCGGCCCAGGCGAACAAGACACTGAGAGTTTTAATTCAGGTGAACCTAGATCCCGCGGAATTTCGGGAAGGGATGAACCGCGGTGGGGTCAACCCGGAGATGGTCCCTGATTTTGTTGCCGAGCTGGCGAAAGCACCACATTTAACCCTGGGTGGGGTCATGGGAGTGGGTCCACACCCGCAGATGGGCGCTGACGTGGGTGCGGCTTTTGGGCAATTGGCGGGAGCGGCGGCACTTGTTCAAAAATCGAACCCGGAGGCGACCATGATTTCCGCCGGAATGTCGGGGGATCTGGAACATGCCATCCGGGCAGGTGCGACACAAGTCCGACTCGGTAGCGCGATCCTCGGGGAGAGGCCTAATGTGCAGTAGCGTAGGCCGTGGTCACATGTGTGGTCTGCGTAGTAGAAGGAACGAGAGGGTAGGAAATGGCTAGTTCTGTGCGCCGAATGGCTGTCTATCTGGGTTTGGTCGAAGACGATTCCTACTCAGAGGATTACGCTGACGATGGCTATGGCGACCCCCGGAGCTCGCGCAATTCCCCGGAAAAATACGAATCCCGGGTCCAGACTTCCAATCGCGCAGGTTCCTCCCGAGGCTTCTCCGATGACTACGGATCTGATAGCGCGGCGAGTTCACAGAGATCTCGAGCGCCCGAGCCCCGTGGTGTTCGCACAATTCGCCGCGATCAAGAGTTGCCGAGCCGCAATGTTGCGCCCAGCAGCCCCACGCCACCTCGAAATTTTGATTTCGCTCGGATTGAATCCATCCATCCGCGGTCATACAACGACGCCCGACGCATTGGTGAAGAATACCGAGAAGGAATTCCGGTGATCATGAATCTCAGTGATCTTGATGACGGCGATGCGAAACGAATTATCGACTTCGCAGCTGGTCTAGTTTTTGGTTGCCGGGGCAGTATTGAGAGGGTTACCAACAAAGTTTTCCTCCTGTCACCGGTGAACGTAGACGTGGGAGACCAAGCGCGGGCCCAAGTAGCTCAAGACGGTTTCTTCAATCAAAGTTAGAGCAGGTAGGTTTACCAAATGAATACGGTCGGCGCATGGATCGCCAATATCCTCTTCCTGTATCTCCTTGTGCTGATTGGGCGTTTAGTATTTGACTTCGTTCAGATATTCGCCCGTGACTGGCGTCCCTCAGGACCCATTCTGATTATCGTCGAAGGGATTTACACCCTCACTGAGCCACCATTGAAACTGATTAGGCGGGTTGTTCCGCCGCTGAGATTGGGCCAAGTTTCCCTGGACCTAGGGTTTCTGATCCTTCTGATCGGTCTTCAAATCCTGATTGGAATCTTTCGGGGATTGTAAGTAGGGATTGTAGGTAGGGATTGTAGGTGGGGATTGTAGATGCCGCCCTTACGCCTTTTCAATTCCAAAATTAGCCTCAATTTCACTCTCTGAGCCCAGTACGGGAAATCCAGATACAGGTCCGGTCACCGGGGAGAGAGTAAGGGCAAGAACCTCATGGGAAATTTCGATGCCGTGCGTGTTCATTGTTTCGGCGATATCAGCGTTATCGGAACTCCACGTAACGTTAATCCGGTCACTGATGTGAAATCCGGCATTTTTTCGCCCCTCTTGAAGGGCGCGCACAATATCGCGTGCTATCCCAGCGAGGGCCAGGTCGTGAGTGATTTCCAAGTCGAGTGCGAAACTTTCGCCTGAATCAGCTGCCACCGCCCACCCATGAATCGGGGTCTCTGTGATCACCAAATCAGTTAATTCGATTCCGACAGATTCGTCAATCCCGTCGATTTCATAGACGACCGTGCCAGCCGTCCGCAGCGTATTCACCAGCTCGGTCGCGTCCTGCAGAGAAATGTGCGCCGCAACGAGCGGTGTTTGCTTGCCGAACCGAGCGCCAAGCGAACGGAAGTTCGGCTTGATGGAAATGCTGACTAGGGTGCTATCGGAGACGTCAAGGGTGAGTAGTTCCCCCACATTGAGTTCTTCTGCCACCTCCGCCACCAAGTCAGCCGGAAGCCCGCTCCACCCCTGCGCGCTAATCAGGGCGCGCCCTAGCGGCTGGCGCGTCTTGACCGAACTTGTGGCTCGAGCCGAGCGACCGAGCTCAGTGACCCGTCGGGCGAGGGCCATTTGCTCCTGTAATTGCGCATCAACGGGTGATTCTTTAGGCCAGCTCGCAAGGTGCACCGAGGGCGGTAGCTCGGGCTGGGTTTCCCGGAATAGGTCTTGCCACACCCGCTCGGTGATAAACGGTGTGTACGGGGCCATACACAGGGTGACAATGCGAATGGCTTCATGCAAAGTGGCCAGCGCGGCTGGGTCGCCATCCCAGAATCGGCGGCGGGTTCGACGCACGTACCAATTGGACAGGTCATCGATAAATTCAGTAATTAGGCGCCCACCCAGTTGGGTATCAAAATTGTCTAATGCCCCGTCTACTTGCGAACTCAGTGAATGGGCCTGGGTCAAAAGCCAGCGATCCATGATCGGGCGTTGCTCAAGTGGGGGAGCCCCATCTGCCGGTGACCAAGGAGCGCTGCGCGCATACAGGGACAGGAAGGAAACGGTGTTCCAGTAGGTGAGTAGGTTTTTGCGAACAATATCGGCGATTGCCGTGTGACCGACACGACGTGACTGCCAAGGTGACCCACTTGCCAACATAAACCATCGCACCGCATCCGCGCCGTGCTGATCCATGAGAGGAATCGGTTCGAGAACGTTGCCGAGGTGCTTGCTCATTTTGCGACCATCTTCATCAAGAATGTGGCCAAGGCACACGACGTTTTTATATGAAGACTCGTCAAACACCAGAGTTCCAATGGCCATCAGGGTGTAGAACCAACCACGGGTCTGATCAATTGCTTCGCACACGAAATCTGCTGGGTATTGGGTTGAAAACTCGTCTTTATTGTGCTGCGGGTACCACTGGGATGCAAATGGCATAGCTCCAGAGTCGTACCAGCAGTCAATTACTTCCGGAACACGTGTGGCTATTGATTCGCATTGTGGGCAGGGGATTGTGATGTCGTCAATGAAGGGGCGATGGGGGTCGAGGTTGTCGATCTGCTGGCCAGCAAGCTCGCCGAGTTCGGCGAGGGACTCAACAACGGTTAAGTGCTCGTTCGTACAGCGCCAGATTGGGAGTGGGGTTCCCCAATAGCGATTGCGCGACAGGGCCCAATCCACATTGTTGGTGAGCCAGTCACCGTAGCGGCCCCACTTGATCGTGTCCGGATACCAATGTGTCTTCTCGTTCTCGGAGATGAGTCGGTCTTTAATAGCGGTTGTCTTGATGTACCAAGAAGGTTGTGCATAGTAAATAAGTGGCGTGTGGCACCTCCAGCAATGCGGATAAGAGTGCTCGTAGGGTTCTTCACGAAAGAGTAAGCCACGGGTGCGTAAGTCTTCAGTGAGAGTGGTGTCGGCCGTTTTGAAAAACTGTCCACCGACCAGCGGCGTATCCGGCATGAATGTTCCGTCGGGGGCAATTGGATTCACAACCGGAAGCCCATACGCACGGCAACTGATCAGGTCATCGGCACCGAAGGCTGGCGCCTGGTGTACCAGCCCGGTTCCGTCATCGGTGGTGACGTAGTCAGCCAGAATTACAAAATGGGATTGCGGAATGTCGATCAGATCAAATGGTCGCTGATAGCCCACTCGCTCCAGTTCAGTCCCGGACAAAGTTTCCATTATTTGGTATCTCGCGATGCCCTCTTCGCCGTCCTCACCCTCGGCACCAATGGGTGCCCCAAAGAGATCTTCGACCAAATCTTGGGCCACCACGTAATGCTGTCCCTCATGCGAGACGACGCTGTAGATTGCCGTTGGTTTAACAGCGATGGCAGTGTTCGACACCAAAGTCCACGGGGTCGTGGTCCAGACAAGTAGCGAAAGATCTGAGTACTTGCTGGCAAGTGCTCCTTGGGTAACGGGGAAGCGGACAAACACTGAAGGATCCAAAACATCTTCATAGCCTTGGGCCAGTTCATGGTCGCTCAGGCCGGTGCCGCAACGAGGGCAATATGGTGAGACCCGATGGTCCTGGACCAGCAGGCCGGCGTTAAAAATCTGCTTGAGGGACCACCACACACTTTGAATGTAATTGGGGTCCATAGTCCAGTAAGCGCTGTCCATGTCAACCCAATAACCCATCCGGGTAGTGAGGTCTGCAAATGCATCCACGTGGCGCATAACCGATTCCCGGCATTTGGCGTTAAATTCGGCGACGCCGTATTTTTCAATATCTTTCTTTCCAGAAAACCCGAGTTCCTTTTCAACGGCTAGTTCAACAGGGAGCCCATGGCAGTCCCAGCCGGCCTGGCGGACCACGTGGTAACCCTTCATCGTTCGGTAACGAGGAAAGATGTCCTTAAAAGCGCGGGCCTCAATATGGTGGGTGCCGGGAGCACCGTTTGCTGTGGGTGGCCCCTCGTAGAAAGTCCACGCCGGCCGCCCCTGGCTTTGGGCCATGGATGCTGCAAATGTTCCCTCGGTTTCCCACAAGGCGAGCACCTGATGCTCAAGATCGCCCAAGTCCACCGTGGGCGGTACCACTTTGTACATTTAGGTGCGCTCTTCTCTGACAAAGACGAAATAGGCGATATTACCGTCTGCGTGCGTGACTAAGGCCGGGGCAGTGCGTCACTTTAGCGCGTGGGCAATAACATACGCACGTGCGCCGCCAGGCGCAGCTTCACATGTTCACATGAAATCGACGCACGGCAGTCAATTGACAGCCTATTGAACTAAGGGGGCGGCGAAATTGGTCGCAAAAAAGTCACAGCCTAAGAAAAGAGCTGCCAAGAAGGTCGCGCCTAAGAAAGCCGCGCCTAAGAAAGCCGCGCCTGCCAAGAAAGCCGCGCCTGCCAAGAAGGTCGCGCCTAAGAAGGTCGCGCCTGCCAAGAAAGCCGCGCCTGCCAAGAAGGTCGCGCCTGCCAAGAAGGTCGCGCCTAAGAAAGCCGCGCCTGCCAAGAAGGTCGCGCCTGCCAAGAAAGCCGCGCCTAAGAAAGCTGCGGCCGAAAAAGTAGTGGTTGAGGCAGCGCCAGTGGTAAAGACGGTTTTCGAGAAATTGGTTCCGGTCACGACCCGGCCGGCGAGAGGGAAAAAGGCGGCCGGAATCGTAAAGGTGATTTCCCCTCGAGCATCGGTAACGGCTCCAGTTCTCACCGTGCGTGAGGACGAAAGCCCGTGGACTAAAGCTGAGCGGAACAAAGTGAGGAAATCGCTCAATGATGATGAAGTGCGCTTGCTTGAAGAAATCGCGACGACCGAACAAGGGCTTGCGGAGCTCATTCTCGACTCGGGCGACGGCGCAGGTGACGATCAAGCGGATACCGGTACGAAGACATTTGAACGCGAACACGAAATGTCACTTGCTAATAATGCCCGGGAAATGTTAGAGCAGGTACGCCAAGCACTTGGGCGCGTTGATGACGGAAGTTACGGCATCTGCGACAGCTGTGGCAAAGGAATCGGGAAGTTGCGTTTGCAGGCATTCCCACGGGCAAAGCTCTGCATGTCATGCAAGGTGGCTGAAGAACGCCAGTAAGCGCGCCTCGGAAACTACTTCCGCGCACTCGCGTAGAGTATGGGGGTGTCCGATCCAATTGCAGCCGCGCATGATCAACAACCTCGGCGCAATCGTCGTGAGCTTACGATTTTCGGGGCCGTTGCGCTTCTGATTATTGGGCTCGATCAGCTCACGAAGTACTGGGCACAGCAATATTTGCTTCCGCGCAGGTTGTCAGGCGAAGGACCGATCGAGTTACTTGGCGGTTTTCTCAAATTCACTTACACCGAAAACACAGGGGCAGCCTTTTCCATAGGTACGGGCATCACCTGGCTGTTCACATTGATTGCAGTTGCCGTTGTCGTAGTTATTTTTCGTTACGCGCGACGGCTGGGAAGTCTTTGGTGGGCGCTTGCGCTCGGTGGGTTACTCGGTGGCTCATTGGGAAACTTAATTGATCGCATGTTTCGTTCACCAGGTCCATTTGAAGGCTCTGTTGTTGATTTCATCCAACTTCCTTATTGGGCAATTTTTAACATTGCGGACATGGCGGTGGTCATTTCAGGAATCGGCATGGCAATTTTGTTGGTTCGAGGGGTACCGCTTGATGGAAAGCCAGAAATGGCTGATTCCCAGGTGGAGTCAGACTTGTGATTCGTGAGTTCACAATCCCTGAAGGTCTTGCGGGGGAACGGGTCGACGTCGCGTTAACCCGACTGCTGGGTCTGAGTCGCTCCGCTGCCGTGGCGCTGATTGAGGCAGGTGCAATCTGTGCCGCTGACCGCCCATTGGGCAAAAGCGATCGCGTGTTAGAAGGTCAGAAGATCGATGTTGATCTAGATATTTCACCGACAAGAAAAACGATTGAGATCATCGCGGAGCCAGTTCCAGGGATGAAGATTATTTACGATGACTCGGACCTAGTTGTCGTTGAGAAGCCATCTGGGGTCGCAGCACACCCCAGTCGTGGTTGGGAAGGCCCCACAGTGATCGGTGGCCTGGTTGCGGCCGGTTACACGATTAGCACTTCCGGGGCCCCCGAACGAGAAGGGATCGTCCACCGACTCGATGCGGGGACTTCTGGCCTCATGGCCGTGGCCAAAAACGAGCTGTCCTACTCGCGCATGAAAAATCTGTTCCGGAATCGGGAGGTGCACAAGCTCTATCATGCGGTCGTCCAAGGACTGCTGGATCCACTTGTGGGAACAATTGACGCTGCCATTGGGCGCCACCCCGGTCACGAATACAAATATGCGGTCACTAAGGACGGCAAGCCCAGCGTTACCCACTACGAAACCCGGGAAGCATTTCGGCATGCTTCATTAGTGCAGGTGCAACTGGAAACGGGGCGAACCCATCAAATTCGGGTGCACATGTCAGCGATGCGTCACCCGATTGCCGGGGACACCATGTACGGTGGAGATCCGGTTTTAGCGGCTCGATTGGGTCTAGATCGCCAATGGTTACACGCGGTTGAACTTGCATTCGATCATCCGCGAACCGGTGAAAAAGTTGAACTGAAAAGTGAATACAGCGAAGACCTCACTCGTGCTCTAGGAATTTTGCGCGATGCTTGAAAGCTAAATTCTGCATCTTCCCCTTATGCAGTGGTCCGGCAGATGGTTTTCACGGAAATTATTGTGATAGGCAAGTCGTGGATTGATAAGGGTGATGACGTGGGTGTGACGAACACAAGTGGCGACTTCGTCCACCTGCATGTTCACACCGAATATTCGATGCTTGATGGTGCATCGAAATTAGATGACCTTTTTTTGGCGGCAAAAGAACAAGGAATGCCCGCTATCGCCATGACCGACCACGGCAACCTGTATGGGGCTTATGACTTCTGGAAAAAGGGCAAGGCACACGGTGTAAAGCCAATAATCGGGTTGGAAGGTTATTACGCCCCACAGGGCCGGTTTGAGCGTTCTCGTTTTGATTTTGGCGGTGGTTTTGACGAGGGAGCCCCCGAAGATCCCGGGGCTGGCCGGGGTAAGCAAAGTTACACGCATATGACACTGTGGGCAGAGAACACTCATGGGATGCATAACCTTTTCCGCTTGTCATCCCTTGCCAGCATTGAAGGCTATTACCACAAGCCTCGCTTCGACCGGGAACTTTTAGACCGCTACGGCAAAGGCTTGATCGGGACGACCGGTTGTGCCAGTGGTGAAGTGAATCGCTGGTTACAAGCCGGTCAGTACAAGAAGGCACTCGCGACGGCCGCGGACTATCGTGACATTTTCGGTGCGGGAAATTTCTTTGCCGAGATCATGGATCACGGATTAGCAATCGAGCGAAACTTCATGCCCGACTTGATCAAGATCGCCAAAGTGCTCGATTTGCCATTAATTGCAACTAATGACATGCACTACATCCATGAGGGCGATGCCGATACACATGATGTGTTGCTATGCATTGGAACCAGAACGACTCTTGATGACCCTAAAAGGTTTAGATTTGATGCGCGTGATTTCTATTTGAAGTCTGCCGCACAAATGCGAGAGCTGTGGAGCGAATTCCCTGAAGCGTGTGACAACACGCTCTTAATCGCGGAACGGTGCAATGTTGAGTTCAGTGAGGGCGCTAATCTCATGCCGCGAGCTGACATTCCGGCCGGTGAGAGCGAAGAGTCGTGGCTCGTGAAGGAAGTTGAAATTGGTCTAGCGCGCAGGTACCCAGCAGGTGTACCTGATGCGGTCCGCACCCAAGCCGAATACGAATTGGGTGTTATTGCTCAAATGGGATTCCCGGGATATTTCTTGGTTGTTGCTGACCTGGTGCGGCATGCAAAAACTAGTGGGATTCGAGTCGGACCGGGCCGAGGCTCGGCAGCGGGCGCCATGATCGCCTACGCCTTGGGCATCACCGATCTTGACCCGATTGAGCACGGGCTGCTATTCGAGCGTTTTCTTAACCCTGAGCGAATTTCAATGCCTGATATTGACATTGACTTTGATGAACGTCGCCGCGCAGACATGATCCGGTACGCGACGGAGAAATACGGTGAAGAACGAGTCGCCCAGATTGTTACTTACGGTTCGATCAAGGCGAAGGCGGCTGTGAAAGACAGCGCTCGGGTTCTGGGTCTGCCGTATTCGGTAGGCGAACGGATCACGAAGGCGATGCCACCGTCCGTCATGGGCAAAGACATCACGCTCAAAGGCGCATTTGATCCGGAAGACTCTCGTTACGCTGAAGCGGCCGAATTCCGGTCGCTTTATTCTAATGATCCGGAAGTGAAGACGGTAGTTGATACGGCCAAAGGTTTGGAGGGTCTTAAACGACAGCCAGGGGTGCACGCCGCGGGCGTGATTTTGTGCAGTGAACCACTCATGGACGTGATTCCGGTCTGGAAACGCGAACAAGATGGTGCAATAATTACCCAGTTCGACATGGGTGCATGTGAGGCACTCGGACTCCTCAAAATGGATTTCTTGGGATTACGGAACCTCTCAGTTCTGGATGACTGCCTGGAAAATATCATGCGTAATACCGGAGTTGAGGTTGTGCTAGAAACACTTGGCCTCGACGATGGCCCTGCCTACGAGCTGCTGTCCCGCGGTGACACATTGGGTGTTTTCCAACTTGACGGTGGACCCATGCGTTCGCTTTTACGCTCCATGGCGCCGGACAATTTTGAGGATATTTCGGCAGTGCTTGCGTTGTACCGACCTGGCCCGATGGGTGCAAATGCGCATAATGATTATGCGGATCGAAAAAATGGCCGCAAGCCCGTTGTCCCGATCCACCCCGAACTTGAAGAGCCCTTAAGCGAAATTCTTGGGGACACCTATGGTCTGATTGTCTATCAGGAGCAGGTGATGGCGATTGCTCAACAACTGGCCGGGTATTCATTAGGAAAAGCGGATTTACTGCGCCGGGCAATGGGCAAGAAGAAGAAGGAAATTCTTGAGCAAGAATTCGTCCCGTTCAGTGAGGGAATGCGCGAGCGTGGATTCTCAGAACCCGCCATCAATAAATTGTGGGAAGTGCTGGTCCCTTTCTCTGATTACGCGTTCAACAAGGCGCATACGGCTGGTTATGGATTGGTGTCGTACTGGACCGCCTATTTAAAGGCCAATTACCCAGCCGAATACATGGCGGCGCTTCTCACCTCCATGGCTGATGACAAGGAACGCTCAGCGATCTACCTGAACGAGTGCCGACGCATGGGGATCAAGGTGTTGCCACCTGACGTAAACGATTCTGATGCGAACTACACACCGCGAGGGAGTGATATTCGTTTTGGGTTGACAGCGATTCGCAATGTGGGAACCAATGTTGTTGAGTCGATTATTGCGACTCGAAATAGAGTGGGTCGATTCGCTGACTTCCATGACTTCATTGCGAAAGTGGATATTGCAGTGTGTAACAGGCGCGTGGTTGAGTCATTGGTGAAAGCTGGCGCATTCGACAGCTTGGGGCACACCCGCAAGGGCTTGAGCGCGGTGCACGAGCAAGTAATTGATGCCGCAGTTGACATCAAACGCTCCGAGGCGATCGGCCAGTTTGATCTATTCGGAGGGTTAGAGAAAGGCAGCGAAGAATCACTGTTTGAGCGCCCCGCGATTGGAATCACCGAATGGGAGAAGTCGCTCTTACTGGCGCACGAACGCGACATGCTGGGACTGTACGTGTCAGATCACCCACTTTTTGGGATGGAAAGTGCGCTCGCACAACTCTCAGATCGAAGCATCGCCTCCGTTCTGATCGACGAGCATCTTGATGGGCAGGTCGTTTCATTAGGCGGCTTGGTGACAAGCGTGGTGCGTAAAACTACGAAAAAAGGTTCAGCTTGGGCGATCGTGACAATTGAAGACCTTGAGGGAACTCTGGAAGTCATGGTGTTCCCGGCCTCGTATGCATCCTTTGGAACGCTTTTAGTCGACGACTCCATTTTGGTTATTCGCACCAAGATCGACCGCAGCGACGAAGATGGAATTAAGGCAATTGCACTTGAAGTGACTGCGCCGGACCTATCCGGCGCCCCAACAGGTCCGGTTCGACTCACCATGGCTGCCGCGCGTTGTGTCCCACCACTTGTTGCGCGATTGAAAGCAATTCTTGCCCAGCACCCGGGAACAACCGAGGTGCAGTTACACCTCAGCGGTGGAACGTCGACCACCGTGATGAAGCTCGATGACGTATTCCGAGTGACACCCTCACCGTCACTCTTTGGCGATTTGAAGGCACTTTTAGGTTCATCATGCCTGATGTAATGAATTCCGGTCTGGGTAAAACCCCGGCCCGAACGCGCAAAGCGATAACAGTTTTCATTACCGGTGTGATTGCCGGTGGACTCTCAGGTGCCGCACTCGGAGTGCTGTGGTGGTCCCTGGCCCCCAGAGTGTCGGTGGTGGTGACACCGGATCGGGTTGTGCCGGAAGGATTCCAACCCCAGGAATATTTCGCAGCAAATATTGCATTTGGGGCAGTGGGCGCACTTGCCGGCGTATTTATGGCGATCGCCCTGGTATCAATGCGCAGGGAGCACCTGCTGGCCAGTTTGGTGGCGGCCTTGGCATCTTCGGCTGTGGGAACATGGGCAATGTGGTGGGTTGGATCGAATTTGGGCGTGGTTGATCTGGCTAATGTGGATATTCCCGATTCAACGGTCCTTGATGGCCCACTTGAAGTTACTTTGCCTGCCATGCTTTTAATGTGGCCGCTGGGGTCAAGTCTGGTGATTGCGGTTATGGCCTTGGGCGACTTTCTGGCGGAGCGCAAGCGCAGCCGGAGTCACTCGGCGTGAATGTGCGCCACTAATGCGTTGAGAGCGTGAATGAGGTCTGTGGGGGCAATGCAGATTTCGAGCCCACGGCGACCGCCACTGACGTAGATGGCCTCAAAGTTGTCAGCACTTGAATCAACTACCGTGTCAAGCTGTTTCTTTTGCCCAAAGGGGCTGATTCCGCCCAGGACGTAGCCACTCATTTTCTGGGCGAGCGCAGGTTGCATTGGTTCCAGTGTACGGACACCGACCGCTGCAGCGAGCCGCTTAGCACTGATTTTTCGTGAAACCGGGGCAATCGCGACAACGGCCATTTGTTTATCGCCGAAGAGAATAGTTTTAAATACTTGATCCTGATCAACTTCCATTCCGATTGCGGCTTCTTTGCCGAAACCGGTCACGGTGTCGCTCTCGAATTTACGCAATGTATATGCGACACCGGATAAATCTAAGGCAATTGTTGCCGGAGTGATCGCCAAGGCCTTCATCGTAAATTGATTCTAGTTGGGCGAAAAGTTATCTGTGAGTAGGTCAATTGCGGGCAAGGCGCCGAAATGTTGGATCAGACTGGTCTCACGCCGAAGCAACGTGCGCACTAGTTCAAGCCGCGACTCGGCTGTTTCTGCGCCGAGAAGTGCCTGACGTTCAGCGGTTGGGAGCAAGATGGCTGCGGTGAGCAGGTAGCCGACCACCACCGGGTCTCTCGAGAGTTCTTCAAATATCGACATATTGCTATCGAGTTCGCCCGAGAGGGCAGCGCGGTAGGCGGTAAATTCACTGAGCGCGCTCTCGGTAAGAAGAGAAAGTTCCGCTGATTCTGCGGGAGCGGGCTCGGGGAGCCACTCAACGTCCGCGCTTAAAAGGGGCGAGCTGGTATCCAAAGACTTGACGATAAATCGACGAGCGCCCGTTGTGACGATGTCGTATCGGCCGCCTTCACTCGGGGTAACTTCACGCATAACGGCCGAGATGCCAATTGGGTGAAGTGCGTCTATACCCAATGCTGTTACATCGTGGCCATCTCGAATCGCGATGACCCCAAACTCACGTTCCTCTTCAACGGGGATTTCGAGTAGCTCCTGGACCATCAATCGATACCGTGGTTCAAAAATATGAAGCGGGAGCACCAGGCCTGGCACCAAAATGGTGTTCAGGGGAAAGAGCGGAATATGTGAAGTCACGGTGACAGAGTAAACTGTTCTACATGATTCGGCGCATCGATCTTCGGCAGAGTGACGCTGGCGGAGTTTGCCTCACCAACGTGGTGCCTCGGGCAGCCACTAATGTCGCCGACGCCACAAAAACTGTTATCCCGATCTTGGAAGATATTCGGGAGAACGGGGCCGAGGCGGTAGCTCGCTGGTCTCTAGCGCTGGACGGCATTACGCCCCCTTCGCTTCGTGTTCCTGCGGCAGAACTTGAAAAGGCGGCAGAGAATCTGGACCCCGCAGTGCGGGCGGCGTTACTGGAATCAATTCGCCGGGCAAGAATCGTGCACTCAGACCAAGTTCGTGGCGAAAGCGAAACCGAAGTCGTGGCGGGCGGGACTGTCACCCAAAGGTGGATCCCCGTTGACCGCGTGGGACTTTATGTACCCGGTGGTCAAGCGGTTTATCCGAGCAGCGTCGTCATGAATGTTGTGCCAGCCCAGATTGCGGGAGTCGGTTCCATCGCTGTTGTCTCGCCGCCTCAAAAAGACTGGAGTGGTTGGCCGCACCCGGTAGTCATGGCCGCTTGCCACCTACTAGGCATCGAAGAGGTGTACGCGGTTGGGGGCGCGCAAGCCGTGGCAATGTTGGCTTACGGCGTGAAACTCCCGATAGGGGAGTGTCAACCGGTGGACCTGGTAACCGGGCCCGGAAATATTTACGTTACGGCGGCCAAACGCGCATTACAAGGAGTCATTGGTATTGATTCTGAGGCGGGACCAACGGAGATCCTGATTTTGGCGGATGACACTGCAGATCCCGCACATGTGGCCGCTGACTTAATTAGCCAAGCCGAGCATGACGAACTTGCCGCGGCTGTTCTGGTCACCGCCAGTGAGTCCTTGGCCCAACGGGTGGAAGCCTCGCTAGCGGTACGGGTGCCTTTGGCGAAGCACTCGGAGCGCATCGAAAAGGCGCTTCGTGGAGTGCAGAGCGCGATAATTTTGGTAGACGATCTTGAACAGGGTTTGGCGGTTGTTGATGACTATGCAGCCGAGCACTTGGAAGTACACGTTGAGAATGCGCGCGAGGTGGCGCGCAGAGTTACACATGCTGGTGCAATCTTTGTCGGAACGTACGCCCCCGTGTCCCTGGGTGATTACTGCGCTGGTTCTAATCATGTTTTGCCCACGGCCGGTTCGGCAAAACACTCATCCGGCTTATCGGTGCAGACCTTCCTGCGCGGGGTCCACATCATTGAATACTCGCGGGAGGCTTTGATCGAAGTGGCCCCGCACGTGCTTGCGCTGTCCAGCGCTGAGGACCTGCCCGCCCACGGGCAAGCGATCTCGGTTCGGACCGAGAAATGAATAAGTGCGGATGAGCGAATTTGAATTACCGCTTCGCACCGATTTGCAGGGGCAATCGCCGTATGGAGCACCGATTGATCTGGTGCCGGTCCGGCTAAATGTAAATGAAAATCCGTATCCGCCGAGCGAGTCTGTGGTTGCAGCGATTTCTGCGGCCGTTGGCGTGGCAGCCCGTGAAATAAATAGGTACCCCGATCGCGACGCAACGGAGCTGCGGGCGGTGCTAGCCAATTATCTGGCTCACGAGTCGGGGGTGGAAATTGCACCCGAGCGCATCTGGGCGGCAAATGGTTCTAATGAGATCATGTCGCAATTGTTCAGTGCATTCGGCGGGCCAGGAGCGACAGCATTGACATTTGATCCCACCTACTCAATGTACCCCGAGTATGCCCGAGATTCGTTTACGAAAATGGTTTCTATTCCACGGCGAGCTGATTTCACCGTTGATATTGAGTTAGCAACCCAGGAAATTGCATCACACGCCCCTAAGCTAGTGATTCTTGCTTCGCCTAATAATCCAACAGGGACTTTGATCGAGCTGGCCGAAATTAGAAAAATCGTGATTGCCGCTCGGGAAGTAGGGGCGTTAGTGGTTGTTGATGAGGCGTACGCAGAGTTTCGCAGGGAGAAAAATGCAACTGCGTTGAACCTGCTGGATACCTACCCAAACGTGGTCGTGTCTCGAACCATGAGCAAAGCATTCGGCTACGCCGGTGGGCGACTCGGCTACTGCGCGGTGAGTGGAGAAGGGATCGTGCGGGCACTCAAATTGGTGCGATTGCCTTACCACCTCTCCTCGATTTCGCAGGCAGCAGCAATTGCCGCACTGGGATGCGCAGAAGAGTCACTCGAACGCGTTCATGAAATCACGGCGGGTCGTGATCACGTGGCGAGCGCCTTGGTGGACTTGGGGGTGCGGGTCGCCCCCAGTGATGCCAATTTCTTGTTCTTTGGGGAATTCGCCGATTCGCATCTGGTCTGGAAGTCGCTACTCGAGCAAGGAATCCTGGTTCGAGATACCGGTCCCTCGGGCTGGCTCCGAGTCAGCATTGGGACGCCCAGTGAGAATGACCAATTTATCCAAAGCATGAGAGCGATAGTCTGAGCGCAGGAGGAAAGACATGACCAGAATGGCACGGATTGAGCGAGAGACCAAGGAAAGTAGCGTTCTCGTGGAGTTATCACTTGATGGCACCGGGCACAGCACAATTGAGACCGGGGTGCCTTTCTTTGACCACATGCTGGCCCAACTTGCAAAGCACGGCGGATTTGATCTGTTAGTGAACACCAAAGGTGACTTGCATGTTGACGCGCATCACACGGTTGAAGACACGAGTTTGGCACTTGGTCAAGCGCTTAATCAGGCTCTGGGCGATCGAGCGGGACTGACGCGCTATGGAGATGCACTCGTCCCACTGGATGAATGTTTGGTGCAAAGCGCCATTGATCTTTCAGGCCGCCCTTACCTGGTGCACACTGAACCAGAACTCGTTGAGCTCATTGGAGCCTATGACACAACGTTGACCCGCCATATCTGGGAATCAATTGTGGCTACATCGCAAATAACCCTGCATGTCAATGTGCTTTCCGGGCGCAATGCCCACCACGTCGTCGAGGCGCAATTTAAAAGTGTCGCCCGATCGATGCGTACCGCTGTTGCGCGAGATCCGCGGGTGGTGGGAGTGCCATCAACTAAAGGTACGCTGACCGCATCGCAATAAAGAGGTAGTTTTCTATGTCACCTACCGTTGCAGTCCTGGACTACGGCTTTGGGAATGTGCGCTCAGCGGTGAGAGCGGCCGAGCATGTGGGCGCCCAAGCGGTTCTGAGCTCGGATTTCGATACATGTCTCAATGCCGATGGCTTGATCATTCCTGGGGTGGGAGCGTTCGCGGCGTGTATGCAAGGAATTGGCAAAGTCCGTGGCGGTTCACTCGTCGATGCGAGATTGGTTGCCAACCGCCCGGTACTGGGAATCTGTGTCGGCATGCAAATCATGTTCGCACAAGGCATCGAGCACGGAATTAGCACCGATGGGCTTGCGCAATGGCCTGGGGTGGTCGATCGATTAGTTGCCCCGATCGTGCCGCACATGGGCTGGAACAGTGTTACACCTGCGGCAGAATCAACGCTGTTCGCCGGTGTCGAGTCAGAGTCGTTCTATTTTGTACATTCCTATGCGGCCCAGGAATGGGTCATGGGTGATACTGATGCCTATCAGCGTCCTCCGCGTGTCAGTTGGAGCGAATACGAGACCCCTTTCATCGCCGCGGTCGAGAATGGCCCGTTATCGGCGGTGCAGTTCCATCCGGAAAAGAGTGGCGACGCGGGGCTAACTCTGATCAACAACTGGGCCCGGACCTTGGTCTAGACTGAAGCCATGAAATTCACCCTCCTGCCCGCTGTTGATGTTAAAGACGGTAAAGCTGTCCGCCTAGTTCAAGGGAAAGCCGGAAGTGAAACCGTGTACGGCTCACCCCTTGATGCAGCTTTGATGTGGGTTGATCAAGGCGCAGAGTGGATTCACTTGGTGGACCTTGACGCGGCATTTGATACCGGCAATAACGCGGAATTGATTTCCCAAGTTGTGGAAAAAATCGGTCGAGATGTCAAAGTTGAACTCTCGGGAGGAATCAGAAGTGACGAAAGTTTGAAGGCTGCTCTTGCCACGGGTTGCACTCGAGTAAACCTTGGAACCGCCGCGCTAGAGGATCCGGACTGGACCGAACAGGTCATCGCCGAACATGGAGAACGAATTGCGGTTGGCCTCGATGTAAAAGGGCACACCTTGGCTGCTCGGGGCTGGACGACCGAAGGTGGCGATCTGTGGGAGGCAATTGGCAGGCTTGATGCCGCCGGTTGCACCCGTTACGTACTCACCGACGTGCACAAGGACGGCACGATGCATGGGCCCAACTTCCACCTTTTGAAGCAAGTCACGGAGTCGACTCGAGCACGGGTGATTGCTTCGGGTGGAATCTCGCGTCTAGAGGATCTGCATAAACTAGCGGAAATGAAGGGGATTGAAGGCGCCATAATTGGCAAAGCGCTCTACGAGCAGGCTTTTAGTCTCCCCGAGGCACTCGTCGCGGTGGAAGGTCGATACGACCCCTATCAGTGGGGACCTCCGCAGCCGTGACATTAACCGCCCGAGTGATTGCCTGTCTCGATGTTGATGCGGGAAGGGTCGTCAAAGGCGTGAACTTTGTTGATGTCGTGGATGCAGGAGATCCAATCGAGCTGGCATCGAGGTACGGGGCGGCCGGAATTGATGAACTGGTATTTCTTGACATTACGGCTTCCAGCTCAGAGCGCGAAACAACCCTTGAGTTGGTGCGTCGAAGCGCGGATCAGGTGTTTATCCCAGTAACTGTGGGTGGTGGGATTCGTAGTATCGAAGATATTGACGCACTCCTACGCGCTGGGGCGGATAAAGTGTCGATCAACACAGCCGCGATTGCACGTCCGGAACTTTTGCGTGAAGCGGCCCACCGTTTCGGCTCACAGTGCATTGTGTTGTCATTGGATGCGCGCCGCGAGTCGGATCAGCCAAGTGGATTCGGGGTAACCACCCACGGTGGCCGGAAATCTGCGGGACTTGATGCGGTCCAGTGGGCCAAAAGGGCCGCGGATTATGGGGTCGGTGAAATATTGCTGAACTCGATGGATGCGGACGGAACCAAGTCCGGATTTGATCTCGAACTCATTCAAGCAGTTCGCGCGGCAGTAGACATTCCCATTATTGCGAGCGGTGGTGCAGGCGTCGCGGGTGACTTTCCAGCCGCAATCAGGGCGGGAGCACAGGCGGTCCTGGCCGCGAGTATTTTCCATTTTGGCGAGGTGTCTATATCAGAGGTCAAAGATGCGCTAAAGCATGATTCGATCCCGGTACGCCTTCCCACTAAGTTGGTGTCGTGAATCAGGTGGAGGAATTCATTTCCGGTATTCGTTTCAATGCACAAGGCTTAGTTCCCGTTGTGGCCCAGGACGCAACGAGCAAAGAAGTTCTCATGGTGGCCTGGATGAACGCTGAGGCGATACATAGGACCATCGACTCTGGCTGGGGAACCTATTTTTCGCGTAGTAGAAACAAGATTTGGGTAAAGGGTGAGGAATCAGGAAATCGTCAAACAGTACGCAGCCTGCGGGCAGATTGTGACCAAGACGCGCTCCTGCTGAGCGTTGATCAAAGTGGCCCGGCGTGTCACACGGGTCATGACACATGTTTTTTTGGCCAAGAGATTGACAAGTAGCGCAAGTGGCGTCCGACACCCCAGACCTGGAGCAGTTTCGCGCGTTCGCTCGGAACCAGCGAGTAGTGGCAGTTTCTCGAACCCTGTTGATCGATCATGTCAGCGTAATCGGTTTATTTCACGCCATGTGTGGGGACCGAGCCGGAACATTCCTCCTGGAATCGGCCGAAGCCGGTGTTCAGTGGTCTCGTTACTCGTTCATCGGGGTCAATAGCGCAGCGATGCTCTCCGAGGCACAGGGAAACGCAGTGTGGAGCGGGCGAGTGCCAGAAGGCTTGCCACATAGTGGCCAGGTGCTTGATGTACTCGAGGCGACCTTGGGGCAATTGCATACCGAGAAGTCCGCTGTGTCTGGTGCGGGGGACTTCCCTTTCACCGGTGGGCTCGTTGGCTATCTGTCCTATGACATCGTGCGCAACTGGGAAGAAATTGGGGACTCAACACACGATTCCCTGAACATCCCTGATCTGGGTTTCTTACTAGCATCTGACATTGCGGTAGTTGACCATCTCACGAGCACCGTTACTTTGATTGCTAATGCAATCAATTTCGATAATTCACCCGAGCGAGTTGATCAAGCCTTTGCCGATTCGTTGGCCCGGCTAGATCAGATGCAGCAGTCCATTTCCCATTTCGCGTCAAGTGGAGCAGTTGCTACTCCTGAGTCTGATCCGCAAATGCAGTTGCCTCCGCGCGCGACAAGCGAGGGGTTGTATCTAGAGAACGTCGACACAATCAAGGAGTACATTCTTCGCGGGGACGCATTTCAAGTGGTACTTTCACAAAGGTTTTGCGTGCCGACTACGGCAAGTGCGTTGAGTATTTATCGAATTCTGCGATCGAGTAACCCGAGTCCCTACATGTACTTGGTCAGAGTTCCGGATCCACAAGATTTCAGCCGGGTTGCGTTCGAAATTGTCGGGTCATCGCCAGAGGCTTTGGTGACAGTTCGTGAACGTCATGCAGTGGTAAATCCAATCGCGGGGACGCGTTGGCGCAGTGCGGATCCTGATCGCGATCGCGAGTTAGCGCAGGATTTACTCATGGACGAAAAAGAGCGGGCCGAACACTTAATGTTAGTGGACCTCGCGCGTAATGATCTTGGTCGAGTCTGCACCCCCGGTAGCGTCAATGTTCTTGATTTCATGCACGTCGAGCGTTATTCACACGTCATGCATTTAGTGTCCACGGTGACGGGTGAACTCGAAGAAAATCAAAATGCATTTACGGCCCTTCGGGCCACCTTCCCGGCGGGCACGCTTTCAGGTGCACCTAAACCACGTGCGATGCAAATCATTGAAGAACTCGAATCTGAGCGACGGGGACTCTATGGTGGATGTGTCGGCTATTTTGACTTCGCAGGTAACATGGACATGGCGATTGCGATTCGCACGGCGCTGCTAAAAAATGGAACTGCGTATATCCAAGCTGGTGGGGGGATCGTTGCAGACTCGATTCCAGCCAGTGAAAATGACGAGAGTGTAAATAAGGCCATGGCGCTGATTCGAGCCGTGGCCTTGGCCGAAGAACTCAAGGATTAGTCAATGAAATCTGATCTGTCACCCACCAGAAAATACTTTGTAACAATTGTTCTGCAATTGGTATTGGGGGGCACTTTGCTGTGGACAGGTAGCCTGACATGGAGTTCGGTGCCAGGGGAGCTTGCAACACAGGAATTTGTCGGATCAGATTTGGATTCATCCATTTTCGGGGTAGGGGCAGTTTCTTTGGCGGTAGTCATCGGGGTCTTAGCAACCAGAACGTGGGGGCGCAGGATTCTGGGATCTTTAGGTGCAGTGATTTCCATTGTGGGAATCTATTCTCTGATCATGCTCGATACAGACGCGCTCAATTCGTTGTGGTGGGTTGCCATTGCTCTGTGCGCTGGCCTGCTTGTTACCAATCTGGTGATCGCTGTGTCCTCAAAGAAATGGCCAACTTTGGGTGGCAAGTACTCACGTTCTGCCCCCGCAGAGCTGGACGCGTGGGAGCTACTTGACGCTGGAGTGGATCCAACTGTTGACTCAACGCCGGATCCAACTGATTCACATGATTAGATACTTCTATGAATGACCAACACGAGGATCATGGTTCCACCCCCGCCGCTTGGACTGCTGTTGCGATCATCACTCTGGCATTCATTGTGGGAACAGTCGCACTTATTTTGGCAAATTGGCCAATGTTTTGGGTGGGAGCGGCCCTGGTAGTTGTTGGCGCAGCGGTGGGCAAGGTCATGGCCCTGATGGGTCTGGGCAAGAAATCGGCTAGCGCGTAAATCCGGATTCCGCGATGGTGGCCGCATGAGAGTTCTAGTGGTCGAAGATGAGCGGTCCATCTCAGATCTCATCGGCGTGTACCTCGCGCGTGAGGGGTTCCAAGTGCAGTCCTGCTACGACGGAGAATCTGGCCTTACTGCTGCACAAAATGAAAACTTTGATCTGATAATTCTCGATGTTGGACTGCCCAAAATCGATGGCACTGAGATTTGTCGCCAGCTTCGTACGGCCAATGATTGGACGCCAATTGTGTTTTGCACGGCCCGTGATGACGAAGTCGATCGGGTGCTGGGTCTTGAATTGGGGGCCGACGACTACTTGACCAAACCGTTCAGCCCCCGGGAGCTCGTGGCCAGAGTTAAAGCGATTGTGCGCAGGTCCTCCCATCAGGTGAACGTGGGGGAGTCGCTCGAAGCTGACGGCGTGATTGTAAATCTTCGGACTCGGCGTGCATCCCATAATGGGAGTCCATTGGTTTTGACCGCAACCGAGTTTGACTTAATGGCTTATTTGATGGCTCGACCGGGGCGGGTGATTGAGCGCTCCGAATTACTCGAAAATGTCTGGGGCTACTCCGAAGCCTTGGGCACCCGGACAGTTGATGTCCATATTGCTCAGATGAGAACAAAGCTTGGGCCGGATGCGCCCATTCGCACCGTTCGCGGGGTCGGATATTCGTGGGAAGCGCCATCACATGACGCCGCGTAAATGGAGCATCATCACACTCCTGGTGCTGTTGACCAGTGCAGTTGCAGCCATAGCGATTGTGATCGCGGGACTCGTGTCCTATCCACTTGTTATCTCCAGTTCACAAGAGGTGGGAGCAAGAAATCTTGCGCAGTTGGCCAATGTCACCGCTAACGCAATTGATGAGCAGCGGTCAGGGCCCGGGTCTGGGGTGGGACAGGGTCTGATTAAGACCCTACAGCGAGAGTCGATATCCGCTTATCTGATTCCCAGGGGCACATTAAATCTCGAGGATTTGCCGTTTGATTTTTCTCAATTCTTCATCGATCAACTCGATAACGGCGAAGATATTTCCGGCCGGGTCTCGTCTTCAGATAGCGAGTACCTACTGGAGGGACGCCCGCTGAGCGCGGATGGTTCAGTGATTTTGATTCAGCCGATCTCGGTCGCTGGGGCCAGCGCTGGAACGATTATTTGGCGGCTGGTCTTGGCGCTGGTGATCGGATTGATAATTGCGATCTCGTTAGGTTTTTTTGCCGCTAGGCGTTTGGCCAGACCCCTTCGGCGCGCGAGCGCCGCGGCGACATCGATGGCTGGAGGGCTTCGAGGAGTTGAGCTTGAATCTGAGGGCCCCCGAGAAGTTGATGAGATTTCAACTTCTCTTAATGCCCTGGATTCGGCGCTGACAACATCCGAAGCCAGACAGCGTGAATTTCTGCTATCAGTTTCCCATGAATTTCGCACACCGCTCACCGCTGTGAAGGGGTACAGCGAGGCGATCTCCGACGGCATCCTTGAAGGTAGTCAAGCAGTTGACGCGGCGCGATTAATTTCATCCGAGTCAGCTCGACTTGACCGGCTCGTCAGTGATTTATTGGACTTGGCCAAACTGGGAGCGGTTGATTTTACTATTTCCGCAGTAGCTATTGACCTAAATGATTTTGCGAGCGAGGTGTGTCAAGTCTGGGGGTATCGCTGCCAAGATTTGCAGGTGAACTGCACGTGTGAAATCTTGGTGCACGGCGAGTTTGTCGGGGACCCGATCAGGCTTCGGCAAATTGTCGACAATCTGGCCGAAAACGCCCTCAGGTTGAGTCCTAGTGGAAGCACTTTGGCAATTCGCATTGAGCAATTAGCGAATTCAGTGGTCATTGAGGTGCGGGATTCCGGTCCCGGATTGAGTGCAGGCGACCAAGAAGTCGCTTTTCAGCCGGGGGCGCTATATGAACGTTACCGAGGCGTGCGCCCAGTCGGCACCGGCATTGGTTTGGCCTTGGTGGGGCGGCTGGCCCAACGGATGGGTGGCACTGCCCTGGTGGGAGCAGCACCTGAAGGAGGCGCCTGTTTTCGGATAGAGATTCCCCAACGTGGGAAGGCGCACATTCTTTCTGTCAACGAGAAACATCGCAGCGACGGGTCGGTTCCCAATTCGGCTCCTAATTCGGGCGCGTAATGTGGTGCGACTAAGGTAACAGTGTGACGGTCTTAGACGACATAATCGCCGGTGTTCGCGAAGATGTTGCCATGCGCATGGAGCGCACCACCCTTGATCAATTGAAGCAGCGTGCACTCAAGATCCGCGAGGCCCAAGACGTTCAGGCGATTCTTAGTGGACCTGGTGTGTCTGTGATTGCTGAAGTGAAGAGATCAAGTCCCAGCAAGGGTTTACTTGCGCAAATCCCGAACCCCGGGTGGCTCGCTGCAGAATACGAAGCAGGTGGTGCACACGTCATCAGCGTGCTCACCGAGGAGCGTCGCTTTGGTGGAAGTTTGGCCGACTTGACCGAGGTTCGTGCAGCGGTCGACATTCCGGTTTTGCGCAAAGACTTTGTGATTGGGAGTTACCAGCTGTGGGAAGCGAAGGCTTACGGAGCGGACATGGTGTTATTGATCGTGGCAGCCCTTGAGCAAGAAGTTCTGATCTCCCTCATTGAACGAACCAAGAGCTTGGGGCTCACTGCACTCGTCGAAGTTCATGACGAGGAAGAAATTGATCGTGCCCTTGGAGCTGGAGGCACAGTTATTGGGGTTAATGCTCGAAATTTGAAAACCCTTGAGGTGGATCGATCCACGTTCAGCCGGGTAGTCGAGAAGATTCCCACGTCCTGCATTCGAATTGCCGAGTCTGGAGTTCGGGACCATCATGACCTTATGAATTATGCCGATGCGGGAGCAGATGCGGTACTCGTTGGTGAGTCACTTGTGGTGGGAGGGAACCCTCGGGAGGCGGTGCACGAACTTGTGACTGCTGGGGCGCACCCTTCATGTCGATCTCGAGGCAGGGCATGAGCACGACCGAAGCCAACCTTGAGACTGGTCTTCCGGGCCACTACGGCCCCTACGGTGGCAGGTTTGTCCCGGAGGCTCTGACGAGCGCCCTGGATCAATTAGATGCAGCATTTCGCGCCGGAATCGCTGATCCCGAGTTCACTACCCGGTTAGTCGATCTGGAGCGGGACTACACCGGGCGACCGTCGCCCTTGACTCGCGCACACAGATTTGGCGAGCATTGCGGTGGTGCGCGGATTTATTTTAAGCGCGAGGATTTGAATCACACCGGGTCGCATAAAATAAATAATGTATTGGGCCAAGCGCTCTTGGCCCAGCGGATGGGTAAAACGCGGATTATTGCAGAGACCGGTGCGGGTCAGCACGGAGTGGCGACAGCGACTGCTGCGGCACTTTTGGGTCTGCAATGCACCGTATACATGGGAGCCGAAGACACCAGGCGCCAGGCGCTCAACGTGGCACGAATGAAAATCCTCGGAGCAGAGGTGGTTTCTGTCGCCACCGGCAGCATGACCCTCAAAGACGCCATCAATGAAGCAATGCGCGACTGGGTGGCCTGCGTTGACGACACCCATTACGTACTGGGAACAGTGACGGGTCCTGCCCCCTTTCCCGAAATGGTGCGCCACTTTCATTCGGTGATCGGACGCGAGTCACGGGAGCAGATTCTTGCGGTTGAAGGACGTTTACCTGATGCAGTAGCAGCATGTGTGGGTGGTGGCTCAAATGCCATGGGACTCTTTAGCGGATTCATTGCTGACCCCGAGGTTCAACTACGGGGATACGAAGCCGGTGGGGACGGGGTGGAAACCGGTCGGCATGCCGCAAGATTTGCCGCAGGGAGACCGGGCGTATTGCACGGTGCCCGCACCTACGTTATGCAAGATCAGTGGGGGCAAACAGTGCCGTCGCACTCGATCAGTGCAGGCCTTGACTACCCAGGGGTCGGACCTGAGCACGCTTGGCTACACGACACGGGTCGAGCGATCTATGAAAGCGTCAACGATTCTGAGGCAATGGATGCTTTTGCCCTGTGCTCACGCTCGGAGGGGATCATCCCTGCGATTGAAACCGCACATGGCTTGGCCGGTGTGATTCGACTCGGCAAGGAACTGGGTCCAGATTCGGTGATCATCTTGAATCTCAGCGGTCGTGGAGATAAAGACGTTGCTACAGCCGCCCGTTGGTTTGGAATCGAACTGGAACACAGTGAATTTGGGGCCAGCATTGAACTGTCCGAAGGGCGTTAACCTGTGAGCCCAACCGGCGTCGGCCGAATCGGCTCGGTATTTGCCGAAGCGAAAAGTGAGAATCGGGCGCTGCTGATTGGCTACCTACCGGCTGGATTTCCCACTTTAGGGGAATCTGTCGCGCTCGTGGAAGCAATGTGTGACGGGGGAGTTGACCTGATCGAGGTGGGGCTCCCCTATTCCGATCCTTTGATGGACGGACCCGTGATTCAACAGGCGGTGGACCAAGCATTGAGTAACGGCGCAACTCCACAATCAGTGTTAACGGTAGTTAAGGCGGTTTCCGACCACGGCGTAGTCCCGGTCGTCATGAGTTACTGGAATCCCATTGAACAATTCGGGATTGAAGCATTTGCCCACGAACTGCGGCAGGCTGGTGGGGCTGGGGTGATCACACCCGATCTCACAATTGAAGAGGGCCAACCGTGGATCGCGGCAGCGGGCAGTCAAGAACTGGCGCCTATTTTTCTGGTCGCACCCTCTTCTACCAATGAAAGAATCAGCCGGATCGCTCAGGTGACTCAAGGATTTGTCTATGCGGCGTCAACCATGGGTGTAACCGGGGCTCGGGACCGGGTAAGCAATATGGCACCGCAATTGGTAGCCCGCGTCCGTGCGTCCACCGACCTACCCATCGCGGTAGGTCTGGGCGTGTCAAATGGTGCCCAAGCCGCCGAGATCGCCAAATATGCGGACGGGGTAATCGTCGGGTCCGCCTTTGTCACAGCAGCGAACACTGGTGGTGTCGCCGCGGTGCGCGAGCTGGCGAGAGAACTTGCTGGTGGGGTACGTTTGGCTCGGTAAAGGCCTTCACATATTCTAATGCTTCAATTTACATGCGATGAGCCGTGAGAGTGCGAATAGGAGCAACAGCCATGGGTGAAAAGAGCCGCCGCGAAAGAGCAGCAGAGGCGCGGGGAGTAGCACAAGCGAGCGAGAAACGTCGTGAGCGCACGGTTCGCTTTATTGGTGGAGCGGCAGTGGTAGTTATCATGGCCGCAATCATCGGGGTGGCGGTCTATGCAAGTAGCAATTCACCCTCCAATGACGCAAGTGGATCACTCGATGGAATTGTTCAACCCGATCCGGCTGCAGCTTTACCGGTAGGCGTCCTGGCGGCCGACTCGGCAACCCCCTTTGGGGTGCCCTATGGCAACGGCGGCGCCGATGTCCCGGTCCTTGAGCTCTGGGAAGACTTCCAGTGCCCGGCCTGCGGCGCGCTTGAGGAGGCAAACGGTGCAGGAATTGAGCAACTGGCAGAAGAAGGTTTAGTTCAACTCATCTATCGGCCCACCGCCTTTCTTGACGCCAACCTAGGAAATGATTCATCACATCGGGCTGTAGCCGCATGGGGTTGCGCGATCGATGCGGGAAAGACCCTTGAATTCCATAATGCGGTTTATGCTAACCAGCCAGCCGAAGAGGGCGTCGGGTTTACCGATGAGCAATTCGTGTCCTTTGCATCCGAGTCCGATCTCGGTGAGGCAGACCTAGCGACCTTCTCGCAATGCGTCACCGACGGTACTTACCTAGCGTGGGCGGCAAACTCCAACCAAGAATTTTCCACATCTCAAATCGGTGGAACTCCTTCTGGTTTCCTCAACGGTGAAGCCGTTGGCACCGAAGTGTTGGCAGATCCGGTGGCCCTTGCCGACTTAGTCGCGTCGAAGTCCTAGCGAGTAGTTGCTTCCTCTATGTTGACTTACATTCCTAGCCCGGAGACCGGCGTATGGGATTTGGGCCCGATCCCCCTTCGGGCATACGCCATGTTTATCGTGCTAGGAATAATCGTTGCTGTCGTCTTAGGAAATAAACGCTATGAGGCACGCGGCGGTCGGCCAGGCGTCATCACCGACATCGCCATTTGGGCGGTCCCATTTGGAATTGTTGGTGGTCGCCTCTATCACGTCCTCTCCGACTGGCAAATTTATTTCGGGGCGGAGGGTCGAGGATTCGCCGCAGCGTTTCGGATTTGGGATGGCGGTTTAGGGATCTGGGGCGCAGTGTTGCTTGGCGCCGTGGGTGCATGGATTGGTGCTCGTCGAAGCGGAGTTGTTTTACCTCCGATCGCGGACGCGATAGCTCCAGGGATCGCACTTGCCCAAGCAATCGGGCGTTTGGGAAATTATTTCAATCAGGAGCTTTTCGGGTCTCCCACGACATTGCCGTGGGGCCTGGAGATCTCACCGGCTAATCGGCCGGCGGGGTATGCCGAATATGCAACATTTCATCCTACATTTCTTTATGAGTCCCTGTGGCTGGTCGCACTGGCGCTAGTGGTGATTTGGGCTGACCGAAGATTCAACCTCGGGCACGGTCGCGCATTTGCACTGTACGTGCTTCTCTACACGGTAGGGCGAGTGTGGATCGAAGCACTGCGAATTGATTCGGCTAATCACATTCTGGGAGTGCGGCTCAACGTCTGGACGTCAATCCTGGTTGGTCTGGGTGCGTTGGCCTACTTGGTGATTTCGAGTCGGATTCGCCCCGGCCGGGAAGTTATTGCCTCTCCAGTTGAGGAAATTGAAGTAGAACCGATAGAATAAGGTTCTCGGGCCAACGTCGTCCCGGAATTCTCTGCAACATGTTGAAGTGCCTCTAGCGTGCTCGACATCATGTTCGGGGTGAGTCCGTGTGAAATGTGACGTTGAAGGAGTATGAAAATGGCGATTAGCCTGCACCCTAGAGCGCAGGGTCTGTACGACCCGGCACGTGAACATGATGCATGTGGCGTGGCATTTGTAGCTACTCTTACCGGGATCCCCAGCCATGACATCGTGGTGAAAGCCCTCAAAGCACTGACTAACCTCGAACACCGAGGCGCGTCCGGTAGCGAACCCGATAGCGGTGACGGGGCTGGGATCTTGTTGCAGGTGCCCGACCTCTTCTTGCGCAAGAATGTTGACTTTGAGCTACCAGCCGCAGGTGGATACGCTGTTGGCACGGCTTTTTTTGATCAGGGACAAGCGCCACTCGCTATGGTTGCGTTAGAAGAGCTTGCGCGCTCAGAAGGCTTAGCGGTTATCGGCTGGCGTCAAGTACCCACCGATGACTCGATGATCGGGGCAACAGCAAAGTCATGTAAACCGGATTTCTGGCAGTTATTTATTACCGACCATCTTTCTTCCGGAATTGAACTTGACCGGGCGGTATACGGTTTTCGCAAGCTTGCCGAACATGATCTGGGGGTGTACTTCTCCTCCCTGTCAAGCCGCACATTGTTGTATAAGGGAATGCTGACCACCGGGCAATTGTCTGGGTTTTTCCCCGACCTGACGGATCCTTTAGTGCACAGCGCATTGGCTCTGGTTCACTCCCGTTTTTCCACCAATACATTTCCTTCGTGGCCACTTGCGCACCCGTATCGGCTCATTGCCCATAACGGTGAAATCAATACGGTCCGAGGAAATCGAAACTGGATGACCGCGCGCGAGGCTATGTTGACTTCCGATATTTTGCCCGGTGACATGACGCGGCTGTTCCCGATCTGTTCGCCGGATGCGAGCGACTCCGCCTCATTTGATGAGGCTCTCGAGCTTTTCCACCTTGGCGGTCGTTCGCTTCCCCATGCCGTTCTCATGATGATTCCTGAAGCGTGGGAAAACAATCTCAACATGTCGCCGGCGCGACGAGCCTTCTACGAATTCCATGCAACGATTATGGAACCCTGGGATGGCCCGGCGAATGTGTGTTTCACCGATGGAACGCTGATCGGTGCAGTTCTGGACCGCAACGGCCTTCGACCTGGGCGTTTTTGGGTGTGTGAAGACGGGCTTGTTGTGCTGGCTTCTGAGACTGGAGTGCTGGACATTGACCCCAGCACCGTTATCCGCAAGGGCAGATTGCAGCCGGGAAAGATGTTCTTGGTTGATACTGCAGCGGGGCGGGTGATCGAAGATGAAGAGATAAAAGAATCCCTGGCTGAGGAGCACCCATATCAAGAGTGGTTGGCGCGCGAGTTAATTCATCTTGAAGCTTTGCCCGAGCGTGAACATATTGTGCACACGCGAGATTCAGTGGCCCGTCGCCAACAAACTTTTGGCTACACGCAGGAGGATTTGCGGCTCATCATTGAACCAATGGCAAGAAATGGCACCGAGGCAATTGGCTCAATGGGAACTGATACCCCCATCGCGGCTTTGTCTGATCGTCCGCGCATGCTCTTTGACTATTTCAGTCAGCTTTTTGCCCAAGTCACAAATCCACCCCTTGACGCGATCCGTGAGGAAATCGTGACTTCATTGGGCAGCATCATCGGACCGGAGGGGAATCTACTTGAGGCATTGCCGGGGCATTGCCGTCAAGTAGTGCTGCCATTTCCGGTCATTGACAACGACGAGCTTGCAAAGATTCTGCATATAAATGCAGATGGACAACTACCCGAGTTCGCTGCGGCTCGGATCAAAGGTCTCTACAACGTGTATGGCGGTGGAGCTGCACTGGAGAAGCGAATCCTTGAGATCTTTAATGAAGTTGATGCTTTGATTCGTCAAGGTAAGAGGTTCATTGTTCTCTCCGATCGCGAGAGTAACGCGAGTTTGGCACCAATTCCATCGCTACTTCTGTGCGCGGCGGTACACCACCACCTGGTGCGCACCAAGAACCGCACCATGATCAGCTTGCTCATCGAAACGGGCGATGTCCGCGAGGTGCACCATGTAGCCCTTTTGATCGGCTACGGCGCTGCGGCGATTAATCCGTATCTCACCTTAGAAAGTGTCGAGGATTTGGTGCGCCGCAATGTGATTTCAGACATCACCCCCGAGAAAGCCATGCGCAATGTGATCAAGTCTTTGGGCAAAGGCCTACTCAAGGTGATGTCCAAAATGGGAGTGTCAACCGTGGCTTCGTATCGGGGCGCTCAGATTTTCGAGGCGATTGGCCTTTCACAAGAATTCATTGACGCGTACTTCACCGGTACTACTTCGCAGCTGGGTGGAGTGGGGATCGACGTGATTGCCGACGAGAATGCCGCTCGACACGCTGATGCCTACCCAGTTTCAGGAATCTCGCCCTCGCATCGGACGTTGCGCGATGGCGGCGAGTATCAATGGCGCCGTGAGGGATCACCGCATCTATTCGACCCTGAGACGGTATTTCGATTGCAGCACGCGACAAGGTCAAAACGGTTCGATATTTTTAGCGAGTACACCAGTCGAGTCAATGACCAGTCGGAACGACTGATGACCTTACGAGGACTATTTGAATTCAGTTCCGAACGGCCGGAAATTCCTATTGATGAAGTTGAATCAATTGCGAGCATCGTAAAAAGGTTTTCAACTGGGGCGATGTCCTATGGATCAATTTCAGCGGAAGCCCACGAGACCCTCGCGATCGCCATGAATCGTCTTGGCGCCAAGTCCAATACGGGCGAGGGCGGGGAGGACCCGGAGCGCTTTGTGCCCATGAGTAACGGCGACCTCAAGCGCTCGGCGATTAAGCAGGTGGCTTCGGGGCGTTTCGGCGTCACGAGCGAGTATTTGGTAAACAGTGACGATATTCAAATAAAGATGGCCCAGGGGGCTAAGCCGGGCGAGGGCGGTCAACTGCCGGGTTCCAAGGTGTATCCGTGGATCGCAAAGACGAGGCACTCAACCCCAGGGGTGACCCTTATTTCACCACCGCCGCACCACGACATCTATTCCATTGAAGACTTAGCCCAGTTGATTCATGATCTCAAGAACGCCAACTCCGATGCACGTATTCATGTGAAGTTGGTGGCCGAAGTTGGGGTGGGAACGGTCGCTGCGGGAGTTGCCAAAGCGCATGCCGATGTAATCCTCATTTCTGGGCATGACGGTGGCACCGGTGCTTCGCCACTCACATCGCTGAAGCACGCGGGCGCGCCGTGGGAACTGGGATTAGCTGAAACGCAGCAGACACTGCTGCTCAACGGTTTACGTGACCGAGTAGTTGTGCAAACGGATGGCCAACTGAAAACCGGACGGGACGTAGTTATCGCGGCGCTTTTGGGTGCCGAGGAATTTGGCTTTGCAACAGCGCCACTGGTAGTCATGGGTTGCATCATGATGCGGGTATGCCACCTGGATACCTGTCCGGTTGGGGTAGCAACCCAAAACCCAGCCTTGCGCGAGAAGTTTTCTGGCAAGCCGGAGTTCGTGGAGACATTCTTTGAATACATTGCCCAAGAAGTGCGTGTGTTGCTAGCAGAACTGGGTTTCACCTCACTCGACGAAGCAATTGGTCAAGTTGAAGTGCTCAACATGAACAGGGCCATCACACACTGGAAAGCTGACGGTCTCGACCTGGCGCCAATATTGCACGTTCCTGATCTTCAGGCGCGCGGGCACCGCCGGCACATGAAGAATCAGGAGCATGGTTTAGAACATGCGCTAGATCAGGAACTAATTCGGATGAGTGCTGAAGCTTTAGAAACTGGGCTCCCCACCAAGATTGATGTTGAAATTCGAAATGTGAATCGGACCGTTGGCACGATGTTGGGCAGTGAGATCACTAAACGCGGCGGGTTGCCCGACGGCACCATCGACATTTCCTTTACCGGATCAGCGGGACAAAGTTTTGGTGCATTCATTCCACAAGGACTCACGCTTCGACTCACCGGCGATGCGAATGATTATGTCGGAAAGGGACTCTCCGGCGGCCGAATAGTGGTCCATCCGCATAGAAATGCTCCATTTGAGCCCAGCGAGAACACAATCGCTGGAAATGTGATCGGCTATGGCGCAACATCGGGCGAAATTTTCTTCCGAGGTCGCGTAGGTGAACGCTTCTGTGTGAGAAACTCCGGCGCGTCTGCGGTCGTCGAGGGGGTCGGAGATCACGGTTGCGAATACATGACCGGTGGCAGGGTGGCCGTGTTGGGGCCGACTGGTCGCAACTTCGGTGCTGGCATGTCGGGTGGAATCGCTTATCTACTCGACCTTGACCCGACTTTGATCAATCACGACTTGGTCGAGCTCAATCGACTCGATGAGGCAGATGCACAGGAGTTGTTTAAGTTGGTGTCAGCTCACGTGGAACACACGGAGTCAAGTCGCGGAAGCGAACTTCTTGCCGCCTGGGGTGCTGCAGTGACCCGATTCACAAAAGTGATACCGCGGGACTACAAACGTGTTCTTGAAATCGAAGCTGACGCACTTAGCCGCGGTGAAGATCCGATGCTAGCAATCATGAGCAGGATTCAATAATGGCCAAGACATTGAGGAGTTTTTATGGGTGATCCACGTGGATTTCTGACAACGGATCGGGAGCTGCCCAAGCGCCGACCAGTCGATATTCGGATTCGAGATTGGCGCGAAGTCTATGAAGACTTCGATGCCCGCGATGTTGAACTTCAAGCCGGCAGGTGCATGGATTGTGGGATTCCGTTTTGCCACGACGGTTGCCCTCTGGGGAATCTGATCCCGGAATGGAATGAGTTGATATTTGACCGGGACTGGGGGCAAGCAATTGAACGCCTGCATGCAACAAATAATTTTCCAGAGTTCACCGGTCGACTGTGTCCAGCGCCGTGTGAGTCCGCTTGCGTTCTTGGCATCAATGAAGACCCGGTAACCATTAAGCAGGTCGAAGTGTCCATTGTGGACCGCGCATGGGAATCGGGTTGGATCAATCCGGCTCCACCGGAAAGCCTTTCTGGTCGTTCGGTCGCCGTCATTGGCTCGGGCCCCGCCGGACTGGCCGCCGCTCAACAATTAGCGCGGGCCGGGCACACGGTTGCGGTGTTCGAGCGCGCAGACCGAATCGGTGGCCTCTTGCGATATGGAATTCCGGAGTTCAAAATGGAAAAGCATCATCTTGATCAACGATTGGGTCAGCTCGAAGCTGAAGGGGTTAAATTCCGTGCAGGAATCGAGATTGGGGTCGATCTGACCGGTTCGGAATTGCGCCAACGCTATGACGCGATCGTGATCTGCGTGGGCGCAACCGTCGCTCGAGAACTTGAAGTGCCCGGTCGCGACTTTGATGGAATTTATCAAGCCATGGAGTTCCTTCCCCTTGCCAATCGGGTGCAGGAAGGCGACTTGGAGAAGTCTCCGTATGACGTAGCCGGGAAGCACGTTGTGATCCTTGGCGGTGGCGACACCGGTGCTGACTGTCTGGGCACCTCACACCGACAAGGGGCGGCAAGTGTGACCCAACTTGAAATTATGCCAAATCCCGGCACCGAACGCAGCGAAGGTGCGCCGTGGCCGACCTATCCCATGATTTATCGGGTGTCGAGTGCACATGAAGAGGGGGGAGACAGGCTTTTCTCGATGTCAACCCAAAGATTCTTGAGCGAGGACGGTCAGAAAATTTCGGGAATAGAACTTGCCGAAGTGGAGTTCACGAATGGAAGTTTCGCTGTTATTCCCGGTACCGAGAAAATTCTCAAGGCGGATGTTGTCCTGCTGGCAATGGGTTTCACCGGGCCAGAACCCGCCCCCTACGTTGAACAGTTGGGTCTCGAACTCGATGCGCGGGGCACTATTAAACGTGACGCAGATTTCTTTTCGGGGACGCACGCAGTGTTTGTGGCCGGTGATGCCGGCCGTGGCCAGTCATTGATTGTCTGGGCGATCGCCGAAGGGCGAGCGGCTGCCGCATCTGTGGACCAATTCTTAATGGGGTCGACCAACCTTCCTAGTCCGATCTCAGCATTTGATCGACCGTTGGTTGTGTGAACCCTTTGGGAGCATTGTTGTCGAAGCAACCCATGTGTAACCGGTTACAGTAGGCTGAGCAGATGAGAAGAGCAAAGATCGTAGCAACCCTAGGCCCAGCTACTGCTAGCGCGGAAGCGGTCTTGGAGTTGGTCGAAGCGGGCATGGACGTTGCTCGATTGAACCTCTCCCATGGAGACTATGCAGACCATGCAGACGCCTACAAGTGGGTTCGGCAGGCCTCAGATGACTCAGGGCGAAGTGTGGCGATATTGGTGGATCTCCAAGGCCCGAAAATTAGGCTTGGGCGATTCGCTTCAGGGCCTGTTGAGCTAGTAGTGGGGAACGAATTCATTGTCACGACCGAAGAATGTCCGGGCGATGCAACCATGGTTTCCACCAGCTTTACCGGGCTGCCGGGTGACGTCAACCCGGGAGACAGTGTCCTCGTTGATGATGGCCGGATCGAATTGCAGGTGACTAAAATCGTTGGCCCGCGAGTGCATACCATAGTAATTGAGGGTGGCATTGTCTCCAATAATAAGGGATTCAATTTACCTGGGGTGGCCGTGAGCGTCCCGGCTCTTTCCGAAAAAGATCGCGAAGATTTGCGCTGGGGGTTGCGCAACGGTGCCGACCTGATCGCACTGTCATTTGTGCGTTCCTCGGCAGATATTCATGACGTACACGCAATCATGGATGAAGAGGGACTGCGACTCCCCGTCCTTGCCAAGGTAGAAAAACCACAGGCGGTCGACAACCTTGAAGACATCATCGCCGCATTCGACGGGGTCATGGTTGCCCGGGGAGACCTTGGGGTTGAACTTCCACTCGAGATGGTTCCACTCGTGCAAAAAAGGGCCATCCAAATGTGTCGCGAGGCGGGAAAGCCGGTCATTGTGGCAACGCAAATGCTTGATTCGATGATTACCGAGAGCCGTCCCACGCGTGCTGAAGTCAGTGACGTAGCCAATGCAGTACTTGATGGAGCCGATGCGCTGATGCTTTCTGGTGAGACAAGCGTTGGTGCGCGACCTACGCATGTGGTGTCAACGATGTCCACGATTATCGAGCACTTGGAGGAAGAGGCCCTCGACCGAATCCCTGCGTTGCAGGACGCACCTACCGGTTCTACGGCCCGAGCGCTTACCCACGCCGCGGTTGATGTAGCGAACGGAACGGGTTCCTCTCATCTGATTGCATTCACCGAAACTGGTAGATCGGCTCGGCTGATTGCACGTTGGCGTGCCCGCACCCCTTTGCTTGCGTTTACACCAAATCCCCGGGTTCGTAGCCAGTTGTCGTTGACGTGGGGTGTTGAAACCTTTTTGGTCCCACAAGTAAGCCACACGGACGACATGGTGAGCCAAGTGGACAAGGCCTTGCTCGATATTGGGCGAGCCAGTGCAGGCGAGCGCGTGGTAATTGTTGCCGGAGTGCCGCCTGGTGTTCCAGGAACGACTAACGGCATGCGCGTCCACAAAATGGGAACCGCGGGTCGGGGTGGTGGTGTTTAGCGCTACACACAGGATCGGGTAAGTTTGGCTCGACGCGTTTCAACCTAGTTCACACACCTTTAAGACTCGTCCAGTGAGGCGGGGAAGGGCGAGCACATGAAGGATCCATCACCTGGCGCATCCGAAAGTTCTTCACGAACTATTAGTCGGGTAGTAGCCGATCCAGAGGATATTTCGCGGGCGCTTCGCAGACTCGCCCATCAAGTTGTTGAAAATGTCAAAGATGTCACGAATATTGTGATCATGGGCATTCCCACTCGCGGTGTGCCTATTGCCGAGCGACTGGCTAAAAATATCGGTGACATCGAAAACATCGTTATTCCAGTGGGATCCTTGGACGTCACCCTTTTTCGGGACGACCTACGAATGCGTCCGTCCAAAGCACTAGAGCAGACGCGCCTTCCCGTTGAAGGGCTTCACGGGAAAACCGTTATTTTGGTTGACGATGTACTGTTTTCCGGTCGCACAATTCGGGCCGCGCTTGACGCAATCAATGAGTATGGTCGCCCGGCCGTTGTTCAACTGGCAGTATTGGTTGATCGGGGTCACCGGGAGCTACCCATTCGAGCCGATTACGTAGGGAAAAACCTGCCCACGTCATTGGACGAAAAAGTTTCCGTGCAGATATGCGAAATTGACTCAGTTGATCAAGTCGTAATTCAATCAACGACGGAACAACTATGAAGCACCTCATCTCGGTACAGGAACTGAGTCGAGAGGACACCGTGGGAATTCTTGACACTGCAATTGAGTTGAACCGAGTAACCGATGGCGGGACCAAAATGTTGCCGACATTGCGCGGCCGCACTGTTGTGAATCTTTTCTACGAAGATTCAACTCGAACTAGGCTTTCATTTGAGCGAGCTGCAAAACGACTCTCTGCCGATGTAGTGACATTTTCAGCAAAAGGTTCGAGTGTTTCCAAAGGCGAGAGTTTGAAGGACACGGCACTGACCTTGAATGCGATGGGCGCCGACATGATTGTTGTGCGTCATCCTGCGCCGGGAGCAGCCCACCGGCTGGCGCATGCCGGGTGGCTGGAATCGAGTGTGCTAAATGCTGGCGATGGAAAACATGAGCATCCAACTCAAGCGCTGGGCGACGCTTTTACCCTCCGGGCGCATCTGCGCCCTGAGGCAACAGATTTTGCGGGGCTGACAATTGGGATTGTGGGCGACGTATTGCACTCTCGGGTTGCGCGTTCCAATATTTTTCTCCTGGGAATCCTCGGTGCCAAAGTTGTAGTGATCGGTCCGCCCACTTTATTGCCGGTAGGGATTGAAAACTGGCCGTGTGAAGTGAGTTACTCCCTGGATGCTCACTTGCCCGAGTTGGACGCGATCATGATGTTACGCGTTCAACAGGAACGCATGAATGGAACTTTCTTCCCGAGTGAACTTGAATACAGCCGGACATTTGGCCTTAACCGTAAACGAGCCAAGAAACTGCCTGAGCACGCGATCGTGATGCATCCTGGACCAATGAATCGTGGCGTGGAAATTACGGCCGAGGTGGCCGACAGCGCACGAAGTGTGATTACAGAACAAGTGGCCAATGGGCTCATTGTGCGCATGGCATGCATGTACCTACTGATCGGGGGAGATGTCAGTGTCGCTTAATTCATACCTGATTGCGGGTGCGCGGCCATTCGGTGAAGACGTACAGGACATTCGAATAATTGGTGGGCGCATCGCGGAGATCGGCATTGGGCTCGACCCCGAAAATCTCGACGTGGTGCGGGCAGAAGGGCGGGTCGCCCTGCCCTCATTTGTTGACCTGCATACTCATTTACGGGAGCCGGGGAGAGAGGACGCCGAAACCATTGCATCGGGTTCCCGCGCGGCGACGCTGGGTGGTTTTTCGGCTGTATTTGCCATGGCCAACACGGCACCGGTTGCCGACACGGCCGGTGTTGTTGAGCAAGTGTGGCGAATTGGTCGGGAGACCGGTCTAGTTGATGTGTTCCCCATCGGCGCTGTAAGTGTGGGTCTAAACGGCCAGGCTCTTGCCGAGTTGGGAGCCATGGCGGCCTCGGCTGCGGAAGTTACCGTATTTAGCGACGATGGGCACTGCGTATTTGACCCCCTGCTCATGCGGAGAGCATTGGAATATGTAAAAACATTTGATGGTGTTATCGCCCAACACGCACAGGACCCTCGACTGACACAGGGCGCCCAGATGAACGAGGGTGAACTGTCGGGGATACTTGGCTTGACGGGGTGGCCCGCGGTCGCAGAAGAGGCGATCATTGCCCGCGACGTACTCCTTGCCCTACACGTCGATTCGAGGCTGCACATCTGCCACGTATCAACAGCCGGCAGTGTTGCAATCATCCGATGGGCCAAGGAAATGGGGGTTCGGGTTACAGCCGAAGTCACCCCACACCACTTGCTACTCACCGAGGACTTTGTTTCCGGTTTTGATCCAGTGTATAAAGTCAATCCACCGTTGAGATCTCGTGCGGATACGCTCGCATTACGCGAAGCTTTGGCTGATGGCACGATCGACATAATTGCAACCGATCATGCTCCGCATCCACATGAAGCCAAGGATTGCGAATGGGACAGTGCGGCATTTGGAATGCTTGGACTAGAAACCGCACTGGGCGTGGTGGTATCCGCGATGCAAGATGTACCAGATTGGAA
>FLOH01001307.1_pt1 | contig 39638 bp, 33 predicted proteins | sample 756751 | NCBI WGS metagenome assembly FLOH01 (sample SAMEA4026879, study PRJEB14308) | marine metagenome | biome: coastal water; material: water | depth 74 m
TACCATCCTATTGGGGACTGGATGACTGGCCACCCTATGTCCATATGAGCGATATTGATTTCATGATGCCAATCAAGGCCCCGTCAGAAGCGATTACGGCTTTTAGAGACGAATTTGATGCTGCGTGGGAAAGTGGGGGCCTCTGGGTCGCTGTCTGGCATCCGTTCGTAACCGGACGCCTGGCCCGCCTTCGTGCTGTTGAAGGGCTGCTCCAGTACATGCTCGAAAAAGACGATGTCTGGATTGCCAGCATGGAAGAAATCGCCGCTCATGTTCGCACTGTTACGGAATCGGGTGAATACAAGCCACGCGTTGATGAATTACCATACTACCGAAAGCCGGTGGAGATGCCGGTATATCCGGGCAAGGGTGAATGATTCGTGGGAGGGTAGATCATACAGCAAAGGGGTAATTGGTAATGACGAAGAATACATATGAAACAGGCCGTCTGAACCTGCCGTTCGTCGGCCATTGCACTTTTGGTAAGCAACCGGCGTGTCTCGACTGGGATGCTATTGACGCGGATATCGCTGTGCTGGGCGCGCCGTTTGATATGGGCACACAGTACCGTGCCGGGGCTCGCTTTGGGCCGCGCTCGATCCGTGAAGCTTCGACGTTGTTTTCCTTCGGTCATGGCGGGGCCTACGACTTTGAAGACGACATCACCTATCTGCCCGCAGACAAGGTTCGGATCGTTGATATCGGTGATGCTGACATGATCCATACTGACACCATCCAGAGTCATGATAATATCGAATTTGGTGTCCGTAAAATCCTGAAGGCAGGCGCCATGCCCGTCGTGTTGGGCGGTGACCATTCGGTACATATCCCCTGTATCCGGGCATTCGACGACCAACCCCCGGTCCATATCATTCATGTGGACGCCCATCTGGATTTTGTTGATGAGCGGCACGGGGTTAAGTATGGCCACGGCAATCCCCTCAGGCGGGCCTCGGAAATGTCCCATGTGACCGGGTTCACGCAACTGGGGATCCGCAATGTTTCCTCATCCAATCGGGCTGATTACGATGCCGCGCGTGCCGCCGGATCCACCATCCTGTCGGTGCGTGATGTTCGTCGGTTGGGGGCTGACGGTGTGCTGGCTCTGGTGCCCGAAGGGGTGCGGTACTACCTGACCATTGATATTGACGGGTTTGATCCGTCCATTGCTCCCGGGACCGGCACACCGAGCCATGGCGGTTTCCTGTATTATGAAGTTCTGGAAATCATGCAGGGCCTGACCAAGCGGGGTGAGGTCGTGGGGATGGATCTGGTGGAAGTAGCACCGGATTATGACCACTCGGGTTCGACGGCATTTCTTGCGGCGCAGTTATTGATGAACGTGCTGGGCTATGTATTCCATGAAAAAGGCATGAGTGATTAATCACTCGGAATAATCAGTCGCTTAAGCGAGGCTGGAATCAATGGCGTCGAGAACGGCCTGAACAGGAATGGCATCCATGGCATCCTTGCCGAAATCCTGCGCCCGGATCGCCAGCAGGTCCGGTGTGTAGGGAGCAAATTTCCCGGGATCTGTGGGGCCGAACAGCGACACTATCTTTGATCCGCCGGCGGCCAGCATGTGACCTGTCCCCGAGCAGTTGGCAACGCTGGCAGAAAGGTGTGATGCAAGGGCGACCGTCAGTGTCGGGCCGTTCAGGATCGTGCCACTATCTTCGCGCCATTCCAACGGAGCAAACAGCGCACCGGGAACGGCTGTCTCGATCTGGTTACGCCATTCCTGTTCCAGAGGGCCCAGAAAAAAGACCGGTGTTCTTCCGCACGCCAGCTGTTTGTCGGCAACCGTTAAGTAGTTTTCCAGCGGCCAGCATTTTCCCGTGTCCATGCGGCCTGCGCCGGGGGCCAGCCCTATATAGACAGGCTCGTGCTTAGAAGTGCGGGGCAGAATACTATCAGCCGCTGTGCGGTATTCATCCGGCAGGACGGCGATGTGGCCCGGTTTTGCCATCTCCCCCGTTGCCAGCGCCAGCAGGGCCAGAAGTTTTTCCGCCAAAGAGCGGGGCTTGGGCTGGTTTTTGTTCGGTCGGTGCGATGAGAAAAAATAACGCCACGACGGAGAAATTAGCACATCGTGGGAGATGCGGCGGAGCATCAAGGTATACACAGGATTTTTCTGGGTATCGATGATGACGTCGAAATGCCTGTCGGGCAGAAGTCGCCAGGGCGATAGCGCGCTTGCCCAGCCATGGCCGAGGATGGTGGCGGGCAGAAATTCTGCAATCAGCCCACGGGCGACGGGTTCAAGAATGCCAGCGAACAGAGTCGCTCCATGGCCATGGACCCAGGTTATTTTATGTCCCGGAAAGGCATGGCTAAGCGCGCGCAGAAAAGGCAGTTTGATAAAATTCTCGCCAATGGCATCGTCCGGATATGGGCCAATGAACACAAGAATATGTCTTTCGGCAGTATCACCGCTCATGAATAATTTTCCTGAAATGATGCCTATAGTCGTGCGTGGCTCCACAAAATCAAGCACCCAAATAACACGGGCCATATGGGGCTTAATGATCGGGACGATAGTCGCATGATAACAGTCGTCTATAGGCTATATACACCGAGGAAAGTGGTGCTAGTGTACAGCCCGATAAACGCAGAATAATAAACTCAGGGGCAAGGGTCGTCACGTGACCTCAATAATTTTTTTCGGATTGTTAATCGGCATGCAACATGCGCTGGAAGCCGATCATATTGCTGCCGTCTCCAGCATGGTAACGCGGGAGAAAACCCTGCGCGGCATGATCCGGCATGGCGCTTTCTGGGGTGTTGGCCATGCGGTGACGCTGATGGTGTTTGCGGGGGCTGTTCTGGTCTTTGGTCTGGTGATATCCGACGCATTGGCGGGTTGGCTTGAAATGGCTGTTGGTGTGATGCTGGTGGGGCTGGGCGGCCATGTTGTTTACCGTCTGATCAAGGAACGTATTCATTTTCATACCCACCGTCACCCCGATGGCGATATGCACTTTCATGCCCATAGCCATGAAGGTGATCCTTTGCGCCACGATAATTCCAGTCACGATCATCAGCATGTGAAACGCGTGCCGGTCCGGACCCTGCTGGTTGGCATGATGCATGGCCTTGCCGGGTCTGCCGCGTTGGTTGTTCTGGCCGTATCGACAGTTGGTGACCCGGTTATCGGGGTAATCTATGTCGCCCTGTTTGGTATGGGGTCTATCTTGGGAATGGCGATTTTATCCGCCATTGTCGCCGTGCCATTGGGGCTGTCTGCACGGTTCCTGACCTGGGCCAATTGTGGGTTACAAGGCGGGATCGGGGTGTTCACGATCGGCCTGGGCGCTGTCGGGATTACGCACTCGGCACAGGCCATCGGCTTTTAGAGCCAGAGCTTGATAGGGTGGCTAGGTCTCGATCCCCCTATGATTTCATAGAAAATGTACGCATGATCTCTCCGTTGGGGCTACCCTAAGAGAGGCATAGTAGTGAAATCTCCGGATGTGGTATCCGTCAAAGCACACTGATAGAAAAGAGGACAGGGACATGACCAAATCATTTGATGGCAATGACGCATGGGGCATTGATCACGCCATTACCCGGGATTCCGTACATGGCATCCGGATTGAAAATTCACACTCCGGTGTTCTGAGTTTCCTCAGAACCAAATATGCCAAGGACCTTACCGGCATCGATATCGCCGTTACTGGCATTCCCTACGATCTGGCGGTAACAAACCGGCCCGGCACGCGCTTTGGCCCCCGCTCCGTACGCGAGGCATCGACCCAGTTGGCATGGGGCCCGCTCTGGCCGTGGAGTCATGATCCACTGAAACGCCTTGCCGTCGTTGATTACGGCGATTGCGACATCGATCAGGGCAATCCCCATATGATACCCGAGCAGATCGAGAATCACATCGACGGCATTCTGGAATCCGGCGCGTCATCCGTTTCCATTGGCGGTGATCATTTTATCACGCTGCCGATCATGAAGGCCTACGCAAAACGATATGGCCCCCTGGCCATGGTACATTTCGATGCCCATTCCGATACCTGGAGCGAGGACACCAACCGTATTGATCACGGCACCATGTTTTATCATGGCATCAAGGAAGGCATTATCGACCCTGAGCATTCCGTACAAATCGGAATCCGTACCCATAATGCCGATCCCATGGGGGTCCGTTGGCTTGATGCGAATTGGGTCCACGAAAATGGGCCCCAGAAAGCCATTGCTGAGACCAAGAAAATCGTCGGAGACCGGCCGGCCTATCTGACGTTTGATATTGATTGCCTTGACCCTGCTTTTGCGCCGGGGACGGGAACGCCGGTATGCGGTGGCCTGAGCACCTATCAGGCCCGGACCATTCTTGGCGGCCTTGATGGCATTGATTTCAAGGGTATGGACCTGGTTGAAGTCGCACCTCAGTATGACGTGGGGGACGTTACGGCGTTGGCTGGTGCGACTTTGATTATGGATTACCTCCAGATGCGCACGAAAAATCTGCCGGACAAGGTGTGATTCAGACCATGTATGACTATGCCATCATTGGTGGCGGCATCGTTGGCGTTTCCACGGCGTGGCAACTGCAACAGCGCTTGCCGGACAGCCGGATCATCATCATCGAAAAAGAAGCCGGGGTGGGACGCCATCAGACCGGGCATAATTCCGGCGTGATCCACGCCGGGGTCTATTACCAGCCCGGCAGCATGAAGGCGCGGTTTTGCAAGGTGGGTGTTGAGGCGACCATCAAGTTTTCCGAAGAAAACAACATTCCTTACGAACAATGCGGCAAGCTGTTGGTGGCCACCAATGCAGCGGAGCATGCCCGTATGGAAGCTCTGCTTGAGCGGTGCCATGAAAACGCGATTGCGTGCACACGGTTGTCGGCGGATGAGTTGAAAGAACGTGAGCCCCATATCACGGGCACCGGCGCCATTCTGGTTGCGGCTACGGGCATTGCTGACTACCCGGCTATCTGTCGTAAAATGGCGGAAAAGTTCGAAGCTTTGGGCGGCATCTTGCTGCTGTCGTCGGCTGTCACGTCTGTGCGTGAGACCGCAGGTCAGATCACGCTCAGGGCAGGGGGGCAAGAGATCGCGGCCCGCCACGTCATCGCCTGCACCGGTGTCATGGCGGATCGCATGGCGAAAATGATGGGGATTGATGCAGGGTTCCGCGTGGTTCCGTTCCGTGGCGAGTACTATCGCCTGCCGTCGGAAAAGAGCAATATCGTTCAGCATTTGATCTATCCCATTCCCAACCCCGAATTACCGTTTCTGGGGGTTCACCTGACCCGGATGATCGATGGCAGTGTGACGGTAGGCCCCAATGCGGTTCTGGCCTTCGCGCGTGAAGGCTATCCCAAGGGCAGCTTCAACCTGCGGGATATAGCTGAAATGGTCGGATATGGAGGGTTCTGGAAGCTCATGCGGGCAAACCTGAAAACCGGTGCGGTGGAAATGAAAAACTCTCTGATGAAGGCGGGGTATCTGGAACTTTGCCGGAAATACTGCCCGGAATTGACGGTGGATGACCTGCTGCCCTATCCGGCCGGGATTCGTGCCCAGGCGGTCGCGCCTGACGGGACGCTGATCCATGATTTCCTGTTTGCCGATACGCCGCGCTCTATCCTTGTGTGCAACGCGCCGTCGCCGGCGGCGACATCTTTCATTCCCATCGGCGCACATATCGTGGATAAGATAATTGAACGATTTGAAACCAGCTAAACAGTCAAGAGGCGATCATGGCCAAAAAGTATAATCAACCGCTTGGCGGAAATGAGATGCCGCGGTTTGGTGGCCCCGCCACCATGATGCGACTCCCCACGCAGGATACGGCAAAAGGTCTTGATGCCTGTTTCGTCGGCGTTCCGTTTGATGTGGGGACTTCCAACCGCTCAGGGGCGCGGTTCGGTCCCCGTGCGATCCGGGCAGAATCCTGCCTGCTCAGGCCCTATAATATGGAAACCAAGGCAGCGCCTTTTGATTCCCTGCAGGTCGCCGATATCGGTGATGTCGCCATCAATACCTTTAATTCACAAAAGAGCATGGGCATTATCGAAGCCGCTTACGATGAAATCCTGTCTCACGATTGTACGCCGCTGACCCTTGGCGGCGATCATACGGTGGCTTTGCCGATCTTGCGAGCGCTCAAGAAAAAATACGGGCCTGTGGGCATGGTCCATGTGGATGCCCATGCGGATATAAACGACAATATGTTTGGTGAGTCCATCGCCCACGGCACGCCGTTTCGTCGCGCCGTTGAGGAAGGGCTACTGGATTGTAACCGGGTCTACCAGATCGGGTTGCGGGGAACCGGCTATGCGGCGGACGATTTTGATTGGCCACGGCAACAGGGCTTTGAAGTGGTGTGTGCCAACGAATGCTGGCACAAGTCCTTGTCTCCTCTGATGGAGCAGGTGCGGGCCAAACTCGGTGACGGTCCGGTGTATCTGAGCTTTGATATCGATGGTCTTGATCCATCTGCCGCGCCGGGAACGGGCACGCCCGAGTATGGCGGTCTGACAGTCATTCAGGGATTTGAGATTATCCGTGGATGCCGGGGCCTCAATCTGGTGGGATGTGATCTGGTCGAAATATCACCGCCATATGATCTCAGTGGTAATACAGCGCTGCTTGGCGCTAATCTCTTGTTTGAGATGTTATGTGCATTGCCGGGTGTGACCATCCGTTAGGGTCCTTGCTGGCATGCGCGTCAACCCGGTGTTGTCATGATTCATGCGGACGAAAGCGAAACTGGAATAGTCGGGGCGGTAGCAGGCGTTGTTGCGCATATCGGTGATGCAGACTTCCCCGCACAGGTCATCGCAAGTGTTCAGTCCATTGTGCCATTCGACTCGGCCCTCTTCCTGGGGTGTGTCGCCTCGCATGCCCCGCAGTTGCTGCATGATGGCCTGGATGAACGCGAGCGTGAGGCCTTCTATGGGGCCTATCTAAACGGCGCATATCTGCTGGCTCCGGGATATCGGGCGGCACAGAATGTTGATATTTCAGGCATCCGACGGCTGTCAGAAGTGTTCCCCGGTGATATTGAGGACAGCCAGTATTTCTCCATATACTGGGGCCAGACGGGAATGATCGATGAGTTGTTTATGTTCGTTCGACTGGATATGGAACGATCGACCTATCTCGCCATGGGGCGCTATGGCGGGGCTGATTTTTTTTCCGATGAAGACATCAAGCGACTGAAGGTTGCTGAACCCGTGCTTCGCACGGCCATCCAACGAAACTGGCGAGATCAATCCTTCAGTGCCGATGACATCATTAAAACCGATAGCGGGCATGAGAAATATCACAGGCTGCTGACGGAGTTTGGCTCAAAAGAACTGACGCCGCGAGAATACGATGTGTGCCAGTTGATGCTACGAGGCCATTCCAGCAAGTCCGGCGCCCGGGAGTTGGGTATTTCCCCGGAAACAGAACGGATTCACAGAGGGCGTGTCTTCCAGAAACTCGGGGTGACATCGCAGGTCGAGACGCTGGCGATGTTTCTCCAGTCGATTGCCGTGGGCAGTCTGCCAAACCATCCGGAAAGGGTTAGCTGATGTCCTATCTGCCACATGCAACAGACGAACGTGTCCGGTTTACCTGGGAAGGGTGCACCATCGAGGCCCGCGCTGGTGTTTCCGTTGCGGCGGCCTTGTATGCAGCAAACGGTGTAACCCTTGGCCGTTCGCGCAAGTTCCGGAGATCACGTGGTTTGTCTGGTTCTTTTCCGGGCGGTCATCTTCTGACTATCGATGGAGTGCCCCATTGTCGTTCCGACACGGTGACAGTCCGCGATGGCATGCAGGTCCGGGCCGAAAATGTCTGACCAAGCTTGGGTTTTGATGTGCTCCGTCTGGGGGCCTTGATGCCCCGGCGTTGGGTGCGGGCGGGCTTCGAGCATCCCCGGTGGATTCCCGATGGATCGTTTCTGTGGCCGTTCTGGGAACGCGCCCTCTGGTTTGCCGCCGGTATGGCTGAACCACCAGCGCAGGCCGTTCCGGCGATCCCGGGGACACGGCTAAATGCTGACACGGTCGTGATTGGTGGTGGCCCTGCCGGGCGTCTGGCAGCGGTAAAAGCCCTGGAATCAGGACAGACTTCTGTCGTTCTTATATCCGAAGGAACGGCCCCGGGGCGAACGGCAGAGATCATGGGCGCGAAACTGGCGGACCTGCCTTCAGAGATTCAGGTGTTCGCCGGCCATCGGGTTTTTGCGCTCTACCGGAGTGGCAAGGTTGTCGGCGCGGCACCCCTCGATCCCTCGCAGCCAGCCGTTCTGATTGATGCGAATTCAGTGGTTCTGGCCACCGGGCAATATTCAGTCCCGCCACTGGTTAGCGGGGCAGACCTACCGGGCGTCATGGATGCGAAGACGGCGCTTAAGTTAAGCCATAATGACGGTGTTATGCCCGGTCACCGGGTCGTGGTTATTGGCACGGACAATGATGGCAGAGGGCGTGATGCCGTTGCCGGGGCGCTCACGGCACTGGGCGTCGATGTTGTCGATGTTATCGACGTTTCCCGTGTTCGGCGGATTGTTGGCCGTCATCGGGTGACGGGCATTGAAGCTGACGGCCTTACACCCTGTGATGCGGTTGTTCATGCAGGCCCGTGGCGTTCCGATCCGGTTTTGCCCTTTCAGGCCGGGTGGTCGGGGGATTTGCGGTTAATGTCTGGCACCCTGCCTGCCCATGTCAGCTTTGTCGGCGGCGCGGCGAGTGCTTCGGAGCCGGTTGCCGTTCCCGAGGTTCTGGACGGGCGTGCGCTGGTGTGTCCCTGCATGGATGTCACCGTGGAAGAAATCAGGCGACTTGTATCGGGTGGTGAGAGCCATGTTGAAGTGCTGAAACGTCGGACAGGATGCGGTATGGGAACCTGTCAGGGTATCCCGTGCTGGGATAATCTGGCGGCCCTTGTATCGAGGCTTACAGGTGAGAGCCCTGAAACCATCGGCCATCCCACCTACCGGCCCCCCCGGGCAGGGGTCACGGTGGCTCAGGCTGCGGGGCTTGATGGCTATGTGGCCTGGGACAAGGGGGCGTAGGGTATGGCCGATCTCTCTAGAAAGGCGAATATTGTCATCGTCGGCGCGGGCATTCAGGGACTTCTGCTTGCCTTCAATCTGGCTGATGCAGGCGAGCGTGATATCGTGGTGCTGGATGCCGGATATTGGCAGGGCGGCGCCTCGGGGCGAAACGGCACGCTGGTCAGGGGCGGTTTTTCTTCCGATGAATGGACCCGGTTCTTTCATTATTCGGTCGAGGAATGGAAAACCCTGTCCCGACGGCTTGGTGCCAACGTCATGTACACGCAACGGGGCTACGCCATTGTCGCTGAATCGGAAAAGACATCGTCGGTAATTGATGTCGCTGAGGCGGCCCATAAGCGTTGGAAGGTAAAATCGAAACGCCTTTCCCGTGCCGACATTCGTGATGTGCTGCCGAATGCCGATCATGCCCGTATCAGCGACGTGTTGTATCTGCCGGAGGGCGGCACGGCACCCCATCATGCAGCCATGGCAGGGGCTCTCCAAGCCTGTCAGAGGCTTGGCGTAAAGGTGTTCTATGGTTGCCCGGTGACCGGTTTTGACCGACGTGGCCGATGTGTGGAAGGTGTCCGGTGTGGGGACCATGTTATGGCGGCGAACCTGAGCATCATCTGTGCGGGGGCACAGAGCACGGATCTGGCAGCGTTGGCCGGGGTGCAACTGGATGCCGTTCCCCTTCGAATCGAGTGCATGGCACTGGAACCCGTGCGGCCGATGATCGGCCCGGCCATCGCCCTTATAGATAGACTGACTTATTTACACCAGACCGCCCGCGGCGAAGTGGTCGGCGGCACGGAAATCGCCGGTGAACGCCCAAGCCAGGGCCTGGAATCGACGGAATACGTGTTGCCCGCCTATGCCCGTCATCTGGTTGAGATGTTTCCGCGTCTGGGCGCGCTTCGCGTGCTTCGCCAATGGGGCGGCATGATTCACCCGGCCCCCGATGGCGGGCCGCTGTTGGGACCACATCCTGATGTGGATGGCCTGTGGTTCAGCGCAGGCTGGACCTATGGCATCGCCGGTGCGCCGGGGGCGGCACGCTTGTTGTCAGAGGCTATCTGTACCGGTGTCATGGATGATCGGATGACACCTTTTGCCGTTGATCGATTCCGGCGCGGGAAGCCTGTGCCCGAAGCCTCCGCTGTTATTGATACGGCAAGCGCGATGGTATGATGAGTAACTTATTATCCATTCTGGCCGAAATCGTTGGAGAAAACGGCGTCCTGACGGGGAAGGCCTTATCCGGGCGGAGTGCAGGTGTCTGGGCCGGTGGCGCGTTACAGGCGTTGGCATTGGTGCGACCCTCGACAACAGTGGAGGTTGCCGCCGTTCTCAAGGCCTGTAATGCGGCAGGACAATCTGTCGTGCCTGTTGGTGGCATGACGGGGTTGGCCGGGGCTCACGAAACCGGTCCCGATGATATCGCGCTGTCACTCGAACGCATGACGGCGATTGAACCGATCGATACGCAATCACGCACCGTGACCGTTGAGGGCGGTGCCATCTTGCAAACCGTTCAGGAACGTGCCGCCGATGCCGGGTTGATGTTCCCGCTTGATCTGGGCGCCCGGGCGTCGTGCACCATTGGCGGCAATATTGCCACCAATGCTGGCGGCGTGCGGGTCATTCGCTATGGCATGATGCGTGATCTGGTGCTGGGGGTAGAGGCCGTGCTGGCCGATGGCACCGTGATTTCTTCCATGAGCGGGTTGATCAAAAACAACACGGGTTACGATCTGCGCCAGATGTTTGTTGGATCCGAAGGCACGTTGGGGGTCATAACCCGTGCGATTTTACGCCTCCATGAGGCCCCGCTTGGTGTTGAAACGGCATTGCTTGCGGTGCCCTCATGGGATGCGATCATGGGCCTGCTGCGTTATTTTGACCGGGAACTGGCTGGTGGTCTGGTCGCTTTCGAGGTCCTGTGGCGTGATTATTACGATCTGAACACCGGCCCGTATTCGGATGTTGGTTCTCCTTTGACTGAATCAGCGCCTTTCTATGTGCTGATGGAAGTTTTCGTATCAGACGCCGACAAGGGGCGGGACGAGCTGGAAGCCTTGCTCATGCAGTGTATCGAGCGCGGTGATGTTGTCGATGGCGTGATCGCAAAATCGCAAGGCGAGCGCCTGAAAATCTGGCAGATCAGGGAGAGTTTCGAACCTGAAAAGAAACGCTTTGGCCCGACGTACGGTCATGATGTCAGCCTGCGGATCGAAGATATGGAAGACTACGTGGAAGCCGTGCGCCGGAACCTGACGGACCGGTGGCCTGCGGCCGAATTATTTACGCTGGGCCATATTGGAGATGGTAACATTCACTTCTCCGTTGCGAATGTGGGCCCCGAAGATTTGCCTGAGGCGGGGAAGATTATCTATGGTCCGTTGGCGGCGCTTAACGGATCGGTTTCTGCGGAACATGGAATCGGGTTGGAGAAAAAGGATTATCTTGGGATCACCCGGAGTCATGAGGAAATCGAGTTGATGCGCCGGACAAAAAAAATGATGGACCCGAACGGGATACTGAATCCCGGAAAAATATTTGATATATAGAAAAGTTTGTCGCGGTCTCTAGTATTTTCAGTTGCCGTGATGGCGAGCGCACGCTACGCAAAAACAGCGAGATAATGATGCCTGATAGGAATCAGGCTGGGAATTTGGGAGGGAAGACGAATGACAACCTGTGGTGAGCTGCTAACTGAAATACTGGAATCGTACGGCGTCGATACGGTCTTTGGGATTCCGGGCGTTCATACGCTAGAGCTTTATCGCGGCTTGCAGCGTGCGGATATCCGTCATATCACGCCTCGCCATGAACAAGGCGCCGGCTTTATGGCGGACGGCTATGCGCGGGTAACGGGCAAACCCGGCGTGTGCTTCATCATCACCGGGCCGGGCATGACCAATATTACCACGGCCATGGGGCAGGCCTATGGCGATTCCATTCCCATGCTGGTGATCTCGAGCACCAATGCCCACAACGAGCGAGGCCTCGGTGAAGGGCATCTGCACGAGCTGCGGGCGCAGTCTACGCTGGTTGAAGGCGTCAGCGCGTTCAGCCAGACGATCATGCGGCCCGATGACCTGCCGGGCATTCTGGCTCGGGCTTTTGCGGTTTTTAATGGTGCGCGCCCGCGCCCGGTCCACCTCGAAATTCCCATTGATATCTACAAGCTGTCGGCAGATCACGTGAAGCGCCCCAACCCGGTTCGGGTTTCCCGCCCGGGCCCTGCGCCCGATGCCGTGGCCGAGGCCGCAGACTGGCTGGCCAATGCCGAAAAGCCGGTGGTTTTTCTGGGCGGCGGCACGGTGGATGCAAGCAAGGAAGCCTGTGCGGTTGTCGAGGCGCTGGACGCGCCCACGGCACTGACCATCAATGCAAAAGGCGTGCTGCCCCCCGGCCACCCCTTGTCTTGTGGCTCATTCATCCCCTATGCGCCCATGCAGGACTATCTGGCGGAAGCCGATGTGATCCTCGCGGTGGGCACTGAGATGGGAGAAACAGATTATGACGTCTATCGGAATGGCGCCTTTTCCATCAACGGAAAGCTGATCCGGATTGATATTGAGGCCGACCAAACGGCAAGAAACTACCGTCCCGACATGGCCATCGTCAGCGATGCCAAATTGGCCCTGGCCGCCATTGGCGCGGAACTGGCAAAGCGCAAGATTAGCCGCTCGGGTAAAGGGGCCGAACGCGCCGCCGCCATCCGCCGGGACAGTGAAGCCGTTGTTGCTGAGTGGACGTCGCCACACAAAGCATGGTTCGATGCCATTCTGGCCGCCCACGATGATCCCATCATTGTCGGCGATTCGACTCAACCCATCTATTCCGCCAACCATGTCTATGATGCGCCCTCGCCGCGATCCTATTTCAATTCGGCGACGGGCTACGGCACCCTTGGTTATGGGCTGCCAGCGGCGATCGGGGCCAAAATCGCCGCGCCGGATCGTCCGGTTGTCTGTGTCAGTGGCGACGGCGGTATCCTGTTCACCATCGGCGAGCTGGCATCAGCCGTTGAGGCAAAGGCCGGGATCGCCATTTTGCTGTGGAATAACGAGGGCTATAAGACCATCAGCGATTACATGATCGCCGATCAGATTTCTCCCGTGGGCTGTATCGAGTTCACACCGGATTTCCAGACCATCGCGAAGGGTTTCGGGTGTGATGCCCTGCGTGTGGAAACCCCGGCAGAGCTGACGAAAGCCTTGAAATCGCTACAGGATAAGGATGTCCCGACCCTGATTGAAGTCATGGAAAAAAAGTCCTGATCTTTCAGGCCAAGCCAAAACAAGCCAAATCAGGTCAGGGGCAGAGTGGAGAGAGATAACATGAGCCACCACATCAGCGATTCAGGGTTGCCTGTCGGCTTTCCTTTAGGGGACTGGAAGCCTGTCGCGACACCGCCCCGAACGGTTATGACGGGCCGCTATTGCCGGCTTGAGGTCATCGATCCGGAACGTCATTCAGGTGTCCCACATAAGGAGTGATGGATCCAGGTTATCGAGCGACAGGTCCGTATCCACCCAACGCTGGCCCCAGATACCAATGGTCTCAACAACAGAGCGTAAATCCTTGCCGGCTTCGGTTAGCTGATATTCATAGGCACTCCGCTCGACCTTCGATTCAATCCGCTCGACAATACCTGCGGATTCAAGCTCTTTGAGTCTTTTTGAAAGCAACGCTGGGGACATCCTTGGAACGCCCCGCCGTAATTCGTTAAAGCGGGTCGATCCAGCGACAAGCTCGCGGAGCAGAACCATGGTCCATCGTGTACACAGGACTTCTGCAGCCATCGCTACAGGGCAAAATTGTTTATACCCGGCTTGCATAAGGTCAGCCCTTCTCTGTTTTTGCCCGGTGCCGACGCTATCCATCAGCTTTGGCGCGGTTCACTTTCTGTACTAGACCTTAGAATATGCTAACACTTAGAATGATTCAGCAATCCAAATTACGAAATTGATATAACAAGGAGAAGTAATAATGTCAGGATCATTGTATGAACGGTTGGGTGGAACTGAAGGAATCCAGCGGATTGCCAATGATTTAATCGATAATCATCTGGGGAACCCCAGAATATCGAAAAGATTTGCCGAAAGTAACGAGGGCAACCTCAAGAAAGGCGCTGCCGAATTTATAATAACAGGCACTGGCGGCCCCAACGTCTATGAAGGCAAGGACATGATTGGGACCCATAAGGGCATGAATATCAGTGATGACGAGTTCATGGCCGTCGTAGACGATGCAATGGGTGCCCTTGATAGCAACGGGATTGAACAACGTGAAAAGGAAGAAGTCTTGTTTATTCTCTATTGCCTGAGGGGTGAGGTGGTCGCGCAATAGCAGGTGCCATCATATGTTGGGCCGTCACATTCTTGACAGTCCTGCGGGATACGAAGCAGAGGGCACTTTGCCTGATAGTGGCAAAGTGCCCTTTCCAGTAAGCTAAGCACTCGTTATCGTGAACGAATGACAATGCCAGCTTTTAAGCCATACCCCGGCATTGGTCGGTCGCCTTCCGCCCGTTCTGTTCAGGGTCTCTAGAGAACGATGGCATAGGCTGGCTGGCGCGGGTCAGCGCCGGCTCGGATGAAGCCCGGTTTCGGCTCGGCGACAATCATTTCCACCGCAGCAACTTAAAGCAATCAGTCCCGGCATTGTATGGCCCGCTTTCTCCCGAAAGCGGACATATAAGGCAGGTGTGGAAAAGGTCTGCTTATGGCTGCCCATAGCGGAAGTTCAGCCCGGCTATGGTCAGATATCCGCTATTGTTGTGTACAGGGAGCATACGTCTCCTTTGTAACTCTGGAACAATCCAGATACGCATGATTTCAGGACTCGCCAAACTGGTGGACCAGTGAAATCAGGTGATGCACATCATCTTCGCAATTTTCGTAGTGAAGGAAACACGCCCGCAAGGACACGACGCCATTGACTCTGGTTGTGGGTATGTGTGCCTCGCCACTGTCCGAGACAGCGTCCGATATTTTCTGGTTCAAGGCATCCAGCACGTCATCGGGCACTGTTTTGCCGGCCGGCACGTAACGGAAATTAACCGTCGAGACGGATGGTGGTGACAAGAGTTCCAGATTATCCGATTGCTCAACAAGAGCACCCAGGAGGCGCGCCATATTATTGCAGTTGATAACCATTTCTCGCACACCGTCGCGTCCCAACCGGGCGATGGAAGCCCATGTTTTCAATGAACGATCCGCAAAGGTGAGCTCGAACATATGCTCCCAAGGTTCGGGTGCCATGTTTTCTACGCTATCGTCATCCGCAAGATAGTCCGGCACCAGGGAATAGTTTTCATGGTTCAGGTGCCTGTCCCGCACAAGCAGAGCGCCACAATCCAGGGGAGCTTGCAACCACTTGTGAGGATCGAGAGTGAGCGAGTTAACCCGGTTCAAGGCGCGGGTCATTTCCGTATAGGCCGGATCAAGGCCCACGATGCCGCCGTATGCGCCATCCACATGGAACCACAAGTTAAATTCCCCACACACATCCGCGATTTCATCGATCGGATCTATTGCGCCCACGTTGGTGCTACCGCATGATCCCACCACGCAAGCGGGACGCAGGCCCGCCGCCAGATCAGTTTCTATGCTCTCCCGCAAGATGTCCGGGCGCATGCGAAATGCATCGTCGGTTTCTATCTTTCGTAAATTGGAGACGCCAATTCCCAACTGCTCGACACAGAGCTGCACTGAACTGTGAACCTCGGCAGAGGTGTAATAGATCATGGCCGGGCGGTTGCCCTGCAGGCCTTCATCACGGAGGCTCCAGCCATCGCGTTTTGCCGCCCAGTAGCGCGCCACGGAGAGCGCGTTCAGATTAGCGGCGGACCCCCCAGCCAGCAAAAGCGCCATACCATCTGGCGTGCCGGTCGCATCGACAAACCCGCTTAACTCCATAAGCCACCGGCCCAGGCTGTACATGAGGCAGGTGCTGGGCGTATCGCCCCCATCAAGGCCGCTTTTCATTGTCGCGGCAATGAACTCACAGAGTAAGGCAGCGGGGGCAGGCGGGGAATTAACCCAACCATAGGAACGCGCATGGGTCATTGGCATGGCCCAGGGCATAATATTTTTTTCAACGAATGTCAGAATATCGTCTGCATTCATGCCGTCGGCGGGCAAAGACAGGCTCATCAGTTCTTGCCGAACGGCTTCCGGGGGAACAGAACAGTCGACAGGCATCGTCTCGCGCTCTTGCAGGTGCTTGACCATCACAGCACTTGTGCGCTCAAGCAGATCGGAGAAATTGCGCCGATCCTCGACATGGGGCGATACAAACCGGTCAGCCATTTTTCTGTTTCCTCAGCTCAATGATGGTGATTAACCGAAATATGTCCCGTCGGTGACAGGCCGCTCTCCGCCCCTTCTGTGCCGGGCCTCTAGCGAACAATGGCATAGGCCGGCTGGCGCGGATCGGCGCCGGCCCGGATGAAGCCCGGTTTCGGCTCGGCGACAATCATTTCCACCGCAGCGGCATTGCGGGTGTAGTCAGGATAAAGGTCGATGCGATGGCCTCGGTCTTCCAGATCCTTGCGCACGGTTTCGTCGATGCGGTTTTCCAGGCTGACACATCCCGGATAATAATTGTAGGGATAGAACGATGACGGGAAATTGTGTGACGTGATCCGGGGCGCGTCGATGGCGTCCTGAACGTCCATGCCAAAGTGGAAAACATTAAGAAACACCTGAAGCATGGATTGCACCTGGGCGTCACCGCCGGGTGCGCCGAACGGCACAACGGTGCCGTCATCACGAACCGCAAGCGCCGGGTTCGGGGTCAGCCGGGGTCTTTTGCCCGGTGCGACGCCGCTGGGGTGATTGGGGTCCGTCCGCGACTGACAGCCGCGGGCCGACAGGATCAGGCCCGTGCCCGGAATGACCGGCGACATCCACATGCCGTCCGACGGCGTTGCCGAGAATGCATTGCCCCATTTATCGACGGCGCACAGATAAGACGTATCGGGGTCGCGTTCCGGCAACCCTTCGGTCGCCGGGAAGTCAAATGGTTCATTCACGCCATTGGGCATCGGTATGGTTGTGATGGCCTGTTCGGGATCAATCCGTTTGAGCCAGGCATCAATGTTATCGTCGCCGTGCAACCGATCAAGGGGTACATTAACGAAATCCGGATCGCCATAATAATATTCGCGGTCGGCAAACGTGCATTTGATGACTTCGATCAGTAAATGAAGATAATCCGCGCTGTTTTGCTGCAGGCCATCCAGGCCTGCTCTTTCCATGGTCAGCAGGGATTGAATCAGGGCCGGTCCCTGACACCACGGCCCGCAGGTGTTGATCTTGAAATCACGCCAGCGCGCCTGAATGGGCGGGGTGATCGGGGAGCGAAAATTGGCGAGGTCGTCACGCGACAGATAACCACCTTCGCTCTGCATATACGTAACAATGGCTTCGGCAATATCGCCCACATAGAATGCCGCGCGGGCGGCTTCCAGACCAACTTTCCGTCCGCCATGGGCCGCCGCCTTTTCCTCATCCGCCATGTACTGGATGGTTGCGGCAAGGTCGGTCTGCACAAAACGCTCGCCCAGTTGTGGCACCCTGCCACCCGGCATGAAAATAGCGGCATTGGCGGGCCAGTGGCTCTCGGCTTCCGCATTGTGTTTAAGCGCCGATGCAAGGTAGTGGAAGACGGAAAATCCGTCGCGGGCGTATTCGATTGCCGCCGCCGCCACATCGCCAAATGACATGGTGCCATACTCCCGCAATGCTGTAATCCAGGCATCCGGCGCTGAGGGGACGACGGTCCGCAGCACCCCAACGGGAATTTCACCGCCGTATTCGCGCATGAAAATATCGGCCGGAAGGGACAGGGGCCAATGGCCAAGGCCCGCAATGGTGACGATCTCGCCACTGGCCATGCGGATGATGATCGGCGCAACGCCGGAAAAACTGACTTCATCACAGTGCAGAACGGCGAGAGCCATACCGGCAGCGCACCCGGCATCAATGGCGTTCCCGCCAGCCTCCAAAACCGCATTCCCGGCTCTGGCAGCCAGGTAATGACCAGCGGAAACGGCATGTTGATTGCCATAAAGTGTTGGGCGCATAAGGTGTCCTCCGCTTGGATCGTTAAAGTGAAGAAAATGGCGCTAAGGTGTTCGCATTATTCTCAGACCAGATTAAGACCATTCCCGAACCCCATTAATCACTAAAGAAGAACAACGCCGGTGATGGCGATGTTTCCTCACCGGCGCGGGCTTCGATGACATCCGCCAGACAGGTATTCACCTTCTCGCCGTCGGCGAGACTGACCAGCACGCCCGGCCTGTTGGCTATCTCGCCGGGCAATTTGTCGGTGAGGTCATCCGCCGCCGGGGGCCCGTCCGGGGACAGGGTCGGCAAAATCAACAGGACCATACCGTCCTCACCCTCGGCAGAGAGGATGCGGCAACCGGTGGTCTGGATACTTTTCAAATCGCTGAGCTGTTGTGGCAGCAACGTATTGAGGCTTGTTACAACCCGGCTGCCGTCCTTCGGGTTATACAGTCTGTCCACCAGGCCCCGGCAACTACAGTAGCCGCGATCTATCTCGACAAAATTATCGATGACGACCGATATATCCGGGTTTGCCCGTGCCAGCATAATGGCTTCAGCCACGCGAGCGAGCTCGTCATTATCGCCAACCACATCGTTGGGCACCGTGGCCCAGAACATGCCGACGCTTGGCACATGCAGCTGGGGTTTGTAGGTGGTGCCGGAAAGGCATTGCCGTGCCGCCGTATAGCCGTCAAGCGGCGACATATCGCGCTTGATCCCGAAGACGAAACCATCGACGGCGTCCACCAGGTCAGCCTGGCCCAGCACCCAGTCCACCTCGTCCGTTAAATCCACATGCATCCCGTGGTTCGAGGTCCAGCCTTCGACTTCCGGGCGAACCGCGTGCAGGTAGATTTCAAAATCCGATTTCTGACGCAGGTCTTTCAAGGGCGCGGCGAAGTCCGGCCATTGATCGAACAGGCCGACCACTTCAATCGCCTTGATGCCAGCCGAGTGCTCGACGAGTGCCGCAAGGCGCTCGTCATTCGGCAGGCCGAACATGACGACCGTGTAGCGGTGGCCGAGGGCTGACAGCTGTTTCACCCGGTCCGATATGCGGGGATTCAGCAGGTCATAGATGGGGATTCTGCAATCCTTGATTCCCATCTCCCACAGGGCGGCAAGCGGATAGTCATTACGGATGTGCTTGCGCTCAAAAATCTCCAGCCCCCACGGCGTGGGGATATCCACTTCGTCGCACCAGGGGATACGCAAATCCGCGATGACCGTTGACGCGGTCGTGTTCCATGAATGGATGCGATAGGGGTGTTTATCGTTGGTGCGGATCATGTATGGCACATGCCTGTCAGCATACACATCGACCCAGAAGAACCCGAGCTTGTCGGGGTCGAAACTACCCATTTCGCGGGCCGGCGCGGTGCGGAAAAACTCCATGTAATCAGCGCGGATGATGCCCGTCGACGGCAGCACGAACTGGTGCATGCCGTTCAGGTAGTTATAGAAGAAATTGTGAACGTGCCCGGCGTAGTACCCTTCAACCGGGTATTGCGCCAGCAGCTCGATGAGGCTTGAGCGCGCCGGTTCGTCAATATTGTCGTAATAATCGGGCTCGTCCCTTGCGGACAGATAAAGCGGGTAGTGGGCAAAGATGAAGATTCGTTTTCCGGTGCTGTCCGATAACGTCTGTTTCAGCCAGTCCCACTGTTCGTGCTCTTCCTCAAGCCCTGAGTTGAGCAACATGGTGTTAATCACCACAAACAGACAGTCTTCGTGCTCGAAGCTGTATCGCTGCCGCCCGAAGTGCTGCTCGTATTGACCGATGGCGCGCTTGGTGATGGAAACCTGATCATTGATTTTGGGCAGGGCCGGGTGAATCTTTTCACCGATGTCATGATTGCCGGGCACCAGGTGGTAGGGCATGGAAAACACTTCGGATGCCTTGTGAAACACCTGAGCCGAACCACCAAACTCTGGCGATACCGGTACGGGGTCCGTGATATCGCCCAGGTGAACGACAAACGCGGGGTTCATGGCGTTCACCCGTGCCGCCAGATCATCATACAAGGTGCCAAGCCTGTTGCCGGATGCATCACTGCCTTCGAAGGACAGGATTTCAGACCTGGTAAGGTGTGTATCGGCGACGATGGCGAAGCTGAAGATCGGACTTTCTGATTCCCTGGTCATTTAGCAATCCTTGGTTGGGAGGCGTTTAAGGGCCTCCAGATGGCACGATACCCATAACACATATATTGCCCGCATATAGCCGTGTCATATTGGCTAAGTATTCCACGCCCTCAATGCGTTAGCTGCTTTCAGTCAAGGCGTTATATGGTCATTATACGTTCCGTTATATGTTCTGGCCTGCTTTCTTGTTTCCGCTCTGTCATCGACCGTGTCTGCGTGCCGTATGGGGGCGGCTGATTTTAAGGAATTTCCGGCATAAACCCGGCATAAACGATATATCTTCCTTACGATCAGCGGACCTTGATTGTCTTCGCTAAGGGCTTCGTTTGCTCCCACCAAGGCCACCTGCTTTTAAGGCGTAAGCTGGCGTTGACAGACCGCGTTTCACCCCTTATGTTCCGCCGTTCTATAGGGCCAAAACCCAAGGATAAGAACGATGAAAGTCAGAAATTCACTCAAGTCTGCAAAGACACGTGACCGCAATTGCCGCATTGTGCGCCGCAAAGGCCGTGTCTATGTCATCAACAAGAAGAATCCGCGCTTTAAAGTGCGCCAGGGTTAATTTTTCAAGGTTGAGACGCCTATTCGGTGAAAATCGGATGCATGGTGAAGAATTTTCAGGACCGCGCTCACCAGCGCGGTTTTGTTATGCCAAAAATCTGCTACCCTTGTCTGTGTACAAGGAGATTGTGACGTCATGGAAATGCCGGAACCGGATGCAGAGGTAATCGCCCGCCGCGATACCATCATAGCGGCCCTATCGGGCATGGTGTCACCAGGCAATGTCATTGTGGAAAAGGATGAGCTTCGCGCGTTTGAGTGCGACGGACTCAGCGCCTACCGCCAAATCCCCATGATCGTGGTCCTGCCGGAAACCACGCCGGAAGTCTCCCAAATCCTGAAATACTGCCATGAAAAGGGCATTAAAGTGGTGCCCCGTGGGGCGGGAACGGGGCTGTCCGGTGGTGCCCTGCCGCTGGCGGACGGCGTTACGCTGGGGCTGGGGAAATTCAATCGTATTCTTGATGTGGACTACCCCAACCGGTGTGTCGTGACCCAACCGGGGGTCACGAACTTAGGGATCACCACGGCGGTCGAGCATGATGGCTTTTATTATGCACCCGACCCGTCATCCCAGATTGCGTGCTCTATCGGGGGCAATGTGGCGGAGAATTCAGGCGGCGTACATTGCCTGAAATACGGCCTGACCACCAATAATGTCCTCGGCGTCGAAATGGTGCTGATGGATGGCGAGATCGTGCGCCTCGGCGGCAAGCATATGGATGCCGGCGGTTATGATCTGTTGGGTGTGGTGACCGGATCGGAAGGGTTGCTGGGTGTGATCACCGAGGTCACCGTGCGAATCCTGCAAAAACCGGCCACGGCGCGGGCCATGCTGTTGGGCTTTCCATCCAGCGAGCAGGCTGGTGATTGTGTCGGCGGCATCATCGGTGCGGGAATCATCCCCGGGGGTCTGGAAATGATGGACAAGCATGCCATCCATGCCACAGAAGATTTTGTCCATGCCGGATACCCGATGGATGTGGAGGCATTGCTGATTGTCGAACTCGATGGCCCGAAAGAGGAAGTGGACTACCTGATGGACCGGGTCAGCAAAATCGCTACGGAGTGTGGTGCCAGTTACAGCCGGACGTCTGAGTCGGAAGAAGAACGTTTGGTGTTTTGGGCCGGCCGTAAGAATGCATTTCCCGCCGTGGGGCGAATTTCTCCCGATTATATCTGTATGGATGGCACGATCCCGCGCTCAAAATTATCATTGGTGCTGAAGCGGGTCAGCGAGCTGTCCGCCCACTATGGCCTTCGGTGTGCCAATGTTTTCCACGCCGGTGACGGTAATCTGCACCCGCTGATTCTGTTCGATGCCAATATTCCCGGTGAGTTGGATAATGCCGAAGCCTTTGGCGCGGAAATCCTCAAACTTTGCGTCGAGGTCGGCGGTGTCCTGACAGGGGAACACGGTGTCGGCGTCGAAAAACGCGACCTCATGGGGCAGATGTTCACCGAAGATGACCTGAAACAGCAACAACGGCTTAAATGCGCCTTTGATCCCGATCAGTTGTTAAACCCGGGCAAAGTCTATCCGACTCTTCACCGCTGTGCCGAGCTTGGCAAGATGCATGTGCATAACGGCGAATTGCCATTCCCTGACATTCCACGCTTCTAGGTTCCCCCAGGTCAGCCATGTCACAAACCATCAAACCCGAAACAGAGCAGCAGCTTATCGATGTCATTGAGTGGGCAGCCAGTGAACGCGCCGCCATGAGCGTGATTGGCTCAGGCACGAAAACGGCATTGGGGTGCGCCGTTGGAGTCCAGAACACGCTCGATCTTTCCGGGCTATGGGGGATTACACAGTATGAGCCGAGTGAACTGGTGCTGACCGCACGGGCAGGGACACCGTTATCGGACATTGAAATTGCGCTGGCGGAAAACAACCAGTCCATGGCATTCGAGCCCATGGATACAGCCGCGTTATTTGGCCTGCCGGGCAACGACGACGGCGCGTCCATCGGTACCATCGGCGGCATGGTTGCATCGGGACTGGCCGGCCCACGCCGGATCAGGCAGGGCAGCGTGCGTGATCATGTGCTGGGGTTCAGCGCCGTCAGCGGTCGCGGCGAGGTGTTCAAATCCGGCGGCAAGGTCATGAAGAACGTGACCGGGTTTGATCTGTCCAAGTTGATGGCCGGGTCATTCGGCACACTGGCCGTGATGAGCGAAATCACCATCAAGGTGATGCCGGCGCCAGAAAAAACCCGGACAGTTCTGGTCTTTGGCCTTTCCAATGATAAGGCCGTGGACGTCATGGCGGATGCCCTGAACAGCCCTTATGAGGTTTCATCGGCCGCCCACCTGCCCCAAGACATTGCCCCGCGTTCAGCCATTCCCATGGTTGCTGATGCCGGAAAAGCAGTGACCGCCATCCGCGTCGAAGGCCCGGAGCCATCCGTTATCGCCCGCTGTCAGTCGTTGCGTGATCAGCTGGCCAAGGGATATGCCACGGAAGAGCTGCACTCGATACGATCAAGAGCATTCTGGCGCGCCCTGCGCGATGTTGAGTTTTTCAAGTCCGTGATCGGCTCGGACATGGCTGACAGTCATCAAGTCTGGCGATTGTCTGTCCCACCATCACACGGTGCAACAGTGCTTGAATCCCTGACCGGCACATGTGGTGGAGAGGGACTGTTTGATTGGGGAGGCGGTTTGATCTGGTACGCAATGCCTGCTCAGCCGGATGCCGCCCATCAGACCGTTCGCCAGGCCCTGTCGGCGTGTGGGGGACATGCGACCCTGATGCGGGCGGGCAATGCGGTGCGCTCTCAAGTGCCGGTGTTCCAGCCCCAGCCAGCCGCCATGGCGGCACTGACGGGGCGCGTCAAAGACGGCTTTGATCCCCACCGGATACTCAATCCCGGCCGAATGTACGCCGGGTTGTAGGGGGTCAATAGCGATGCAGACTCTGTTCACACCACAGCAAATGGAAGACCCGGTCATTCAGGAGGCGGATTCGATCCTGCGCCGGTGCGTTCATTGCGGCTTCTGCACGGCGACATGCCCTACCTATGTATTGCTTGGTGATGAGCTGGACAGCCCGCGCGGCCGGATTTACCTGATCAAGGATATGCTGGAGAATGACCGCGATCCGTCACCCGATGTGGTCAAGCACGTGGACCGGTGCCTGTCGTGCCTGTCATGCGTGACCACCTGTCCGTCCGGGGTGGATTACATGCATCTGGTGGATCATGCCCGGGCCCGCATTGAGCAGCGGTATACGCGACCCTTGGCAGATCGCTTGCTGCGCGCTCTGCTGGCATTGTTGATTCCACGTCCCGGACTGTTCCGTCTGGCCCTGGTGGGGGCATGGTTCGCCAAGCCGTTTCAGAAAATTCTACCGGGGCGCTTACGCGCCCTGTTAGCATTAGCACCGAAGAGCATCTCCGGACCATCCCCCATGGATGGCGCACAGGCTTTTGCCGCCGAGGGTAAGCGTCGTATGCGGGTCGCCCTGATGCCCGGTTGTGCGCAACAGATTCTGCGTCCCGCCATTAACGAAGCGACCATCCGGTTGCTGACACGCCACGGGTGCGAAGTGGTGATTGCCCAAGGCGGCGGATGTTGTGGCGCGTTGGAGCTTCACATGGGCCGCGAAAGCGGATCACATGCCGCCGTAAGGCGTAATATTCTGGCCTGGGAGCAGTCGGGCGAGCTTGATGCCATTGTCATCAACGCTTCGGGCTGTGGCACGACGGTCAAGGATTACGGCCATATGCTGAAAGAAGACCCTGATTGGAAACATCGTGCTGAGCGGATCGCCGGGCTGACCAAGGATATCACCGAAGTGATGGCTGAACTGGGCATCAAAACAGCGAATGATCATAGCGGGATGACCATTGCCTATCATTCGGCGTGTTCCCTGCAACATGGCCAGAAAATAACCGATCTGCCAAAAAAACTGCTGTCAGATGCCGGCTTTGATGTTCGTTCTCCGGCGGAGGGGCATTTATGCTGTGGCTCTGCGGGGACCTACAACATGACGCAGCCCGTGCTGGCGGAACAATTGGGGCGTCGTAAAGCCAACAATCTGGAAAACACAAACGCCGAAGCCATTGCAACCGGCAATATCGGCTGTTTGGTCCAGATTGGAAACTACGGCGGTTTGCCGGTTGTCCATACCGTCGAATTGCTGGATTGGGCGACAGGCGGCCCCAGACCTGCCGGGTTACCACCGCGATAAAATCGCTCGCGCAATCGTGTAGGGGAATTTAACTCTCTACGGTTGGCGTTCACACCGATAGCCCTTATCTTTCCCTGCATGAGGAATTTTTACGGCATTACGGTGGTGTTGCTTGCGCTCCTGATATCAGGCGGCGTGGTAACGGCGCGTGCTGACCAGAATGACCAGCGGTTAGATACCTTGTTCGGCAGGTTGCAACAGACCAATAATCTTGGCGAAGTCGCGGTGATCACCCGCGATATCTGGGGAATCTGGACGGAAATTGACGATCAGGACGCTTATCAAGAAATGCTGCAGGGCATTGATGCCATGGCCGAGCATGATTTCAAGGCTGCGCTGGTTTTTTTTGATGGTGTTATCCGCAAATATCCGGCGTTTGCCGAAGGCTGGAACAAGCGGGCAACGGTCTACTACCTGATGGGCCGGCTTGATGAATCCCTGAACGATGTCGAGGCGACTCTTGATCTGGAGCCCCGCCACTTCGGGGCACTTTCCGGAAAAGGACTGATCTTGATGGCAAGGGGGGATTATATTCTCGCTATCAAGGCGTTCGAGCATGCGCTGGAAACCAATCCGCATATGCCCGACGTGCATATACGGATTAAGGTGTTGAAGGAAGAGATGGAAAAGAACGCCATCTAGGGTAATTACGGGAGGAATGTCATGGCAGATACAGATACAGCGATTATCGTGGGTGTTGGCCCCGGACTGGGGGCATCTCTGGTGCGGACGTTCGCTGCGGCGGGATTGCGGGTAGCGGTGGCGGCCCGGCGCCCGGACCGGCTTGATGATCTGATCGCCGACGTAACAGATAACGGCGGTATGGCAAAAGCCTATGAATGCCATGCCGAAGATGAGGCCAGCGTCATTAGCTTTTTTTCCTGCGCTGCCAGTGATCTGGGGCAACCCACGGTCGCCGTTTATAATGCGGGCGCGTTTGTCCCCAACAGTATTCTTGAAACCTCATCGGAAGAATTCAGGCGTTGCTGGGACATCGGTTGTCTGGGGGGCTTTCATGTCGGGAAAGCGGCAGCACAGTATATGGTGCCACGCGGTGCGGGGACGATCATTTTCACCGGGGCGACGGCGGCTCATCGTGGTGGTGCCCGGTTTCACAACCTTGCAGTCCCCAAATTCGGCCTGCGGGCTTTGGCGCAGAGCATGGCGCGGGAACTGGGACCGCAGGGTATTCATATCGGGCATGTGGTCATCGATGGGTTGATCCTGTCAGGAAAGCATGCGGAGACAGCCGTCGAGCGTGGAGAAGAAACACTGTTAAATCCTGACTCCATAGCCGAAAATTATCTGATGCTGCACAAACAAGACAGAACGGCATGGACGCTGGAGATGGATTTGCGCCCCTGGAGTGAAAAATTCTGATGGCTTTGGCTTCCGTCAATTCATCCGTAACATCGGATTTTACCCGGGCGCTTCGCGCCATTGCTGGTGATCGTGTCAGCGTCTCTGATAGTGTTCGTGAGCAACATGGCCATGATGAAAGCCACCATGAAACATACCCGCCCGATGTCGTGGTCTTTGCGCAATCGACGGAAGAAATCAGTGAAATTGTTAAACTCTGCGCCGCCTGCAGTGTCCCCGTGGTTCCCTTCGGGACAGGGACGGCGCTGGAAGGCCACGTTGCGGCCCTCAAAGGCGGTGTCTGTATCGACGTTTCAGGCATGAATGAAATTCTGCAGGTCAATGTCGATGACATGGATGTGAAGGTCCAACCCGGCGTGACCCGCAAGCAGTTGAATGCCCATCTTCGCGATACCGGATTGTTTTTCCCCGTTGATCCCGGCGCCGATGCCAGTATCGGCGGCATGACGGCGACACGGGCATCGGGCACCAATGCTGTACGCTATGGCACCATGCGGGAGAACGTGTTGTCGCTTATGGTCGTCATGGCCGACGGGCGTATCATCCGAACCAGCAGCCGGGCCAGGAAATCTGCGGCCGGGTACGATCTGACCCGGTTATTTGTCGGCTCGGAAGGAACGCTGGGGGTCATCACGGAGATCACCCTCAGGCTCTATGGTGTGCCCGAAGCGATGTCGGCGGCGGTATGCTCGTTCGAAACACTGGAGGGGGCTGTTAAAACCGTCATCGAAACCATTCAAATCGGGATACCTGTTGCCCGTATCGAGCTTCTTGATGAGGTCCAGGTAGACGCTATAAATCGCTATTCAGGTCTGAATTATCCGGTGCAGCCAACGTTATTTTTTGAATTCCACGGCTCACCAGCCGGCACCATCGAGCAGACCGAAACCGTGAAGACAATAGCTGACGAGAACGGTGGCGGCGAATTTGAATGGGCGAGCCATGAAGAAGATCGCACCCGGCTGTGGCAGGCTCGCCACGATGCTTATTATGCCTGTCTGGCCTTGCGCCCGGGTGCCAAAGCCATGGCAACGGATGTCTGTGTGCCAATTTCACGTCTGGCCGACTGTATTTTGGAGACCAAGAAGGATGTTCAGGAAACCGGACTGCTGGCACCCATCGTCGGTCATGTAGGCGACGGTAATTTCCATCTGTGCATCATACTTGACCCAGATAATGCGGAAGAATTCGAACGTGTCCACGCATTGAATGAACGCATGGTGCTACGCGCCATCGCTATGGAAGGCACCTGCACCGGAGAGCACGGCGTTGGTAGTGGTAAACAGGATTTTCTGATTGCAGAACACGGCGAAGCGGTGTCGGTCATGCGCATGGTCAAAAATGCGCTGGATCCGCAGAACATCATGAATCCGGGCAAAATCCTTCCGGGCAACTAATGCCCTGCCAAGCATTGATTTTCGCCTGAGTTTGGTTCAAAACCTATGCGCCCATAAGAGGACGTGGCGCCACTGAGGAACGACCCCCATGGTTGATGATAAAAACACGCCGCAGGACGTGCTGCGCAGGATGTTTGATGCGGCCGTTGATGCCGCCATGCCCGGAACCTGCGTGCCGCCATATCTGACGATGCTAAAAAATGAGAGAAATCTCGTGGTTGTTGGTGCGGGCAAGGCCTCGGCTGCCATGGCGAAAGCCGTGGAAGACAACTGGGATGGCCCGTTAAGTGGTCTCGTCGTGACGCGCTACGATTATGGTGTTGCCTGCGACCACATTGAAATCGTTGAGGCGGCCCATCCGGTTCCTGACCAGAACGGTTTGCAGGCGGCGAAACGGATTTTGGATATCGCTCATGGCCTGGGGGCCGGCGATGTGATGCTGTGCCTGATTTCCGGTGGTGGTTCAGCGCTGCTGACCATGCCGGCAGAAGGCATGAGCCTTGAAGACAAGCAGGCGGTGAATAAGGCTTTGCTGCGGTGTGGGGCAACCATCAGCGAAATGAATTGTGTGCGCAAGCACCTGTCCGCCATCAAGGGTGGTCGACTGGCTGCGGCAGCATACCCGGCGAAGGTTATATCCTTGCTGATTTCCGATGTCCCCGGCGATGACCCGTCTGTCATTGCGTCAGGGCCGACGGTGTATGACGAAACGACCTATGCCGATGCCCGTGCCATTTTGGAAAAGTATGCGATTGAGCCGCCGGAGAGCGTACATCGAATTCTGAATGCAGAAGCAGATGAAACGCCAAAGCCCGGCGATCCTCGTCTTGCTACCAATGAAACCAAGCTGGTGGCCTTGCCACAAGCCAGCCTGGAGGTGGCTGCCGAGGTTGCCGCCGAAGCTGGCTATACGCCGATTATTCTGGGTGATGCCATTGAGGGCGAGGCTGGGGCTGTGGCCCGTGAGCATGCCGCGCTGGCGGTGGCGGCCAATGAACGGGGTGAACGGGTAGCGATCATCTCCGGTGGGGAAACCACGGTCATCGTGCGGGGCACCGGGCGTGGGGGCAGGAACAGTGAATATATGCTGGCCATGGCTGAAGCCCTTAACGGTGCGAGCGGTATTCACGCCATTGCCTGTGACACCGATGGAATCGATGGCACGGAAGATAATGCTGGCGCAATCATTGGACCGGACACCCTGAACCGGGCGGCGGCGGCCGGTGTTGACCCGGGGAATGCCTTGGCCAACAATGACGCCTATAGTTTTTTCGAGAAAATCGGCGATCTGGTAATCTCCGGCCCGACTTTCACAAATGTAAACGATTTCCGGGTGATTCTGGTGGACGGTTAGTCTCTCCGGGTGTTTGATTCGACTCACCTTATGAGAATCTCATGAACTGACGGGCACATGTCCGTTGTATCGATGAATAAAGGGAAACAATCAGTGCGGAAACTGCTGATCGGATTTATGGCGCTAATCGTTCTCGTCGTGGCGGGGGTCCTGATCGGGCCCAGCTTTATCGACTGGAACAGTTACAAGGCCGATATTGCTGCCCAGGTCAAATCAATGACGGGTCGCGACCTTGTCATTGATGGCGATATCTACATTACAGTGCTCCCTGCGCCGGCGGTGATTGCCAATGATGTGATGTTTGCAAATGTCACGGGCGGGTCGAGCCCTCAGATGGTGCGGCTGAAATCTCTCGCCGTTAATGTGGCATTGGGACCGCTTCTGAGCGGTGATATTCAAGTTACCAAGGTGCAACTTGTGGAACCGGTGGTCGTTCTCGAAGTGCTTGCCGATGGCAGCCAGAACTGGATGTTTGAAGATCTGGGCACCGATGCTGCGACTTCATCAGCGGCTGCAACAACACCCAGCGCAAGCATTGATCTGTCAACAGGGCTACCGTCATCTGATGCGTCGACTGAAAACGATACAGACGATGTGACCGCAGGTCCGGGATTGCAACTCGACAATTTCGAAATCATCAATGGAACAATTATATATCGTGATCCCACGACGGCCACGGAAGAGCGGATCGAGGACCTGAATGCGACGCTCAAGGCGGCATCCCTGAATGGTCCTTTTGAGAGCATCGGTTCACTGGTTGTCCGCGGTATTCCCATATCCTTTGAAGTTGGTGTGGACGGTGTGTTTCAGGGGCGAACCGTTCCGATCAATGCAATGGTCCGATCTGATAAGGCTGATGCGTCTGTTATTTTCAATGGCACCATCGTCAATTTGTCAGATGATGCAAAATTTACGGGCAGGTTAAAGGCAGAGGGACAATCCCTGGCCTCCGTGATGAGCGCTGTGGCGCAGACGGGTGAAATGCCTGGGGGATTGAACCAGTCGTTTTCTGCCGAAGGTGATGTCACTGCGACGGCGTCCGGCATCACCGTTGATGCGTTGGTCGTCAAGTTGGGCGACACATCCGCAAGCGGAGCCATAGACGTCAACCTTGCAGAAATTCTGTCTGCATCGGCAGATTTTACGATCAATCATATCAATCTGGATAAGTTTCTGACCCAACCGACCTATACCGGTGCCGAGCAGAGTGCAGGAGATGGCTCGATCACCTCAGACTCCTCGGGCACTGTTTCATCAGGCACAGCTTCATCTGGTGCCGATTCCAGCTCTGTGGAACAACTGTCGGAAGCCACTGCTAGCATCGTTATTCCGGGTAATATCGCCGCTTCGTTTACCATTAGCGTTGATGCCATCACCTATCAGGGTGAGAAAGTTGGCCCGGTTCGTCTCAATGCGGAGCTGGCCAATGGCGAAGTTACCCTCAGTCAGTTTTCGACACAGCTACCGGGAGCGACCGACGTCGCCGTGTTTGGCTTCATGTCCATACAGGACGGCGGCCCTGTTTTTGAGGGTGAAGCAGAGATTTCTGTTGGCGATACTCACAGCCTGACACGGTGGTTGAAAATCGACATGCCCGATTTGCCGAACGGACGGTTGCGTCACATAAAGGCCAGAGCCAATATCAAGGCGACGGTTAAAGATGTTCAGGTCAGTGGTGTTGATGTTGCATTTGATGGCTCCCACCTGACGGGAGGGATCACGGTTGCCCTCCGCCGGCGCCCGGCTTTTGGGGCAAGTTTTGCGCTGGATCGCATTGACCTGGAGGGTTATCTGCCCGAGGCAACAGATACCGCAACCAATTCCGGGCAAGCCACGACAACGGCAACTACTGCCGTGAATGGCAATGCTGCCGATACTACCGGTGCTGCAGATGGTTCGGGCGCTGCCGCGCCGTCGATGATGACCAATCCGTTAACTGTTCTGTCAGCCCTGACCTCGTTCGATGCCAACATGAAAGCGACGGTTGGGGCGGTCGTTCACCAGGGCATACAAATCCGGAATATTGAGTTTGATGGCGCATTGTTCAACGGCGCGTTAACGGTGAAAAACGCCAGTGTTGCTGATTTGGCAGGGGCTTCGGCCGCCATCAGCGGGGGGTTGTCCGAGCTTGGGGGCAACCCGCGTTTTGATGACCTGAGCATAAAATTCAAAACGAAGTCCATGCAGAAGATCGCTGATTTCCTGGCGCTTGATCTGCCGGTTTCTGCCAAGGCCTTGGGCTCAGTTGCTACAGCGATAAGTCTTGATGGACCTGTTTTACAGCCGTCCTTGAAGGCATCGCTCAACGCGGCAGGGGCGCAGACGACGTTTGACGGGAGCATTTCAATGCTGCCCCTGAAAGACATGATTGATGGCGATGTTACGTTTAAGCATGGCGATGTTGCCAAATTGCTCCGCGCATTCGGTGTTGCCTATCAACCATCAGGAAAAATTGGGGGGCTTTCGCTGTCCACAAGTCTATCCGGTGGCGCAGATAAGATTGCTCTGGAAAATCTGACCGGGGCACTCGGGAAACTGAAATTCAACGGTTCTACCACGCTTCGTCTGGACGGAAATGTCCCGAAGATCGTTGCTGCCATCAACACCAATGAGGTCATTGTTGACCCGTTTATGCCAACACAGAAAAATGCTGTTGCGGCGGCGTCCTCTTCGACCTCGACTTCGACATCAAGTTCGACTTCGACTCCCGATTCGAGTCAGAGCTCAGGCGCGCCATGGTCTGATGAGCCGCTTGATCTGTCGGCTCTCCGTGGTCTGGATGGAGACTTCCGCATTCACTCGGATGCTATCGTTTATGACGTTTATCGGCTCGAGGATGCGAATGTCGTCGCCACACTGACAGATGGTGTGTTGAAGGCAGACCACGTAACGGCCAATGTGTTTGGTAGTCGTATCAACGTTAAGGGGATGCTGAATTCTCAAGGGACACCCAGTGCCGATGCTACGGTAAGCATTGAGAACGCTAACATCGCCGCGATGTTGTCCGCCCTGCTTGGCCAACCGACGGCAACGGGCGCCTTAAGCTTTGAAACAGCATTGAACGCCCGTGGGCTAAGTGTCGCCGATATGGTGGCCGCATTGGACGGAAAGGGCTCGTTTCTGCTGAAAGGGCTGGATGTTCAGGGGTCGGGCAAGGGAACGGCATTCGCCGGTATTCTGGGACTGGTGCAGAGTTTTGGACAACTGGGCTCAGGGCTGACAGGGCAGTCAATGGATGGGCTTGCTGATGCAAGCGGCTCCTTCGTTATGAATAAAGGTGTCGCCCAAATTGGTGATTTCCGGTTGGCATCCGGTATGGGGGATGGGACGGCAGCCGGCAGCATTGATCTGGCGAACTGGCAAATGGATGTTTCGGGCGCCATGAAAATGTCCCAAAGTATTCTGGGTCAGATACTGGTGCTGAAAGCAGGCGCGCCTGCTGAATTGCCGTTCCGGGTTTCAGGCACTCTTGATTCGCCGACGGTGAAATTGGAAACAGCATTGTTGGGTGATGTTGATGGCACCGGCATAAGTCTACCCGGACTGGAAAAACTGGAAGAAAAACTCCCCGGTGTCGGCGGATTGTTACAGGGCGTCCTTGGTGGCGTACTGGGCGGTGGCACAATACAGCAACAGGCCGAACCACAGGTGCAATCGGATACCCAGTCACAGCAAACACCAGAGCCGCAACCCCAGCCTCAGCCGCAGACTCCCGAGGCACAGCCTCTTTCTCCGGAAAATGTCATAAAGCAGTTACTACAGTTCTGATCGCCTCTGATTGCCGGTGTGCGTCAGGGGGTTCTGTTCTGCATGACAAAGACCCGAATAGCGCTGGACAGGTTGCCCACGCGGGTTTCATCTATTTCCATGATCTGGGCGTTGAGGGAAATGCCCCGCCCGGTAGCGATCTGTTGCAGTTCGCGCCAGAAAATATTTTCCACGGAGACACTGGTGCCGTGACCGGCAATCAGGACCGAGTGCTTCTTCAAAACGTAGTCATCGGCGCTCACTGGTTACCCTCCACTCAGTCATGGTCAGATGGCATGAATAGCGTTTATACGCCCCCAGAGCGTAGGGCGAAAGCGGCCAGGGCATCAATAGCTTCTTGCCAGTTTTGTTGCTCGGTGCGGCCGGATTTCTTTCGCGGTTTAAGCCCGTGTTCACCATCTTCGAGCCAGTGAATCCGGACACAGGGCGGCAGGGTGAAGCCGTCGACCTCTTCACGGGTGCCAAAAGGATCGCGGGTGCCCTGTAATATCAGCGTCGGCGTCTTTAAGTCAGCGAAGTGATCGAGGCGCAGGTTTTCAGGTTTCCCCGGCGGATGGAATGGATAGCTCAGACAAGCGAGACCAGCAATGGGGTTCCCTGCAATATCAAGCTCTGCGGTGATCATACTGGCAACCCGCCCGCCCATGGATTTGCCACCAATGACAAGCGGCGTCTGCCGATAGGTGTTAACCACATCATGCCAGCATTCCATGAGGATCGGCATGCGGTTCGGTGGTTTTTTCTTCCCGCTGACGCGTCGTTCCGCCATGTAGGGAAACTCGAAGCGAACACAGCGTAGCCCCTGCTTGGCGAGACCATCACCAAAGGCCTGCATGAAAGGGCTGTCCATAGGCGCCCCGGCACCATGGGCGAGAATCACGGTCACCGGCGCATCAGCAGGCCCATCAACAAGGTGTTGGTCATCAGGCATTCAGACGGGCTCCATCATTTCATCATCGGCTATTATTGTTTTGCGGCACCATGGGAACAAACGCAACCGGCAGAATGCCGGTTTCATCAAATCCACCGTCTTTCTTATGGACAATGCGATAAAGCATCTGCGTGTCGTGTACTTTCCCCAAGGGGATGACGAGTCGGCCGCCGGGCTTAAGCTGGGTAAGAAGGCTTGCCGGCACCCGGATCGGAGCGGCGGTAACGACAATGGCATCAAAGGGTGCTTCTTCGGGCCAACCGTCGAAGCCATCACCGGTGCGGACTTGCACCTTTTCACCATATCCCAGTCGGTCCAGGCGGTGGCGCGCTGAAGCAGCCAGATCGTCGATGGCCTCGATGCTAAAGACCTGCTCAGCAATCTCCGCGAGAATAGCCGTCTGGTATCCGCACCCGGTACCAATTTCCAGAACGCGGTCTGTGGGGGACAGGTCCAGCAGCTGGGTCATCAGGGCGACCATATAGGGTTGGGAAATGGTCTGGCCGTGACCGATGGGGCCGGGGCGGTTGGCATAGGCAAAATAGGGTTCGGTGCCCTCAAAGAAAGCATGACGGGGGACCGTTTCCATGGCCTGCATGACCTGATCGGAGAACGCATCAAGGCCCGTCCACCGTGCGGTATCGCATATATCAAGACGGATTGCCTCCATCATCCTGCGTTTTGCCGCAATGATTGCCTTCTCTTCATTCATAAAATAGGCCTTTTAGGGTTGCCAGGGTCTTGCATAGACAAGAGATTCGGCACATATCTCCTCCGCTATATGTTACCAGTGTTTTTGGGAGAGAAAATTCAGTCATGACGCAAGAAACATTTACGTTCCAGGCAGAGGTTGGAAAACTTCTCGATATCGTCGCTCGCTCGCTGTACAGCCACAAGGAAATTTTTCTTCGCGAGCTTATTTCGAATGCATCCGATGCATGTGACAAGCTCCGTTATGAGTCTCTTACCAATAAAGAACTGACCGATACATCCGGTGGAGATTACCGGGTCGTTCTTCGGACAGACAAGAAGAAGAAAACCCTGACCGTAACCGATAACGGTATCGGCATGAGCCGAGAAGAGTTGACTGAATTGCTGGGCACCATTGCGCGGTCCGGCACCCAGGCTTTTGCCGAGCAGCTCTCCGGCAACAAGGATGCCGATATGTCCCTGATCGGTCAGTTCGGCGTTGGCTTCTATTCTGCCTTCATGGTCGCTGACAAAGTCGAGGTCGTGACCCGGAAAGCGGGGGAAGACAAGGCCTGGGCATGGGAGTCCGATGGGCAGGGTACCTATACCATTGCTGATGCCGAGCGCGATACCTGTGGCACGGATGTCATCATGCACATCACGAAGGAAGATAAAGAATACCTGGATGATGCCCGTATCTCGACTGTGGTAAAGACCTATTCAGATCACATTGGGGTACCTGTTTTCCTCGTTAGCAGCGACGCCGAGGGTGGCGAAGAGGCCCTGACGTCTGCGGCAGCTTTATGGACGCGCGAGAAAAAAGATATCACCGCCGACCAGTACAAGGAGTTTTATCACCATGCGGCTCATGCCTTTGATGAGCCATGGCTGGTGATGCACAACAAGGTCGAGGGCGTGCTGTCCTATACAAATTTGCTATTCGTGCCGGCCATGCGGCCATGGGATATGTTCAATGGCGAGCGTAAGAACAAGGTCAAACTGTACGTCAACCGGGTGTTTATCACCGATGATTGCGAGGAATTGCTCCCCGCTTATCTCCGGTTTGTCCGGGGCGTGGTTGATTCCGAAGACCTGACGCTGAATATAAGCCGTGAAATGTTGCAGCGAGATCCAAAGCTGGCAAAAATCCGCAAGGGCGTGGTGAAACGTATTCTGGGTGAATTGAAAAAGAAGGCCGAGAAAAAACCGGATGAATACGCAACGTTCTGGGAAAACTTCGGCGCGGTGGTGAAGGAGGGCCTTTATGAGGACTTCGAGAATCGCGACAGTGTTATGGAACTCAGTCGTTTCAAGTCCACAGCAGGAGATGACCTGGTCAGTCTTGCCGAATATGTGGGCCGGATGAAAGAAGGCCAGAGTGCTATTTATTACATTACCGGCGAAGACAAGGAACAGGTTGCCCGTAGCCCGCAACTTGAAGGGTTCCGTGCCAAGGATGTCGAGGTTCTGTTTCTGACCGATCCGATTGACGATTTCTGGATTCAGTCCGTTAACCAGTATGAAGATAAGCTCTTCAAATCCGTGACTCGTGCCGGGGATGACCTGGACTCGATCACGGAGGATGGTGATAAAGCGAAGGGCGATAAAAAGAAGGATGAGTCCGTCGCTACGCCGGGCATCGATTCATTGATCGCCAGGATCAAGATATCTCTGGGCGAAGCCGTAAAAGACGTTCGGGTATCATCCCGCCTCACGGACAGCGCGGTTTGTCTGGTCGCTGATGAAGGTGATATGGATATTCACCTGGAACGCATGCTGAAACAGCACCAACAACTCGATGGTGGTGCATCCCGGCGCATTATGGAAATCAACCCGGGGCATTCCATGATCAAGGCACTTGCCGCCGATGCCGAGAAATCGAGCGAAGGCAATGCAGCCATAGATGAAGCCGCCCAGTTATTGCTGGATCAGGCGTGCATTCTTGAAGGTGAACAACCTGCTGACCCACAGGCATTTGTGCGACGATTGAACCAGATGATGGAAAAATCACTCTGACGAGGGAGACGGGGTCACTAGATATCTGATCACTGGGAGCGTGTGATCACTGGTTCAGCGTAAGACTCGCCGCACCCAATATGCGGCCGGTGTCTTTTGCCTGAACTAGTACGGCACAACCTGCCCGATCCGACATGACTTTAGGAAACTCTCGCGTGAGGCGAAGCGAAGCTCCATCCCACGAGCCAATAGTTTCCATCGACCGGACCACATGGCGATGGGTAAGGAACTTGCCCGCATTTTCACCGCGTGTGACTTTGGTCTCTCGGTAATCATCGTAGGTGACGAGTATCAGGGTGGCGTCAATCTTCTGTTCTGTGGCATCAATCATCAGCTCCAGTTGATTGTTAGCGGTCATGGTCAGGGAGACCGGGATCTTCGGTATGCCCTGGACCGCGGCAATGTTCTCCATGACCTGTGCTGTGCGGGACCCGGGGGCTTCACGGGTGCCCTGGATCAACATCTGCGGCGTGTAGACGGTCCGGCTATTGAAGAACTGTGCATAAGCGCGTTGGCGCTGAGTGAATGCGGGGTCCGCATAAGGGTCCGGCCAGCCGATGTAGTCCCAATAATCCACATGGAATTCCAGCGCCAGGATGGGCGAGACAATTGATCAGAAGAGCCCGATCCATGGGTGAGAAGTCACGGGGAGGGTTTTGTGCGACCGGAGCGCCTTCTTCAAGTGCCGTTTCCATATGGGTTTTCAGGATTTTGGCTTTTCCGGCATTAAACGGCACCGTCGCACTCATAACCATCACATGCAAAAAAGCACCCCACTCACTCGAAATAGTGGCAGGCAGGGGCAGCGTATCGAAAACGGTCATAGAGCCGGGCAGGTCTTCATCCGGCGGAACAGAGGACGTGAAATGAAGGTGGAGGACTGTTTGGTCGGCTGATACGTCGCCCCAAACAAGAATATCACCGCCGGATTTCCGCAGCAAATTGCGTCCATCTCGAGCGCACTCAATAATGACGTTTTTTGACACCGTCTTTTGGATGAGGGCGCCTTCGCCGGAAACAACCCTGACGTTTAACCCTTCACGGCGGGCCAGGGTATCATAAAGGTTACGCGCATGACGATCGCCTTTCTCGCCGAACAGGGCGACAATGCGAACCTCGATATGAGGTGTGTCGCGTTGTTGCCACGAGAACAGACGGGAGAACCAGGTTGTCGAGGCGGCATTTTCTGTATCATTTGAATGAGTCGGTATTTCTGTGCTTGGCAGTGCACGTGAGGAAGTTTTTTGGGTGTCGTTGGCATTATCTTTGAATCCTTTCTGTCCAACGACTTCCACCGACAAATCACCAACCGCAACCGCCGTAAGGGTGCGTTGTCCACCATTTAGAACTCCGATTTCACCAAAGAACGCGCCCTTCTCCAGAACATCAATCTCTACAGATCCACGCCGGGTATCTTTCGATAGGGCAACACGCCCACGCTTGATGACAAATGCGGAGTCTCCTGCCTCACCTTCCCGGAAGACGATCTCACCGTCGATAAACGAACGCATTTTCTTTCCCACAACATACTCCGTAACGCGCAGAATGCTTTCGCATTCCCGCATGTTTGGCAGTTATGGGAATTTTACGGATTCAAAGGTAAATAAATGGTAGCTATGTGATAAAAAATTAACCACATTTTTGATTCAAGGCCTGATCAGTGCCTGTATAGGGCAGAGTTTCAGGGCTGCATAGCATCACCCGGTCAGGAAACACCCTCTTGAGCCTTGGTGTAGAGCGCTTCGTGTAATTCTTCAAAAACGCTATCCCAGCTACCGGGCTGTGACTGACGGAATAACCGCATGGACGGATACCAGGCGGATGTCTCACCTTCCGTATGCCATTGCCAGCCAGGAGCAAACGGGACCATCAGCCATGTGGGCTTGCCCAATGCCCCCGCGACGTGAGCAACGGCAGAGTCAACGCAGACAACCAGATCGAGCTGTTCAATGGCGGCAGCCAAATCTGCCAAGTCGGTCAATCGTGACCCCAAATCGGGCATGAGCGCATCACAAGACTCGGCCTTCAGGTCCTCGGCACGCTCCCCCATTTGCAGGCTAAATGCCACAATGCCGGGGATGGCGAGCAATTCAATGATCCTCGCCACGGGGCAGGACCGGTCCGGCGTGCCCCCCCGGGGCCTTCCCGGTGCCCAACTGAACCCGACACGGGTCTGTCGTCCGCCGGAAGGAGGCAACTGAATACTGTGCAATTCGGGGGGCGAGAGATAAGGAATGTTATCGCTGCACACGTTTTCCGGTGTGCCGAGAATATAGGGCAGACTCATGATCGGTGCATAGACGTCAAATCCTGGTAGCGGGCTGTCGGCAATAATAACCTTGTCGACGCCCGGTGCCGTCGCAATCAACCGGGCAAGTGAGCCGTGGCATTCGACAATGACATTGGCATTTCTTTCTTTGACGGCCGGAATATAGCGCAGGAACTGAATGACATCCCCCATGCCCCCTTCCTGCTGTAAAAGGATAGTTCTTCCCTTCAGGTCCGAGCCGTCCCAACGCGGCTGTTTCGGTGTTCTGGCGGCCGTCATCTTTTCGCGCCACTCATATTCCTCGTAGCCCTTGGCCATGTCACCTTTCAGCATCAGGCTGGTGCCGTAATCCACATGGCAGGCGGCATAATCTTTCCGCATATTCAGGGCACTCTCGAAGCAGGTAATTGCTTTTTTATTATCGCCGGCATCGCGGAGTGTGAGGCCGAGGTTATAAACGGCTTCCGGAGATTGCGGTGCATTTTGTACAGCCTTGGAAAGGCAGGTAATCGCGCTTTGAAGATCAAACATATCACGGTGTGTGTTGCCGAGATTGGACAGGATGCCCGCATCATTTGGCTTCAGGACCAAGGCGCGCCGATAACACGCGGAGGCTGCCGCAAGCTTCCCTTGTGCGCGAAGACAGACACCCAGATTGTTGTACATATCGGGGTTGGAGCCATCCAGCGTCAGGGCACGGGAATAGGCAAGGACCGCCTGATCGTACTCGCCGCGGCGGTGCAGGTCCGTAGCCAGAGCGAATACCCTAGCGGCCTCCCGGTCCCGGAGAGCAATTCTGTCAGACAGTTGATCAGGTTCTTCAGCCACGGC
>FLOH01001308.1_pt1 | contig 39635 bp, 32 predicted proteins | sample 756751 | NCBI WGS metagenome assembly FLOH01 (sample SAMEA4026879, study PRJEB14308) | marine metagenome | biome: coastal water; material: water | depth 74 m
CAATCCTTGTTTGCCCCGGCCCAGCTGGACCCGTTGCCGGGCCGCCAGCAGGAAATACATCGGTGATTTGCGAAGATCGACGACCAGGTCCCAGAAGCGGCCGATGCACAGCACCCACAACCGCAGCCAATGCAGGGAAAAGGCCATTTTATTGAGCACGATAATCCGTTCCAGGCCGGGTACCGTGCCAAAAAGGGCCGCCGCGGCGGGGCCGCAGGCGACGGTGATTTTCGCCCCCGGATACACGTCTATCAGGTGATCGAGGAGCCCCGTCGACAGGATCGCATCGCCGACCCGGGTCGATGTAATGAAAAGAATCTTCATAGATAGGTTTATACGTCCCGAACAGGGCGTTGCCTAGGGCTCCTTATAGACTTTCAGGGCTTGCCAAACACGACGTTTAACCCCAATTCTAGGGCAATCGAATTTTTCGAAGTGGAGACGGTGGCCCAATATGTCTGATCCCGCTTACATCATGCTTGAAAACCGCGGCCTGATTGGGCTGGACGGTGAGGACGCCCGAGAATTCCTGCAGGGGCTGGTTTCCAACGACGTTCACAAAGTGAGCGCCAAGAAAACCCTGTACGCCGCCCTGCTGACCCCGCAGGGAAAATTCCTGTACGATTTTTTCCTGATCCAGTCGGCCGCCGGCCTTATGATCGATTGCGAACTGGATCGCCTGAAAGACTTCATGGGCAAGCTTTCAATGTACAAGATGCGGGCCAAAGTCGAACTTTCCGACCGCACACCGGACCTGGCCGTCGCCGCCCTGATCGGTGACGGTATCGCCGATGCCCTGGGTGTGGAAAATGTCGAAGGCGCGACCGCCCCCCTGGCCGGTGGCACCGCGTGCGTCGATCCCCGCCTCGCGGCCATGGGCGGGCGCGCCGTGCTGCCCCGAACAGAGGCCGAAACGGTGCTGCAGAACTCTGGCTTTGGCGCCGGCCAGGCGGCCGATTACGAACGCCTACGCCTGCGCCTGGGCCTGCCGGACGGCAGCCGCGACATGGTTGTCGACAAGGCCATTCTGCTGGAAAACGGATTCGCTGAATTGCACGGCGTCGACTGGGACAAGGGCTGTTATATGGGCCAGGAACTGACCGCCCGCACCCATTATCGGGGCCTGGTCAAGAAGCGCCTGATGCCGATCCGCATCGAAGGACCGGCCCCGGAACCGGGCGCGCAAATCCTCTGCGACGGCAAGGACGCCGGGGAAATCCGGTCGGTTCTGGAAGACCGGGGCCTGGCGCTGATCCGCCTGGAACCGTTTCGGAACAAGGCCAACCCGTTCATCGCCGGCGAGGCGACAATCGTCCCCGACAAACCTGCCTGGGCGGTATTTCCCGAACCGGAATGACCGATACTGCGGTTGGTTTTCCGGCGTTTCTGAACAGATTATCCACGGTATTCAGCCAGCGTATCCGCCAATACGGTGACACGCCCGCCGGTGTATTGTGGAAAGACCGGGATGGTCAGCGGCTGCGGTTTGAAGTCCTTTGTAACATCCTCACCGACGCACCGAAGTCTTCAGCCATCACAATCAACGAACTGGGATGCGGCTATGGGGCTTTTTTCGACTTCCTGACCGGCGTCCCCGAAATGCCGCAATTCGACTATGCCGGTTATGATATATCCCCCGAAATGGTCGCCGTGGCGCGGGATCGCACCGGCGACAGCCGGGCCAGGTTCCTGCTCGCCGACCGGCCCCTCCGAACGGCGGATTACTCCTTCGTCTCGGGTACCTATAATCTGCATATCGATGTCGACAATGTCATCTGGACCGATTTCATCAAGACCAGCCTGTCCCGGCTTTGGGCCAGGACCGATAAGGGGCTGGCGTTTAATATGCTCGACAAGCACCATCGAACGCGCCTGGGTGGCCTGTACTATGCGGATCGCGAAGAATTTCTGGAATTTTGCGCCGGGTTTTCTTCGAAATTAACGCTGATCGATGATTATCCGCTGGATGAATGGACGATCTTCATTCGCCGTTGATTTCAGGCGAAATGAGCCCGCAACCAATACGATAAAAAATATATATTTGCTGAAAATACTCCCATATGGGGGGTGTCGAATCGACATAATTCATTTTTTATGATTTCGGTTATTCTTACAGGTGCGGGATCCCTCCTTCACCCATAACTAGGACGGCGAACGTTTATGCGTCCGCCGTTTTTTTTGTCTGGTCGCCGGTATCCAGGGTCGCCTGTGCCGCCGCCAGGCGGGCGATGGGGACCCGGTAAGGCGAGCAGGATACATAATCCAGCCCGACCCGGTGGAAAAATGCCACGGAAGCCGGATCGCCGCCATGTTCGCCGCAAATTCCAATTTTCATCCCCGGACGGGCGGCGCGGCCGCGTTCGACGGTCATTTGAACCAGTTCGCCGACGCCTTGCTGATCGATGGTGACGAAGGGATCGGCATCCAGCACGCCTTTATCCTGATAAATCTGGATAAACGGCCCGGCGTCGTCCCGCGACAGGCCCAGCGCCGTTTGCGTCAGATCGTTGGTGCCGAGGCTGAAAAATTCGGCGGTCTCGGCCAGGTCACCGGCCCGGAGCGCGGCGCGGGGCAGCTCGATCATGGTGCCGACCATATAGTCGATCCGGGCGCCCTTCTCATCCATCACGGTTTTCGCGGTCTGATCGACCAAGTCCTTCATGCGATCCAGTTCTTCCTTCATGGCGACCAGCGGGATCATCACTTCGGGATGGACTTCTATTCCGTCGGCGGCGACTTCAAGGGCCGCTTCGAATATGGCGCGGACCTGCATTTCGTACATTTCCGGGTAGGTCACGCCCAACCGGCAGCCCCGATGGCCAAGCATGGGGTTGATTTCGTGCAACTGGCTGGCGCGGGCCTTAACATCGGCGACATCGACCCCGGCGGCCTTGGCCACTTCCGCCATGTCCTGTTCGCTGTGGGGCAGGAATTCGTGCAGGGGCGGGTCGAGCAGGCGGATCGTCACCGGCAGGCCGTCCATGATCCGGAACAGGTCGATAAAGTCCTGCCGCTGGTAAGGCAAAAGCTTGTCGAGCGCGCTGCGGCGCCGGGCCTCGTCTTTGGCGACGATCATTTCCCGCACATGAATGATCCGCTCTGAATCAAAGAACATATGTTCGGTCCGGACAGGCCGATTCCCTCGGCGCCGAATTCACGGGCGGTTTTGGCATCGATCGGGGTATCGGCATTGGCCCACACGCCGAGCCTGCGAATTTCATCGACCCAGACCATGAGCCTGGAAAAATCGCCCGACAGTTCCGGCTGGATGGTCGCCACCGCGCCCAACATGACCTCGCCGCTGGAGCCGTCGATGGTGATGATATCGCCTTCGCGGATAACCTGACCCAGTGCCGAGAGAGTCTTTTCCCGGTAATTGACGTCGATGGTCCCGGCCCCGGAAACGCACGGCGTTCCCATGCCGCGGGCGACCACGGCGGCGTGGCTGGTCATGCCGCCGCGGGTTGTCAGGATGCCCTTGGCGGCGTGCATGCCGCCGATATCTTCCGGCGACGTTTCGATTCTGACCAGGATGGTGTTTTTTTCACCGCGTTCGTTCATGGCTTCGGCGTCTTCGGCGCTGAACACCACCTTGCCCGAAGCCGCCCCCGGCGATGCCGGCAGCCCGGTGGCGAGAAGATTGCGTTCGGCATGGGGATCCAGTGTCGGGTGCAACAGCTGGTCGAGCTGGGCGGGATCGATGCGGGCGATGGCGTCGGTCTTTTCAATCAGGCCTTCATCGACCATATCGACGGCGATTTTAAGCGCCGCCTTGGTCGTGCGCTTGCCGTTACGGGTTTGCAGCATCCACAGGTGACCCTTCTGGACCGTGAATTCCATGTCCTGCATGTCTTTGTAATGGGCCTCCAGGCGGGCCCGCACCAAGACCAGTTCGGCGTAGGTTTCGGGCATGGCTTCTTCCATGGACGGCAGGTCGGATCCGCTTTTTGCCTTGCCTTCGATGGTCAGGGACTGCGGCGTGCGAATGCCGGCGACCACATCTTCGCCCTGGGCATTGATCAGGAATTCGCCGTAATACACATTGTCGCCGTTGGCGGGATCGCGGGTGAAGGCGACGCCGGTGGCGCAGTCGTCACCCATGTTGCCAAACACCATGGACTGGACATTGACCGCCGTGCCCCAGCTGGCGGGAATATCGTGCAGCCGGCGATAGGTTTGCGCCCGCTTGTTCATCCACGAGCCGAAAACCGCGTCGATGGCGCCCCACAACTGCTCGATCGGGTCCTGGGGGAACGGCGCACCAAGCTCGCGTTGAACCATTTTCTTGTACTGGCCAACCAGGTCGCGCCAGTCATCGGCGCTTAAATCCGTATCCAGGCCGACCCCGGCCTGGTTTTTGTGATTTTGCAGAAGGTCTTCGAAATTGTGATGTTCGACCCCGAGGACGACATCGCCATACATCTGGATAAAGCGGCGGTAACTGTCCCAGGCGAACCGTTCGTCGCCGGAGGCGCGCGCCAGCCCTTCGACGGTTTCATCGTTCAGGCCCAGGTTCAGCACCGTATCCATCATGCCCGGCATGGAAGCCCGCGCGCCGGACCTGACGGAAACCAGCAGGACGTTTTCAGGGCCGCCGAATTTCAGGCCCATGGCGTCTTCGATCCCGGCCATGGCCGCGACTACCTGGTCTTTCAATTCGGCAGGATAGTTATTTTCGTTTTCCGTATAGTGGGTACAGACTTCCGAAGTCAGGGTGAAGCCGGGCGGCACCGGCAAACCGAGCGCGCTCATTTCGGCCAGATTGGCGCCCTTGCCACCGAGCAGGTTTTTCATGCTCGCGTCGCCGTCGGCTTTTCCGTCGCCGAATGAATAGACCCACTGTGTCATTATTCTATTGTCCTTCAGCCTTCGATTTTTGAGAAGTCGGCGACGCGTTCCATCACCGCCCTGATCCGGTTTAACAATTTCAGCCGGTTTTCACGCAATGCGGCGGTGTCGCAATTTACTGTAACGTCATCGAAAAATCCATCTACCGGCGCACGCAGGTCCGCCAGCGCCGTCATCGCGGCGGCGAAATTTTCGACCGCCAGCGCCGCCTGACATTTTTCTTCCGTCGTCCCCAGCGCCAGCGAAAGGGCCGTCTCGGCGGCTTCGGCCAGCGCGCCCTCATCGACCGCACCATCGTAGGCGCGTCCGTCTTTCTTTTCCTCGATTTTCAGAATATTGGCGGCGCGCTTGTAGGCGATGAGCAGGTTGGCGCCATCGTCGCTGGCGACGAATTCCCCCAACGCCTCGACCCGCGCCAGCACGGCGACCAGATCATCCTCGCCGAGCGCGAACACGGCGTCGATCAAATCATGGCGGACACCGCGTTCCTTCAAATGAACTTTCAGGCGGTCGGCGAAGAAGGCGAGCAGATCGGCGGCGACTTCCTTGCCCCCGGCCTTGCTGAAAACTTCAAGCAGGGCAAGCCGCAGGCTATTTTCGGTGATCAGCCGAATCACTCCCAGCGCGGCACGCCTTAAGGCAAACGGGTCTTTCGAGCCGGTCGGTTTTTCGTCGATGATCCAGAACGCGATCAGGGTGTCGATCTTGTCGGCCAGGGCGACGGCGATGCTGACCGGTTTCGACGGGCACATATCGTTGGGGCCGACCGGCGAATAATGCTCGGCGATGGCGTCGGCCACCGCCTCGTTCTCGCCATCGTTCAGGGCATAGTAGCGGCCCATGATGCCTTGCAGTTCCGGCAACTCGGCGACCATGGCGGTGGTCAGGTCGGCCTTGGCCAGGCGGGCGGCGGATCGTACCTGGTCCTTGTCGGCGCCGGGGATGGCGGCGGCCAGGTCGCTGGCCAGGGCCTGCATGCGGTCGATCTTCTCGTCCAAGGTGCCGATTTTGGCATGAAAAACAATGCTTTGCAGCTTCGGCGCGCGGCTGGCCAGCGACACCTTGCGATCCTGATCCCAGAAGAACTTGGCATCTGACAGCCGCGCCCGCAGGACCCGCTCGTTGCCGGCGACAATCGCCGCACCACCGTCGGGCGCTTCCATGTTGGAAACGACAATGAAGTTCGGGGCCAGCTTGCCGTCTTTATCCAGACACGAGAAATATTTCTGGTGGCCACGCATGGCGGCGATCAGAACTTCCGGCGGCACCGCCATGAAGGCGTCGTCGATGACGCCCATCAACACCACCGGCCATTCGACCAGCCCGGCGACCTCGGCCAGCAGGGCATCGTCGGCCTTGACGGTCAGGCCTGTTGATTTTGCCAAGGCCTCGGCGTCAGCCTTTATTTTCTCGCGCCGCTCGGCGGGATCGAGCATCACCTTGGCGTCGAATAGCTTCGCCTTGTAATCGGTGAAATCGGCGACGGAAAATGATTCGGGCGCCAGGAAACGATGGCCCTTGGTAGTGTTTGAAGCTCTTAAGATTGTCTCCGTATCTGGATTTTTTAAAGCCTCACCGCTATGGATAAGGAAATAATCAAGGTTCAATAATCGTCCATCGAATATCGCCAAGATATTATCAATAGGCCGAACCCAAGTTTGAGTTTGGCCTTTTTTCCAGCGCATAGATTTCGGCCACGGAACAGAATCAAAGGCAGTTGGTAAAATGTCGAACAATTCTTGTGAGGTCGCTTTTGGTGCGGTTTTAGCCTCAAAGAAATAAAATTCACCCTTCTTCGTTTCTCGAATTGTAATGTTTTCGTCATCGACATTGGGACGTGCAACCGATTTTAGGAATCCTTCGATCGCTTTCTCAGGAGAACCAACCTTTGGGCCTTTTTGTTCAATTTTTCCTGCGCTTGTTTTTGTCGGAAGTCCATCGACGACCAGAACCAGACGGCGCGGCGTCACAAAAGACGCGGCGCTATCAAACGTCAGTCCGGCGTCCTTGAGGCCCGCCGTGACCAGCCGTTCCAGATCGGCTGCGGCGCGGGCCTGCATGCGGGCCGGGATTTCCTCACTGAGGATTTCGAGCAGGAGTTCAGGCATCGTTGTAGCCTCCGCTCAGTAGTTCCCTGCTGATGCGCTCCTTTAACGTTTCCCCCCCCGCGCTGGCCGAGCCGGCGACCCAGGCCTTGGCGCAACCCGTCGCCAGTTTCCGCACCCGGCCGATATAGGCGGCCCGTTCGGTCACCGAGATGACGCCGCGGGCGTCGAGCAGGTTGAAGATATGACTGGCCTTCAGGCATTGTTCATAGGCCGGCAAAACCAGGACGGTCTCGAAGGTCAGAGCCTTCGCGCATTGCTTCTCGGCGTCCGCGAACTGCCGTACCAGAATATCAGTATCGGCGACGTCAAAATTGTACGCCGACTGTTCCTGTTCGTTGCGCAGATAAACATCGCCGTAGGTCATCTCGCCGTTCCAGTCGAGATCGAAGACGTTTTCTTTCTCCTGGATGTACATGGCCAGACGCTCCAACCCGTAGGTCAGCTCCAGCGAGACGGGGTTGCATTCGATGCCGCCGACCTGCTGGAAATAGGTAAACTGGCTGATTTCCATGCCGTCGCACCAGACTTCCCAGCCCAGCCCCCAGGCCCCCAGGGTCGGGCTTTCCCAGTCGTCTTCGACGAAGCGGATGTCGTGCAAACTGGCGTCAATGCCGATGGCCGCGAGGCTGTCGAGATACAGTTGCTGGCTGTCGGTTGGCGACGGTTTCCAGATTACCTGGAACTGGTAATAGTGCTGTAAACGGTTGGGGTTTTCGCCATAGCGGCCATCAGCCGGGCGGCGCGACGGCTGCACGTAGGCGGCCTTCCAGGGGTCCGGCCCGAGGGCCCGCAGGGTCGTCGCGGGGTGAAAAGTGCCGGCGCCGACTTCCATGTCATAGGGCTGCAACAGCACGCAACCGTGATTTGCCCAGAACTGTTGCAGGGTCAGAATCATCGTCTGAAAGTTCGGCTTTAGGGCGCTTTCGCCGGACATGGCGCGGGATTCCGTTATGTTGCGGTGCAGCGAAAGATAAAGCCCCGCAGAAACCCGGTCAAGCAAAGGACGGGATCAGGACGCAATAAAATTATCCGGGATACGGACAGCCATCGCGGCCACAGGAAACGGCGGCGCTGGCCGAGACATAGGTCTCGCAGACCGGGCATTTTATCATCTCTTCGCTATCAATTTCCGGCTCGCTTGGCCGCGCCCGTGGCGCCGCCGCCCCGCCGCCCTTGCGGACCTTGCCGCGATTGGCCAGGCGGTCTTCCTGATAGCGGGTGAACCACTTGAAGCCGTGCCAGATGGCCAGCACGGCGACGATGGTGAAAATCAGCTTGGGCAGGGAAAATCCGAACATGCCCGCCTTTGTAAAGACCCCCTCTTGCGATGGCAAGCGGTCCGTTAAACGGGCAATGCCGCGCCATCCTCAAGCACCGCCGCCGCCGCCGCCGTATAGGCGCCGTCGCCGTCGTGCAGGACCAGGCCGGGATGGATCACGGCTCTGCTCGACACCCCCTTGCGACCCTGGACGATGACCCGTTTCGCCGGCTTGCCCTGCCCCGGCCACAACGGCACGATGGTGATGGCGCCCAGTTTCCCCCCCATACAGGCGATGATCTCGTCGATCCGGTCGGCCCGGTGAATGAGCGATATATGGCCCTTGTCGCGGACCATCCTGATGCCGCAATCGATCCAGTGCCCGAGCGCCGCCGCGCCCTCCACATTGGCCAGGGCCTTGCCCGGATCGGGCGGCGGATGGCCATTGTCGGCAGATTGATAGGGTGGATTGGCCATGACATGATCAAATGACCCGGCAATAATATGGGCCGGCGGCGACAGCAAATCCCCGGCCAGGAACGACACCCGGTCACTTAATTCATTCAGCGCGGCGCTGCGCCGGGCCAGATCGACCAGATCCGCCTGCACGTCAAGGCCGGTGACGCGCAGCCCCGCAACCCGCACGGCCAGGCACAACGCCGCCGCGCCGCCGCCGCACCCCAATTCCAGCACCTGCTGGCCATTTTTTGCGGCGACGCTGGCGGCCAGCAAAACCGGGTCAATCGCCGCCCGGTAGCCATCGTGCCCTTGCAACAGACGCACCCGACCGCCCATCAGGGTATCTTCGCCGCTCATTCCCCGGCCTCGCCGCCGGCGATGGCCTCGGCCTCGTCGAGGACCCGGCGGGCGCGGGCAAGATCGGCCTCGCGGACCATGATCCGGCGGGGGATGGCCGAAATGCTGCCTTCGAGAATGCTGGTGTGGGCATCGAAGACGAAAGCCTCGACGGCGACATCGGCCAGCGCCTGAATTAACCAGGACAACAGCACCGGATCGTTGGTTCGTGTCAGTTCGTGCATTTATCAATCAACTTGACCGGTGGGTGGTACGCTTTCTATGCTCGTGCATAAGGACGGGGCGGGTCAAGCAGCAGAGGATACTATCGTGGGAATAGTCGTCAATCTGGAAGGTGAACGGGATAAAAAGCCGTCTTTCGATGATTTAAGCGCCCTGGTCGAAGAAGACATGACGGCGGTCAACGCGCTGATCCTGAAACGCATGGAAAGCCCGGTGGCGCTGATACCGCAACTTGCCGGGCATGTCATATCGGCCGGCGGCAAACGGCTGCGGCCGATGCTGACGCTGGCGGCGGCCAAACTGTGCGGCTATCGGGGCACGCGCCATGTGACCCTGGCCACCTGTATCGAATTTATCCACACCGCGACCCTGTTGCACGATGACGTGGTCGACGAAAGCGCCCTGCGCCGGGGTTTGGCTTCGGCCAATTCCGTATGGGGCAACCAGGCCAGCGTGCTGGTCGGCGATTTCCTGTTCAGCCGGGCGTTTGAACTGATGGTCGAAGACGGCTCGGTGGTGGTCATGGGTATTTTATCATCGGCATCCGCCCGCCTGGCCGAAGGCGAGGTCATGCAGTTGATGACCGCCAACGACACCGAAACCGGCGAAACCGCCTATCTGGATGTGATCAAGGCGAAAACCGCGCAACTGTTCGCCGCCGCCTGCCGCCTGGGCGCCATCGTCGCCGACCGCCCGAAAATTGAAGAAGAGGCGCTCGACGCCTTCGGCATGAATTTGGGCATCGCCTTCCAGTTGATCGACGACGTGCTGGATTATTCGGCCAAGCAGGCGACGCTGGGCAAGACCGTCGGCGACGATTTCCGCGAGGGCAAGATCACCCTGCCGGTGATTCTGGCGTTCCGCCGCGGCGACGAGACTGAACGCGATTTCTGGCGCCGCACGCTGGGTGATCTGGACCAGAACGACGGCGACCTTGAACGCGCTTTCGGCCTGCTGCAAAAGCATGGCGCCTTGAGCGACACCGTCGAGCGGGCCCGCCATTACGGCGCCATCGCCCGGGATTCGCTCGGCATCTTCGCCGATGGCGAGGTCAAGGATGCGATGATCAGCCTGATCGACTTCTGCATCGAACGGCCTTACTAGAAACTCCCCGCAATGCCGCCTTGCCCTGACCGGGATTGGGGGCTATAAACCGCCCTATCAGGCACGCGACGGCCACCGGCCAAACGCGCAGCACGGTCGGAGTGTAGCTCAGCCTGGTAGAGCACCGTCTTCGGGAGGCGGGGGCCGGAGGTTCAAATCCTCTCACTCCGACCAATTTTTTTTATGGTTTAGCCGTAAATTCAGCTAGGCCTTTACTTTATTCCCCACTATATCCCCCTAAACCGCGCATTTAGCAGCCCTATATAAGTCATTTCAGGTTGCCTGAGCGCCTTCTCGGGTGATCGATAGGCATATGCCAGGATGATCGCGCATACAGTTCCATAGAAGGCTTTATTAGAAAGGGGTAGCAGGCAATTATTGCGCGCCATTAAAAAGTGATAGAAGTATGTGGCAGATGCAATCGTTCAGCAGGCCATTCCATGAAAAACAAGAGAAGTAAAATGACGATAGGGTGGCGTGAGTGGGTCGCCTTCCCGGATATTGGTGTTCACAGGATTAAAGCAAAAATCGATACGGGTGCCCGGACATCGGCAATGCACGCATGGCATATCCGGGAATTTGAGCGTGATGGTGCAACGTGGGTCTCATTTGAAGTGCATCCGACGCAACGCAACAACCGGGAAAGCTTAACATGCGCCGCGCCTGTTGTTGATCGCCGTAATATTAAAAGTTCGAGCGGTCACAATGAAATCCGCTACGTTGTGACGGTAAATATTGAAATCGCGGGTACAACGAGAAACATCGAACTCACGCTTTCCAACCGGGATGAAATGGGATTTCGATTGTTACTGGGACGCACGACCCTTCGTCGTCATTACATTGTTGACCCCGGACGGTCATATATACTCGGCAAATAGCCCCTATTTAAAAATACAAAGGCAAACGATATGAAAATCGCAATGCTGGCCCGCAATCCAAAGCTGTACTCACACAAGCGCCTGGTGGAAGCCGCCGAGGCGCGCGGCCATGAAATCAACGTGTTTGATACCTTGAAGTGCTACATGAACATCACGTCCCATCGTCCGGAACTCCGGTATGCCGGTGAAAAATTGATCGGCTATGACGCGGTAATTCCGCGCATCGGGGCCTCGGTTACGTTCTATGGCACGGCTGTTCTGCGACAGCTGGAAATGATGGGGGTTTATCCACTTAACGAATCTGTCGCCATTGGGCGTTCGCGCGATAAATTGCGCTCCATGCAGCTGTTGGCTCGGGATGGCATCGGCTTACCGGTTACGGCCTTCGCTCACGATACGAAAATGACCGCAGAAGTTCTGGAAATTGCGGGCGGGGCGCCTGTCGTTATTAAATTGCTGGAAGGCACTCAGGGCGTTGGCGTCGTTTTGGGCGAAACCCCGAAGGCGGCGAAATCTGTCATTGAGGCCTTTCGCGGCGCAAAGGTGAACATCCTTGTTCAAGAGTTCATCAAAGAAGCAGGAGCAACCGACATCCGCGCGTTTGTGATTGGCGGAAAAGTTGTCGCGAGCATGATGCGGACTGGCCAGGAGGGTGAATTCCGTTCGAACCTGCACATGGGGGGCAGCGCCAAAGCCATCAAGATAACCGCGGAAGAGCGCAGCACGGCCCTTCGCTCCGCCAAGGCCATGGGGCTTAATGTGTGCGGTGTCGATATGCTGCGCTCCAATCATGGCCCGGTCGTTATGGAAATAAACTCGTCTCCTGGCCTGGAGGGCGTTGAGAACGCTACGGGAATAGATGTGGCTGGTAAAATCATCGAATTCATTGAAAAGAACGCGAAACCCCATAAAACGAAGACGAAAGGCAAGGGCTGACCCATGCAGGCCCCGTTCGAATTTGGTGGGCAAACGGTTGCTCCCGGGGAAAAACTCACGATTGATCTGCCGATCGGATCGTTTAGCAACCACATGCCCGCGGTCATGCCGGTTCGTGTTCTTCATGGGCGTAAGCCGGGGCCTGTGATCTTCGTCAGCGCCGCCGTGCACGGCGATGAAGTTATCGGTGTGGAAATTATCCGGCGGTTACTTAATACGAGCGCGATTTGGCGACTGAAGGGAACCCTCATTTGTGTGCCCGTCGTTAACACATTTGGCTTTATCAGTGGGCAGCGATACTTGCCAGATCGGCGAGACCTCAACAGGTCATTCCCTGGCAATGTAAATGGTTCCCTGGCAGGGCAGTTGGCGCATTTGTTTACAACCGAGATCGTCATGCGGAGTGATTTTGGTATTGATATCCATTCCGCCGCCCTTCACCGCGTAAACCTGCCCCAAATTCGGTTTAGTTCAGATAACCCTGAAACCATAGAGAGCGCCAAGATTTTTGGTGCTCCTATTGTCATGGACGCCCCCCTGCGCGAGGGTTCATTACGTCAGGTGGCAAAACAACATGGCACAGATGTTTTGCTCTACGAAGCGGGAGAGGCCCTCCGCTTTGATGAGTTTGCAATTCGCGTTGGTCTTAAAGGGATTCTCAACATCCTGAAGTATAAGGGCATGATTACCGGGCGCCTGATCAATTCGGCGAAACGTCCTTCTGTGTTTGTGCAAGGTAGCCGTTGGGTCCGCTCGCCCGTGGGCGGGGTCTTTCGCACCCACACGACAATCGGCGCACGAGTCAACAAGGGTGATATTCTTGGCTACGTGTCAGACCCCTTCGGTGACGAAGATCGGGAAATCGAAGCCATTATCAACGGCATCGTCATCGGACGCACGCACCTGCCATTCGTTAATCCAGGTGATGCACTATTTCATATCGGGCACGTACAAGAACTAAAGTCAGCGGCAAGAAACATGGAGGCAATTGAAAAAGATATTGAATTTGACCCGCTGTTTGACGAAGACGAAATCATTTAACTGTTCGTCAGAAACAAGCACCGAACGCGGCCGCCTTCCAAACACTGTACCTCGTATATTTCGTCTGGATTTATGCAGTGGGAACGTAACCGCTGGCGGATTTTCCGCAACCATGGCGTCTCATCTGCACGCAAAGAAACAGGCTTTTTACTCGCTGCCCAATTTCAAGTTCTAGAGTTCTCCCCCGCGCGACGATGCCGCGTCCAGGCCATGGCTTTGCCAACTCTGGGCCTCGATGAATACTCGCGCCACCTGGGGATAAGTGGTTTTGATTTCCTTTTCCATTCGGGAAATTGCTTCTTCGACCTGCATCGAATCCAATGTGTCATCAAAATCGAGACTCAGGGTCAGAAGCACATCCTCGGGCCCCAAATGCATGGTCAGCAGTTCGTTCACAGCGACAATGCCGGCTTGTCTTGCAATAACCTCACGGATGCCCTGGACGATTATTTTTGATGCCCCTTCGCCGATCAGAAGGCCCTTGCTTTCGTAGGCCAGCAGAACGGCGACCCCGGCCAGGATAAATCCGATAACCACCGAGGCCACGCCATCCAGAATCGGCATGTCGAGCAGATCGCTGAAAATAATTCCTGCAAAAGCCACCAAAAGCCCCAATAACGCCGCCGTATCTTCGAAAAGTACCGTAAAAACCGTAGGGTCCTTGCTCATATGAATAGCTTCGAGAAAGTTCCTGTTCCCCTGGGTCTTCTTAAATTCCCTGAAAGCGACGAACCAGGCCGCCGTCTCGAAAATGACGGCGAAGCCAATGACGATGTAGTTGACATAGGCGTCCTCGACAGGCTCGGGGGTGTAAATCTTCTGGATGCCTCCGTAAATGGAAATTCCACCACCGACGGCAAAAATCAGGATGGCAACAACGAAGGTCCAGAAATAGAGTTCCATACTGTAACCAAATGGGTGGGCGTCATCCGGTTCTCGGTTGGCGCGTTTCATTCCATAAAGCAGCAGTCCCTGGTTCCCGGTATCGACGATCGAGTGAATTGCCTCGCTCAACATCGCGGAACTGCCCGTGATCGACGCCGCGCCAAATTTCGTCACCGCTATCAGCCCATTTCCAGCCAGGGCGGCGTAGATCACTTTCTTGGAGCCATGGGTAGCCATGATAGATTTCCTGTTTTATATCCCGCTGGTATTTCCGTTGATCGACCCGTCCCGCGGGCGCGCCGACCGTAGCACGGAAAAGCGTGGTGCCGGGGCGGAAAACATGGTTTCCTGTTCGTCGAATTCAAGTGCCGCCACAACCGCGATTCGGAGCGGGGCCAGTATATCGTCGAATGGAACTAAATTAGTTGAACAAGATCATTATCGAAATATTTTTTATCGACAGACCCCCCAGTCTGCCGAGCCGTATTGACTTAATTCATAGATTGGGAACCGGGTAACCCGCTGTCAGGGGAAACATTTGATGCCGGGCTTATAGATCGAATTTCAAAATGAAATGAAATTGATATGGGTTTCCTCGCACGACTTTTGGATATTTATGACGACTGGGCGGCATGGCCCAAGCTTTCCCTGATCGCCCTGTCGCTGGCCATCGTTAGCGCCCTCGACTTTTCTACCGGGTACTATCTTTCGTTCTCGGTATTTTATCTCATGCCGGTTTTTCTCACCTCATGGGGGTTCGGAAAACGATATGGCATCGTCGCCGCCGCGCTTGCCGCGCTGGTTTGGGTGGTCATTGGCTATTTCACAGCACCCGTTACTTTCGGTATGGAAGTTAATGTCTGGAATTTCCTGATCCGGTTCAGCTTCTTGTTTTTGGTCGCCTGGGTTCTAGCGGAGATTCATGACAGAACCGATAGCGAGGAAACATTGGCCGACACCGACCCACTAACCAGACTTTTCAATAAACGCCATTTCCGGGAGCGGCTCGAAGAGGTGTTTTACAGGGCCAAGAGGTACAACCACCCGATCAGCATCGCCTATCTGGACCTGGACAACTTCAAGCCCGTTAATGACATGTTCGGTCACACCGTGGGCGACCGCGTGCTATGTACGGTTGCCGAGAAAATATTGGCTTCGGCGCGCAAAACAGACCTGGTAGCCCGGCTCGGCGGTGATGAATTCGTCATCGTCCTTCCCGAAACGGCATACGATGGGGCCGGGGCCGCTTTCCGGAAAACACAGAACGAGGTTAACCTGGCCATGAAGGCAAATGGATGGGATGTGACGATGAGTGTCGGTGCCCTGACTTTTACCGTTTTGCCAGAGAACCCAGGAATGTTGATAGTGGAAGCTGACGCGCTTATGTATGACGTTAAACGGAGCGGCAAGAACAACATCATGCACCAACGGCGCGATGGGCCCGCCGAACAATCCGAACAGGACTGATTGGAAAGCCATGACAGAACATCCAGAACTAGTCTGCGCCTATTTGCTTGATGGCAAGGGAGCGGGGCAATCGCTCGACTGGCCGGGGGTCAATAGCTGGAAGCCTGACCAGGCCAAGCTTTGGATTCACCTTGATTGCACCCACGAGAATACGGACACCTGGCTGCGTGAACACAGCGGGCTCGATACCTTTGTGATCGATGGCCTGACGGCCATCGAAACGCGCCCGCGGTGCGACTGGTATGCGGACGGAATCCTGATCATCCTGCGCGGAGTGAATCTCAATCCGGGGGCTCAGCCCAACGACATGGTTTCGCTGCGTATATGGATCGATAAACATAGGGTTATTTCGACACGATTTCGACGGCTTATGGCCGTGGAGGATATTCGTCAGCAGTTGGCGGCAGGCCGAGGGCCGGTATCGACCGGCCATCTGGTCGCCCGTCTGGCAGCAAGCCTGACGGAACGGATGGGGCCCACAATCGATGACTTGGGCGACCAGGTAGCAAACCTGGAAGAGTTGCTGGTCAGCGGCGACGAAAGCGAAAAACTGGAACTGCGGGACGTGCGCCACAAGCTTGTCAACTTTCGGCGCATGGCTATTTCGCTGCGGCGCTATATCGCGCCCCAGCGCGACGCACTGAACCGCCTGTCGCAAATGGAAGAGACCTGGCTCGACGACCGGGTACGTGGACGCTTGCGCGAAACGATCGACCGGGTAACCCGTATTACCGAAGAACTGGACGAGGTACGCGAACGCTCGGCGGTGGTGCAGGACGAACTAATGAACCGCATTTCGCAAAAAATGGAACGCACCATGTATGTCTTAACGGTGGTCGCCACGATCATGTTGCCGCTAGGCTTTCTTACCGGGTTGCTCGGCATCAATGTCGGCGGCATGCCGGGCGCCGAGACCAAATGGGCGTTTTGGGCAGTCTGTGGTGCGTTGACGGTTCTGATTGCAATCGAGGTCTGGGTCATGCGCCGGTTCAAGTGGATTTGACGGTATGTTTGCAATCAATGCTCGTTGTCTGCGTTTTCTCTTGTTTTTACCGGTCCTTTTTGTTGTCAGCCTCGCGGCTTCCGCGCAAGACGCTGTCATTTTCGAAAAACAGGTGCGGTCGTGGGAGCGCACTATCGAGAAGGTCGAAAGCCGCGTTCAGAGTGGTCATACCGGTAGCCTGGAAGAACGTGACCTTCGTGACCAGTTACAGGGGATCATGCTATCCGCCACCGTAGAACGCGACGCGGCGGCCAAGAAGGTCGCGCAAACCCAGGGATTGCTCAAGGCCCTTGGCCCCCAACCGATGGGCGAGGGAGCCAAACCCGAGACTTCGACCATACAAAAACGCCGGAAGGATTTGGTCGATGCGCTGGCAAGCGAAGATGGCAAGGCCAAACAGGCCGGGTTGATCATTGCCAAAGCGGGTCAGGTTATCGACAGAATTGGCGGGCGCTCACGCGAACGACTGAAGGCCGCGCTGGTCGAACGCACCGTCACCCCACTCCGATACAATACATGGATGATCGCCGTGCCCGAGGCCGTCAGGATTTTCGACGCCTCTTTCATTGTCGCCTCGGGAACCTGGTGGAATAGCATCCGAAGCAACCCGGATGAACAAACATCGGTGTTGACCAGTCTTTTCATTGCCTTGGGCGCCGCGTTTATCGGCTGGCCGCTCAGTCGATGGCTCCGCGCACGCTACGGTCGCGTTCAGGAGATCGACAGCCATGGATATGCGCGCCGACTCTTGGCTGGCCTGGTGGAAGGCGGCGGGCGGTCCTTGGCCCCAATCATTTTCGTTCTGGCAGCAAGCGCCTTGATCATCGATGGCGGTCTCGTCGAAGGCCCGTTGGAAACCATCGTTCAGGCAGTGGCGCGAAATCTCGTGCTGTTCTTCTTCGGTTACGCCTTGATCAATGCCTCGCTGGCCGCACGCCACCAGCAATGGCGACTGCTCGACTTCGGAGCCGAAGCCTCACGGCTGCTCGTCTTCAGGCTCAAGCTTACCCTCGTGGCGTTTCTCCTTTTCGAAGGCGCTCGTCAGGCGGTCTCCTGGACCACGCTGTCGGCGGAACTGGAGAGTGTGCTCGCCCTGCTCTTTACCATCGTCCTGACGCCACTGCTGATTTCTCTGCTGAGCACCAAAATCTGGGGGCTAATTCCATCCGATGAAAAGGCGGCGCCGGTGGAGCCCGTGACGTCAAGGTACCAACGTCTGCGGGTTTTCCTGATCATCGCCCTGATAACGTTGCCAATCCTGTCAATACTCGGTTTTCCGGGACTGGCAACCTATCTGACCAGGGCGGTCGTTATGAGCGGCTTGTTCCTGGGCGGCATTGGATTGCTCAGAAGCATCGGACAGGAAACCCTGACCGCATCCCTGGATTTCAATCGACCCCTGGGTCGCAAAGTTCTCGACATTCTTGCCCTGAAACGCGGATCCAGCCAAAAGGTGTTGTTCTGGCTTCATTTTCTTCTGGATATCGGGCTTCTTCTTTTCGCCGCAATGGTTTTGTTGCCCGTGTGGGGGTTGGGCGCGGGAGACACAGCAACATCGGCGGCCAAATTCATGGACGGCGTCCAGATCGGCTCCTACACATTTTCGCTATCGGATATCCTGATCGGCCTGTTTTTGTTCACCGCCATCGTCTTCCTGACCCGCTTGGCCCAAAAAGGGTTGGACCGTCACATTTTGCCGAACCTGACCAAAGACAAAGGCGTTCAGGATGCCTTGAAAACCGGCTTCGGGTATATCGGGAGCATTTTTGCGGTGCTGGTCACCGTTTCCGTCCTTGGACTGGACCTGACCAATCTGGCGCTGATCGCCGGTGCGCTTTCTGTCGGCATCGGTTTTGGCCTGCAGAATGTGGTTAATAACTTCGTCTCAGGCCTGATCCTGTTGGCGGAACGTCCCATCAAGCCGGGCGATTGGGTCGTCGTTGGCGGCCATGAAGGTACGGTAAAGAAGGTCAACGTGCGTTCGACCGAGATCGAGACGTTCCAGCGCGCCAGCGTCATCATACCCAATGCGGATTTAATCTCCAATCCGGTCATCAACTGGACCCACAAGAATCTAACGGGGCGCGTTGAAATTGCCGTCGGCGTCGCTTACGGCACCGACCCGCATCTGGTGCGATCAGTCCTGCTGGACTGTGCCCGAACGCACCCGAACGTCCTCGCCAATCCGGAACCGGTTGTGCTGTTCATCGGTTTCGGCGATAGCTCCCTAGATTTCGAACTTCGCGCCTATCTCGCCAACGTGGAAATGCGCCTGCACACCGCATCCGATATACACTTCGCCATCCACGATGCGCTCAAGGAGAAAGGAATCGAAATTCCGTTCCCGCAGCGGGTGATTCACTTTGCATCAAGGCCGCCCTTAGTTCCGCCTCCAGATGATCACGATGACAAGGACGCCCAGATTCCGTCATGAGGCGGCTGACTTAACAACCAAGCATTAATAATGTCCGGTTTTCAGAAAATGGGAGATCTGAGCGCACAGGCTACCCGCCCGCTGTTTCCAATCGGATATGACTTGGTTCAATTCTGAAAAATGTATCGCTGCCATTGTCCCCAAATTGTGCCCAAGCTGTTCGGTATTGATCGGTGTTATTCCGTTTTATCCGGTAAAAGCCGCGACAACACCCGAACAACGCATTGATTTGTAACAACTTTTATTCTACCTCCCGCTTTCGGGAGGCGGTGGCCAGAGGTTCGAATCCTCTCACCCGCCATCGCCGCCCAGATCATGGTCGGCGTGCCTGGGCGATTAATTTCAGAGCAGTTCGTTGACCGCCTCGATCACGTCCCTGACCTGCATGGGCTTGGTCATGTAACGGGTAAATCCGGCGGCGATGCCCTTTTCGATATCAAGCTTGGTCGCCGCGGCGCTTAGCGCCAGCACTGGAATTTCACGGGTTTCTTCGTATTCTTTGAGTTTTTCCAGGGCCTGAAATCCGTTCATGCCGGGCAGATTGATATCCATAATGATAATATCGGGCCGCTTGGACCTGGCCAGTTCGATGCCCAGTTCCGCGTTATGGGCGGAAATCATGGTCAGTCCTTCGACCCGGGAAACAATCATTTCCATCAGCCGCAGGTTTGACGGATTATCTTCGACGTAGAGCATCAGGCCGTTGTTGGCTAGCGCCGTGGCGGGCCCTTGCGCGGGGGCTTCTGCCGTCGGCGTGTTATCGGCGGTGGATCTATTTTCCGGGTGATTTTCCAGCCCGGCTGAACCGGGTATTTCGAACCAGAAGGTGCTGCCCTCGCCTTCCCGGCTGTCCACGCCGATGCTGCCCCGCATGGCTTCGACCAACTGCTTGCAGACGACAAGACCGATCCCGGTGCCTTCTATTTCACTACTTTCCGCGCCAAGGCTGCTGAACGGTTTGAACAAATTGACAAGCTGGTGTTCCGCTATGCCGTTGCCGGTATCGATGATCGAGACCCGCTGCATTTCCCCCGCCGTATCTTCGATACGGATCGTCACCTTGCCGCCATCCCGATTGTACTTGATGGCGTTTGACAGCAAATTCAGCAGCACCTGTTTGATGCGGATGAAATCGGCGTGGACCCGGGCGACATCGCGATTCTGTTCGTCAATTTCTATATCGATGCCTCTTTTTGCCGCCATATCGGTGACCAGCGACAGACATTCTTCGACCACGGCCGATATCGAAATATTTTCGATGCTGTATTCGACGTTTCCGGATTCGATTTTGACCAAATCGAGAATGTCGTTGATTAATTCAAGAAGATGGCCGCCGCCCTTCATGATCAAATTAACGCTGGAATTCTGGGACGCGCTCAGGGGTTCCCTGGGATTGAATTGCAACAATTGGCCAAACCCCAAAATGGCGTTTAACGGGGTGCGAAGTTCATGGCTCATGGAAGACAGGAATTCGGATTTTGCCTTGTTGGCGTTGTCGGCGTCCTCTTTGGCGCGTCGCAGGGCCGCCTCGGTTTCCTTGCGCTCGGTAATATCACGCATGGTGGCGGCAAAAAAAGGCTCGCCATCGGATTTCCACGACGACAGCGACAGGTCCAGGGGAAATTCCGTTCCGTCTTTCCGCAGACCGGACATTTCTATTGTCGTGCCGATAATTTTCGGTTTGCCGCCGTCGCTGAACCGCTGAAAACCTGCAAGATGGGCCTGACGATATTTTTCCGGCATCAGTATGGTCAGGGGCTTGCCGAGAATTTCCCGTTTCCGGTATCCGAAAATTCGCTCGGCGCTGGGGTTCCAGGACAAAACCAGGCCAAGAGAGTTGGCCGAAACAACCGCATCGTTGGCCGAACGGGTGATCGAGGCAAACCGTTCCTCGCCCGAGCGCAGGCGCTGATACAGGGCCTTGAGGATGCGCGACCGTTCGGACCGGGCGACGATGGAAGTAACCAGTCTTTCGGGATCGACCGGCTTGGTGATGAAGTCCTCGCTGCCGGTACGCGCCGCCTGCATCTGGTTTGAGACTTCGTCATGGGCGGTCAGATACAAGATCGGGATTTGCAGGTAGGCATCGCCCATCTGGCGAATAACCGAGGCAAGCTCGAAACCGTTACAGTTTGGCATTTCAATATCAAGGATGATGACATCGGGGCCAAAACGAATCATTTCCTCGCTCGCCATCAACGGGTCGTTGACGGCACAAACGGCAACACCCGCCGCTTCCAGTACGACCTGGCAAAAACCGGTCAGTTCTTCGTCGTCATCGACAACGAGGACCCGAAATGGTAGTTTTTCACTTTCTTTGATCAACCGGGTAAGCGCCTCGACCAGTTCGTTGATATCGACCGGTTTGACGATATAGCCGTTCGATCCGCCACGGGTCGCCTCCAGCCTGGCCGGGAAATCTTCGCGCACGGAAATGAAGATGACCGGACATTCAAGCACTTCTTCCTGGCGTAATCGGCGTATCGTGGTCAGTCCGGCGTCGCGGTCTTCGGGAAACATGATATCCATGATCACCGCATCGGGTTGACCGTCACGGATTGCCTGTTCCAGTTCCTTCGGGTGGGCCAGAACCCGGACCATAAAGCCGAAATTGGTCAGAAGCTGTTCCAAAATCCGGGACTGTTCGGCGTCATCCTCGACCAGGATCAAATCCTTCGATTTTTCGCTCGACGTGCGCTCGACCATAACATCGGGGAGCCGGACAATTTCTGGTGGCTGGCTTAGCGCCGAATTCATGCTGGTCTCGACCTGTTGGCGCATTAGCGACAGCAATTCATGAACCTGATCCATGTCCTGCCGCGCCATGGCATCGGGTTTCTCAAGCAGCGCCAGACACGCCAGTTCAAGATTGCGCGCAGTGTGGCCAATGTTGGTGAAGCCATAAGTGCCCGCCGATCCGGCCAGCTTGTGGGCAAGCACCTGAACCGTGTCCATCGCCTGGGCGATGGCGTCCTTGCCGGCTGTTTCCCCGATTGGCGCCGCCGCTGCCTCCAGTTCCCCGACCTTATCGGTCAGTTTGAATAAAAACGCCGCCGTCATGGCGGTCAGTTTACTTTGCGCGTCTGTGGCCATGGTCATTCTTTTGATTACATAATCCCAAGGAGCGTTAATCCAGAACCAATCCAATCAACGGTCAATCATAGGGATCGGCGGCATCGCGCAGGCCATCGCCCAGGAAGTTGAAGGCCAAAACGGTGATGACGACGGGTAACATCGGCAGCATCAACCACGGATACAGCGCTACCGCTTCGATATTCTGGGCTTCGGCCAGCAGTACGCCCCAGCTTGTCACCGGCGGCCTGAGGCCTAATCCCAGGAAACTAAGCGCCGTTTCACCCAAAATCATCGACGGAATCGACAGCGTCGCCGACGCGATCAGGTGGCTCATGAAGTTAGGCAACAGGTGACGACCGATGATTCGCCCCGGCTTGGCCCCCATCAGGCGGGCGGCCGTGCAATAATCTTCCTCGCGCAGGGACAGCAGCTTCGAACGCACGGCGCGGGCCAACCCTGGCCAGTCCAGCAACCCAAGAATGATGGTAATGCCGAAATAAACCAAAATCGGCGACCAGGTCACCGGCAACGCCGCCGACAGCGCCATCCACAAGGGCAGTTCCGGCAACGATCGAAGGATTTCGATTATCCGCTGGATAACATTGTCGACCCAGCCGCCGAAATAACCGGCGACGCCGCCGATGCTGATGCCCAGGATAAAGCTGATGGCGATACCGATAAGACCGACGCTTAAGGATATGCGCCCGCCATACAGCAGCCTCGAGACCATGTCGCGGCCCAGCCTGTCAGTGCCCAGCAGGAACATGGTGCCGCCTTCCGCCGGACACGCGACATGGAAACTGGCCTCGAACAGGCCCCAGAATTCATACGGTGATCCGGAACAGAAAAACCGTATCGGCATGACTTTTTTGCGGTTGTCGGAATATTCCCGTTCCAGGGTATCCATATTCAATTTGAATTTGAAACCATAGACGAAGGGGCCGACAAATTTTCCGTCATCGAACAGGTGCACGGACTGCGGCGGCGCAAAAATATATTTCGAATTGCGGTCGTCCAGGTCATAAGGGGCGATGACTTCGGCGAAAAAAACCGCCAGATAACTCACGGCCAGGATTATACCCGCCGCGATCGCCAGTTTGTGGCGCGAAAACCGCCACCACATCATTTTCCACTGCGACGCCATGTAAAGCCGTTCCAGCGCCATCGACGGGGCATCCATGGCTTCCGGATCGAACGGTTCCCGGCAAACGAAATGTTCCAGGCGGTCGCTCATCGCACGTTGCCCCCGCCCATGCGAATGCGCGGATCCAGGAAGGCCAGCAGGACATCGGAAACAAACATGCCGATCACCGTCAGCGTGGCGATGAACATCAAGAACGAGCCGGCCAGATACATGTCCTGGCTTTGCAGCGATGACAACAGCATCGGCCCGGTCGTCGGCAGCGACATCACCGTCGAGACAATGACCGACCCCGATATGACCTGGGGCAGCAGGTTGCCAATATCGGCGATGAACGGGTTCAGGGCCATGCGCAGCGGATACTTGATCAGCAACCGGCCCGGCCGCATGCCCTTGGCGCGACCGGTAACGACATACTGTTTTTGCAGTTCATCAAGCAGGTTGGCGCGCAGTCGCCGGATCATGCCCGCCGTGCCCGAGGTGCCGATAACGACGACCGGCACCCACAAATGTTCAAGTACGCTAAGCGCCTTATCGACGCTCCAGGCTTCATCCATATATTGCGGATCCATCAGGCCGCCGATGGATGTGCCAAACACCGTATTGGCAACATAGAGCAAGATAAGCGCCAACAGGAAGTTCGGTGTCGCCAGCCCCAGGAAACCCAGAAACGACAGGCCGTGGTCACCCCAACTGTACTGGTGCGTCGCCGAATAAACACCGATGGGAAACGACACCACATAGATAAACAGGATCGAAACAAAATTAAGCACCAGCGACAGGAACATGCGTTCGCCAATAACATCCTTGACCGGAAGATTATGTTCGAACGAATAGCCCAGGTTGCCTTCCATCAGTCCGCCGACCCAGAAGAAATACTGGTTGGTCATCGAGCGGTCGAGCCCGTACTGGACCCTCAGGAATTCAATTTTTTCCGGACTGACCCGTTCCCCCTGGCTTTCCAGTTCGGTGATATAGGATGTCAGATAATCACCCGGTGGTAACTGGATGATGATGAAGACCAGAACACTGATCGCCACCATCGTCATAACCATGGTCGTCAGCCGCTTCAACAGAAAGGAAAACATTATTTATCCTTGCCGTTGGAACCGCCCTCGAACCAGAACGTATCGGGCCGGTACATGCCAAAGTGGGCGCCGGGTTCCCAGTTGTAGACACCTCGTTCGGGAACATTGTGCAGCCGGTTGCTGACAACCACCGGCTGCGGTACGCCGGCGACCACGCCGATGGAAAACACCTGGTCGGCATGGATGTCGAGCATGGCGCGCCAGACTTCGCTGCGCTTCTTCTTGGATGTGGCGACGCGCCATTCCTTGTTGAGTTCGAGCAGCTTGTTGGCAATTTCCATATCGGGCATTTCGCCGCCCTTGCCCGATGTTTCGTAGAAATTGCCCCAGTTCGACCACTGCAATTGTTGCTGGCTGGTCGGCGCCAGTTCATCAGGGCTCCAGTCGGCCGTCGGCACGGCGTTTTCGATTCCGAACCAGACGGATATTTGCGTTTCGCCGGCAAAAATGCGGTTGCGCAGATTTTCCCGCTGCAACGGCTTGACATACATCTTGACGCCAATCTTCAGCCAGTCTTCCTTGATCAGTTCCAGGATATCGGTCTGTTCGCTGTCTTCGCCGGCGGTTTCGACGATGATGTCGAGCGGTCGTCCGTCCGGCAACAGGCGAAGGCCTTGATCGTTACGTTTGGTCAGGCCCAGTCCGTCGAGCAATTTGGCCGCTTTCTTCAAGTCAAACGTCGCCCATTTGGTTTTGTATTCTTCTTTGTAAAACGGGCTGCCTTCGAGGACCGTGTTGTTGCTTTCGGTGCCGAGCCCGAAATAGATCGCCTGATTGATATCTTCGCGGTTGATCGCCAGCGACAGGGCGCGCCGGAAATCGGCCTTGCGGAACAGGTCGCGCCAGACCGGGTCCTTGATCGTCAGGTTGGGATACAGCGCGACCTTGGCGCCGGTCGCCGGCACCCAGCGCCTGACCGTGTAATCGTTGCGCTTTTCGCCCTGCTTGACGAAGGTGTAATTATTGAATTGCAGATAGCGGGCCTGCAAATCGACTTCGCCACTGCCGGTCTTGGCCGGGATCAATTTATTGTTGGCGATGGTCATGACCAGCTGATCGATGTAGGGAAGCTGCTGTCCTTTGGTATCGACCCGGTGGAAATACGGATTGCGCTTGAAGATGAATCGTTCCGACGGCTTCTTGGTGGTGTTGATCCACGGTTGCAGCGACGGCATCTTGATGTCTTCGTTCTTGTAGGCGTGATCTTTTTTGACGTGCAACGCGACCCAGTTCCGTTGCCCTGAATCCTTGACCTTGGCCGCCATCTTTTCGGCCTCGACATATTTGGCGTGGTACTTTTTCAGGTAGTGCGCCGGACGATAAATATACAGCGGCCGGGCCCCGGCCAGGGCGGTCAGGAAAAACGGATTGGGTTTCGACCAGCCGTAGCGAATCGTCGTCTCGTCGATGAATTCAACCTTGGGCGCTTCACCATCGACCAGCAATTCCCGGGGTGGACCGGACGGCGACAGTTCCTTGTCACCGATAATATCTTCCCAATAATAACGGAAGTCTTCCGAGGTAAACGGCTTGCCGTCGGACCATTTGTGACCCTTGCGCAGGTGGATGGTAAAGACACGGCCTTCCTTGACATCAATCGCCGCGGCGATATCGGGCTTCAGGTCGAATTCACTGTCAAAGCCGATCAGCCGCGCGTAGCCGTAAACGACGGCCATGCGCACGTCCTTGACCCTGCCCATGAGCATTCGCAAATTACCACCCTGGACACCGAGCGTGGCTTTTTTGCCGTCGCCATCGAACACGCCGGGGTCGCGCGGCACCCGGTCACCGACGGCCGGCAATTTGCCCGATTTGACGGCCTCGGCGAAAAACGGTGTTTCAACCAATTCGCCGGCATTGGCGGGCGCCGCGGAAACGCTCAAGCCAGATACCAAAACCGCCAGACAAACGGTCGAACGCAGCAATCCGGTACGGATTTTTCCCGATTGGTTTATTGGCATTTTTCCGAATCTCCAATTAGCGGCGACGGCGCTCATGGTGCCCCATGCGCCCGCACCATATGTTCATTACCAACTTCTATCAGGCCGGCGCGTTCGCCTCTAGAATAAAACGGTTCCGGCCAGGCTTCGGGAATCGACGCCTTGCCTTCCATCAGGGCCGTAAAATCAAGCGGTCGATCCGGGTCCGGATAAGGCACGGCGGAAATCAATGCCTTGGTATAGGGGTGAACGGGGTTGGCGAACAGGACTTCCCGAGGGGCGATTTCCACCAGCCGACCGGCGCACATCACGGCGATCCGGTCGGCGACATAATCGACCACGGCCAGGTTGTGCGAGATAAACAGATAGGTCAGGCCCAATTGTTCCTGCAGGTCTTTCAGCAGATTAAGAACCTGGGCCTGAATCGAAACATCCAGCGCCGATACCGGTTCGTCGCAAATCAGAAGTTCAGGTTTCAGGGCCAGCGCCCTGGCGATGCCGATACGCTGACGCTGGCCGCCGGAAAAACTGTGCGGATAGCGGCTGCAATGCAGCGGATCGAGGCCGACCATTTTCATCAACTGGGCGGCCATTTCGCCGCGCATGGCGGCGTCGCCGATATTGTGAATTTCCAACGGCTCGTTGAGGATATCGAAAACCGTCATGCGTGGGTTCAGGGAACTGAATGGATCCTGAAAAACATACTGGATCTTGCAGCGCAGTTTTTCCATTTCTCGCGCACCCAGCTTTAGAATATCCACCTGCTCGCCGTGGTCATTGAAAATGACTTCGCCCTGATCGGGTTCAATCGCCCGCATGATGATTTTGCTGACCGTCGATTTGCCGCTGCCGCTTTCACCGACCAGGCCGAGACATTCGCCGCGCCGGATGTGCAGGCTGACATCATCGACCGCCTTCACACTGCTCACGGCTGAACCGAAAAAACCGCTGCTCTTGCGGGTCGTAAATTCTTTCGAAATCGACCGCACATCCAGCAACGGCACCCGGGCATCGGACTCATGAAGCGGGATGATGTCGTCGGTCAGATCGCCGAGCTGGGCCTCGATCTTGCGCAGCGGTTGCAGACGTTCGCCGGGCTTCATGTCGAAATGGGGAATGGTGTTAAACAATCCCTTCAGATAAGGGTGTCTGGGATGACGGAAAATATCATCGATGGTTCCCGCTTCCATGACCTTGCCGCGAAAGACCACGATGACCTCGTCGGCGACATTGGCGACGACGCCCAAATCATGGGTAATCAGCAAAACCGCCATTCCCAATTCGGCCTGTAAATCCTTGATTAATTTAAGGATTTGCGCCTGGATGGTGACGTCAAGCGCGGTGCTGGGTTCGTCGGCGATCAACAACGACGGGCGGCAGATCAGCGCCATGGCGATCATCGCCCGCTGCCTCAGGCCACCTGAAAGTTCGAACGGGAATGTGTCATAGGCGGCGTCCGGATCGGGAAATCCGGTCAGTTCAAGCATCTTGATCGTTCTTTCGCGAACGACTTTCTTGCTGATCGCATAGTGAATGCTGAGCGCTTCGCCGATCTGGTCACCGATGGTGTGCAGCGGCGACAGGGACGTCATCGGTTCCTGAAAAATGATCGAAATCCGGTTGCCCCGCAACGCCTGGAAGGTCCGGCTTTCCGGATCGATGGTTGTCAGATCGTAATGTTCACCGGTTACGCCAACTTCCTTTATACGCAGGGATCCATCGTGTTCGTGTTCGTATTCGCGCAGGGAATCGTCGAACAAAATGCGGCCGCCGGTTATTTTCGCGGTGCGCGGCAGGATCCCCATTATCGCCTGCGTCGTCACCGATTTACCCGATCCGGATTCACCGACAATGGCGACCGTCGATCCGGCCCGGACCCGGAAGGAAATGCCATCGACCACACGGACAGTACCGGTCTGTGTGGTGAATTCGACTTCCAGGTTTTCGACTTTCAGAATATCGCTCATGGTTTTTTACACGGGCTCCGGATTGAAAACGTCTGCGGCGCTTAGCCATTGAGCCGCCGGATGATTTCCGACCGCGCCAAGGACCTGTTTGAGGAAATTCCAGCCTTCATCATCGTGATCCAGATGATGTGTCAATATGCCCGTCGGTTCGTCCCTGTCAACCCGGCCCCGGCGGCGCGACGACAAGTGCTCGACCATGGCGTGCAGGGCCGGTCCGACGCCGATAAAATGACGACCGCCGTCGCGGCTTCTAATAATATCCACATGGCTGTTAACGCCCAGCAGTCCCGGCACGGGATTGCGCGCCGACCGGGCCTTGAAACCGGATATCGCGGTGATCCCCAGTTTCGGCAAAACCCCTAAAAACAGGCGATCCATCCGGTTCCAGGGCGGCACGAATACGGGCAAAAATGCCGGCCACCCGGAAAGTATTTCAAGACCTTTGGCAATGTCGGTTTCCACCTGGCCTGAATTCCGGCTGCCGCCGAATTCGGATTTCTTGCCACCATCGGGTTCATGGTTCAAGTGGGCGAAACCATGTTGCAGGACGCCGACGCCCCGGTGATCGGCGAGGCGGTCCCGCAAGGCGGCCCCCACCCGGGCCGGAATGACGGCCAGGGCAAGCGGTGTATGCGTGTTTTCGCTGATCTCCAGCATATTCTCCAGGGCGCCGGTGACCCCGGTCGCATCATCGTCGCGCCACCAAAGTGTCGCAATCCGGCCTTGTGCCTGCCAAGCGTCAAATTCCGAAATGAGATCGTCCCAATCGGCCCAGCCCGTCCCCTCCTTCATGCTTCCAATTGCTCCCTGGCCTTGCTATCAGGCGACGAGGTTTCGCCGTTGACCAATTCCGCAATTATCCGCGCCGTCGTCTCCGCTCCGGTAAAATCCATACGCTCAACGGAAGATGGCTTTGTTTCAGCCATTTCATCGATTGAACGCGCCAGAAGCGCCGGAGTCAATTGATGGTGTTCGATCAGCCGCAACAAGCCGCGGTCTTGCATGAGTTGGGCCCGGAAACACTGCTCGCTTTCGTCGGATTCCGCATAGGGCGCGATGATGGCGCTGGCGCCGGCCTGCAATACATCCATGATTGTATTGTAGCCGCCCTGGGAAACCGAAACGACGCAGTTTTTCAACAGGGTCGGGAAATCCGTCCGGTTGCGTTCGATGATAACGCCGTCGGGCGCGGCGTTTTGAAACCCGCGAAAGGCGTCTTCATCCAGGTTCGGGCCGCATAAAAACCGCCAGGTCAGGCGCGATGTTTTCGCCAGGGGGTAGGCTTCGAGCGCCGCTTCAATCAGCGGTTTTCCGGCCGCCCCGCCGCCCATGGAAATTATGATTTCACCGTCCCCGGCGCCGGTTTCCATTGCGGCTTCGCGGTTTGGCACCGCCACGTAGCCGGTGTATCTGATCAGGTTCTTGATCGCATCGTGTTCGGGAAACGTCATATCAAAGGTGGCCACCGACGGGTCGCCGTGAACCAGCACCAGATCGAACCATTTATTCGCCAATTGCGCCATTTCGGTGTTGCGTTCGACCTTGGTCTTGCGCACCAGGATATCCCGCACCGATGAGACGACCCTGGGCCGGGGCGTGGCTTTGCCGGCGAGTTCCAGCAAGGGCAGCAGTTCGAAGCGGAATTGCCGGCGTCCGAAAGGAAACATTTCGAGCATGAGAACATGCGGTCGGATGCGGGCGAAGATATCAAGCAGCTTGTGTTTGCGATGGTCGCGCCAGGTGTCGTCGATAACGCTACCGGTATCATCAAGCAGGACCTTGAAGGTGCCGTCGGTGGCCCGGACCGGCGGCAACCTGAGCACTTGGGCGGTTCCGAAATCCACATCGGGCACATCCATGCCGCCGATCACCACATTGACCTGCATACCCTGCGCCGTCATCGCCCTGGCGATCACCGCGGCCCGCCGGACATGGCCGATGCCCAGCAAATGCTGGACATAGAACAACACGCGTTTCGGGCCGCTCGCCTGGGTCATTATTCGGTGGCCTCCAGCGGAATGTTTAGCCGGTCTACGGCAGGATTGCCATCGCTATCAATGACAAAACCGTGGGCCGTTCCGTCGCGCAGTTTTTGCGGCGGATCGTCGGTCATGTCCCAACCGCTGGCCAGCGCATACAAAGCCCTGATAACCCCTTTATGGGTGACCGCGACGGTCGCTTCAGACAAACCCGACAGCCAGGCGCCAAGACGGATCTGGATGTCGCGCGGGCTTTCGCCGCCGGGGGCGCGAAAGTCCAGCCCGCGCTTTTCATTCGCCGCCATTTCCAGGCCCAGGTCGGCGCGCAGGTCGGGAAGAATTCGACCCTCCCAGTCGCCCCAGTTCATTTCAATCAGCCGCGGCTCCGTCCGGGACGGCTGCAACCCCATGATCCGGGCGGTTTCCAGGGCTCGCACCAGGGGACTGGAGACGCATTCATAAGCCATGATTTCGGGCGTCAGACGCCAGCCGCCGACGACCGTTCGCCCGATTTCGCTGAGCGGTATATCGGAACGGCCCTGTATTCTTTTCCGGGCGTTCCAGGCCGTCGGGCCGTGGCGCAGGACGACCAGCGGGATCATGCCGCAAACCTTTCCATCATGGCGTCGATGGCCGCGTTCAGGACGCCGACCGCGCCTTCCATGCCGTGTTTTTCAAGGGTCTGTTTTTGCGCCGCCCGAGCCATCGCCCGCCGCCGGTCGTCATCGACCAACAACAGACACACGGCGCCGGCGAACGCCGTCGCGTCACCTTCGGCGACCAGCACCCCGCCTTGTTCATTTTCGACGACCCCGGCGACGCCGCCGGATCGACCCGCGACCACCGGCAAGGCCGCCGCCTGGGCCTCGAGAAAAGCCATGCCGTAGGCTTCCTTGATGGCCGGCCAGACATACACATCGGCGGCTGCGAAGATGCCCGGCAGGTCTTCGTGCGGACGCAGCCCCAGCCAGGTGACGCGGTCGTTCAGGGATGCAAAGGCCTGCCTGACATCGCCGTCGGCGACGCCGCCGCCGACCACCAGCAGACGCCAGGGCAGGTCGGTGAGCAGATCAAGCGCCTGGGCCAGCACCCGATAGGATTGCAACTTCTGATCCCGGCGCATCATCGCCGCGACGACCAGCCACGGAACGTCGGGATCGAGACCGGTTTCACCGGCCAGGCGGCGGCGGTTCGTGTCGCGGGCTTCGGCGGCCTTGGCGAATGGCCCGGTATCGATGAACGGCTTCAGGGAGACCAGCCGCTCGGGATTTTCCAGCAGCGGCAACAGGCAGCCGTTGTCGGTCTCGTTGAAACCGATCAGCAGGTCGGCGGCGGCGATTGTCCGGGCTGTTTCGCTATATCCCATATCCCAAACGCCGCCTGATTGTTTCGGCGCGTGCGAGGCCTCGGCGGCCACATAAGGAATACCCAGCGCCTTGGAAACGACCGGTCCGATCCAGTCCGGCGCCTTGTGATACAGGTGATAGGTAAACCAGATTTGCGGACGCCGCCCCGGCGGTCGGGCGAGATAATGTCGCACCAGCCGTTGCGCCAGCCGCCGCCCGATGTCCCGCACCCGGGCCTGTCGCCGTTGATCCCCATTGTCATAGGATCGGAATATGGAGGCCAGTTCGACGTCATGTCCGGCGGCGGTCAACGCCTGCATCAACAATCGGCCCATGCGCCTGTCGCCCGATGGCGAGGGGTGCGATGGCGCCTTCATGGGGGCATAGAACGCCACGCGCATCAATCTGTCCCCGCAAATTTTTCGACCAGACGGGCGATACCGCCGTCCAGGCTGAAATGGACCCGGACATTTTTCATTCCGGCCTCGCCGAGCCGCCGCCGCGCCTCGGGATCTGTGATCAGGTTCTGAATTTCCGCGGCCAGGGCCGGCGCGTCATCGGCGGCCACCAATCGGCCGGTTTTGCCGTCGTCAATCAATTCCGGAATGGCCGAAATCCGGGTCGCCAGGCAGGCCACGCCCTGGCTTTGCGCCTCCATCAGGACGTTGGGCAAGCCATCGCGGTCGCCGTCCCCGGAAATCCGGCTGTTAAGGATGAAAACATCGGCCCCGCGATATTGCTCCAGCACCCTGGCTTGGGGTTGCCCGCCCAGCCAGGTTATACGCTCGCCGATGCCGTCGCGTTTGGCCTGGCGTTTTAATCCCGGCAACAGCGGGCCGTCACCGATGTGAACGAATTTCCACTGCAGGTCGGGCGGTAACCGGGCCAGGGCCGTGAGCAATCCCGAGTAGCCTTTTTTGTCGATGGCGCGCCCGACCGACAGCAGGATTACCGGATCATCTTGTTGTTTGCCATCCCGTTGTGACCACGCCGTGTCCCGTTCGGGGAACCGTCCGAAATCCAGCCCGTGATAAACCAGCTCGATTCGCCCCGGATCGGACGCCAGCGCCTTCAGGTGGTCCACATTGGCCCGCGTACAACTGACCAGCCAGTCGCAGTCCGCGAGTTTTTCCCGCTTTTCCCATTCCGCAAGGGTCCAGATATCCTTGGCATGGGCCGAACACGACCACGGCAGGCCCAAAATCATCGCGCCATAGCGGGCGACCGATCCCGGCGTATGCAGAAAATGGGCATGGATACGGGTTACCTCCGGGGCCAATTCGTGGGCAAGCACCAGCGCCTGGCCGAAGCGACGGGCCCGATTGGGCGTGGGATCGCGCCGCAAATCGCCAAGCCATACCGCGCGCGTGCGCTGGTATCCCGGCAACCGCCGAACGGCGCGCCAGGCGCGAAACACGCGCAGCGGTTCGCGGTACAGGTATTCCGGAAGATACGTCGGTGCGGCGCGGATTTCGTCATGCACCGGATGGCGCTTGGGTGATGTCGGGTGGCGCAGGGAAAACAGGCGAATGTCCATGCCGCACCGTTCAAGGGCCAAGATTTCCTGGGCGATGAAGGTCTCCGACAGTCGGGGATATCCCTTCAGGACGAATGCCACAACCTGGGTCATGGAATCAGGGCTTACCGGAAACGACCGTCAAATCCGGTTTTTTCAGGGTCTCCGCCTCAAGCCAGGAATCGACCATGCCATTGATTGTCGACAGGCCGTCGAGAAGTCCCGGCAGGCGAACTTCCGACGGCAGGGATTGTTCGGGCAGGGCGCGCAGCGCATTGGCCATCTTTACCGGAGACCTGTCGCCGTCGGCGACCAGCATCCTGACCAGACCCATTTCTTCGGCCCGCTTGGCGCGAATGTATTGTTCCAGCCGTGGCACCGTGCGGGGCACGATCAGGCCGCGTTTGTCGAAGGACAGGATTTCACAAAAGTTGTTGTAGCCGCCCATGGAAACGACGCCCATGGCCTGGCTGACCAGGCCTTCGACGTTGGTTTCGAAGGTCAGGACTTCGACCTTTTTCAGGCGATTGACCCGGTCGATAAATTCGCTCTGCAGGCTGGATCGCATAAACGGGCCCAGCAGCAGCAGGGACGGAAAGGGAATATCCGGATCGTGTTCATAGGCCCTGATGACCCAGTCGACCAACACATCGCCATCACCGCCGCCACCGGTATTAACCAGGATATAGGGTTCGTTGTTGAAAAATGTCGGCTGGTGCAATGGCGCCGATTGATTCCAGGTCCGCCGCAAGTAGCCGGTAAACTTGGATTTCTGTTTCACGGTTTCCGGGACCGGCACGTTTTCGAAGGGGTCATACAATTCCGGCAGGCCATAAATCCAGATATGATCATACAGCTTTTCCAGCGCCGGATAGACATCCTTGCGGCGCCATTCTTCGTCCAGCACTTCCGGCGTGTCCATGACATCGCGAAGGCCAAGCACCAGTGGCGTGCCGCGGGCCTTCAGCATGGTCAGGGTGTCCTTGACTTCGCCACGCAGGCCCAGCGGTTCCTTGTCGACCAGGAAGACATCGGGATTAAACACATCCGCCGTGTGCTGGATGATCGAGGCCCGCATGGCCATGACGTCGTCGATGTTCATATCGAGCTTGAGCGACGAATAATCACCGTGGCGCAGCTTGATGACGCCGGGGATGCGGACGAAATCGACCCGTTCGCGGAAACCGAAACTGCCGATGATTGGCGACCCCGACAGGATAAGCACCGACAGGTCCTCGCGGTGATCGACCAGTGAATGGGCGATCGTCCGGCACCGCCGCAAATGGCCCAGCCCGAACGAATCGTGGCTGTAGATCAACATCCTTGGGCGAGAGTTCTTCACCGCTGTATCCTTGTAGTAATATTTACCAGTCGTTCGAAGATCTGCCAGTCAGGCGTGTACCATGATGGATATTAATCAGCCTGAAATACCGGCTGCTTCCCCTTGCAATGGTCAATTGATAACAGGACCAAGGGCCGCCAGCAAGTCTGACAACTGGTGCCGGTAGGGCTGCCAGCGCCGAATGGAACTATCATAGATGGGTTGGCGGACCTGCACGGCGCTCGCCGTGCGCACAACGCGATCGGTTTGGTGGAAATTCAGGCAGGCTTGTTCCCAGGGTAAACCGCACTGTTCCAGCAATTTTCGCGTTTCACCTTCCTGATCGGCGACCAATTCCTCGTATCGAACCCGATAGACATTTTCCCCCAGCACATCATGCCAATGCCGCATCGTCTGGTCGCAGGCTACGTAGTAGCGTCCCGGTTCGATCTGATCGTATAAAATTCGCCGGCATCTTGTCGGTCTTCCTGCCTTGGCAAGGTAAGTCCGCCCCAAATCGGCCCGGTCCCGACGATAGAACATGCTGAACTTGAACAACAAACGGGGTCCCAAGTGGGGTCCCAAGTCTTGGGAAAATACGTACCGGAAGTCGGAATATTTAAGATAGGTACAAGATCCAAACCACACGAACCTTACAACAAGCTGAAATGCGTCAATATTTATTTGCAAAAAGCGAAGAATGTTTGTTGGACACAAAACCCCGCTATTGGTAATTTTAACCATTCGAATCTACCTTCGGGGGTGTGCTAGGTGGACGGCAAGTTACAGGTCGTTATTCTTTGCGATACGCCAAGCGATGCAATAGGCTTGCGGGCCGAATTGTATCGTAGCGGCTTTGATGTGTCTTCGCAATGGGCGGAAAACCCCGACACGTTCAGAAAATCCCTCGAGAAAAATGCCGTCGATCTTGTCCTCTGCGACAGCCACCTGAGCCAGTTCAGCGTTGTCGATGCGCGCCAGAACCTGGCTTCCTACGACCCCGACATCCCCTTCATCGTCGTCACCGGGCCGTTGTCCAGCGACGCCAAGCGTGTCGCCTCGCAATTCAAGGCCGGCATCAATGATCTTGTCGAATGGGGCAACCCCGACGATCTGACCCCCGCCGTCGAGCGCGAGCTCAACAAAGCACAGGAACGCCGTCGCCAGCGCCTGGCCGATGCCGAACTTCGGCACCGGGCCAGCTATGACACCCTGACCAGCCTGCCCAACCGGACACTGATGTTCGACCGGCTGACCCAATCCATGAAACACGCCAAGCGAGACGAGAAGCATGTTGTTTTGATGTTTCTCGATCTTGACTACTTCAAGTGGGTCAATGATTCGCTCGGCCATCTTGCCGGCGATGAATTGCTGCAGATCGTATCCCGGCGGATTGACAAATGTTTGCGGGAATGTGACACCGCGGCGCGCATCGGCGGCGACGAATTCGCGATCATCCTGGACAGCGTCGATAACGTCTCTACCGCCGACATTGTCGCCGGCAAACTCCTGGCGTCCCTGTCGCGGACATATGCGCTTGAGAATCAAGAGGCCAACATTACCGCCAGCATCGGTATCTCGATTTTCCCGCAAGACGGTGACGAGGCGGAAGTTCTTCTCAACAAGGCCGACAAGGCCATGTATTACGCCAAAAGCAAGGGACGTAATGCCTACAAGTTCCATTCCACCAACGAAGCGGTCAAAGGCGGCGAGGCCGTCGTTGTTCCCTTTGACCGGTTGGCCGGGGCGCAGGGCCATGTCAAGCCCGTCGGCGTCGTCCAAACCATCCGCGCCTGGCCGGTATCGGCCAAGATCAGCATGGGGATTGCCGCCGCCATCATCGGATTCGCCGTCATTACCGGATTGGTCACGCCGCTGCTTGACGGTCAGGCCCTGCGTATGGCCCAGGACAAGGATACGGAGCAACTGGGCGATTTCGAAACGGCCTCGGGACCGGACGAAGAACCCGCCGCGGATTCCGCCGCAGACCCGGCCGCACAAGACAAAACACCCGCTCCGGCGAACTGAAAAACCCCTTCCCCGTAATCCACGGTAATTTACCTGTGTGTCATAAATGTCACGCGAGGATCGAATTCTGTGGCATAAATGGATCAGATGATTGACTGGCCCGGGCTAACCCCATAGAAATACTGACACTTGAATGTAAGTGGGGGTTGCGACTTTTTTGCAATTCCTGAAAATCAAACCTATAGAGAGGGTTCTAAAAAATGAGTAATTTTCGTCTTATGCTTCTCAGCACTGCTGCCGCTGGTTTGGTAGCCGTTGCTGTTTCACCTGCTTCCGCCGGTGAAGTTGAAAAATCTGTGGCCATCAGTGGTCACGTCAACCGCGCGATCGTCGTTTCCGATGATGGCGAAGCCACCACCATGGGCCAGATCGACAACACCTACGTCAGTGGATCACGTGCCCGCATCGACGCCAAGGCCAAATCCGAATCCATGACCGTCCGCGCTTATACCGAACTTGGTATTCAGGCGAACGGCGCCGCTGATTCCCAGGATAATGCCACGTCGCGTAGCATCAACCTGCGTCATTCCTACATTTCCGTCGGCAGTGACATGGGCACGCTGACCATTGGTCACACCTCGACCGCCGGCGCTTACTACATCTCCAACAACCTGGGCGGCACCGGCAACTCCGGCTTCTACGACGGCCCGGTCCTCGGTGGCCAACGGCTCCATGTCAAGGGCGACACTGGCACCGCCGGCAACAACACGACCACTGGTTCGTCAATCGTCTCCGTTGGTGCCGTTACGGATAGCTTCCAGGGTGGTGGTAGCCGCAAATCCAACATTAAGTATGACTCGCCTAATTTCAGCGGATTTTCCTTTGCTGTAGGCCATTCCGATGACGATCACGGTTCTGCCGGCATCAACTACTCGGGTGATTTCGACGGCACCAAGGTTATTTGGTCAGCTGGCGTACGCTCCGAAGGCGGCACGGCTTCTATCGAGAAGGAAATGGGCACGTCCGTCGCAGTTGCTCTCGCTGGCGGCATCAATGCCTCGCTTGCCTATTCCAAGCGTGACCTTAGCGCAAAGGCGACGGCTGGCCTGAAAGATCCCGATTTCTGGGGTGCTTCCCTTGGTTACACCATGGGCGCCAACGCTATTCAGGCCCAGTACAGTTCCACCAGTGATAGGGGCGCCAATGGCAACGAAGGCACGCGCATGGCTTTGGTCGTTCAGCACAACATGAGTGACTACGGCGCATCCATCTATGGCGGTATCTCGAACACCGATTTTGATACCCCGGCGACGGCGACCCAGTATGACGATCTGACCGGTGGTTGGGTTGGCATCCGGGTGAACTTCTAAGGAAGTTACGCTGACAAGAAAAAGGTGAATAGTTTCCGTATGTACAAAGTCCTGACCGTTTTACTGGTTATGATTTCGGTTACACTCGGAGCATGTGAAAGGCCCCGACCGTTCAATCCGAACAAAAAGGAGCCTGGATTGTTCACCGGCAAAAGTGGAGAACTGATTATCTACAAAAACAAAACGCGGAAGCGTTGAGCGGTTTCTCACCGATGCAAAAAAATCATCCCCGGTTGTGGCGACACAGCCGGGGATTTTTTCAGGATTTTTTTTTCAAGCCCCTTCATAAATATGAAAAATAGCGGTATCATACCGGCAACGTGGTGGGGAGGCGCGCCGAATTGACTTTTTGTGTTTCACACCTGTAGAAAAGTTTATGTCATGAATAATTTTCGTCTCGCGCTTTTAGGCTCAGTTGCTACGGGCTTGCTCAGTACCATCGTTTCTCCGGTTGCGGCCGGTGAAGTCGAAAAGACCATGGCCATCAGTGGTCACGTCAACCGCGCCATCGTTATTTCCGACGACGGCAATGGCACCACCGTGGGGCAGATCGATAACACCTCGGTCAGTGGTTCGCGCTTCCGCATCGATGCAAATGCCAAATCTGAATCCCTGACCGTTCGGGCCTATACCGAACTGGGCATCCAGGCAAATCCCGCCAGCAGTTCTCAGGCCGATGCCACTTCGAGAAGCATCAACATTCGTCATTCCTATGTTTCTCTCGCCAACGACATGGGTACGTTTACCATTGGTCATACCAGCACCGTTGACGACGGCAGCACCGCTAGCGATCTGTCCGGTTCAGGTACCGCCGGCTCCTACATCGATTCGACCATCGACGGCGAGGTAATGCGGGTTAGTGGCAACTCCGGCACCGCCAGCAGCGGCATCACCGTAGGCAGCATCCTTTCCAACTATGAAGGCGGTCGTTCCTCCAACATCAAATATCAAAGCCCCAATATGAGTGGTTTCCAAGCTAGCCTTGGTTATTCTGATTCTGAGCACGGGGCTGCGAGTCTGAAATACTCGGCCGATTATGACGGCACCAAAGTTGCTGCTACCGCAGCCTGGGGATCGCGCGGTGCGGCGGCGAACGACGCCGAATATGGCGGATCCATCGCCATATCCCTTGCCAGTGGCCTGAACGGCTCCCTCGCCTATTCCCAGCGTGACCTGAACGGCAGTGTAGCCGCCAACGCCGGCCTGAATGACCCCGAGATGTTCGGTGCCGCGATTGGTTACACCATGGGCAACAGCGGCGTATCGATCTTTTACATTGATGTCGAAGATCAGGGCGCCAACGGTAACCAAGCAAAATCCTTTGCCTTGGTCATGGAACACAAGTTGCCGGACTATGGTACCTCCTTATACGGCGGCATCCAGAACGTCGATTACGACACGACGGCGATCAAATATGACGACCTGACCGCCGGATGGGTCGGTATCAAGGTGAATTTCTAGTATCCTTCACGCGAAAATCAAGAATCCCCCGGCTTGCAATATACCGGGGGATTTTTTTTGCCCCTGATCCCGCTTCGCCGTTACACTGCGTTCATACAAAAGGAAAATATGATAAATGCGTGGAATAATAATCGGCATCGTCATCGGTTGCGTTGTCGGCGTCATGTTTGGCGCCACGGTCATTGCGCCCCGCCTTGAAAAAACCGGCAGCCATTTTTCCGGCCCAGTCCCGGTCAAAAGCAATCCCGCCACCCTTGGCGACGCCTTAGAGCAAGCGGCCCGCGCCATTACACCGGAAACACCCATCACCCTGCCCCCGGCCGGCCCGCAACGATCCGTCGAACGCTGGCGCATGGCCAGCGCCTATCCGGATTCGCTGCCGTTAATGGGCAAACTGGCATCCCGTATCGGGCGCAGCCTGTGGAATGTTTCCGATGGCGGCATGGAAATCAAGTTCTTCGAA